>Ga0114976_10002000_pt1 | contig 12819 bp, 12 predicted proteins | sample S_130805_EF_Meta_FD_87319 | JGI IMG/M metagenome (GOLD analysis project Ga0114976, IMG submission 87319) | Freshwater microbial communities from Lake Simoncouche, Canada to study carbon cycling - S_130805_EF_MetaG | ecosystem: Environmental > Aquatic > Freshwater > Lake | place: Lake...
ATGCCTGCGCGAGGTGCGTCCTGACGCTCTCGACGAGCAACATCGTCGTCGCGGCCACGCAACTGCACCCACCACCACGCGGCGAGACCGACGAGTGCGGGAATTGCCCAGATCGCCAGCGCATGTTGCCAGCTGTCTAGTGCGCTGGAGAGGGGAACCGTCAGTGCGCTGCCGGCCGCCGCACCAAGAAGCATGGCGGCAGTCCACAGGCCGGTGGCTAATCCGGCCTGATCTGGGGCTTCCTCGCGAACGACGCTCGGGACCAGCCCGCCGGCGATGGCGATGCCGATTCCTGAGATCACTACTGAGGCAACGAGCACGGGGCCGCGCTCACCCCACAGGCGCAGAGCGAGTGACAGTGCGATGAGGGCGAGCCCGAAGGCAACGGCTCTTTCGCGACCCAGCCATCGACCAAGGCGAGGTACGAGAAGCGCAAACACCCCCATAGCGAGCACGGGCAGTGACGTCAGATCACCGAGCAAGGCGTTGGACCAGTGCAGCGCGTTATCGATGTCATCGATGACGACCGGCAGCGACGTGAGGACTATGCGCAGGTTGAAGGCCACCAACATCAGCGAGATGAGCACCGCTGCCCTGCGCGCGTTCGCGGTCCTCATGCGGGAAGTGTGCCGCACCTAGGCTGGGCGAGTGATCGACCTTGCCTCTCCGGCATTCCCACACGACGACGGTGCTGCGGATCCTCAGGTGCGGGCGCGACTGCACGACCTGAGTGATCCCATCGGAGTGGCTCGCGATCTGAGGAGTGTCCGGTTGCTCGCCTGTGTCATCGCGGTGGCCGATGAGGTGGATGCCGCAGGCGCGGACAAGGACAGCCACATGGCGGTCGTTTCGATGGTGGCCGCGGATGGCCGACGGGGGCTGCTGGCGTTTACCGGGCTCGATTCGTTGCGCGCATTCGACCCGCAGGCCCGCCCTGTGCCCGCCCTCGGTCGAGATGTTGCGCGGGCAGCCTTGGACGAAGGTGCGTCGGCAGTGGTCGTGGATGTCGCAGGCCCGAAGGCGGTGGTGCTGGAGGGGGTCGCGCTAGCTGCCTTGTCCGACGTGCTGGACCTGAGCGTGGTCGAGGCGGCGGTCCGCACGTGCGTGGCCGAGTGGATGGTCGAAGGGACGGTGACCCTCGAGGTTCGCGATATCCGAGGTGAGGGTCAAGGAATCGACGTCTTGGTGGAGGTTGGTGGGTCAGGTGATGCCCATGTCACGGCACGGGCAGCGCAGGCGTTGGCGGGGTGCGTCGACCTTGGTGAGCTGGTCCCCGGCGGCCTAGGCATCGCTATCCACCTCGTCGACCCCCCTACATAGGTGTCCATACGTCCCCCCGTAGGACGCGTAAGTATGGGGGTCGGCGGAATGGTGGGTGCTCGAGGCCTCATTGCGCGGTTCGCCTTGGGGCCGCGGGGGCTGGTAGCCTTCGGGGGACTGATTCGGCCTCACGGCCGGATCGCACGAAGCGGAGTCCTCGACTCCCACCCCAGACCGCACTAGGTCTCGTGGGTTACGGCATCGGCGCTCGCCGCCGCATGCCTGCCGAGGCCTCCCTGTGTCATGTCGGGGCCATCGTGGTTCCCGGGGTGGGTTGATCCACTCAAGTCAGGAGGAACCATCAGCGTAGAAACCCGCATCAACGACCGCATCCGCGTGCCGGAGGTTCGACTCGTCGGGCCACAAGGTGAGCAGGTTGGGATCGTCCGGATCGAGGACGCTCTGCGCCTGGCAGTGGAAGCCGATCTCGACCTCGTCGAGGTGGCCCCCATGGCCAAGCCGCCGGTGTGCAAACTCATGGATTTCGGCAAGTTCAAGTACGAGGCCGCGCTCAAGGAGCGCGAGTCACGCCGAAACCAAGCGCACACGGTGATCAAAGAGATGAAACTCCGGCCGAAGATCGACCAGCACGACTACGAGACCAAGAAGGGTCACGTGGAGCGGTTCCTCAAGGCAGGGGACAAGGTCAAGATCACGATCATGTTCCGCGGCCGCGAGCAGAGTCGTCCCGAGCTGGGACTGCGCCTGCTGGCCAAGCTTGCCGAGGATGTCACCGAGCTGGGTTTCGTCGAGGCGACCCCCAAGCAGGACGGGCGCAACATGCTGATGGTTCTCGCACCACACCGCAAGGCCTCCGGGCCCAAGGTGAAGCACGACCAGGACGGCAACGAGGTGGTCGAGATCGACTCGGCTGACGAAGCAGTCTGAGCAGTACGACCACAGGTTCGATCAACCGCACGACGAGAGCAGACAGGACGAAGCGATGCCCAAGCAGAAGACGCACAGCGGTGCCAAGAAGCGGTTCAAGGTGACCGGTTCCGGCAAGATCACGCATGAGCAGGTCAACCGTCGCCACCTCATGGAGGTCAAGTCCGGTAAGCGCGCTCGCAAGCTGGAGTCCGACCAGGTTGTCGCCAAGGCTGACGTTCCCCGCGTCAAGCGCATGCTCGGCATGCTCTGAACTTTCCTTCCCCCTTTTGACCGTACAAAGCACAGGAGAACCCCATGGCCCGCGTCAAGCGCGCAGTAAATGCTCACAAGAAGCGTCGCGTCGTCCTCGAGCGCGCATCCGGCTACCGTGGACAGCGTTCGCGCCTGTACCGCAAGGCGATGGAGCAGGTCACTCACTCGATGGTCTATGCGTTTAATGACCGTCGTGATCGCAAGGGCGACTTCCGTCGCCTGTGGATTCAGCGCATCAATGCGGCTGCTCGCGCGAATGGCATGACGTATAACCGCTTCATTCAGGGTCTCAAGGCTGCGAACATCGAGGTCGACCGTCGCATGCTCGCTGAGCTTGCGGTCAACGATGCGGCGGCTTTCACCACGCTGGTGGAGACAGCGCGGGGCGCACTTCCTGCCACCGCAGCCTGAGTCGGTTGTCTGATCCCACGGTCACCTCGGCGAAGTCGCCGAGAGTGACGGCCGTGCGCGCCCTGCACTCGCGCGCGGGGCGCCGTAAGGCGCGAGCCTTCCTGACCGAAGGTCCTCAGGCGGTGGAGGCGGCACTTCAGTCGGGTGCTTCCATCCGCGAGGTATTCGTCGTCGACTCCGATGTTGAGTGGACTCGCGCGGCGCAGGCGGCGAACCTGCGCGTGACCACTGTCACCGCCGATGTGCTGGCTGCCATGGCCGAAACTGAACAGCCTCAGGGTGTTCTTGCGGTATGCGACCTCCTTCCGTCCGTCCCACTCGAGACGATCATGGATGGCATGGGGCCGGTGCTTGTGCTGGAAGCCCTCAGTGATCCGGGCAATGTCGGCACGGCCATCCGTACAGCGGATGCCGTGGGCGCAGCCGGCGTGATTCTCACCCCAGAGTCCGCGGACATTCACAACGGCAAGGTCATCCGTGCGACTGCTGGTTCTGTATTCCACGTCCCGTGCGCCACGGGTATCGACCTCGACGAGATGGTCGGGGCTGCCCGCCGCGCCGGTAGATCCATCGCCGTCGCAACGGGCGATGGCAGCGTTGACCTGTTTGCCGCGGTTTCCGGCGGCCTTGTGAATGACTCCACCGTCTGGCTCATCGGGTCCGAAGCCCATGGCATCAGTGCGCGTGCGCGGTCCCTTGCCGACCATCTGGTGTCAATCCCCATGCGCGGGGGAGCGGAGTCCTTGAATGCGGCCGTTGCGGCGGCCGTAGTGCTCTATGTCACGCGGCATGGTGACGGGGCTTCTACGCAAGCCAAGTGACAGACTGAAGGCAGCCTAAGGAGGTCATGATGAACGTCGGCGACTACATCTCGCTCCCCGTTCTCGCAGAGACGGGTTACGTGGTCTTGGACTCACATGACCAAGCTTCCGATCCGCAGGAATGGCGTGATGTCGAGTATGTCGACTGGAAGTCATCAGGGGATACGAGGTTTGCGCCTTTGGCCAGCGCCTATGGCGACATGGAATGCAACGGCTTTTGGAACCACACGCCACCCAAGACCGACAAGGACGGTGTGTGGGTGCCAGCCAATGTTGCCGCAGCGCCAAAGCTCGTGGAGCGCGCGATGGAGCCGGGTGCCAACATCGGCCGATGCCGCATTATTGAGTTGCAACCCAATTCATATTCGGACGCGCTCTACAACTTGCACCGCGACGACAACAATCGGCTCAATCCCGAGGGTACGGGTTGGATCGTGCGCGCCTTCTTCAACCTCACCGACAACCCCGACTCGCTGATGATTCTGCGCGAGGACAAAGACGATGCGTCTACCGAGACGCGCATCCCGTTGCCGGCCGGGGCCCAGGTCGTGATCGACACCCAGCGGCTTTATCACGCGGTGTGGCACCCGGGAGACGAGCCGCGCTACTGCCTCATCACGTCGTATGAATCAGGGCCCGAGTTGGACGCCTACATTGCCGGTAAACACGGTGTGAGTCGGGTCGAAGGCGTGGCGCTTTCCCCGGAATTCATTGCCGACGCCGAGGCCCAGGCCCAAGCTCGTCGTGACGCGCGAGCTGCGGCGATTGCTGCGAAGGGTCAGGATCCGAGTTTTGGTGACGGAACACTGAAGGCCATGGACTCGATGGACGCCATGGATTCGATGGATTCGATGGATGCCGCGCCAGCGCAGGCGCCGGAGGTACTGTCCGAGGCATGAGTGCGGTTCCCTATGGGGCGGTCTTGGATGAGCTCGAGGCCGAGGCAATCCATATTTATCGCGAGGCAGCTGCGTCATTCCGCAGCCCTGTCCTGCTCTACAGCATCGGCAAGGACTCCTCGGTCCTGCTGCATCTTGCTCTGAAGGCGTTCGCCCCAGCAGGCCTGCCATTTCCGGTCATGCATATCGACACCACATGGAAGTTCCGCGAGATGATCGAGTTCCGCGATCAGAGGGTGCGCGAACTCGGTCTAGACCTGCGGATAGCGCAGAACACGGAAGCGATGGCCGAAGGGGTCTCGCCCTTCTCTCATGGGACGCACGAGTACACGCGTCTGATGAAGACCGTTGCTTTGCGCGAGGGAATCGATCGGTACGGGTTTGATGCGGCCATTGGCGGCGCCCGCCGCGATGAGGAGCGCAGTCGCGCCAAAGAACGCATCTTCAGTTTGCGTGAGCCTGGCCACCGATGGGAGCCGCGCAAGCAGCGCCCTGAGTTCTGGCGCACAGCCAACACTCAGCTCGCACCTGGACAGTCCATGCGTGTTTTTCCGCTGTCGAACTGGACCGAGATGGATGTGTGGCGCTACATCCAGCGCGAGGACATCCCCATCCCCTCGCTGTACTTCGCCAAGCCGCGCCCCGTCGTTGAGCGCGATGGCGCTCTCATCTGTGTCGACGATGACCGTTTTCCGCTGCGCGATGGCGAGCAGGTGCAAATGCGGTCCGTGCGCTTTCGCACTCTTGGGTGTTATCCCCTGACCGGAGCGGTGGAATCCACGGCGGCAACGCTGCCTGACCTCATTGCTGAGATGGAGTCCTCCAATATCTCCGAACGTGCCGGGCGCCTCATCGATGGCGAGGGTGGCGGTTCAATGGAAGCCAAGAAGGCGGAGGGCTACTTCTAATGGCCACCGAACTCGTCCCTGTTCTTCATCTGGTTACCTGCGGTTCCGTTGATGATGGCAAGTCGACCCTCATCGGACGGCTCCTTGCTGAGACCGGCAGTGTGCCCATCGACCAGCTCGACTATGCACGTCGCACTCGACGCGGCGGATCCACGATCCCGGTGGGAGAAATCGACTATTCGCTCCTCACCGATGGCCTCGAGGCGGAGCGAGAGCAGGGCATCACCATCGACGTGGCATACCGCCACATGAATTTGCCCAACGGACGTCGCGTGCTTATTGCCGACGCGCCCGGTCACGAGCAGTACACCCGCAATATGGCGGTGGCTGCTTCCAACGGCGATGTTGCCGTGCTGCTGGTCGATGCTGCGCGCGGTATCCGCCAACAGACACATCGCCATCTCACCGTCTGCGCACTCATGGGTGTGCGCACCGTGGTGGTGGCAATCAACAAAATGGATCTCGTCGACTACGACGAGGCGATCTTCGACGCGCTGGTCTCTGATGTTCGCGCTACGGCCGAGCGACTTGAAGTTCCGCAGGTGGTCGCCATTCCGATCTCGGCCATGGAGGGTCAGAACGTCACGACCCCGACAGATCGCATGTCGTGGTACCGCGGTCCAAGTCTGTTGGGATTCCTAGAGCAATGGCAGCCCATCGCTGCAGTCGACTCGGTTGGCTTTCGATTCCCGGTGCAGTACATCGTGCGGGCCGAGGGCAATTTCCGGGGCTACGCGGGCACAGTGGTGTCAGGCATCGTGCGCATGGGCGACACCATCACCGTGGCGGACTCCGGACGCACGGCGGTTGTCGAGCGCATCGTCACGCACGGAGGCGACCTGGTCGAGGCAACGACGGGGCAGGCCGTCACACTCACGTTGGATCATGAGGTTGACATCACGCGCGGTGACGTCATCGCCGGTGGTTCCGATCTCCAGCCGGCCGACCGATTCGCGGTTGATCTCGTATGGCTGGGTGAACAGCCGTTGGCGCACGGCCGCTCGTACCTCTTAGTGTCTGGTTCGCGGTCGGTACCGGCCACGGTCACCAATGTGCGCAACCGCATGGATGTCGTCACGGGCCATGAGCATGCTGCCCGCATCCTTGAGATGAATGACATCGGCCGCGTGGAGATTGCCACTGATCGCCCGATTCCGATGGATCCCTACCGTGCGTGTCGCGACACCGGTGGCTTCCTGCTGGTCGACCGCGTCACGGCCGACACCGTGGCCGCCGGCCTCATGCGCCACTCCATGCGTCGTGCCTTCAACGTCGTTCATCAGGACTACGAAATTAATCATGAGGCGCGTGCGCTGCTGATGGGGCATGAAGCGAAGGTCGTATGGCTCACCGGTCTACCCGGCTCGGGCAAGTCGACCATCGCCGATGCTGCTGTGCGTCGACTCCACGCGATGGGGGTGCACACGTACGTCCTCGACGGTGACAACGTCCGTGGTGGGCTCAACAAGGACCTCGGTTTCACGTCTGAGGATCGCGCCGAGAATGTGCGCCGCGTGGCCGAGGTGGCCAAGCTCATGCGTGACGCGGGACTCGTCGTTTTCGTGGCTCTGGTCTCGCCGTACCGCGCTGATCGTGAGACAGCCGCCGCGCTGTTCGAGCCCGACGAGTTCCTCGAGGTGTACGTCGATACGCCGGTCGAAGTCTGCTCCGAACGCGATCCCAAGGGGTTGTACGCCAAGGCGGCTGCTGGAAACCTGCCGAACATGACCGGTGTGGGTCAGGGCTATGAGCCACCTCTGAGCCCGGGGCTCGTCCTGCATGGCACCGGAGACCTCGAGGCATCGGTCGACGACCTGATTGGCGTCGTTCTGGGCTGAGCCCTGCACGGGTGCGGCCCTCGCGTCCGGCAGGATGGGTTCTCGTGTCCGGTCCTAATACGTCGTTTGACCCCAAGCAGGTCGCCAGCCTCGACTCGGGCGCGATTGCCACCATGGTTGACCAAGCGCGGATCGACATCGCTGCAGCCGTCGATCTGGCCGCGCTCAAAGAGGTTCGTCTAGCCCATGCGGGGGATCGGTCCCCGCTCTCCCTCGCCAACCGAGAGATCGGCGCGTTGCCCCCGGCGGCCAAGGCCGAGGCCGGTAAGCGGGTGGGCGAGGCCCGTGGCGAAATCAAGGCGCTTCTGGAAGCCCGTCAGGTCGCACTCGAGATTGAGCGTGACGAACACGTGCTGGCCGACGAACGTGTTGACGTAACGCTCCCCACCGACTGGGCTCCGCTGGGTGCGCGGCATCCACTGACCACCTTGATGGAGCACGTGGCCGACGTCTTCATCGCCATGGGCTATGACATTGCTGAGGGCCCTGAGGCAGAAGCGGAGTGGGCCAACTTCGATGCACTCAATGTGCCGCCGGATCACCCCGCTCGCACAATGCAGGACACATTCTGGGTGGAGTCACCCGACAGTGGCGTTGTCATGCGCACCCAGACGTCGCCCATCCAGATCCGCGCGATGCTCGAACGCCCGTTGCCGATCTACGTCATCGCGCCGGGCCGCGTCTATCGCACCGATGAGCTCGACGCGACCCACACCCCGGTGTTCCATCAGGTCGAGGGTCTCGCGATCGACGAGCATCTGACGATGGCCGACCTCAAGGGCACGCTCGATCACTTCGCGCAGGCAATGTTCGGTCAAGGCATCATCACGCGTCTGCGTCCGTCGTATTTCCCCTTCACCGAGCCCAGCGCCGAACTCGATGTGCAGTGCTTCGTGTGCCGTGGAGCATCAGTAGGCAACCCTGACCGTCCCTGCCGCACATGCGGCAGCGAGGGGTGGATCGAGTGGGGTGGCTGCGGCATGGTCAACCCTCGCGTGTTGCGGGCCGTCGGCATCGACACCGATCGCTACCGCGGCTTCGCGTTCGGCATGGGCATCGAGCGCACGCTGATGTTCCGCAACGGGGTCACCGATATGCGCGACATCGTCGAAGGCGACGTGCGCTTTTCTTTGGCCTTTGGATTGGAAGCCTGATGCGCGCCCCACTGTCCTGGCTACGTGAACTCGTGGCCATTCCTGCCGATCAGTCGGGTCGCGACGTCGCTGAGCGCTTGGTTCGAGCCGGCCTTGAGGTCGAGACCGTAGAGACGATCGGTGGCGGTGTCATCGGCGATCTCGTGGTGGGCAAGGTTCTTGAGGTTGAGGAGCTCACGGAATTCAAGAAGCCCATTCGCTGGTGCCAGGTTGATGTGGGTCCGGCCCATGGCGGAGTGCACGGGATTATCTGTGGGGCACGTAACTTTGTGGCGGGAGACATCGTCGTGGTGGCGCTGCCCGGTACGACCCTGCCGGGGGGCTTCACCATCACCGCGCGCGAGACCTACGGTCATGTGTCGGACGGCATGATCTGTTCCGAGCGCGAGCTTGCACTCAGTGATGCTCACGAAGGCATCATGGTTCTTTCCGAGGGAACGCCGGGCGACGACGCCAAGGCATTACTCGGCGTTGGTGACGAGGTGCTCGATATCTCTGTCACTCCAGATCGTGGCTATGCACTCTCCATGCGGGGTATCGCGCGTGAACTCGCCATCGCCTATGGCGTCGACTTCAACGACCCCATCGATCGCGATATTGCCCTTCCCGCGCCATCACCGACCCATCCACCAGTCGAATGCGGTAGCGAGGATCTGGAGGCATGTGCGCTGTTCACCATGCGCACGGTCGTCGGCATCGATCCGAATGCCACCTCACCTCGGTGGATGCAGCAGCGCTTGTCGGCCTGTGGCATGCGGCCCGTTTCGTTGGCGGTCGACATCACTAACTATGTGATGCTCGAGTTAGGGCAGCCGCTCCATGCTTTCGACAGGGCCAAGATTCGCGGCGCCATCCGCCCCGCGCATGTACCAGCGGGCACGGTGTTCGAGACTCTCGACCACGTCAAGCGCACTCTGGTCGACGATGACCTTGTGATCCGTGATGACTCAGGTCCGATTGGTCTTGCCGGCGTCATGGGCGGGCTTACATCCGAGGTCGAGGATGGCACCACCGATATCGCGCTTGAGGCCGCATGGTTCAGCGCCGACTATGTTGCGCGTGCGTCGCGACGCCACAAGTTGTCTTCGGAGGCATCGCGTAGGTACGAGCGTGGTGTTGATCGTGTGTTGGCGCCCTATGCATCCGCGCGCGCAATCGAATTGCTCTTGGATCTTGCGGGTGGCACCTATTGCGGCATGACGGCGGTCGAAGGGCCTTTTGAGCCGACGGTCATCATGATGAACGCCGATGAGCCCGCACGCATCGCCGGCATGCCCATCGAGCGCGACGTCGTGATGACGCTGCTCACATCCGTGGGGTGTGAAGTTTCGGGCATCGATGTCCTTACTGTCACCGCCCCCACCTGGCGGCCCGATCTCACCGATCCAGCCGATCTTGTTGAGGAAGTCGTGCGTCTGGTCGGCTACGACGCTTTGCCGTCCACCCTCCCAATCGCTGCACTCGGGCATGGACTCACGCCGACACAACGCATGAAGCGTCGAGTCGGCACCGCACTCGCGGCGCGAGGCGCGGTTGAGGTCTTGACGTACCCGTTTGTGGGTGAGGCAGAGCTCGATGCTCTGCGCCTGCCGGCCGAAGACGTACGTCGCCTCACCGCCAAACTCGCCAACCCGATTTCTGATGAGCAGCCCTACCTGCGCGGCACCCTCGTGCCTGGCCTTCTGGCTGCGGCTCAGCGCAATCTTGGACGCGGGACAACTCATCTGCGTGTGTTCGAGATCGGGTCGGTGTTCCACGGCGCACTTGGAGATCCCGTAGGACGTGTGTCCGTCGACGACCGCCCGACTAGCGCGCAATGGGATGCCATCAACGCTTTGCTACCTCAGCAGCCCACCCACGTGGCGGTGGTGCTCATCGGCGACCACTCGCCTGCCGGCTGGTGGGGTCCGGCGGTACCGCAGACCTGGGCAGCAGCGATCGAGCACGCGCGCCTCATCGCGGACTGCCTCGGTGTGACCATCCGGGTGGAACAGGGTGATGACCCGATGCTGCATCCTGGCCGTGCCGCACGAATTCTCGTGGGCGATGTCCAGGTCGGCATTGCAGGCGAACTGCACCCGCGTTCGGTCGAGGCCTTGGGGTTGCCCGGACGCACCTGCATCATGGAACTCGACCTGTCGGCAGTGATGGCTGCGGCTCCAGCTGTGCGTCCCGCCCCAGCGGTCAGCGCTCACCCTGTTGCCAAGGAGGACATCGCCCTGGTGGTCGACGCGAACGTTCCTGTCTCCACCGTTCAGGCGGCTGTCGCGGCCGGTGCGGGGGAGTTGCTGGAGTCGGTGCGGCTGTTCGACGTCTACTCGGGCGCGCAAGTGCCAGACGGCAAGCGTTCGTTGGCCTTTGCGCTGCGTTTTCGTGCCGCGGATCGCACTTTGTCGGCTACCGATATAGCCGCGGCCCGCGAAGGTGCAATTGCCGAGGCGGCATCTCGGTGCGGGGCGACGCTGCGCTAACTGTGGGTTCTCGCATTTTATGCGCGTATGCGTATAATCAGGAACATGATGCGTGCCTCGATCGCTGGAGCCTCCGGCTACGCCGGTGGTGAGCTGCTGCGCATCCTGTCCGCCCACCCGGGGTTCCAGGTGGGGCCCATCGCGGCCGGCGCTCGCGCCGGAGAGCGCGTTGTGGATGTGCATCCGGCGCTGACATCCCTGGCCGATCGCACCATGGTGGTCACGGATGCGGCCACGCTCGCCGACGCGGACATAGCTTTCCTGGCCTTGCCGCATGGGGAATCTGCGGCACTGGCAGCGCAGTTGCCCGAGCATGTTCGGATCGTGGACCTTGGTGCGGACTTCCGACTTAGGACCCCGCAGCCTGGCAGCGGTACTACGGATCGCCGCATGCTGGCACGTGGACGTATGGCTTGCCCGAGCTGCCCGGTGCGCGATCGAGCATTGCCTCCGCCACTCGTATCGCCAATCCCGGGTGCTACGCCACGTCGGTGGCGCTTGCTCTGGCACCTTTGGTCGGGACCGGCCTCATCGAGACACAGGACATCGTGATCGTCGCGGCATCAGGCACGTCGGGTGCGGGCCGCAAAGCGACTGAGAACCTTCTCGCAAGCAACGTCATGGGCTCGATGTCGACCTACAAGACCGGTGGTAGTCACCAGCACACCCCGGAGATGGAGCAAACTCTGGCGTCGGTCTGCGCGCAGCCGGTTCGCCTGTCCTTCACGCCGCTCTTGGCGCCCATGCCGCGGGGCATCATCTCGACCTGCACGGCTCTGGCTGCCCCCGGCACCACGGTGGAGGACGTTCGTCATGCGCTGCATGCGGCCTATGCGGAGGAGGCTTTCGTCACCGTTCTGCCTGAAGGCGCTTGGCCCCAGACGGCGTCGGTCAGCGGATCCAACGCGGTGCAACTCCAATGCGCCCTTGATCCGCACACCGGCCGCGTCACGGTGGTCAGCGTGCTCGACAACCTGGTCAAGGGTGCTGCAGGGCAGGCCGTGCAGAACGCCAACCTGATGCTTGGCCTGCCCGAGACGTCGGGCCTCACCGCAGACGGGGTGGCACCGTGACCGTCACCAGTGCACGTGGTTTTCGTGCCTCGGGCGTTCGCGCGGGCATCAAGAAGTCTGGCAACCCCGATCTCGCTCTGGTGGTCAATGACGGACCACGTGATGTGGTGGCCGCAGTCTTCACTTCCAATCGTTTCAAAGCCGCTCCCGTGCTGTGGTCTCAACAGGTCGTGGCAGATGGTCAGGCGCGTGTCGTGGTCTTGAACTCCGGCGGTGCCAATGCGTGCACGGGTCCCGAAGGGTTCGCCGACACCCACCGCACTGCCGAGCACGTGGCGCAGGTTGTCCAGGCGAGGGGATCAGACATCGGGGCAGGCGATGTCGCCGTTTGCTCGACCGGACTCATTGGCGAGCGCCTGCCGATGGAAAAGCTGCTCGCCGGGGTCGACAGTGCAGTTGCTGCGCTCAGTGACAATGGTGGTGCGGACGCCGCCGTGGCGATCATGACAACGGACTCTGTTTCCAAGACTTCAGCTGTCGCGGGTGACGGATTCGTTGTCGGCGGCATGGCCAAGGGCGCCGGGATGCTGGCACCTGCACTGGCGACGATGCTCGTGGTCATCACCACCGACGCGGAGATCTCCGTCGCCGATGCCCAGATCGCACTGCGCGAGGCAACGTCGGTGTCCTTTGATCGCATCGACTCCGATGGGTGCATGAGCACCAATGACACCGTTCTGCTCATGGCCAATGGGGCCTCGGGCACGTCTCCATCTCTCGACGACTTCACCCAGACCCTCACGCAGGTCTGCACCGATCTTGCGCGCCAACTCATTGGCGA
>Ga0114976_10002002_pt1 | contig 12815 bp, 10 predicted proteins | sample S_130805_EF_Meta_FD_87319 | JGI IMG/M metagenome (GOLD analysis project Ga0114976, IMG submission 87319) | Freshwater microbial communities from Lake Simoncouche, Canada to study carbon cycling - S_130805_EF_MetaG | ecosystem: Environmental > Aquatic > Freshwater > Lake | place: Lake...
GCCAACCACAACGCCATCGGCGAAGCCATCACCTTCCACGAGATGATCGGGATGAAGCGGAAAGAAGCCCGGTTCCGCTACCTAAGAAAGCGCTGGACCGATCGCCTTCAGGGCCTCAAAAACGTCCGGTTCTACACCAATCTGGATCATCGCTTCTCCTGCGCCATCACCACGGTCGGGATCGAAGGCATCACGTCACCTGAGCTGGCGACCTGGCTACAAGCCAAGCACGCCGTCTTTGTCACCACCATCGGCAACGACTTCATCGACGGCATCCGCGTCACCCCCAACGTCTATTCCACGGTAGAAGAAATCGACCGCTTCGGTGACGCGATGGTGATTGCCGCCACAAAGGGAATAGCCTAAAGGAGCGCGGGCTTCCAAATAACGTTAGGTTTCCATTATTCGGAATGATTATTCAGAAATTCTACTGGCTATCCGGCCCACGGCGGGAAAAACCACCCGCCGACTACAAAGTCCCCTGTGAACGTTCGAACCCGTAGGCGGGGGCTGGTTCGCGCCCCCGTTCGCGCCGGATAATCACCCAGATACTCGAACTGGCTATCCGGACCACGGCGGGGTAAACCACCCGCCACCTACAAAGCCCCCTCTGAACGATCGAACCCGTAGGCGGGGGCTGGTTCGCGCCCCCGTTGGAAACGGCTAATCGAGCTCTGCGGCCCTCGGACGGCTGAAGCCTCCCGTTCCGAATGCGGGCTAAAGCAACGCGCTCCCGTTTACTACGACCGAAGCATGACGCCGAGAAACACGACTAACTGGATCAGCTCAAAGATCACCAGTACCGCCACCGAGCCCCACTTGAGCAGGCCCTCGGTCTTGGAATACGTCCCCAATCCGCCTAAACAAAACAGACAGATCGCCCCGACAATCGCCACCGCCGAAGCCGCATCCGTTCCCCGACCCGCTAGCAACAGCCCCACCGATAGCACCAACGTCGTGGCCAGCAAAACCAAGATGCAGAGCGCATTCGCCGTCTGCCCCTTCGTCAGCGCGTACCGACCCAACTTATGGAACAGCAGCGACACATTGATGAGCGGTGCCAGGAACCACTGCGTCCAGATGAAGATCACCACCACCGCCGCTAAGGGCAACAAGAACGGCCCCAACTGCGGATATTGCGCCGAAATTCCCCGCAGCGCCCGGGGCAAAATCGTGATGCCAATGGCAATCGCCCACCGCGCTTGGGTGCCAAATCGGCTCATCCAGAAGTAGTAGTTCAGGAGAATACGATACGGCCAGAACCGGCCTCGCAGAGCTTCCAAGAGTCCTTCGCGCGCATCCTGATCGGTCGGATCCAGCCGCAGCGCCTCTTTGAACGACTCCATTGCGTCATTCGCCCGGCCCGACCGCAGGGCTGTCCAGCCCATCATTTGGTGCGTATTGGTATCGTCGGGAAGCTGACGCGCCGCCATTTTGGCCGCATCCATCGCATCCACCCGCCGACCGAGGTTGTTCAACGCCACCGTTCGCGAATTCAGCGCGGTTGAGTTTTCGGCGTCAATCGCCAGCGCGGTCTCGGCCGCCTCCAGCGCCTCTTTGTGCCGACTGCGCTTGGTGAGAATAATGGACAAAACCGCCCAGGCATCATCAAATTGCGGGTCCAGACCAATCGCCGCCCGCATCGCCTCCTCGGCCTCCTTCACCTTGTTGATGCTTAGATAAACCACGCCCAGCTGAAAGTGAGCCAAGGGCAAGTCCGGCGCCACCCCCACCAGGGTCTTCGCGTAGCCCATCGCATCGGCATGGTCGTCCAGTTCGGTGGCATACCGCGACGCGTAAAAGAGCAGTTCTGGATCTTCGGGATCCACCGCCAAAGCCCGCCGAATCTCGTTGAGGGCCTCCTTGGGACGACCTGCCGATTCGTACGCCCGAGCTCTAAGCAGGGCCTCGCCGGAGTCCATTTACATCCACCGCCGCGACTTCAGGTACGCGATCAAATCGTCGTAGGTGCCGCCTTCGTTGGCATACACGGCAAAATTCTTGGCGGTCTCAAACCAGGGTCGCGTGCTCGGCTTCACGTCCTTCTTGGCCTGCTTAAAGTCAGCCATATCCACGCTCCGCACCGTACCGGTTCGGATCGAATCGGCCATTGCGTTCTCGCTCGCCGCATCGGCCCAATGCACCAAATCGGCGCCGCTAAAGTCTTCCGCTTGATCCGCCAACTTTTGGTAATCCAGCTTGTTCACCGGCCGGTCTTCCATGGCGCTTTCCAGAATCTGCGCCCGCGCGGGTGCGTCCGGCGGCAACACCAACACCGTGCGATCAAACCGGCCCGGACGCCGCAAGGCCGAATCCACGTCCCAAGGGTGGTTCGTCGCGCCCAGCACGTAGACGCCCTCGTTGTCGGCCTCCACGCCGTCCATTTCGCTCAAGAGCTGATTCACCACGTTCCGCTCGCCGCTATTCCGCATCAGGCTACGCTTACGGCCCAGGGCGTCAATTTCGTCGATAAACAGCACGCATGGCTTGTTCCGCCGGGCCAGTTCAAACACGCGGTGCAAGTTCTTCTCCGACTCGCCGATGTACATGTCCACCACGTCGGTCAGCCCAATGCTTAAGAACTTGGATCCCAACTCTCCGGCGATTGCCCGCGCCAAAAACGTCTTCCCGCAACCCGGCGGTCCGTAGAGCAACAGCCCCCCTTTCAGCGATTTCTTGTAGAGCTTCCGCAAATCGGGGTTCCGCATTGGAGCCAAAAAGGCCATTTCCAGTCGCTGCTTGACGTCCTTCATGCCCGCCACTTGGCTCAGCGTGATGTCACTGGTAACCGCCCTGAGCCCGGCGATGTCTCCTTCATCCTCCTCGGGCTCCTCTTCGTCACCGCCTCGGTGGGTCATGCGCATCGGCTCTGCCTTGGCGGGTGGTTCCGGGACAGATCCGAGCGACGATTCGATTAGGTTTTGCGCGCTGGCCATTCCCAGGGCCTCGCGAAGTCTGCGATAACCATTGGCCCGGATCGGGTCTCCGGCGGCTTCGGCGGCCAGTTCGGCCAGCTTGAGTCCTTCCGCGTGGGTGGGTTGGCGATTCAGAACTTCGGTGGCTTCGGCAAGGGCTTCGGCGGCTAGATTCGCGGACAGGAGCAGTTGACCCACGTGCAGGCGCATCCCAATGTTCTCGGGGTCGGCCGCGAGGGCAGCCCTGAGAGCGGCGATCACACTGGGGTCAACGGACATACGCCGTATTCTAACGTCAAACGCCGCCCCGACGCTTCAATCGACGCCTACTTTCCCATCGGAGCGCCGACACTCTTGTCGGCGTCCAGGACTCCGGCTCCCTTCCCTGTTTTTGGATGGATTGTGCCGAAAATGGGGAAGGGTGGGGGATGGGAATCCGGAAAGACCCGTAAGGGGGCCTGGCTCGAGCCCCTGTTCGCACCAAAAAATCGCACGGAAATTCGAACTTGCTTCGCAACACCGCGGAAGGCTAAAGCCTCCGGGTCCAAATGCGGGCTAAAGCCGCGCGCTCCGGTTCAAGGTGTTAGCCCCCTGGGAGCGCCGACACTCTTGTCGGCGTCTGGCTATCCGGCCCACATTTCGGAAGGCTGAAGCCATCCGTTCCGAATGTGGGCTAAAGCCACGCGCTCCGGTTAACTGACACTCCGGTCTTCGTCCGGGTTTAACGGTTGGTTAACCCGGCGGAAGCATGATGCTTCGTGTGAATCGACGCGAGTTCTTGGTCGCCGGCACGGCCGCCGTTTCCTCCATTGCCTTCCCGACCCTAGCTTTCTCCCGTTCGGCCGCCCCTCGCGCCAAAGTCGTCCGTACCGCCACCGATCGTTTTGAACTGATTCTGCCGGAACCGGAGAAGGTGCGCATCCTGCAAATCAGCGACACCCACTTTGGCAAGCCGAATCCTGAGTACGTCGCCGCGGATCCCGTGACGCGAAAGCTAATCCGCTCGTTGGTCGATGAAAACACCCCGGACCTTGTCTTTCACACCGGCGACTTCATCAATAACGACACCGAGTACGTGGACCACTCCGCCATCGGATTCATGAACAGTCTGGGCACGCCCTGGAGTGTCGTGTTTGGCAACCACGATCAGCCCGACAACGCCCCGCGCAATCTGACCCTGGACGAATACTACGCCCGATTCCAAAACCACGCGACCGGCTTCCGTTCCTTCTCCGAGGGCGGCGCGTCGGCCCGCGAATACTGCTTCCGAGTCGATATCAAGGCGTCCAACCGAAAGCCCGTTGCCAGCCTTTTCGGGTTCAACACCGGCGGCGTTTCGGTGCCGGAAGTCGTTTCTCCCGGCCAAATGGCATGGTTTGCCGAGCAAATGGAGGCGGATCGTTCCCTCGGGCACAACCAGCCCATCTTGGTCATGCAGCACATCCCGATGATCCAGTACAAGACCGTTTTCGACGAGAAGAAGGCAATCGGTCGTCAGGGCGAAGGCGTCGCGAGCGGCGTGGACAAGGGCGAAGTCTTTGAGGCCTATCGCGCTTCGGGGCGCGTGAAGGGCGTGTTCTGCGGCCACGACCACGTAAACGACTACATCGGCGACCTTCAGGGGATCAAACTGGTCTACGGGCGCGTCACCGGGTGGTCGGGCTACGGCGATTGGGAGCGCGGCGGACGCATGATCAGCCTCACCAAGGCTCCATCCGCCTTCCGGTCCCGGGTCGTGCTGCCCAAGGGCGTAAGCGAAAAGCCGGAATGGTCCAAGACCATGGCCGACCTCTGACCGCTAGTTGCCCGCCCTAAACAGAGGGATCGCGCTGCCGTTCATAAACGAGAATCGGAATGGGGCATCCCCTCGGTTGAGGTTCTTAGTCACCCCTAATCGCGTCTCTCGAACCAAGACCGCGTAAGGAGAGGGCCCGTAAGATATCTCGCTCATCGTGACGCCCAGTTTGCTGTCGGTTACCGTAAACATCGGGGCCGTTCCCTCGGTGGTGGTGTAACACAATCCACCCAATACTTCCGTGGCTCCGCCGCCGGTAGTTTCGATCAGGGTGCCGGCGCGCTCGGTTTTGAATCCCAGAATCCAAAGTTGACCGCCGGCATTGCGGACTTTTAGACCTTCTGGTTCGGTGTTCAACTGACGTGCCCAGACACGATTGCGGCCAAAGGCAAACTCACCAACCACGTTTTCGATGAAGATATTGCCCGTCCCCGTGCCATAAAGACTGCTAAGACTATCGCGCAGGACCAGAATCCGCCCGAGTGCATTTTCAAACGTAACACCCTTGAAGCGCTCCGCCAGGACCACGCTGCCATCAGTCTGCTGCAACCGAATCCGGGCTCCATTACGAACGGCGACGTTGGCGTAGAAGCCCACCAACTGCCGCACTTTGTTCTTGACGGCAACATCAGTTTTCAGCACGATGTTGGCGTCGGCGGGGAAATAGATCGTGGTAGCTCCATCATCAATCGCACGTTGAAACGCCAGCGAATCGTCCAACTCTTGGGTCAGCCGATAGTCGCGGATGTTCGTCCAATTGGGTGAGGTCAGGGGCCGTACCACCGGGGTTGCCTGGACCGCCAAATTCAGCGACTGGGCCGGGGCCGTGAATAGGGAGAGCACGGGACCTTGCGAGAGGTAGTCACCCGTGAATCCGCTGGTGACGTGCGCCCCGTTGCCGTAGTTGTTAGCAATCACCTTTCCGAACCCCGGCGCCTGCACGTTGCGGGCAAACAAGAACTCCCCGTTCGTGATCGCGGCGATGTTTTTGGCGATCGCCACCCCCCGAAACGTGGAATCCAGAATCGTGGCAAACCCGTAGCGGTTCTTGAATCCGATCGAATAGCCAAGTGTCTGCAGGTTTCGAATGCTGATGCACTGGCCATCGTTGTCAAAGGCAACTTGGCGCTGCCACTCCAGCGTGATATCTTCAAAAGTCTGACTATTCACCGTTTGCCCGGTGCGAATGCCGGTGTTGAATCCGTTGATGTAGACGCCTTTCACCAGGAGCGGGCCGTTCTTGTCGGCATGGCCCAGATCCATTCCAATGGCACCTTTACCATCCCCAGAAATCACCCGGACGTTGCGAATACTGCCGGTGTTATTGCTAAAGAATTCCACTCCTTTGGCGGCAAAATTCCCGGCTCCCGTATCGATGGTCAGGTCGTTCAGGCTGTTGTTGAACCAGTCCGCGGTGGTCTCTTCGTAATTGCCATTCCAAAAAGAAATGACCCCAAAGCCAATCACCGGCGTCGGGTTGGCGGCATCGTTGAACTGATAATCCTTGAGGCGAATCGTGGTCAGATCACTACCCGCGCCCTGTAGATGGTTACCCCCAAACAGTCCGTTGCGGTCCGACGACGAGTTGCTGCGAAATCGGAGCGTGGAAGACACCAGGTAGGTTCCCGGCGGCAGATAGATGATCCGATCCGTTCCCTCGCCGTCGCGAATCGCCCGGGTAATGGCTTCGGTATCATCCGCCACGCCGTTCCCCACCGCTCCGTACGGCGCATTCTTCACGTTGATCACTCCCGCATCCAGGGGGAATCGTTGATTCTCGGTCGGGCGGGGCGTTACGGAACCGCCCGCGTAAAACTTCACGCGTCCCAGCGAAGCAATGTCCGATTGCGGAAACCCGCGCCAAGTGCGGTTACAGGTGAACCGAATATAGCGGGCGGTGATCGGACGAGGCAGATTCACCAACTGCCCGAAGTAGTTGTTTGTGCCCGGCGCTTCGTCAAACCGAAGCCGCTCCGGTTGGGTGATCCATCGCTGGGAGTCGGCCGAATACTGAACCGTGACATCCCGAAACCCACGGAACGTATAGCCGGGTCCGTTGGCGTTCCAAACCCGAAATCGGTTGATCGTTTGGGTGGAACCGAAATCGAAATGAATCAGCGGCGACTCATCATTGGGATCGCCGTAGCTGCTGTTGTAGTAGTTGACGGCGTTGGAGAGTCGAAACTGGCCGCTAGCCGGGGGATCCTCGGTCAGTCCATCGCTGGAGATGACCACATCGGGGCCGGTATAGGCCACTTGCTGGCTGCTGGCCACGGCCGAAACAACCGGCACTTCTTGAGCCTGCGCCCGGCCCCCGGCAAAAATGGCGACCATCATCAGGCCCCCGAAAATCCACCCACGACTCCACGCCATTGTTAGCATCGTAATCCTTGTTACGACAAATGGCAAGTTATCAGCAGCGGCATTTTTACCGGGAAAATTCACCTTGCCAGGCTTGACCGGAATGCCGAAATTGCCGATTCCATCCAGTCGCCCCGGCGGTTGGAGGCGATTTTAAACCAAAGTCGGTTCTTCTCTGGCCACCAGGTGAGTTCCAGCGTGCCGGGCTCCCGGCCCTGCTTGAGATGCCAATGGTGGCAGCCGGGATACTGCCGTAGCGTGCCCCGTAGGGTCACGGTCACGGTCAGGGGCAGACCCAAGATTGCCACTTCAATCTCAGCCACGGAGAGCCCGTTCGGAGGCACCAGTTCGATCTCGGTCACGGAGCCTAGCGTACTATTTGAAGCCAAAAACGGCACTTCAGCGGGGAGAGATACACTGAGTCATGGCTAAACCGGTTGAGACCATAACCCCCGACAAGCGAGTCGACCGGTGGCGGAAGCTGTGGGCGTCTCCCGTCGTGCTGTCGGATGCCGACACCGAAGCCGCCTTCGAGGAGTTTTCGGAAGCCGTGGTTCCCAGCCACATGCACAAACGCTTCCTCAAAATCTTTGGCGTCCCCAAGGCGGTTTTTGGCAACCGGTTCTTTAAGGACGAGGCGGTCTACCGCAATTGGGATACTCGCCTTTCCAGTCTCCTACCTTCGCAGGTGGAGCATGCTGACGTGACCGTGATTTACGGATCACCGGATGCGATTGAAGGGCATCAGTTACGCGGCCAGGTTCGCCGAACCCTCCGCGACATTGTGATCGATGACTGGTTTGCAGCCGCGGCCATCGTTCGCGGCGGCGGCATGAACCTATACGTGTTCGTCGAATACAAGATGAAGGGCTGCATCGTCCTCAGCATCAAGGACGAAAACTACTCCGAACCCATCGAAGACCTGAATGCCGAACCCGAGCTAATCGACTAGGCTCGATTTGGTCAGGCTGGCAGGTGATAACGTTCCCGGCGGATGTCTTCGCAGTACTCGCGCGTCTCCGCTTCCGACACGCCCAGTTGGCGCAGGCTCTGCCGAATCAACTCCGTACTGGCTTCAAATTCGGCGTGAATAACGTCGTTTGCCCCGGCTTCCCTTAGTCGCTGAATGTCCCGTCCGCGGTGGACGCGAACCACGACCGTCGCATCGGGCAGGATCTCTCGCAATAGCCGTACCGTCATTTCCGCCACGTCCGCATCCGGAAGCAGAACGATCACCAATTGGGGGTCAATCTCCTTGAGCGGCTCCAGCACCGTCTCCGACGACGCGTCGCCATACAGAATCGAAATCCCCGTTTTGTCGAGTTGGTCAAAGGCGCGCAGATCGTAGTCCAGCAAAAGGTGGTGAATGTTGTTTCGTCGTAGTGCCGCCGAAACGTACCGACCCACTTGCCCGTAGCCCAAGATCGCCACCTGAGAAGCCGCGGCCTCAGTCGGGCTGGTGATGTCTAGCTGATCCTGGCTTCGATTGAGAAACTGCGCGATGCGCGGATATCGGCAGAGCCATTGGTAAAGCGGACCGCTCGCCTGATACAGGAACGGCGCGAGCAACAACGTGATTAGCGCCGCCGAGAGAATCACGTCCGCGATGTAGTTCTTGATCAACCCGCGACTCCCGCCCAGCTGCGCCAAAACGAACGAGAACTCACCGATCTGGGCCAATCCTAGCCCCGCCATCACCGCCGTCCGTCCGTGCCACCGCTGGGAATAAACGGCAAAGAACGAAACCAGCGACTTGCCCAGCACAATCGCCACGACCACCGACATGACGATCCCAAAGTTTTGCGCCATGAATCCGGGGTTAAACAACATGCCTACCGAAACAAAGAACAGGCTGGCAAACACATCTCTCAGGGGCCGAACCTGGGTGAAAACTTCGTGGGCGTAGTCGGTCTCCGAGATGATGAGTCCGGCCAAAAAGGCGCCCAACTCCAGACCGAGTCCCGCAACATCAGCCGCCGCGCTGACGGCTAGGCATAGGCAAACGGCAAAAATCAGAAACAGCTCGCGGGACCCGGTCCGCGCCACCAACTTCATCATGGACGGCACGACTTTGGCCGACAGGAAGAGCGCACCCAGAATGAATGCGGCGGCCTTGAGAAGCGCTTTGAAGACGTCGTCCATGGCTCCCCAGCCCTGCGATGCGATCAGGCCAATCGCCGGCAATAGGATGATCATCAAGACCAGCGACAAGTCTTGGGTGATCAAGATGCCGAGCATGACCCGGCCCGGAGCCGTTCCCTGCTCGCCGCGTTCCTCCAGAACTTTGAGCATCACGGCCGTGGAAGAGAGCGCAATGGCGCAGCCCAAAAAGAGCGCTCCGTAAATCGTCCAACCAAACGCGATCCCTAGAAACACGCCCAAGATGATCGTGCCGAGAAGCTGCAAGCCACCGCCAATCACCGCGGTCCGCCACATTTTCATGAGGTCGGGTAACGAAAAGTGAACGCCCACGGCGAACATGAGGAAGCAGACTCCCAACTCCGCTACGGCATGAACGGTTTCTTGTTTAGCCGTGACTCCGGGGGTGTACGGACCTACCGCGATTCCGGCCACCAAGTAGCCGATGATGACCGGGAGCTTGAGCTGCTGCGCAACCAATCCGCCTGCGAAGGCCGCGATGAGCGCGATTCCAAGCTGAAAGAGAAACGCGGTGTCGTCCATCGGTGCCCTTAGGCTACCGCCCTCGCCGACTCAGCTTCCCCGCTATTTCTCTGGTTTGGTCAGGATCGCGGTGAGCCAATTCGTCACTTCCAGCAGGAACGACGGCGACAACGTCTCCTCGATTTGGGCGTATTCCGACGGGCTGCCCGTCTCGGCAAACTGGAAAAGATGGTTCAGTCCGGTCAGGGTTCGCACCGTGACCTGCTTGTTGCCCCCCGCTTTCAGCGCCTTCTCGATCTCAGGAAGGTTTTGCTTCGGGTCCACCTGCAGGTCCTTTTCGCCGTTGAGCGCCAGCACCGGCACCTTCACCTTTTTTAGGTAGTCGCGGGGATCCAGCGAGAAGAATTCAAGCGACCAGGGGTTGACCATGGCTGGCAAGGAGGATTTTTTGAACTCATCTTCGGTGCCAAAGGTGGCCTTGACTCCCGGGGCCATCTTTTTCCAGGTTTCCGAGAGATACGCGTCCATGTTCCGCTTGCGCTCGGCCTCCGACTTTCCGCGCAGGGCTCGCTGGTACCGAAGAGAATCACGGGTGAGGTCTTTGATTTCCGCTTCCGAAACGCCGCCCGCCCGCGCAATGAGTGCTTGCTGCCGCAGAACGATCTCCGCCCCCGGCACTCCCGTCCCCGCCATCAACACGATAAACGCAACGTTGGAATTTCGGGCCGCCACGATCGGAGCGATGATGCCTCCCTCGGAGTGGCCCAGCAGACCAACGCGCTTGGAATCAATCTCCGGTCGCGTGCGGAGAAACTCCAAACCCGCTTCCGCATCGGCGGCAAAGTCCATCGTCGTGCTACTCGATCTGTCTCCCGTTGACTTTGCAACCCCTCGGTCGTCGTAGCGAAGCACCGCGATTCCCCGCCGCGTCAGATAATCGGCCAGCACGGCAAAGGGTCGATGCTCAAAGATGGTTTCGTCCCGATCCTGCGGCCCGGACCCCGAGATCAATACGACCGCCGGGAATGGTCCTGGCCCCGATGGCAGCGTCAGCGTGCCCGCCAGCGTTACTTTGTCCGCCGAATTTTCGAACGTGACATCGGTAGCAGAGTAGGGAAACGGCGGCCGCGGGGTCTGCGGTCGGTTCAGTCCTTCCACCGACTCCACCCGTTTCAAATCCAGCGGCAAGATGGAAGCACCCTGCACCCAATTGCCGCTGATCCGAGTCCGATCTTCGGTGAGGCTGCCCACAAATTTCGCGGGCGTCGAAAGGACCGCGAACGTCACTTGCATCCCACGAATCTCTGGTTGCGCGCACGCCAGGCCCTTTACGTTCTGATCGGGACTATCCAGCGTCACCACAACTCCGGTGGGTTCTGGCTTGACGTGAAACACGATCCGCAACGACGCGGTCCCAACCCGCAGTTTGCCCGTCCAAATCCCAACCAGGTCTTTTGCGGTCACGTCGGCCGAAGGAAACCCAGCCGAGATTCCGATCGAATTCGGTCCGACCGGAGGAAGATAAGTCAGGGCCATCAGCCCAATCAATGCCGCCGTCACCCCATTATCTTACGCCAGTGATCGGGTTCTCACCGAGGCTGGAATAGCTCGACTGGATTACCGGCCGGATCCTCTAACAAGACCTGGTGTCCGCCCGGCCCCGAAATCAGCTCGCTCCGTAGCTTTGCGCCGTGGTTACGGGCCTGCTCAACCGCAAGTTGGATGTCCTCCACCTCAATCACGATGCGATTCCATCCTCCCGGTACGGGCTGAGAACCATCATTCAAAGGCTTTGACGCCGACGTCCCCGGGCCGCTCACCCAAAGCGAAAGGCTTCCGCGCCGGAGGATCGCAAAGGGCGGTCCCCACCGTTCGGCGACCGTAAATCCCAGCGCCTCGTAAAACGGAATGCAAGCATCAACGTCGTCAACCAGATACCGAACAACCGCCGACATAACTGCAGATATACCCCTCGTCTGTTAACGCCTGAGGCTTATGCCACCGGCGAAGGATCCCGCTTCATCACCGTCCAATCGGTGAGCTGATCGTCCTTAAAATCCAGGATCAACGCGCGGGCACTGGACTCGCAGTCGATGTAAACCCAGTTCTCTTTCGCGGTGGTTTGTACCAGCAGTCGCTTGCCATCGTATTTCCCGTCGATGCTCGGCGTTCCGATGGCGGCTAACACTTCCGAAGCGGTCATCCCGACCCGCAGGTCGTTCTTCAAACTCGTGACCGGCCGCACACTAACCGGTAACGCGTTGGAGCCGCTCAGGAGAGCTATCAGCGCTGCCGCCGGAAGGATGAGAGTTTTAGCCATGTGAAGATTGTAACGAGATAGGGACCACCCTTCTCTCGTTACCCGGCGTAAAGTCCCGCCCCGCGCCGGTTCAAACGGGTCAAGAGTCCCGATCAAACCGACGCTACTGATCGTTTTCGACTTTACTGGGTCGCGTCTGGGATCTCAGCCCGAATCGCCTGTTGATGGGCCAACTTGGTGATTTCCGCCATCACTTCCGCCCGCCGTTGGGGAGATAGATCCACACTCATCAGCTCAGACCCGAGTCGCGCAAGCTCGGAGCCCAAGTCAGGGATCGACGCCAACTCCGAAGTCGTGACCGAGGCGAAAACCACCGGCGAAGGTTCCGCTACGGGGGCAACGGGCGGCTCGGGCGCTCGAGGCGATTCCGGCGGACGGGGAGCCGTCTGTGACCGCAGCAAGCGACCAACTTCGGCCTGATCCAGGAACGGCGCCAAGGCGGTGATCAACCCAAAGTTCACCCTTCCGCCCTGCTGAATGAGATTTTGCACCGCAATGCTCAGATCTTCTCGCGGAGCAAAAGGCGCAATCCCGGCCAAAAACTCCAGGTTATGGTCCTGGGAATCGGCCCGGAACCGCGATGCCCGTCCGCCATCTTCCGGCTCATCCAGGTAGCTGCGAAGGAACTTAGCCTCTACGCCCAGCATGGCAAAGCTCGTATCGGATGGTAATGAACTAAACAGCCCGTCCGGAATCACGTCTTCGTCGTTCAGGGTTTCGACGATGGCGTTATAACGACGCACGGCGGCCGCGGCACCACCGCTAAGCGAGCCGCTGATGCTCTCGTCCTCCGCCATCGAGA
>Ga0114976_10002006_pt1 | contig 12803 bp, 10 predicted proteins | sample S_130805_EF_Meta_FD_87319 | JGI IMG/M metagenome (GOLD analysis project Ga0114976, IMG submission 87319) | Freshwater microbial communities from Lake Simoncouche, Canada to study carbon cycling - S_130805_EF_MetaG | ecosystem: Environmental > Aquatic > Freshwater > Lake | place: Lake...
CATCGACGGCGGTGAACTTGATCACCGCGACATGCCCGGTATCCGGGTCGATCTCGATCTCGGCGATATGGCAGCCGCCGGGATAGGTGAAGTTCTTCGGGTCGTAGAAGGCGGTCTCCTCGAGGCCGGGCTCGAGCTCCTCGATCGGGTAGTTGTGCGGCACATAGGCGGTGAGGGTGATCTCGCCCCAGGCCTTCTGCTTGTCGGTGCCGGCGACGCGGAAGGCGCCGGCGCGGGGGTCGAACTCGACGTCGTCGACATCGGCCTCCATCAGGTGGGCGGCGATCTTGCGGGCCTTCAGGATGATCTTGTCCATCGCCTTGACCATGGCGCTGCCGCCGACGGCCAGGCTGCGCGAGCCATAGGTGCCCATGCCGAAGGGCACCTTCGCGGTGTCGCCATGGACGATGTCGACGTTCTTCAGCGGCACGCCGAGCTGCTCGGTGACGAGCTGGGCGAGCGTCGTCTCGTGGCCCTGGCCGTGGCTGTGGGTGCCGGTCAGCACGGTGACGCTGCCGGTCGGGTGCACGCGGATGGTGCCGACCTCATACAGGCCGGCGCGGGCGCCGAGCGAGCCCACCACCGCGGAGGGCGCGATGCCGCAGGCCTCGATATAGGTGCTGATGCCGATGCCGCGCAGCTTGCCCTGCGCCTTGGCGGCGGCACGGCGGGCCTCGAAGCCGGCCCAGTCGGCGGTCTTCAGCGCCTCGTTCAAGGTCGATTGGTAGTCGCCGCTGTCGTATTGCAGCGCGACCGGCGTCTGGTAGGGGAAGGCGTCGGCCGGGATGAAGTTGCGGCGGCGGATCTCGACCTTGTCGATGCCGGTCTCAAGCGCGGCGATATCGACCAGGCGCTCGAGCAGGAAGGTCGCCTCGGGGCGACCGGCGCCGCGATAGGCATCGACCGGCGTCGTGTTGGTGAAGACCGCCTTGACCTCGGCATAGACCGTCGGCGTCGTGTAGACGCCCGCCAGCAGCGTCGCATACAGGTAGGTCGGGACGCTGGTCGCGAAGGTCGAGAGATACGCGCCCATGTTGGCGTGGGTGCTGACGTGCAGGGCGAGGAACTTGCCGTTGGCGTCCAGCGCCAGCCGCGCCTTGGTCACGTGGTCGCGGCCATGGGCGTCGGTCAGGAAGCTCTCGGTCCGCTCGGCGGTCCACTTCACCGGGCGCTTCACCTGCGCGGCCGCCCAGGTGACGATGGCTTCCTCGGCGTAGTGAAAGATCTTGGACCCGAAGCCGCCGCCGACATCGGGCGCGACCACGCGCAGCTTGTGCTCGGGAATCTGCAGCACGAAGGCGCCCATCAGCAGGCGGATGACGTGCGGGTTCTGGCTGGTGGTGAAGAGCGTGTGCTCGTCGGTGGTCGGGTCGAAGTCGCCGATCGCTGCGCGCGGCTCCATCGCGTTCGGCACCAGGCGGTTGTTGACCAGCTCGAACTCGACGACCTTGGCGGCCTTCGAGAAGGCGGCGTCGTTCACCGCCTTGTCGCCGATATGCCAGTCGTAGCAGAGGTTCCCCGGGGCGCCGTCATGCAGCAGCGCGGCGCCGGGGGCGAGTGCGGCTTCCATGGAGGCGACGGCGGGCAGCAGGTCGTAGTCGACGCTGATGGCCTCGGCGGCGTCGCGCGCCTGGGACTTGCTCTCGGCGATCACCACGGCGACGGCGTCGCCGACGAACCGCACCTTGCCCTGCGCGAGCACCGGGTGCGGCGGCTCGTTCATCGGCGAGCCGTCCTTGTTGTGGATCTGCCAGCCGCAGGGGATGGAGCCGAGGTTCGGCATGTCGGCGCCGGTGAAGACCGCGACGACGCCGGGCATCGCGGCCGCCGCCCTGGTGTCGATCGACTTGATCGCGGCGTGGGCGTGCGGGCTGCGCAGGATGGCGGCGTAGGTCTGGTTGGGGCGGTTGATGTCGTCGGTGTATTGCCCGCGGCCGGAGAGGAAGCGCAGGTCTTCCTTGCGCTTGACGCTGGCGCCGATGCCTTCGAACGGTACAACAACGTTCATCGCGACCTCCCTTTTGGTTCTTGTCCGGCGCTTGGGCGCCTTAGGCCAGGGAGGCGGAGAACCGCCTCCCCGGACCCCTCCACCCTTTTTCTGGGAGTCGGGTGCCGACTCACAGAAAACGGTGAGTGGGGGTTCGGGGGAGAGAGGTGTCCTCTCTCCCCCGTCTTACTCCGCGGCCGCCGGCGCGATCGTCGCGCGCTTGCCGTGCATCACCGCCTGCGCCGCGTCGATCGCCTTGACGATGTTGTGGTAGCCCGTGCAGCGGCAGAGGTTGCCCTCGAGCCCCTCGCGGATCTCCTTCTCGGAGAGGCCGGCCGGGTGCTTCGCCACCAGGTCGATGGCCGACATGACCATGCCCGGGGTGCAGAAGCCGCACTGCAGGGCGTGGTACTCGCGGAAGGCTTCCTGCATCGGGTGCAGCGTGCCGTCGGCCTTGGCCAGGCCCTCGATGGTGGTGATGCTGGCGCCGTCGGCCTGCAGCGCGAGCATGGTGCAGGACTTCACGCTGTCGCCGTTCACATGCACGACGCAGGCGCCGCACTGGCTGGTGTCGCAGCCGACATGGGTGCCGGTGAGGCGGAGCTTCTCGCGCAGCAGCTCGACGAGCAGCGTGCGGCCCTCGACCTCGACCGTGTGGCTCTTCCCGTTCACGGTCAGCGTGACCTGCGGCATGGCGCGTCTCCCCTATTGGTCTCTGTGGAGGTGAAAGTCGCCTCGCCCCCGGCTTCCGTCAAGCGCCGTAAGATTATTCCGGCGGTGCCGGGATCAATCGCTTGCGGCCGCGGGTGGCCAGCGCCAGCAGGCCGAGCAGGATGGTGCCGAGCGGCCAGATGCCCATGAGGAAGGCGATGGTCTGCACGCCGAAGAGCCCGGCGCCCATGGCGACCTCCGGGTCGGGGTTGCCGAGGTAGCGCGGGATGACCGAGCAGGTGGTCAGCCCGGCGCCGAGGGTGACAATCTGGAAGGCGTAGAAGGCCCAGACCACGGCGCGGCCGAAGCGGCCGCGGCGTTCCCGGACCTCGAGCATCACGGGTTCGGCCACTTGCTACCTCTGCTTGCGGGTCGAGAGCCACCATAGCAGCCCGAGCACCGCCGTCACCGGCAGCCAGGCCGGCAGCAGCACCGGCAGCAGGCCGATGGTAAACAGCAGCCCGTCGCCCGAGCCGGGGCGCGTCTCGTCGAGCACGAGCCCGGCGAGCAGAAGTGCGCCCCAGAGGACGAAGAGCCCCTGCCAGGCCCAGAACAGGCGCCTGGCCCATAGCATCACACCGCGAGGACGGCGTGGCCCTTGGTGCCGGAGAGCGGGTTGTCCGCCTCGGGCAGCTCGTGCAGGTGGCAGGCCGCGAGATGGCCCGGGCCGATGGCGTCGCCGATCACCGTCAGCTGCGGCTCCTCGACCCGGCAGCGGTCGAAGGCGAAGGGGCAGCGGGTGTGGAAGCGGCAGCCCTTCGGCGGGTTGATCGGGCTCGGCACGTCGCCCTTCAGGATGATGCGCTCGCGCTGCGCGCCCGGCATCGGGATCGGCACGGCCGAGAGCAGCGCCTCGGTATAGGGGTGCTTGGGCGCGCCGAAGAGGCTGCGCTTCGGTGCGACCTCGACGATCTTGCCGAGATACATGACGGCGACGCGGTGCGTCATGTGCTCGACGATCGCCAGGTCGTGGCTGATGAACAGCATCGCCAGGCCGAGCTCCTGCTGCAGATCCTGCAGCAGGTTGATGATCTGCGCCTTGACCGAGACGTCGAGCGCGGAGACCGCCTCGTCGCAGATGATCAGGTCGGGCTCGGCCGCGAGCGCGCGGGCGATGCCGATGCGCTGGCGCTGGCCGCCCGAGAATTCATGCGGCCAGCGGCCGACGGCGTCGCGCGGCAGCCGGACCGTGTCCATCAGCTTGGCCACGCGCTCGTCGAGGTCCCGCGCGTCCTTGGCCAGGCCGAAATTGCGGATCGGCTCGGCCAGGATGTCCTTCACCCGCATGCGCGGGTTGAGCGAGGAGAAGGGGTCCTGGAACACCACCTGGACGCGCCGGCGCAGCGGCCGCAGCGCCGCGGCCGAGAGGTCGTCGATGCGGGTGCCGTCGAGCACGACCTGGCCGCCGGTGATGGGGAACAGCCGCAGCACGGCCTTGCCGACGGTCGATTTCCCGCAGCCGGATTCGCCGACGAGCGAGAGGGTCTCGCCCTTGTCGATATGGAAGGAGACGCCGTCGACCGCATAGACATAGCCGGTGGTGCCGCCGAGGAAGCCGCCCTTGAGCGGGAAGTGCTTCTTCAGGTCGGTGACGTCGAGCAGGGGCACGCTCATGCGGCGATCGCTCCCTCGCGGAGGGCGTAGTGGCAGGCGGTGAGGTGGTTCGGCGCCTTGAGCTCGAGCGCCGGCGCCACGGTGCGGCAGAGATCGGTCGCCTTGGGGCAGCGGCTGGCGAAAACGCAGCCGGGGATCTTGGCCTTGAGGCTCGGCACCAGGCCGGGGATCTCGGCGAGCTTGCCCTCGTCGCCGGTGAGGGACGAACCGAGCTTCGGCATCGAGCCGAGCAGGCCGACCGTGTAGGGGTGGCGCGGGTTGCGGAAGAGCTCGATGGCGGTGGCCTCCTCCACCTTCTTGCCGGCATACATGACGATGACGCGCTCGGCGACCTCGGCGACGACGCCGAGGTCGTGGGTGATCAGCACGATGGCAGCACCCACGCGGCGCTTCAGGTCGCGCATCAGCTCGAGGATCTGCGCCTGGATGGTGACATCCAACGCGGTGGTCGGCTCGTCGGCGATCAGCAGCTTCGGATTGCAGGCGAGCGCGATCGCGATCATCACGCGCTGGCGCATGCCCCCCGAGAGCTGGTGCGGGTATTCCCGCACGCGGCGAACGGGTTCCGGGATGCCGACCAGGGTCAGCATCTCGATCGCCTTCTGCTCGGCCTGGTGGGCCGAGAGGCCCTGGTGCAGCCGGAGCGTCTCGCCGATCTGCCGCCCCACCGTCAGCACCGGGTTCAGCGAGGTCATCGGCTCCTGGAAGATCATGCTGATCTCGTTGCCGCGGATCTGCCGCATCTCGGGCTCGGAGAGCTTCAGCAGGTCGCGGCCCTGGAACTTGATCGCACCCGCGATCTTGCCCGGCGGCTCGGGGATCAGCCGCAGGATGGACATCGACGTGACGGATTTCCCGCAGCCGCTCTCGCCCACGATGGCGACCGTCTCGCCGGCATTGACGTGGAAGGAGACGCCGTCGACGGCGCGGTTGACGCCGTCGGGGGTGCGGAAATGGGTCTGCAGGTTCTCGACTTCGAGGAGCGGGGGCATGGCGGTCAGAGGCTCCTGGCCATGCGCGGGTCGAGCGCGTCGCGCAGACCGTCGCCGAGCAGGTTCACGGCGAGCACGGTGATGGAGAGGAAGATGGCCGGGAAGAACACGATGTAGGGCTTCACCTGCCAGAGCGCGCGGCCCTCGGCCATGATGTTGCCCCAGGACGGGATGATCGGTGGCGTGCCCGCGCCGATGAAGCTGAGGATGGCCTCGGTGATCATCGCGGCCGCGCAGATATAGGTCGCCTGCACGGTGATCGGCGCCAGCGTGTTCGGCAGGATGTGCCGCAGGATGATCATCGGCGTGCGGGTGCCGGCCGCGACGGCGGCTTCCACATAGGGCTGCTCGCGGAGCGAGAGCACCACGCCGCGCACCAGGCGGGAGACGCGCGGGATCTCGGCGATGGTGATCGCGATGATCACGTTCTGCACCGAGCCCCGCGTCAGCGCCATCAGCGCGATCGCCAGCAGGATGGGCGGGATCGACATCAGCCCGTCCATGAACCGCATGATGATCGTGTCGGCGGCCCGGATGTAGCCGGAGATCATGCCGATGGTCAGCCCGATGATGGAGGCGAGGAAGGCGACCGAGAAGCCGACCAGCAGCGACACGCGGGCGCCGTAGAGCACGCGGGAATAGACGTCGCGGCCCAGCATGTCGGTGCCGAACCAGTACATCGCGGACGGCTCGCGGGTGCGGCGCGCCGGGGCGAGTGCGGTCGGGTCGGTGGTCCAGAGCAGGGGGGCGAAGACCGCGATGAAGATCATCGTCAGCAACAGGAAGCCGCCGATCGCCATGGTCGGGTTGCGCCGGACGAAACCGAGGAGGCCCTTCCTCGCCTTCACCGGCGGCAGCACGTCGGGCATCGGCTCGGCGGCGGCGGGGATGTACCCGCCCGGCAGCGCGTCGGCCGGGCTCGGGAGAGTCGCGGTGGACATCAGTACCGGATCCTCGGGTCGAACAGGGTGTAGAGCAGGTCGATCGCCAGGTTCACCAGCACGTAGATGAAGCTGAACAGCAGCACCACGCCCTGGATCACCGGGTAGTCGCGCCGCAGGATGGCATCGACCGTGAGCCGGCCGAGGCCGGGGATCGCGAAGACGCTCTCGGTCACGACGGCGCCGCCGATCAGCAGCGCGATGCCGATGCCGATGACGGTGACGATCGGCACCGCGGCGTTCTTCAGCGCATGCACGAAGAGGATGCTGCGCTGCCCCGCGCCCTTGGCGCGCGCCGTCCGGATGTAGTCCTGGCTGAGGACTTCCAGCATGGTCGCGCGGGTGATGCGGGCGATCAGCGCGATGTAGACGCCACCCAGCGCGATCGCTGGCAGCACCAGGTTCTCGAGCCAGGGGAAGAAGCCGTTCTTCAGCGCCGTGTAGCCCTGGACCGGCAGCCAATCGAGCTCGAGCGCGAAGACATAGGCCAGCAGGTAGCCGACCACGAAGACCGGCACCGAGAAGCCGAGCACCGCGAAGCCCATCACCGCGCGGTCGATCCAGGTGCCCTGCTTCCAGGCCGCGAGCACGCCCATCGGCACCGCGATCGAGATCGCCAGGATCAGGGTGAGGATCATCAGCGAGAGCGTCGGCTCGATCCGCTGCGCGATCATCGTGGTGACCGGCAGGTTGGTGAAGATCGAGACGCCGAGGTCGCCGTGGATGATGTCCCAGAGCCAGGAGCCGAACCGCACCACGAAGGGGCGATCCAGGCCGAGGCTCTCGCGGATGCGCTCGACATCCTGCGGCGTCGCCTGGTCGCCGGCGATGACGGCGGCCGGGTCGCCGGGCGCGAGATAGAGCAGCGAGAAGACGAAGAAGGCGACGATCGCCATGACGGGGATCGTCGCGAGCACGCGACGGATGATGTATGCGGTCATATCAAACGGCCTTGGGCGCCGGCAGCAACCGGGCCGCGCGAGGCCCCCCGGCGACTGTCGCAGCGATCAGCGAAGGAGAAATCCTCATGCCTTGCTGACGCCCCACGGCACCGGGAACGGGCCCTTGACGATGCCCGAGACATTGGCGCGCCAGGCCTGGTAGGTCAGGAAGAAGCCGGTCGGCACGTAGAGCACGTTCTCGACGGCGGCCGCGTTCAGCTTGCCGATCGCGGTCTTCTCGGCCTCGAGATTCGGCGCGTCGAACCACTCGGCGATCGCGCTCTCGACCGGGGGAACGTCGGGCCAGCCGAACCAGGCGCGCTCGCCATTGCCGCGGATCGCGATGTAGACCGCCGGGTTGATGGTGTCGGCGCCGGCATGCCAGGTGTGGAACATGCTCCAGCCGCCCTGCCCCACCGGGTTCTTCATGGCGCGGCGCTGGCCGACCGTACCCCAGTCGGTCGCCACGAAGTCGACGTTGAAGCCGATGCGCTTGAGCAGGTCGGCGGTGACGTCGCCCTGCGCCTTGGTGATCGGCTGGTCCTGCGCGACGATGCAGGGCACCGGCTCGCCCTTGTAGCCGCTTTCCGCCAGCAGCCGCTTGGCGAGGTCCATCTGCGGGCCGCGGCGCAGCACGTCACCGCCCTGCTCGGTGTAGAGCGGCGTGCCGGGCGTGAAGAAGCCGCCGAGCTTCTTCCAGAGGTTGTTGTCGTCGCCGACCAGCGCCCGCATGTAGTCTTCCTGGTTGAGCGCGGCCATCACCGCCTGGCGCGCCTTCAGGTTGTTGAAGGGCGCGGTCAGGTAGTTCATCCGGAAGGCGCCGATATTGCCGAGCGGATCGGCGATGTCGACGCGGACGTTGCGATTGCGCCGAAGCTGCGGCACGAGGTCGGTGATCGGGTTCTCCCACCAGTCGACTTCGCCGTTCTGCAGCGCGGCCGAGGCCGTGGCAGGATCGGGCATGATGGTCCACTCGATGCGGTCGACCAGCATGCGCTTGCCGCCCGCCAGCCAGTTGCCCGGCTCCTGCCGCGGCTGGTAGTCGGCGAAGCGCTCGAACACCGCCTTGGCGCCCGGGACCCACTCGTTGCGCACGAAGCGCATCGGGCCGGAGCCGACATACTCGTTGATCTGCTGGAAGGGGTCGGTCCTGGCGATCCGCTCCGGCATCATGAAGGCCATCGGCGTCGAGTTCTTGCCGAGCGCCATCAGCATCTTCGGATAGGGCTTCGACAGCACCCAGCGGAAGGTGCGGTCATCGACCGCGACCAGTTCCTTCTGGATGGCCTTCAGCATCAGGCCCATGGAATCGCGGCTGGACCAGCGGGCGAGGCTGGCGACGCAATCCTGCGCGCGCACCGGCGTGCCGTCGTGCCACTTGAGGCCCGGGCGGAGCCGGAAGGTCCAGGTCAGGCCGTCCGAGGAGGTCTCCTCGCTCTCCACCATCTGGCGGCGCGGCGTCAGCGTATCGTCGAAGCCGTAGAGCGTGTCCCAGACCAGGATCGCCGCATTGCGGACGACGTATTGCGTGCCCCAGATCGGGTCGAAATTGGCGAGGTTCGCCTGCGGCACGAAGCGCAGCGTACGCGCGGCCGCGCCTTGGGAGAGCGCGGGGGCGGCCAGCGGCGGCAGCAGCAGCGAGGCGCCGAAGCCGGCCCCGGCCTGGAGGAGGGTCCTGCGGTTCATTGGTCTTCGTCTCCCAGCTGTCATCGGGTGGCATAGCTTCCGCCCGAAGAACCGCCAAGCTGCCTCAGCCTTGGGCAAAGCGCCAGCGCTTGACGGCCGGCAGCGCCCGTGGCCGGGCGGGCCGGCGATGTGTCGGGGCCGAGGCTTGCACGGCCCATGCCAAGGATCAGGTATTCTTCGCCATGTTCCAGAACACCGTCGCCGGCGCGGGGAAGACGTTGGTGACGTTCCGCCGCCAGGCGCTGGGCTGCCAGTAGAAGCCGAGCGGGATATAGGGCAGCACCTCCATCGCCCGCGCGTTCAACTGGCGCGCGATGCCCTGCTGCGCCGGCTCGTCCGGCGCCTCGACCCAGGCGGCGCGCAGCCGCTCGATCTCGGCGTCGCGCGGCCAGCCGAACCAGGCATTGTCGCCATTGGCGCGCAGGAAGAGGTGGAAGACCGGCAGCGCCAGCGACTGGCCGGAGGCGGTGGTGTGGATCACGCTCCAGCCGCCGCGCTCGACCGGTTCCTTGCTGACGCGGCGCTGCACCAGCGAGCCCCAGTCGGTGCTGACGAGCTCGAGGTTCATGCCGAGCCGCCGCAGGATGTCGGCGGTGACCAGCGAGAGCGCGTTGATCTGCGGATAATCGCCCGGCGCGATCAGCACGACTTTCTCGCCATTGTAGCCGGCCTCGCGCAGCGCGGCGCGGGCGCGGTCGATGCTGCGCACCTTGAGGATGTCGCTGCCGACTTCGTTGGCCATCGGCGTGCCGCAGGTGAAGACGCCCTCGCAGGCCTCCCAGCCGCCGCGCTCCTCGCCGGCGACGGCGCGGAGATAGTCGCGCTGGTCGACGGCCATCGCGACCGCGCGGCGGATCGCGACATTGTTGAAGGGCGGCTGCACCTGGTTGAAGCGGAGGATGCCGTAGGTGCCGTCCAGCAGCCGCTGCTGGACCACCACCTCGCGCGAGCGGCGCAGCAGCGGCAGCAAATCGTGCAGCGGGTATTCCCAGTAATCCTGCTCGCCGGTGACCATGGCATTGGCCGCCGTGGCGGGGTCGGAGATGATGGTCCACTCGACCCGGTCGAGCCGCGGCACGCGGCCGCCGGCCAGGCCATCGACCGGCTCCTGGCGCGGGACGTAGTTGTCGAACTTGGCCCAGACCGCGCGCTGGCCGGGGTTCCACTCGTTCGCCAGGAAGCGGAAGGGACCGCTGCCGACAGCCTCGCGGATCTGCTGGAAGGCGTCGGTCTTCGCGATCCGCTCGGGCATGATGAAGCAGGGGAATTGCGTCTGTCCCAGCGCCATCAGCAGCAGCGGCAGCTTCTCCTTGAGGCGGAAGCGGAAGCGGCGGTCGTCGATCGCCTCGACCGCGCCGACCTTCGGCCAGAGCACCTGCGCGAAAGGATCGCGCCGCGCCCAGCGCTCGATCGAGGCGACGCAATCCCCTGCCCGGACCGGCTCGTTGTCGTGGAAGCGCAGGCCCTCGCGCAGGGTGAAATTCCAGGTCAGGCCATCGGCCTCGGTCGTCCAGCCCTCGGCCATCTGCGGCCGGATCACGCCCTTGGCGTCCTGCGCGCAGAGCTGGTCATAGACCATGAAGGCGTGGTTGCGGGTGACGACGGCGGTGGTCCAGATCGGGTCGAGGCTGGTCAGGTTCGCCTGCGGCACCACGCGCAACGTGCGCGCGGCGGTGCCTTGCGCCAGGGCGGGGCCGGCCAGCGCTGCCGCCCCGGCCGCCATCAGGTCACGACGCTGCATCGGTCAGGCCCTCCGGATGCCCCAGAAGATCGCGAACCCCTTCACGCGATCGACGAGGTCGCGCTTGTGCGCGGTGATGGAGTGGTAGGCGCCGGTCGGGATATAGGGCAGGCCCTGCATCGCCGCCGCCTGGAGCTGCCGCGCCACAAGCTGCTGCGCGGCGAGGTCGGGTGCCTCGAGCCAGGCGGCGCGCAGCCGCTCCACCTCCGGCAGGTCGGGCCAGCCGGGCGCAGCGCGCTCGCCATCCGATCGGAGCTGGGCATGCACGATCGGGTTGAAGAAATCGGCGCCCGAGGAGGCGAAGCAGGCGACCGACCAGCCGCCGGCATCGAGCGGCCCCTTGTTCATCCGCCGCTGCGCGACCGTGCCCCAATCGGTCAGCACGACGTCGAGGTTGACGTCGAGCCGCCGCAGCATATCGGCCGCGACCTGGGCCTGCGCGGTCGTCGAGTTGATGTCGGTGGTGCCGATGAGGCGGATCAGCTCGCCCTTGTAGCCGGCCTCCTTGAGCGCCTGCTTCGCCTTGGCGATGCTGCGCTCGCCGAGCAGCGGCGCGAGGCCCTCGTCATTCGCGTAGGGGCTGCCGGGGGTGAAGAAGCCGCAGCGCGCGTCGAATTTCCGCGGGTCCGGCCCGACGATCGCGGTCATGAAGTCTTCCTGGCTGACGCAGTGCAGGAAGGCGCGGCGGATCGCCGGATTGTCGAAGGGCGGCTGGCGGTGGTTGAAGCGGAACTGCCCGGGCAGCGGCAGGGTGTCGATCGGCTCGAGGTTGATGCCGCGGTTGCGGCCGAGCAGCGTCTGGATCTCCGGCCCCATCTGCTCGTACCAGTCGACCTCGCCGGCGAGCAGCGCGGCCGCCGCGGTCCCCGGGTCCGGGATGATCGACCATTCGATGCGGTCGAAATGCGCGATCTTGGGGCCCGCCGTCACGCCGCGCGCGGTGTCGGGCGTCGGGCTGTAGTCCGGGTTGCGCGCCCAGACCGCGCGGTTGCCCTGGCGGAACTCGGCGGTGACGAAGCGGAAGGGGCCGCTGCCGGTGGCCTCGCGGATCTGGGTGAAGGGGTCGGTCTGTGCGAGGCGCGCCGGCATGATGAAGGGCTGCGGGTTGGCGGTCAGCGCCAGCGCGTCGATCAGCAGCGGGAAGGGCCGCTTGAGCCGGAAGCGCAGCCGGAGGTCGTCGAGCGCCACCAGCTCATCGAGCCGCGCCGCGATCGCCTGGCCCATGGCCGAGCGCCGCATCCAGCGCTGCAGCGAGACCACGCAGTCATTCGCCGTGACCCGCTCGCCATCGTGGAATTTCAGCCCCGGCCGCAGGGTGATGGTGACGCTGCGCCCGTCATCCTCCACCACATGCCCCGCCGCCATCTGCGGCCGCGCCACGTAGCCGGCATCCAGCCCGTAGAGCGTGTCGTAGACCATGAAGGCATGGTTGCGGATGACGTTGGAGGAGATCGCGATCGGGTCGAGCCCGCCGAGATCGGCCTGCGGGATGAAGCGCAGCACGCGCGGTGCTTGCGCGACCGCGGGCGCCGCGAAGCCCAGCGCCGGGAGCGCGCGACGGGTGATCATGTCCGCCGCAGGTTCCAGAACAGCGCGAAGCCCGGCACCCGGCCGGTCAGGTTGCGCCGGTAGGAGGTGATCGAGGTATAGGCGCCGACCGGGATATAGGGCACCTCGTCCAGCGCGGTGGCCTGGATCTCCCGCGCGATGCGGCGCTGGGCGTCGAGGTCGGGCGCGTCGAACCAGGCGTCGCGCAGCTCCTCGAGCTTCGGGATGGTCGGCCAGCCGAACCAGGCGCCGGCGCCATGGCCGCGCAGCGGGAAATTGCCCGCGGGGTCGGCGAATTCGAAGCTGGCGAAGGCGGTCAGCAGCGCGCTCCAGCCGCCCTTGTCGACCGGCTCGCGGCTGGTCCGGCGCTGCACCACACTGCCCCAGTCGGTCAGCACGAAGTCGAGGTTCACGCCGAGCCGGCGGAACATGTCGCCGGCGACCTGCGTCATCGCCGCGGGTGCGAGGATGTCGGTCGGGCCGATGAGGCGGATCGGCTGGTTGGTGTAGCCGCCCTCGCGCAGCAGCGTCTTCGCACGGTCGATGCTGCGCGGCCCGTTCAGCACCTCCATCCCGGCATCGTTCGCCAGCGGCGTGTTCGGCGTGAAGATGCCCATGCGCGCCCAGAGCGCCGGGTCGGGC
>Ga0114976_10002007_pt1 | contig 12796 bp, 10 predicted proteins | sample S_130805_EF_Meta_FD_87319 | JGI IMG/M metagenome (GOLD analysis project Ga0114976, IMG submission 87319) | Freshwater microbial communities from Lake Simoncouche, Canada to study carbon cycling - S_130805_EF_MetaG | ecosystem: Environmental > Aquatic > Freshwater > Lake | place: Lake...
CCTACTGGTGCTGATGGTGTAACTGGTCCTACTGGTGCTGATGGTGTAACTGGTTCTACTGGACCTACTGGTGCTGATGGTGTAACTGGTTCTACTGGACCTACTGGTGCTGATGGTGTAACTGGTTCTACTGGTCCTACTGGTGCTGATGGTGTAACTGGTTCTACTGGACCTACTGGTGCTGATGGTGTAACTGGTCCTACTGGTCCTTCTGGTGATGTTTCAACTTGGTCAACTTTTGCTGCTACACAAAATGTAGATTTTGGCACAAATAATATTTATAATGCACCAATTATTGAAGGTCTTGGTGGATTAATGTCTTCATTAACAGTACAAGAAATTGCTGGAACTCAATATGTAACACTCAACCAGAATATTGTTGGTCCTAGTATTATGGCTTCTGGAACAATTGACCAGACCGGATTTGCTGGACCAACAGGTACTAGTAATTTATATTTCAAAGAGGTTGGTCTAACTGGTATGTATGCTAATGGTTTAATATTAGCTACTGCAAATGGTACACCTGAAGTTTCTTATAGTGCATGGATTGTTACTGTTCAACCTGATGTAGACAAGTTTAGTATTTGGACTGCTGCTAATCCAGTTGTTAGTGGTGAAACTTGGGAAGCACATTATGCTGTGACAAGTTTTGGAAGTCTTTCTCCTATAACTTTTAATTCAGTTACTGATGGTCCAGATTTAGTAGATTATGCTATTCCAGCCGGGTATAATACAGTAAGTTATAAGTTAGTTGGTGGTGGTGGTGGTGGTGGTGCTGCTACGATTACAAATACTGGTGGTGGTGGTGGTGGTGGTGGTGGACAATTTGTTAGTGGATCAACTACTGTTGTTGGAGGAACTGACACTATTACTTTTGTAAAGGGAACTGGTGGACTTGTTGGAAGTGGAGATGGAACTAATACAACATTCCAATTGAATTCTGAAACTGCTATTGAGGCTTTAGGTGGTTTAGTTGGTACAAATGGTGCAGTCGATGCTGGTGGTCCAGGTGGTGACAGTGGTGGTGGAACTCTTGGTGGTCTTGCAGAATCTAATGGAGAAGATGGTGGTGTAAATGGAGGTGGAGGTGGTGGTGGAAGTAGTGACGTAGGTGGTGGTGGTGGTAATGGTGGAGAGGGTGGTGGTGATGGTACTGCTCCTTATGGAGAAGGTCTTGGTGGAACTCCAGGTACTGCATTAAGTGGTCCTGGGTCTCAAGGTACAGGTGTTGGCGGAGGTGGTGGTGGTGCATCTTTGCTTGCTACTGGAACAAATGGAAAAAATGGTTATTGGGAAGTAACAATTTCTTATGAAACACCGATTCCTCCTTAAAATATACATAAAATAACCTAATCAAATAATAATGGTTAAGTTTTACCTTGCTAATGATGGTGTACACAAACTTGCTGCTGAATTCGACAATCCATACCAACTTGTTAAATTTGGAGCCTATGACTATAATGATTATACAATTTATTACCAAATAGATCCTAAACTAGCAAGACAAAAGAAAGCAGCATATTTAAGAAGACATCGTAAGAATGAAGATTGGGAAGACCCAAGAACTGCAGGTGCATTAAGTAGATGGATTCTTTGGAATAAACCAACTATTAATGAGTCTATAAAGGATTATATAAAAAGATTTGCTTTATAATAAATGGAGTATTTACAGCAACATCTAAAGCATCTATTAAATGAACTTGCTTATGCTTATGCAAATAATCTATTAGATCGTGTTATAGTAATAAAAAGACAGATTAAAGAATTAAAAGAAATGCTAAATCATTATGAAAAAGTAGAATTTAAAATTAGAAATAATTTATAATCTAAAAATAAGAATGTCTTCGGCTATTAAAATTCTATATGAACAATTAAGTTGTCTACTAGGTCATCTAATGTTTACTGATGACCCAGTTGAGAAAAAAGAGATTATTGCTAAAATTAAAGAAGTTCGAGAAAAATTAAATGACGAAGAAGAACTTGAACGAAGAATTTCTCATATGTATTTGAATGAGGATCCATCCCTATATTTTTAATTCTTTAAATTACCAAATACTAATGAAACTTGAGGATTTAATACTTTAGTTACAAATGAAGAAAATTTAGTTTTAGGAAGATTACGAAATCTATATGAAGTAGATGTTTCACGCATAAACTTGTCTTTCTTTGATTTCATGACGTCACGAGCAACTGCTCTGGCTTCCTGTAGGTCATAAGGTTTTTTAACAATTACTGCATGAAGAGTTAATGGAGGTTTTCCTTTACTTTTTCTAGATTTTCCTAAACCAGCTAATTCTTTTCCTTTGAATGCATCAATTGAATGTGCTTTTAAAGAATTACTTAATTTAGGACTACCATCTATTGCAGTTCCTGGAACTATTACTGGAGGTCTTATATCTGGATCTTGTGAAATTTTACCATGCAAAAATTCATATAAAGGATCATTATCAATATAGTATCTATGATTTATACCTAATGTGTCACGCCAATGTTTTTTTTGAATTGCTGGATTAAAAGTCCATGCTTCAAAAATTAATGCTTTATCAATAAAATTATCAATAATTGCTCCACCTAAAGAATGACCTAAACCATAATAGTTATATTCTGCTGGACTAAATCTTCCATGTAATGCTTTAAGTTTAGATTCATCAGCCAAATAACGTTTTCCTTCATCAATCTCTTTTCCAAATCTAATTTCTAAATTAGAACTTAAATCAGTAATAAAACCAGATAAATCATTCCATGGTTTAATAGTTCCTCTTACTACTACAATTATTGAATTTTTAGGTCGTGCTTTATTTAAATATACTTTCATTGTGTCTGTAGAAAATTCACGTAATAATGTATTATTATGTCCAATACGTTCAGTTAATTGATCAAGACTTTTATAACTTTCTTCTATTAAAGCAATAATTTCTTCTTTATTAGGTTTTCCTTTTCCTTTTAGTTTGCGTTTACCTTTGCCTTCAAATTGTTCTAATCCATGACTTTTTAAATATTCTCCTGCTGTTGCTATATTACCAATAGGAGTTAATCTAACAAGTTTTCTGAATATAGATGAATTTTCTTTAATGACTTCAGGTTTCTGTTTAAGGAATAATCTTACTAAAGTGTATAGTGGATCACCACTCATAAATATACGATGATTAGGTAATGTTGCACCAAAATCATGAGGTTGAACAGCAGGATTATATGATTGTCCTTCAGAGATTAATCCTTTATGTAAGAACAAATCTAGAATTGCACCACCTAATGAATGACCTACACCATAATACTTTAAATTAGGATTTTGTTGTTTGAAATTATTTAAGAATCTCTCATCTTCTTTGAATCTATCTGAAAGATGAAGACTATTAATAGCAATAGTTGCATCAGCTTTAGTGTCTCGTGAATCAAATGTTCCACGAATACTTACTACAACATCATTTCCAGATTTATAGAATTTTAGTGTTGGAGTTTCAGCAACTAATTCCCAATCACCAACTTTTTTTGATGCAGAAGGTTCATATGATTGTTTAACTAATTCAAAATATGCTTTACGATCAGGTGCTATACCACCATGAAGTTTTGGTAAGCCACATTTACGACACTTCATTTATAAATTATATATGAAATTATTAAGCAAAACAATACTAATATTTAGGAAGACCACATTTATGGCATTTCTTAGGTTTTCCATAACCTTGTTGAGAACGAAGAGGTTCTACTAATGCTCCAGGAACAACTGCATTATACCTACAAACAGGACATGCTTTTTGACCTGTTTTTGGTCCATGAGTCCAAGCAGGTGGTAAACGTGCATAACATCTATTATGCATTTTATGAGTACAAGGACCAATATGAATTGGACTTCCATCATCTAAATCTTCAAGACAAATTGGACATGCTTCTTTTTCTTCTTCTTTTTCTTCAGATGAAGGTGGAGGTGGAGGTGGAGGTGGACCACCTGGAGGAGCACCTGGAGGAGCACGTGGAGGAGCAGTAGGAGGAGCACGTGGAGGAGGAGCAAAACCTAATATTGATCCAATTCTACTAAGTAATCCAAGAACCTTTTCAATTAATGCAGGACTAAATGGTATTCTTCGAGAAATATGATCTTTATGACCACGTTCTATAGTATTTAATTTTACACGAAGTTCCTTTAGTTCAGTAAGTTTAGCTTGTAATTCGCTATACAAGTGAGCATTTTTAGGCTTTCCCATCTCCTGTCCAATTCTTTTTATCTCCTTCTCTAACTCACCATAAACAACTTCAAATTGATTTCTTAATCTAGGATCCATTCTTTATAACTTATATATGAAATTAATAAGCAAAATAAATACTATAATTGAAAATATAGAAAATAATAGAAAATCTTTAGACATTTTAATGAATTCAAGTTCATCATATGATGACATTTATATTATATATGGTAAAAATCATTAAATTACATATAAATACGCAAAAACACATAAAAAAATCAGTAAAAAAATCGATTTTTTTACCAGAAAATCCATGTGTTTTTCAATAATTACATTATAGTTAGTGATTTTTACATCATACCATCCAAAAAAAAGAAAATTCTAGTGAGCAAGAAGAACTTTTTGATCTCAGCTATGAATAGCTATATTGATCTCAATATAATGCTCATTAGGATTTTTATTATTATATTAATTAAATCTGGATTTGTTCTTACATGTATGCACCCATACCAGAATGGCGAGCATTATGTTTGCGACCAGCACCTACAGGGCGTTGTAGTTCAGGAGAAGGAGCAGCATTAGAAGCACCAAGAATGTCCTGTTCAGAGAGAACACCCTTGATTACACGAGAAGAACCTTTGATGGTCTCGAAGAAACCTGAACTAATCGGTACTACATAGATGTTGGCGGATACTGAATCACCAGTGAAGTTTAGAACATTTAGAGTGAACTGTAGGGAGAAGTTTCCTACGAGGCCGCTCGCCTGACCTGACTGGAGTGCAAAGTCACGACCAGGGCGTAGTACTAGAGGACCACCTACTAGACCTACACGACCACCAATGGTAGGAGCATTACCAGCACTGAGTCCAAGTGATTGACTTACATAGCTATGACCAGACCATTCAGACCAGTCCATGTCTACACCATTATTTACGGACATCTGGTATAGTTGTTCCTGTTTCATCGTGGAGAGTAGACCAGAGAAGTTGTCGAAGTTTAGAGAAATACTAGTAATCGGTAGAGAGAAATCACCCTGTGATGCAGTGTAACTAGTAGGTTTTACATAAATTAGTAGTAGATCAGGAATATTAGGTAGAGTAATCGTGCTGCTTGTTAGGGAAGTTGGTTTCTGTGAAGCAGGAGTCCAAGCACCTACGGATTCAAGACCAGTCGTAATGTAACGAGGGAATTCCATGTAAGGCACGATGCTCTTGGGAGGTAGAGGAACATCAAGAGACGGCGTTAGGAACTGAACATTTAGATACGGTTTTTCAAGCCAACAAGAACCAGTCTGTGCTCCAGTCGTTGAGAACGTTACTGCAGACGTAAAAGTTGTCGTCGTAGCAGGACCAGCCTCAGCACGAACGCTTAGAGATGTAGCACAACGGAATACACGACTAGCAGAAGCAGACATGTTCATCTGTACCTGAAAGTTCTGAACACCAAATAGACCAGTAGAAAGTTCATACTGGTCAGAGAAGATGAACGGAGGAAGCATTAGACGTTCTGTAGACGCTACTGCTACATAGAAAGTTAGAGTATCAGTAGCAGGATCAATAGCAGTACTTGCATAAGGCTGTCCATTTAGATAAGAAATCTTGGGGGCACCTGTTAGAGGACCACCAGTACCACAAGGCGTTGCACCAGTGTCGGTCGTAGCAAAGTAGAAACCATTGAAGCCACCATTAGGTACTTCATCAGAATTCTTGGTCTCATCCCATAGTTGTAGAGGAGAATTCTTTACTACACCTGAATCAGGGTATTTGGCGTAACGATCAAGCATCGTAGGGCAAGTACGCTGACGACGAGCATCACGCATGTCCGCTAGACGAAGTACCTGAGGAAGAACATCCTGCGTATTCACCGTTACAGTCGCATCGTTAATCGTTGCAGACATCTGATTTACAGCCTGGTGAAGAGGGAAGGCCGCAGGAGCAACTAGACCAGCAAGAGAAGCACCTATAGGAATAGTGTCACCAGTTGGTGTTAGAACAACCTTCGCTACTAGAGTACCTTTCCACTGGACAGCACGATCTACGAATACGTTTTCGGACGGCACTTGTACGTTGAACTGAACTGACGATGAGTCTGCCGTCTGAGCCTGAACAGGAACATTGGAAATAGAAGCAGCACCCTTCTCGACAGCATATTTGGGTTTCTGCTGGATGATACGAGGGTCGAACACAGAATATTTTGTGACTTCGCTTGCCATTGTGGTTTGTTATTAAGAAAACAATTTTTTTTAAAAGAAACGACGACTAATAAAGTCCTTTTTTCTTGAAAAGTAGACGAAAAGTCATTGAGGATTGGTTCGGCATAGTCATAGGAATTAGATTATTTGTTAGACGACTACGCCAATACATTTTTACATCAACTGTTAAGATTGGATTCTGACTGGGTGTAAAAGATGAAAACTTTTCAACTGCTGGATTATATACTAAAGAAGTTCTCCAATCATCTGCATCCAAATCATGAATAGGTGTTTCAATAAGAATTGTTCTAAATGATCCACTACTTCCAGATTGACCTCCATTCGTACCTGTCCCAAGAATAATAGGATTAGCAGTATTTTCATTACGGAGTGGAATTTGACCTGTAGTTAGAACTAATGAAGAAATTGGAGACCAAATACTTCCTGTACTTTTATAATCCTGCTTGATTCGAAGGAAAAAATAACCTAGGGCTGCACCATTAAAAGGATTTGCTAATTCAACTATAGATGATTTAGGTAGACTCTTTAATATTTGACCTACAGGACTTGAAGGTTGAGTAGGAGAATATGATTCATTTGCTTTCCAATTCCAATTTAATCCTGTGTCTATTACAACTTCAGGTAAATCTTGATCTCCAAATTTTAAACCAGACGTAAACACTGAAGGAAAATTTGAAAGCAAAAGTTCAAGTTGAGTATTCATTCCAACAAATGAAAATTCATTATTTTGGTAATCACCAGTAACTGCTTGTGTTACATTATAAGGGTAAGGAAGAGGAGTTCCTATAGGAGCCATACAAGTCTTTGAATCTTGATTTAATGAGAATAAAGCAGTAGATTCATCATATTCTATAAAGGGACACTGAGTTCCACGAGTATTACCATTCTTTGCAAGAACCCACGCTCTATTAAGAGCATTATTAACTAAACCAACAAATTGAGAATATGTATAGCTATAATAGTATTCATAATTTTCAGGGTTTGCTCCTACAGGAGGAACTTCAATATAAGGAGCTTGGTTTTCAGGTTGCCATATAATAAAAGCTGTTCCAACTTTCTTTACTCCTCCAACACTAATACCAACACTTACACTATATTGTGTTTCATTTACAGATGTTGATTTAATTTGAGGAATAAATAGTGGAAGATTCTTTTGAGGACCATGAAGAGCAAAATTCTCAACTGAAAGTTCATAATCAGCTGCATGTGGAATTATAGCATTCTCTCGTTGGTCCTTGAAATCAATTTGAGGGTCTTCCTCTTGCTGTGTAGTTATTGTTGAATTGTTAATAATAGAACCAGTATAATATACTCGTTCAGGATTTGAAGCATCGCCAACATATTTAATAGTTGAACTCACCATTTATTACTCAACACTAATTTTTTTATGGATTACTTACCAATCAAATTATATGTGAAAGCACTAACAAAATTGTCAGGTGTTAATCCTGTTGACTCTACAAGTTTAATATACTCAGGCAAATGTAAATTCTTAAAATATAGTCTTGTTGTACAATGACGACCACAAGTATTCATATTTATTTTGTCCTTTTGAAATGAATAAGCATTTGATTTGACTTCATATTTACTTGCATTTAATAATTCTGTTAATTTCTTAGTTGATTGACCAAATTCTTTTAGTTGTTGTTTATTTAACCATTTTGATTCTCCATCAGGTTTATAATTTCCATAAGGATCGAAATATTCTATAATGTTAGTGTCTCTATAATTTAATAAGCATACCCAATGACCTGTAAAATGGTCTTGTGTTAAATATAAAAGCATAAGTCTTCCTTTTTCATCTAATACATCATCAATTGTTCTTGCTTTTAATAAATCAGGGTATGAAATAATCTTTAAAGTTGGAATCATTTTTTGTATGTCTGATTCACTTAATGAATATGATTCAACATTAGGCATTTTCTTTTTCATCTTTAATGCTTCTGCCTGTTGAATTGCTCGTTGTAATTCAACAGGTTTTCTTGAGAATGGAATACCATTCAATTCTGTTCTATAACCTTTTTTTCCTCCAAGTTGGTAAGGTCTAATTAAAGGTTCCATTTACTTTATAATTTGAAAATTTCTAAAATCTTAAACCTTGTTGTCTACGAACAGTACGACGACGACCAAGACCAGCCAAATCATCAAATCTAGCAAGGTCAGGATAGACTTCATCAACACATTCACCTTCTTGAGCAGGAGCAGGAGCAGGAGCAGGAGCACGAGGAGGAGCACGAGCATCTTCAGAAACTACACTTTGAACTCCATTCTCAGAAGATCTAGCAGTTCCTAATCCAGGTAAATTTGATGCACCATCATCAAATACACTTTCTTCCATACCAGAAGAAGAACTAGGCATAGAACGAGAAGGTAATAAACTTCTTGATGGTCTTACTTCACCAAGTTGAACTTCTGCAGGAGGAACCTCAAAAGCAGTTCCTTCTTCTTCTCCAACAAATCCAGGTTTAAATTCAGCAACTTGACGAGTAATTAATCTAGATTGAAGTTGACTCATTACTTGCTGACGAGCAGACAAGGGTTCATAAATCACACGAGCAATTTCTTTTAGAGCTGCATCAATAATGCGTAAAGTATTATTTATAGAATCTAAAGCACGAAGACGCTTTTCTTTAGGATCTAATACTACTGCTCCTCTCATAGTTCCTAAATCACCTTCATAAGCACGAGAAGTAATCATTAATTTTTCAATAGCCTGAGAATAAGTTGTAAGTTGAGAAGGTGTTATAGTTGCTCCAATCTTAATGAAAGCCTGTAGAAGTTTATTAAGTGTGTCATTCAATGAACTTGTGAATGATCCAGCAGTAAATGCTGTAAAAGCAGCCTGTAGTAAAGTGTCTACATCATTATTAGGAGTTACATCAGGCATTACAGGAGGTCTAGGAGAAAATGAACCAGATGATCTTTCAGCATATTCTTGAGCACGCTGTTTTAGACGTTGTACTAACCATGATTGACCTTCACTAGTAGTAATTACACCTCCACGTAATCCAGAACTTGCTGCATATTGCATAGGAGAACCATGAAAGACTCCATTAGGAACAGCCGAACGAGATGCAGGTCTTACATAACGCTGTGAACGTTCATTCATCTTACCTATACCAAGCATACCCTGTTCTTTTCTTTTGTTTACACGAAGACGCTCATGAACAAGACTATGTTCATGGTCTGAAAATAGAGAATGAGACTCGCTTTCTACAGGAGAAAGTAAATCAAGTCTACTTAAAGGAGAAGCTTTTAAAGGTTGCATTCCTTTACGATTCATGTGGTACGCCTCATCAGGAAAAATCCAAGGTTTATAAGGCGTAGTTTGGAATGTCGGCATTTGTTTATTAATACGAATTTAAATTCTTTAATACAAACCATTGTCTTTCACATATTTTGAAGCTTGAGGAAGAGACAAACCTTTTTCTTTCATTATTTTCTTTACAATAGCACCACGAGCAGAAGGTTTCTTACCACCACAAGCAGCACCACCTACAGGACGAGGAATAGCACCACGAGCCATACGTAATGCATCTTCACTTGCTTTCTCAGCCATCTTCTTCATTTCCTTAGGAGATTTTAATCCGAATTGCTTTAATTGTTCTTCCATTAAAGAATCAGATGACTGAACATATTCCATTCCACCAAGCATACGTCCACCAAATTTTGCTACACGTTCTTCCGCATGTACTTTTCTAGGTCCAGCTTTTGCCTTCATATGAGGTCCATCCATAAATTCTTCTTCAAAATCTTCACCAATAGGTTTTACACCACCTTCACCACTAAAGCTTACTTCTGCTCCACCATGCATGTCATCACATTGGCAAGTAGAAGATGGTTTTTTTCCACCACGACCTAAACCTACAGCCTTCATTAAAGGATCAAGAGCATCAAGAATTTTCTGACCTACAGGTTGAAGAGATTTGAATTTAAGAACAACTCGTAAATATGGTGCATTTGTTTTTGCCCATGTATACATTTTTAGAACTTGCTGAGCATATTTACCAATGTCCTCGAGAGTCATAGCACCACCACGAGGTTGACGACCAAGACCATATGATTCTGCTGCTTTAGCAATCTGGTCAAGTGTACCTTTATATACGGTTATACCCTCTAGCCATGCCTTTAATCTTCTTGCAAATTCTTGTGTATTAGGTTTTTCATCAAATGCTTTATTTTCAATAATTTCATCTTTAAGATCCTGAATAAAATCATCAATAAATTTTGAAATCTTTCGGTATACATCAAGAATAGCCTTTACTTGACTCCCTATTTCTCTTGCTTTGTCCATTAAATCACCACCAGCAAGTTCATCATATTTAGATTTAGCGTACTTTACAGCTTTCTTACCAACTTGCATTCCACTATAAAGTTTTTTTGCTGATTTTACACTTAGAGCTCCACCACGTCCTTCCATTTGTGTTTCAGCAGGAGTTTTTTCCATTTGACCTTCACGTGCAGGTTCAGATGATTCTGCCCAACGATCAAAACCATCCTTCATAAATGTAGCCTGTTGGCCTACACCACGTTCTGCCATTTTACCACGAACATATTCAGTTTGGTCTCCAGTCGACATTTGTTAATAAGAAGAGAATTAATTTATGACGAATAAACAAATATGCTTAGTAAACCTATTCGAAAAAAGGATGATTGTGGTTGTGGAGGAGGCAAATACAATTGTATTAGCAAAAACACATTCGCCAAAATATTAAAAGCAGAATTAAAAAGACTTGATTGTGGATGTGGATGTAAAGGTATGAAAGCATTCAAGAAAAAGTATGGATTAAAAGGTGGTGCTATACTTGCTGATTGTCCTCCTGGTTGGCGTAATGATGGATTAACATGTGTTGCTCCTTGTAATCCTGATGAATTTGATGATGGATTAACATGTCGAAAGAAATGTGCTCCTGGTCAAATTGATGATGGTCTAACATGCAGAAATCCTATTAAATCTGAAATGAATGAATGTCCTCCTGGTTCAAGAGACATTGCTGGAACATGTTGGGGTCCTGTTCGTCAAGATTGCATTGATGATTGTTTTAAACATCCAGCACCTGGTTGTAAAACTTATGAATGTGGTAGATTAAAAGGTCTTTTTGGTGAAGATTGGGGTCCTAAATTATGTACTGATTGTAATTTACGTTGTGGACAAACTTGTTGGGATGTTCAAGGTATTACAAAACAATTACATGAACGTAATCTAAGAGTATATGGTGGTGAAGTATTTTCTCAAGCTATTCGTGGCAAAGAAATTCGTGGACGAGTAAATTTTGATGAATTAATGAAAGAAGTTAATAAAGGTATTACTGATTTATTTGAAGGAAGAATTGATTTAGCTGCTGCTTTTGATCCTGAAAAAAATGGTGTTGCTGCTGCATTCCGTAAATTTGGTGACGACATTAAAAGAGTTATGGAAGATGTTGGTAATCGTATTAAAGAAGGATTTGAAAAAATGGGTGCTGAAGTTAAAAAAGCCTTTGAAGATTTTGCTCGTAATGCTGAACGGGATTTTAAACAATTTGGTGAAGATTTCGTTAATAAAATGAAAGATCCTGATTTTTGGGTTGAAGCAATTGGTATTATGGCTCAGATTGCTGCTGCTGCAGTAAGTATTGCTGTTACTGTTGGAACTCTTGGTGCTGGAACTGGTTTAGCTATTGGTATTATGGCTGCTGCTCAAATGGCTGGTCCTGCTGCTAAAATGATTGCTGATGCTGCTCGTGGTAGACCTATTGATGCTCTAGACATTGCTCAATTAGCAATTGCAGGTGCTACTGCATTTATTCCTGGTATGTCAGCAACTGTTGGAACAATGGTAAAAACTGGTTTGAATGCTGCTTCTTATACAATTAAGGCTGTACAAATTGGTCAAGGGCTTGGTATGATTCCTTCTACTTGTATTCAAAATTGTCCTGCTGAAGGTCCTGAACCTCTTGGACCTCCTCTTGAAGAAGACGCTAAAACTGAACCTCCTCCTGGTCAAAAAACTGATGACGAAATCCTTGCCTTAGCACCTCCATGCACATTTCTTCGTGTAATTGGTAAATCAAGTCTAGAAGCACCTTGTAATAATCCACCAAGAGTAGTACGAGATGGTCCTCCGTATTATACAGAAGATCAATGGATTAAAAAATATAGAGATGAAAATTATGGTACTAAACCTTTAAGTGAACAAACTCAAGAAACACCAAGTGGAGCTCTAACTTCTAAAGAAGATGCAAAAATTGATGCAGCAGCCACAACACAACCAGTTAAAAAGGATGTAAGAATTACTGATGTAGAAGTTCCTCCACCTCCAATTGATTTAGCGTTAGTTGATTTAGGGTTTGATGGTCGTCCGTTATGTAAACCTAGCGAAAATATTGAACCTGAAAATATTATTACTCCTGAAGAATTAGAA
>Ga0114976_10002008_pt1 | contig 12793 bp, 9 predicted proteins | sample S_130805_EF_Meta_FD_87319 | JGI IMG/M metagenome (GOLD analysis project Ga0114976, IMG submission 87319) | Freshwater microbial communities from Lake Simoncouche, Canada to study carbon cycling - S_130805_EF_MetaG | ecosystem: Environmental > Aquatic > Freshwater > Lake | place: Lake...
GTCAAAGGTGAAAGCTGGGGCAACGGCCACGGCATAAACAACATTACTGTGCTGCATGAATTGTTGCACGCCGCCACCGATAGAAGAATTGCACTTGCTAAAGCAGGCAAGTCCTCCGAACTTGTTAAAGACCTTACAGCCTTAGCCGACCGAGTTAAAACTCAATATGAGCGCATGGACGTACTAGGGTTGATACCTGACGACTTAAGACAACGTGTTGAAGCTACAGTTATTACTGACCCCGACGGCACTGTTTATTACGACATATTCAAAACACCACAAGAGTTCTTGGCCTATGGTATGTCTGATGAAACATTCCAAGAATTTTTAGGTCGGATAAAAGGCACACAAGACGAGAATGGGTTCTCTTCTTTTACGCGTACTTTGTACAACACATGGGCGAAAGCCTTTGGTAGAGGTAAAGATGAATTCTCCGCCATGTCTGACCTTATCAACATCACCGACAAGATTCTTGATGAGAAAGCCCCAGCCGGAGAGTTGTCTGCTAGAACTTTTGCAAGTGAAGAACCAACGGAACCTGAAGATCCATCCGAACGCACTGCATATCAGCTAAAGCAAGCAAGTGATAAAGCTTTACGTGGTGTTGCCCTTTCTAGAGCGGGTGAGGAACTTGGTAAGGCGGTATCCGTAGCTGCGGCTTTACGTGACCCACGGATACTTTGGAGAGAAGTGAAGTTAGTTTGGAGTAGTCTTGGTGAGTCTGCTCGTACGGTGATTTCACATGCCTACGATATGGAAGCTATTGCCAAAGGCCCCGGCGAGCAAATCAAGTCTTTGCAAGATTTGTACGAAGCAATCCAAAAGAAAAACGGCATGACCGAATCTATTCTTCGTAGCGCAGCTAATCAATCAGAACAAATTATTCGGTTCTTCAACGCATACCCCAAATCCAAAGAGTTATTTAGCGACTTGGTAAATGCTTCAACAAACGCTGAATACGACCCATCAAAATCAAACAACAAGTATCGCGATAAAAACTTAGATGCGATGTACAACGCCCTGCCTGAACGGGGTAAGGAGTTGTACAAAAACTTGCGTGACTACTACAAGGACATGAAAGATTTCCAACGGCAAATTCTTTCCGACCAGATTGACAAGTTAGATTTACCCGAAGGTGAGCGCGGTAAAGTCATGGCGGGTATTCGGGAAATCTTTGAGGGTGATAAAACTATTGACCCTTACTTCCCATTGATGCGCTATGGTGATTATGTTTTGGAATATGGTAAACGTGACAAGCGTACTTCAGTTCGGTTTGAAACAAAAAGAGAACGAGACCGTGCCGCGCTTGAGTATGCCAAAAGCAAAGACATATCCTTAAAGTATTTGCGCAATAACGGGTACGTCAAGATCAGTGATGACATCGGTAGTTCTAGAATGCGCAGCACCATTGAAGGTACGAGCAAGCTGCTTAAAGCCGCGTACGAGGCTGTTGATGTTGCCAAGCTAACTGAACCCGGCGCAAAAGAAGCAATCAAAGATAACATCTATCAAGCGTATTTGGCGGCTATGCCTGAAGCTAGTGTGCGCAAAATGTTTATGCACCGCAAAGGTACGCCCGGATACAGTAGCGATATAGTTAGAAACGTAAATGCAGTTGGGATAAAAATGTCTCGGCAGTTCCCCAACTTACGATACAGCCCTGATATTCGCAACGCAGTCGATGGCGCGTATAAAGCTGTTTCTGACGACCCCACATACAAAGCATTTGTAAAACGTGCCGCTGAGTTGGCTGCAAATTCTTTGCGTCCTGAAGAAAAAACAGACCTTGGTAAATTCTACGATACCGCAGCAGGGCTTGTAACTAAGGCCGCGTATCTACGCTACATGACAAGTTGGTCGTCGGCAATCATGCAGCCTATGGATATTTTTCTGCGTGGCTCTGTAAATATGTACGCAAATCATGGTTCTAAAGGTCTTGCTGAAATGGCAAAGATGCTTAAATTTTGGAACCAGTATGGCACGACTGAGCACAACGCAGATGGAACTACTAGCTGGCGTATGCCAAGTATCGAATACGCTAAAGGACTCACGCCTTCAGAACGCCGAGCCATTCGTGATATAGGCGCTTATGGGGTGTTTACAGATACTTTATCCAGCACAGTATTTAGCCAATCCAAAAAACCCGTTACAAGCACTGGGGTACGCGTGGCTAAAGATGTTACCGATAACTTAGTATTTGGTGGATTGATGCACCACGGCGAGCGTTTGTCCCGTGAATTTTTAGGTTTGGCTTCTTTCCGCGCCAACATGGATAAGTTGGGGGATTACGATAAAGCGGTCAAGGCCACAGTTGATGAAGTTTACGAAACTTTTGGTAACTATTCTCCAGACAACCGCCCGTTGTTAATGCAAGGCCCCACCGGTAAAGTACTTACCATGTACAAATTCTTTCCTTTGGTGACGTACAAGAATTTGATAAGCAACTTCTTCAGAATGATGACTGGGCTTAACAGGGAAGAAAAAGTTAAAGCGGCTACCAAATTCTTTGGTGTTCTGGGTACTCACTTATTGTTAGGCGGTTTAGAAGCGTTGCCGTTGTTCACCGTGGTTATGGGCTTGATTGGCGCGGCATGGAATACATGGGGACGTGATCCCGATGCACCCGACGAAGTGAAAAACTTGGACTACCTGACATGGTGGAAAACCGAGTTCATGCCGCAACAGTTTGGATCTGAGTGGGCTGAAGTCCTTAAAAAAGGCATAATCAATAAACTTACTGGGTTGGAAATATCTGGCCGTATCTCGCTTGACAACATGTGGTTCCGTGAGCCAAACGTGCCTAGTGAAACTAATAAGGATACGTTCCTAAATTGGGCTTTGGCACTCGGCGGGCCTGCGCCAAACTTAGTAATAAGCACCATGAATGGTTTACAAGACATAGCCAATGGCGAGTACATGCGAGGTGCAGAAAAGTTGACCCCCGGTTCAATAGGTAATTACCTAACTGCTTATCGCTACGCTACTCAGGGTATTCAAACGCCACAAGGTGTACAACTTGCTGACCCCGGCAAAGTACCAACAAGTGAAATTGTCGGTCAAGCTATTGGATACCGTCCTGCGGCATTGTCCAAGGCGCAAGATTTAGCAAATCGAGGTATGGTTATTGAGAAAAAAATTGCTATGGAAAAGAAAGGTTTGGAGAAGCAATACAAGGATAATTTTCGTAAGTCAGTTGACCCCACCATACCCTCTTCAGCGCAGGAACGCTTTGGTGACAAATGGATAGAAACGCTTGATAAAATTATTGACTTCAATCTGCGTAACTCAAAAAATCAAATTGACTTAGAAACGCTTAGCGACGCTAATGCGGAAAACATTAACAAAATTCAACGTAAAGAAATTTTTGGTGGCGTTGACATCAACGAAAAGAATGTTGAACTTCTCGGCCCCTTGTCCAACGAAGCTGAGAAAGCTTTGTCGGTATACAACAAGCCATAAAAAACCCCCGCACATAGGCGGGGGGAAGAGGAGGTTGGAAGGAGCTAACTTCCGGAGACATGGCAACTGCTTACCATCGGCATAGTCTACATCAGACACGCCAAACTCGTAGCCCTTTAATGCCGTCTACGATCACAACTTTTGTAACAGTGGGTATCTTCAACCTTTTTGTAACAACGGCTACAGTTTCCCGTGCCGCTTTGTGGTCTATGCAGGGTACAAAAAATGAATGGCCGACTCGAAACTTTGACCAATCAATTTGATATGACACTGTCTCGATTTTCATTTAAACCCAACATCTCGTCCATGCGCAAAAACTCAGAATGAGATGCGTCAAACTTCAACGTACGCACCGCAGGGGACGCAATCTTCATACCCTTAGACATGCGCTTGTTAATTGCCTCAACAAAGATTTGCAAGTCGGTTAACTCTTTGAGCAGCGTTTTGTAGTTGACCTGCTGTTTTATGCAGAACTCTTTGAACTGTTTGGCGGCTACGTAGATGTGCTTCGTGTCTGGCTCGTAGCGTACCAGCAACTGTAGCTTGGGTTCCTGTAAAGGTAGCGCCAACATATTACTTCGGGCATCCACCTCTTCATTAACCACCAAAGTATTGACGGCATGGCTATCGAGGAATTCACCAAGGGTAGCAATCGGGGTTGACTGCGGGGGCTTTACATCGTGGCGCATTTCGCCCAACATGACCTTTAGCCATTCGTACACCGCAGTCATATCAAATTCGTGTAAGCCAAGGTGACGGGCAATCAAACCACCAGCAATATTACAAGCGGCGGTAGCCGACCAATAGCGTTCCCGTGAGGTGAACTGAACTTCCTTATCCAGTCGGGCTTGCACTTTCTTTATCAAGTCCTTGGTGTACTCTAGGTTGTTCACCAACCATGTAAGGTATATCTCGCCTGCGTGACCATAGTTCTCGTTGAGTTGGTGGTCAAACATCTCCTTGCCCTTGGCTACGCCGATCAAGTCATTGGGTTCTATCTTGTACTCAAGTAACCGTACGGATTCACCGTCCGGGCTATTCTTCAACGCAGTCAACTTCTCGTAAAAGCTGGCATTAGCCGAGCACAAAGTCATGTTTTGCCATGAGGCGTTGTTGGTGCGCAGTGCGTTCTCTGAACCTTTTTGACGGTTCTTGCCCCGACCATGACTGATGCCGTATGCCAAGTCAGAGAAGTCCTTGGGGGTCATGTTGGTGATCTCGTCAATCGTGTTGGGGATATTGTTCATTACCCCTAGCTGTGTCATCTTGGCGTTGAGCGTATCCTTCTCAATCGACATAAGTTCGTAGGGCATACCGTACACACTGTTACACATGCGCAGAATCGTCGATTTTCCTGATCCGGCATATTCGTAGATCACGTTAATGATCGAGCCCTTCAACGCAGTGAACTTCATTAGTGGAGCGCCAAACGCGGTTAAGGCTCCAAAAGCGTGGGGCTCCATGCCCTTTAGTGCGTACAAGTTGAATACTTCCTTCCACTTGTCTATGTCACCCTTCTCGTGAACCTTCTCGGCAAAGAACTCGGTCGTTGACGATGATGGGCTGTAGAACGTACCGTCTTTGGTAATTTCTTTGTTGCCCATAATGAATTTGCTGTCTCCCTCAACCCATCCAAATTGTGTTCTCATAAGCTCTGCTTTCTTTGTATATTGCAAATTTTTTACCGCCGTAACGACATACGTTGCAAGACTTTCATATTGCTTGTAGTGCGCCATTACGCCCTGCTGGGCAAGCTGTTTGCGCAGCTCGTCCTTCGATGAAATAGCCGCAGTGGTTATCGCAAACTCTTTCACCCCGTCATGGGGTAAGTGGAGTCTGAACAACGCCATTTCACCCAACTCTTTATCTCTCATGCGCTTGAGTACATACAAGTCATGCTCGTACACCATTGCTGGCGCTTCTTCGGAATCCTTGGGCGGGCGAACATACACGCCGCCTTTTTTACCCCTGAAGAACGGGAATGGGTACTCAGGTATTTGGTGTGTCTCAACACCCTCTTCAGTTTCAACCTCTACTTCGTTGTCATCTTCTGTTGCTTCTGCTATCTCTATACCCAACACAATGGGTGAGGTGATCTTGCCTTTGTGCGCACAGCCATCACAACCACCGGGGTTGCGCTCTTCAAATGTTGTGCAATGGTGTGGGCCACCGCGCTTGCGGATATTCCTAAGCTTGTTGTTTACCTCGGCTGGGTCATATTCAGGGTGGGCGCTTGACATCTTGTGCGCCGCTTTGTCTCCATCTACGCAGAAAGCAGGAATTGACAACGCCGACATCCACAGTGGCTCATCAATTTCGGCTTGATTTTGAAATACGTAATTCAGTTGTGCACAGCCATCCTCACCTTTGAGCATGATGGTCTTGAACCGCTTGACCTTGTTACCCAACAATGCTTCCATCATTGGACTCATGGAAGAGGGTATGAAGTCCGGCACTTCTTCTTGTTCTTGTTTTGGCTCAGGTGCGCCCAGCAGTTCACGCAGTTTTTCAACCGACAGCCTCGGCGAAACCTCGTTCCAAACACTGACTGGCTTGGGCTCCAAACCTTTCTTCACGTTCATTGACTCGGGCACACGAAGAATCCGCGATGCTTCAAACACCTTGTCATCAACGATCAAGTCATGTTCTTTGCACAGTTGTTTTAGTTGCTTGGCTAATGGCTCCCATTCTTTACGGGGCAACATCTCTTCAAGCAACCAGTAGGCATGAACACCATTGCCGGAGTTCACCAAAATTGATCTAGGTAAGCCGACTGTTTTGCAAAACTTCTTAAGCTCTTCCAGCCCTGTCTGCTGGTCTAGATAGCCCTCGATCTTCCCTTTGGAATTCGGTACACCCTTGGTCGGGCCGCAATCAATATCTAGCCATAAGGCTTGGACAAAGGCTACGTTCTCGTGCGTCCTATCTTCAGCGGGGCCAAATTTGGCGCAACCAAAATACACATTGACCTGCTTGGTGTTGAACTCCTGAATGAGTGTCTCGGCTTCTTCCCTTGTGTCTGCAAAACGCTGATCAACATATTTACCTATGCCAACTATGCAGTACCGTCCCTCCGTGGGTAGTACGGTGTCGAGCAAGTCAAATGTGGACATTGTTTATTCGCGCTTTTTATGCCGTGCCATGAAACGCTCTATCTGTTCGGCGTAAGTTGGAGACGGAGTGAACTCACCCCAAAACCAGTTGTAAACCGTCATGCGGCTCACCCCTAGCTCTACTGCCACTCGCGTAGCAGTAATCTCCCGCTCGATACAGAAGCGACCCAAAGCTACGCCCAAAGATTCAGCATCGGCTTTTTTGTTGGCGTCAACTAACTTTTGGCTGTAACCATAGGTCATGCGTTACTCCTCTTCCGTCCAAGCCGCTACCACTGAGTCCAAACTTTTCTTGGATGCGGGTGTGGCTTCAACAGCTTTCTTGGATTCACGCTTCTTAGGCACTTCAATTGGCTCATCATCTTCGGCATCAGCTTGGATGGCTTTGGCTTTGGGGGCCTCGGCTTTAGGTGCTTCCAACTTGGGTGCACGACCTGACACATCAGCTTGATATGGGGTCATGGTGACCATCTTGTGCACTTCGGGGAGCGCGGCTACTTTGCTCGTAACTGTGTGTTCGCCTTTGTTGATGAAACGCGCTGGCGTAAACAAAATAGACTGGTTGTCGTTGTCTTCATTGAAGCTCAACTGGGTAACAACGTAGTCCAAGCTCTTGCCATTGTTAGACAAGTATTTGGTGTAGCTCTCAAAGGGGTGAGTGTTGTCACCGACACTGTCACCAAACAAAGACTTGGAAGCCAAGTTCATCTGATACACAGAACCTTCAAGCGAAGTACCAAAGTCCTCTTCCAATACCACAGCGATGCGGCGTGAATAGCGGCAGGCTTTAGAGTTACCCATGCCCGAACCTTTGATGTTTTGCTCGCATGAATCACAACGGTCAGATTGCTTGTTAGCGGAACCAGCATCAGGCGCACTACCATCATTAGAGAAACAGTCAGGCGCAGTTGGCTCAGCGTCGGCACTCCATTGCTTTGCGTAGAAAATACGCCCAACTTTGGGGGAAGCATTGACAACGACAACATTCAAGTCGCCTTTGACCTTACCCATTTCTTCGCCGCCCACAACCTTACGGAAGATTCCGTTTTTAGGGACGATTCGTTTAACGCCAGTACGACCAGCAAGTTGTTTTGTAAGCTCACTGACTCCAGCGTTTTGCAGAAAGTCGGGGAGGTCTTGGTTTAACAAAGTAATGTTGCTCATTTTTCAATTTTCCTTAGAACGTCTAACTACCACGGTATATTGATTTTCGACATTCAAGCCTCTCGGCAGAAGGTCAGGATTCTCAGAAAGAAATTCCTTCATGTGTGTTTGATGAAGTCGTTTCTCTAACAGGCCAAATGCACCGGTCTCCTCAATGAAGTCGTACATCGAATCCCAATCATTTGTCCAGTACCGTGATTTAACCGAACGAATGATCGTGCCATGTTTTGTGCGGATGCTGTCAATACCCTGTTCTTTACAGGTGCTCAACATCTGTGTTTCAAGTACGCCCATCTGCTCATCAAGATCAGCGACTTTTGTTTTGTAGGTTTCTGTGAGGTCATCCTTGGCATCGCGTATCCTGATGTAGATAGCGGCAAGTTTGTCGAGTGGTATGGAAGAAGTGGTGACTTCGTCCTGAACTTCTAATACGTCCATAGTTAGCTCCAGTTGTTTTGAGGTTTTAGTTTAGCACAGAACTTGACATTGTCAAGTGCTTTCAGAAATAATTTCTTGCTTGTACAAATCAATTATTTTTGTGTGGTGTGCGATGTTGCCCCGCAAGTGAGCGTACATCTTTGTCTCTATCGGACTGCCTGTTATATGCACGATTGTCATTGGGTTAACTTGACCGGGTCGGTCAATTCGAGCATTGGCTTGTAAGTATGTTTCTACACTTGAGCACGGAGCGTACCAAATAATTGTGTCGGCGGCAGTTAGGGTAAGCCCGTGAGATGCCGCTTGTGGCTGGATGATGAGCACCTTTGGATGGGCGTGGTCTTGGAACTGCTGAACCAAGGCCGAGCGTTTGTTAACACTCACACTCCCGTTGATGACTTCACAGCTTATGCCGTGCTTGTTCAGGTGTCTTTCTAGGAGTTCGATGGTGTGGGTAAAGGGTACAAACACCAGCACTTTGTTGTTAGTCTCGTCAATGACTTCCTGCACCACGTTTAATCTGCCAGATACATCAAACTCAAGCACTTCTTTAGTATCCGTATAGACTGCACCACCGGATATTTGAAGCAGCTTGTTAATTTGTACGGCAGCATTGACCGCAGAAATTTCTTCTCCGTCGGCTTCAATCAACATCTGCTTCTTGAGTACGTTGTAGTACTTGATCTGCTGGGGTGACAGTGGGGCATCACGGTCAATAAATGTCAGAGGAGGTAGGTCAAGGCACTCCTTCTTCTCAAACCGAATGGCTGGTTGAAGTGCTTTGTGGACAATGTGCTTAGACTCGGGGCGGGGTAACCAGCGGTACTGCCCAACCTTAATCATCACGTTGTCTCTGAACTGCCCAAAGAACATAGGTATGCCATCGGGGTTCACCAGCTTTGCCAATCCGTAAGCATCCACAGGCGACTGCGCGGCGGGTGTTCCAGTCAACATCCATAACCCGCGTATAACTTTTGTTAGGTCACGCAAGTCTTTCCACCGCTCGGTCTGAGCATTCTTATACGCTGACGCTTCATCTACCACAATCAAATCGAACCCACCCTTAAGCAGTTCTTTCTTAACAATCCCAACCCCATCAAAATTGATGACGACAAATTCTGACCCCGCATTAATGATCTCTTTGCGTTTCTTAGCCGCCCCATGTGCAACCGATACTGTGCGATGGATTGCGAACTTGAACAAGTCCTGTTGCCATGCCGACTTCATGATTGACAAGGGGCAAATCACTAACACTCGTTTCACTAATCCTCGTTGCATCAAATAATCAACTGCCCAAATCACTGATGCTGTCTTGCCTGTCCCCTGCTCGTTAAAGCAAAACGCCTTGTTGTTGGTCGTTAGGAAATCGGTTGTAGTCTTCTGATGCTCGAACGGTGTGAACCCGTGGGGACGGGGCCACTCATACTCTGATAAGTTCATTTTTTCTTTGGTTTGTTAGTTTTGACGGTGTGATCTGAATTGCGGCTGAATGAACGATTGGCGCTTGGGGTTTTGAGCTTAAGATTTCCTGAAGCATTGCTCCCCCCTTTGGACAAGGGAACCACATGGTCGATGTCTTTTCCAGTACGGTCAACGCCCTTCTTGTCCATCTCACTTCTTGCTCGTTGGCGTTCAAGGCGTGTATCAGATTCACCTCTTGTTTTTTGCTGTTCATATTCTTTTTTGTAGGGGCGGGGTTTGTTTACGTATGGCATATTTAACCTTTCAAAAACCTTTTGGGCTAATTTTTTCTCTGCACCTGCTTAAGGTTGAACCAAGCATTTGGCCCACGAACTTTCATTTTATAGCCCAAGTACAAAGCGGCGCAAATAAATTCGCCGTTGGCTATGTACTTGCTAAAGTAGCGCTCCACATCATGCTTTAGCCCATAGCTATTTTGGTTTTCATTTATTGTTTTACGTCTCTCCAACCCATCAACAATAAATAGCCATTGGATGCACAAATCCACTGCTTCAGGGCGTATATCCCCTTCGCCACCAAAACCAAATTGCGTCAATGCTGGATTTTTTTGTTGTACATCTTTAATAATTTTTTCTAGTTCATGTACCTCCATAAATTGCCTCCCATTTTCCGTCGTCAATTAGCATATACATAACATCGGCTTTCCCGCCAACGTAAGTAAAAATTACTGTGCACTCAGGGTCTACGGATGTAAAGCAATTTATGGTGCTGGTCATATCGGGTGCATTCATCTCCGGTAGATGCAACTCTCCGGCTCTTTTGTCTACGTCGATAACAATTTTGGAAATATTACACATTACATCCCAACCGTTTTCTGTTAGTCCTTTTTTCATTTTTAACTCCTGTTGTATTCACATGATTTCACTGCGCAAAACTTGCACAGTGGGCCTTGTATGGGATTCCACACCCCGTTCTCCAGTGCGGCTTCAATTCGCGCCACATCTTTTGTTGGTTTTTCTAGGTACTTTGGCATCATTTCCCTGTGGTGTTCAGCCTGTACAAACTCCTTAGAGACAGTGAAGATCAAAGCGGATTTCACTCGCTTGATCTCCGGAAATTTGGCGAAAAGCCCACAAGCCACAAGATCGAGTTGCTTTACGTCCGCATATCTCGCATTCTTGCTCGTCTTGTAGTCTGCTGAGTAGGCAAGCCCCTTCTTCTGATTGATAACTACCAAGTCGGCTATGCCATGCCACCAAACATTCGGAGCACTGAATTCGCAAGCCTCCAAGTCCTTGGTCAAGCCCAACTTCACTTCGCATAATTTTTCCCCCTCAATATTCTTCAGTACGTCTAATGTGTCTTGCATGTAGTCGAACGCTGGCGGGATAGGCTTATCGTCCCGAATGTATTCCTCTGCCACAGTATGAGCAGTCTTGCCGTACAGCGTTGCCGTTGTATCAGGCTCAACAATGTCCTTGGCTATCTTGGTGTGATAGTACTTCTTAGGGCATTGCTCAAATGTTTTCAGACTACTGAACGACCATACGATACTCATTAACAGTCTCCATAAGATTTGCCATACCCTGCTTCGCAGTTCAGAGGTAACTCGGATGCCCACGACGGGCGTAGGCGCATACACAATTCAACGTACTCCTTAGCTGTTTCAGCCTCGGCCTCCGGTGCAATGCAAGCCACGGCGTCATGAACGGTCATAACAACGCGGTACTTTTTAGCCACCATCAACATCTGCTCGCCTATCACAATACGTGCAAGTGCTTGGCATACGTTCTCAATCACTTTACCGCCGTAGATTCGGTTGGGGATGACTGCTTTACCCTTCTTGGTGTCGTACACAAGTTCGGTCTTGCCATCGTCGTCTATCTTTTGGCGTAGGTTGGGGTACTTCAAGCGTAGTCCGTTGGGGAGTAGGATGCCCTCTGACCCATCCACTTTAAGGAGCCCATTGCGACCAAATTTCGTGGTTTGTTCACGGATGATTGCGGGGAGGACATTCGCCGCCGCTTTCCATAGCTCAGGGATATACGGATAAGTTCGTCGGTACGTGTCAATAATGCGTTTAGCTTCGTCCAGTTCAATAGATACGCCAAAGGTTTTGAGTTGCGCTTGGAACTTCCCTGCACCCATGCCGTATCCCGCCCCAAGAATTGTTGTTTTACCAACGAACCGTTCGTCTTTCGTAATACTTTCAATAGCCTTGCCATATATAGCCGATGCCATGATTTTGTATACATCCTCACCCCTTTCAAATGCGTTTACCAAATCGTCTTGCCCAGCCAACCATGCCAACGTCCGTGCCTCAATCTGCGATGAGTCCGAGTCAATCATCACCATGCCAAACGGCGCAAGGATGGAGTTCTTTAACGGAGATGTGCGTTGCAAGTTCTGTAAATTGATCTTGTCGTCACCGCCCCAGCGTCCAGTGTGCGCGGCGTAGTAGCGTAGGGGTACAGGCATTGGCCCCCGATTAGCAATCCCAATAAACCGCTCAGTGCGGGTCTCTTCAATAGTTGACTTCGTTCCCAGCCGGGCCGCAACTACTGCTTGTACCCGAGTATCCGCATGTTCCAGCAGGGCCTTAAATTCTTCGTCGGTCTTAGAGAATGCGTAGGTCTGCCTGCCAGTGGCTGGGCTCTTCTTCATGGGCGGCTCAACACTAAGAGACACAAGCAAGTCGGCAAACTGCGGGTTGCTCATCAAGGTGTCTTTGTCAAAGCTGTCAAGTAGCGTGACCTTCCGTGCTTGCTCTACATGCAAATGTTTTTGCAACATCTCTTTGTCCAACTGCAACACTGGCTCGGTGAACATACGGATGGTCAGGTCAATCAAGCGTAGCTCAACCTTTGGAAAGCCTTGACTCATCAAACCAAACAAGTCCCATGTCAGCTTCACATCGTTCTTGCAGTAGCTTCCATAGTCGGCTAACTCATCCTTGGTAAAACTCTTGCGGAAATAATTGATGTACTGTTTGACCTGTTCACCCTTGACTCCAATTTCATAGTAGGTCGCTAAGACCCCTAGACTGCCGCCTACCTGAGTACCATGCAATGCTCTCGCCATGCTCAGCGTATCCAACCAACCCTTGGGTGTAATGCCATACTGCCAATTCAGGATGGCTCCGTCAAAGACAGCGTTGTGCGCCAGCGCAAGGGAATTCTTCCAGTCATACTTTTGGA
>Ga0114976_10002010_pt1 | contig 12790 bp, 14 predicted proteins | sample S_130805_EF_Meta_FD_87319 | JGI IMG/M metagenome (GOLD analysis project Ga0114976, IMG submission 87319) | Freshwater microbial communities from Lake Simoncouche, Canada to study carbon cycling - S_130805_EF_MetaG | ecosystem: Environmental > Aquatic > Freshwater > Lake | place: Lake...
CTTTGATACTACTACGCGAAAGATTAGTTTCTATGGTAATACCGCATCTAACTACTACGCACCTATTTCTCAAGACCACCCTGCCTTGGCTGCTTTTCTTACTAGTTATGGTGGAAGTGGGACAGGTGTAAAAATGAACGCACTTGGGTTTTCAGGTTCTTATGCCGCCGCTCTGATACAGCCTATTAATGCTGGTATCACCATGAATGAACGTCTTGGATTTGGTATGGCTTATCGTAATAGAGGTTTACAGTGGACTTCAAGTTCTATTCTCGGATGTGCTTCTACTACTGGTGTACCACAGGCAAACGGTGTAGCGAACACTACAGAAGCTGATAGCTGGCCTATACTCTTGGGAAGCCAAAATCTTAATATCTACTGTAATGCGGTGGCTGGTTCTGGACAAGATAGCAGAAGTCTACGAACACTGCTCGCAACCATCCCCTTTGAGAATGCTTCTCTTGGTGTTTGCTCTTATACTCTTACATCTGTGGATGGACCTGCCCTGTCTGTGGGTAATGAGATATACAATCTACAGTTTACCTTCTTAGATGATTATGGAAATCCTTACTACTTCACGCCTAACTACAATATCAATCTTGAGCTCAACGTATTTTATGATTAGTTAAATAAGAGATATATAAGTAGTAATATTAGAGATGGCTTCTTGGAATAACAACACTGGTAGACCTAACTGGTCTGGTAATGGTGGTGTTGTTGTAAAAGCAAAAAACATTAGTGTATCAACTCTCACCGCTGACGAAGTAATCACTAAGAACCTGTACGCTGATTTTATATCTACTAACTATCTACAATCACGAAGTATTAGTTCAGTAAATGGATCTATAGGTTTCTTATCCAACTTAGTTCTTAACGCGGGGATTATTGGTCTAGGGCCTGGCCCTACGTACCTCACAGCTAATGATGGTATTCTGTACGTGAATGGTGATGCGGTTGCTTTCCCTTCTACACTATCTACTATTGCTGACTGGTCTTACTTCCCCGCAGTAGCAAATGTTAATATGGGATTTAGTACTATTTATAACGCTAAAGCTCTTAGTACTAATTATGTAAGTAGTGGTGGAATTAATGCTGGTAGTGCTAGCTTTAATAGTATATTTGGCTCTACTATTACTATAACTAATAATTTTACAGGTAATAAACTCTTTACCAATACTATTTCTACTAATACAATATCTAATGATATATCACGAACTAATACTATCAGGGAAGTAAAAACAATTATTCTTTCCAGAAGTATCACCACACAAACTTGGAGCCCCACAAAACTGTATGGTGCGTTAGAAATAGTCTTCTTTCAAGATAATTACTATCAAGCAGTAATTGTTAATCTTAATGTAAATCCAGCAGATGTAATACCAGAATGGGTTAGTGGACAGAGTTATGTAATAGGTAATTGTGCGTTTGTTACTGCTGTAGGTTGTTATGTGTGTGTTGCTGATAATTCTGTTGTTACAGCACCAAATAACCACCCTGACTCTTGGTTTTATATAGGTGGAACTAACTCACCCACAAATGTTTGGACTGAAGTATTTCCAGAAGAAACATCTGGATATATAGCAGGTAATACAAAATCGTACGTTCAAGTGGGTAGAATATCTACTATGTCTTTGAACACCTCCAGTATTAAAACTAATTTTATTTTAACAAATCAAATAAATACAAGTTCAATAAATACTAATGGTATATCTACTTCTATTATAAGAGCAAATAGTATATCTACTAATACATTATCTGCTTCTAATATAACATCTGTGTTATTAGATACTACTAAATTAGGAGTTGATAAAATAACTCTTTCACCAGATCCTTTACTGCCTGATTTGTGGGTGGCTACACAACTATATAATGTAGGTGATATAGTAACCAATAATGCTAATTACTATATATGTATTAGAAGTAATATTGGGGCGCCACCTGGTGGAGTAATCCAAAATTGGTTTGTTAAGAGTTGGATAGTTGGTGAATGTGCTTTTGTGGTTGGTGTTGCTGCTTACATATGTATAGTAGCAAACTCATTTTCTTCACCACCTAACACTAATCCTGGTTATTGGGAAAATATCGGAGTTACTAATTCAACTTCACCCCTATGGTCTAGTTATACATTACCAGGTCTATTTAGTGGTTCAATTCTAGGTAATAATAATTCGTTGGTTCAAGTTGGTTTTGTATCTACTATTTCATTTAATGCGTCATCTATTAATGCTGGAACTTTCAATACTAGTAATATAGTCTCTTACAATATCACTAACTCTAATTTACTGTCTAATGGTGGCGACGCACAATTCAATACACTAACTACTGGTGGTAATTTAACTACAAATGGTAATTTGAATGTTAACAATAGTATTAATTTTGACGCTGATGGTAATAATAATATTAATGGTGGAACGACCCAGAATGGTTCTCCTCTTGGAACACAAACAAGATTTTATAACTCATTAAACAATTTTCTTAATGTGAATACAAACGCAGTAAATATCTATGGTTGTGGAACGGGTAATGAGTTTATTCCACCTTTTAGAAATTATAGTGTATTAAATGTCGGTGAAAACGAGTTTGCTCCAGCAACAGTGGTATTTAATGGATTAAATCCAGACCCTCTTGACCCTCTAATAAATGCGACTACTGCTCTTATTGTGCGTGGCGACACATCCTTAACAGGTAATACAAGTTTCTATCCTCTTAATGGTTCTTTAACTGCTTACTCGGCTTATGGTAATGCTTATGTATATGGAACTTTTACTACAACTGGTCTATTCACATCACAAGGAGCTGCTCTCTTTGAAGGGATAGTAAATACTCTTGGAGACGCTAATGTTGGTGGTGTAGCCACGGTGACTGGTATAGGAACATTTCTAGGGGGTGTTGCTATTACAGGTTTACTTACCGCACAGAATAGCGAGATTAATTTTAATAATAATGTAGGCGGTTCTGCCTACACGTTTACCAACTGGGGTGGGACTGTTCTCAAGAACGGATTAACTCTTACTGGTGATGGAGTAGCACAAAATAACTTTACAGTAGGTGAAACATTAGGGGTTAATGGCGATGTTGTTGTTAATGGTGTTATTTATGGTACTGTTATTAGTGGGGCTGAAAATATATCTACTCTCAATGTTTCAACATTAAGAGCGTTTAATGTATCTAGTATCACCAATACTACTCAAGAACTATTCGTATCAAGTATCGCAGGGTATAGTAATAGACCTATAAAGTTTAATAATCTAATTAATGCTAATAACATATCTACTAACCATGTAGATGTAGTAGGTAGTCTGTCTGGTGTTAGTCCAACAGATAGTGGGATATTTTTCTCACGAAGTAACGCAGATATACCATTAGGAGCCTTAGGATGTGAAACATCAAATCAATTTAGTATTATAGGTCTTGATAATACTAGTATCAGAAGTTTCAATAATTTAGAAATCGCTTCAGCCATTTCTAATATTAGATTTGTTACACCGTTTGGAAGCACAGAAATATCTGATGGTTTAGATGGGGGTCAATTGAATGTTCCTAATATATCATCATTATTAATAACAACTGCTAATTTAGCAGTTAAACCTTATAGTGATGAAGGTAATGGGGGTGCTAATTTCTATCAACTTAATGATACTGAAATACCAAGAGGTGTTATTGGTGCTGTGGATGATGTATTCAATATTATATCGGTAAGCACTATGTCTATCAGGTCTTTTGAAGGTTTAGCTATAGAAAGTGCTAATCAAATGGCTTTTGTAACCCCAAGCACTTTGACGATAGACGCTTACGCTATTAATAATATTGGTGGTGGTATTGCTACTTCTTCAATCGGTGCGATATATATGGAAGCAGAAAGAATATCAACAATATCACTTTATGCTTCTGAAGTCTATACTTCTTATTTAGGTAATCCTAATACTCAAGAGGCTACACCTATAGTTGTTAATAATGACCTTGATTTAAGAGAAAGTAATATTATTAACGTTAATTATCTTGATGTTAATAGTATATCAACCAATCTTATATCAACTGGCTCTCTGTTTGCTAGAAGCACCTTTACAAGTGTTATACAACCATCTCTTGATGCTGGTGCGTTTAGTAATATAGTCAGAATACAAGGTAATCTTTCAACGCAGAACCTGATGGTAAGCACAATTAATAGAAAGTTATACCCCTACACCTCTACGCTCAATATACCATTCTCTACTTTTAGTATCACAGGCAATCAAGCGGGGACACCTATACTCTTATATAGAAATGTAGAGTTCTTAAATCAAGGGTTTCACAGAATATCACAGAAGGCTATATTAAGTAAAAATTCTGGTGGTAATAGTCAAGATATTCATGCTAATATATTCTATACTGTTGGTGCTTTCCCTTCTACGCCAAGTATTACAGATGGCTATAGTGCTTTACCATATGTTAATGATGATAGTCGCTCTACTTTTACTACTCTGATGACGGAGTTCTATGTAAGCACACCTACGACACGCTCTATATACTACTACGACAGTGCTGCTAAGAATTATACTAGTCGTTTATATATGGGTACTCTATTTGATACATTTACTCCCGATTTAGGAAATAACCCCACAAGAATACCAACAATATTTTAAATGTTGCTAATATAGAATGAGTGTCTTTCAGAGCCAACAACCAATCGTTATACCAGACCCCTCAGACCCTACCTTTGGACCATCTGGTTTTAATGTTCCTATATGTTCTACCACAGTAGGAAACCCTGTAACTAATTCAATTACTAATAATAGTTCTACAAAGTTCTATACTATTGCTGCTAATCTATTTCCACAGGGAACTGGGGGGACAAAAGCATATAGAGTTACTGTTAATGCTTTTCTTGATATTACAACTCCTTTATCAGGAACTGTTAATGGAACTGTTGCTCTTATTGTTGGTCGGAGATTAGTATCCACTGCTTTTCAACAGATATGTGGGTCAACACTTCGTATAGTATCGGGAGCAATCGCAGGGGTAAATAGTTATTTCCCAACTGCTAGTGCTGTCTTCGTCCCTGCTGCTGGTGATACAATAGAAGTTTTAATAGGAAATTATACTGGTGCTACATTAAGTTTAACACTATCAACACAGCAAGGCTCAGGTATAGAACTAGTATCAAATCAGAGTACATCCCAGTTAATTTTCTCATAAAAATAATCTTACTATAGATTATAATGGCTAAGAAAAAGACTGTAGGAAACGTTATAGAATTGGATCTACCTCAGACAGCAGAAGTCCCCGCTAAAAAAAAGAAAGAGTTGTCTGAGAAACAACGAGAGAACCTTTCTAAAGGGATGGCTATACTTAAAGCGAAGCGAGAGGCAAAATCAAAGAAACAAGAAGTAGAGGTCGCAGAAGCAGCTGAAGAGCCTGTTGCTCCTCCTGTTGCTGTTGTTGCTGTTGCCCCAGAACCTGTTGCTCCAGTTGTTAAAAAAGAACGTAAACCTCGGGTTGTTAAGAACTACTTAACGACAGAAGATTTTAACTCTTTCAAATCAGAACTATTAACAACCCTGAAGCCTGGTACTGTTGCTCCTCCTTCAGTACCTGTCCCTATACAATCTGTAGTACAGCCTGTAGCAATAAAAGAGCGAGTTATATCGGGTAGTGCTCTACTTGACCGCATTTTCTTTAATAAATAAAATAATATGTATATTAGAATGTCTGTCGTATCACCTTATGCTGATACTAGAATACTATTTCCCATGCGCAGAGTTTACACTGCTCCAGAACAGAAAAATTATTCTGGGATGCCCTACCTTGACCCTAACAATCTGAACCAGAAGATTATGGAAGAAGAGTTTCCCAGAGATTTTAGTCTTCCAGACGTTAAGCCTGGCCAGAACGTCTATGACCCTACTCGCAGACCCTCCGATAATCTTACAATCCACATGATGGGTGTACCACTACAGTGTGCTACTTACGATATGCTAGATTCTAGAAAAGGTGCGTCTGAGTTTAACGCTCCGTACCCAGAAGTTCACCCACAGCTAAGAACACTCGCTACAATCCAACACCATAACTATATTAATAATCTTAGAAAAGAGGATATTTCTTTTAGTACAGAGTATGCTAAGAGTGGTCAATACCCTTATAACCAGAATAGTTCTGAAACACTACAAGGGATGATAAAGCATTTTAGACCAGATACTCGTATTTTAGATAGTGTTGTTAACGAACCTGTAGGGATGTTGTATAAAGAGACTTTTAATGGTTCTAAAGCACACCGAAATATGAATGCTATGGCTCTAGCCCCCGCAGATATGGGTCAAGATGAATTGAGGATGTTCGCTAAGACTGGACGATGGTGTTAGGTTCATAAGGCTTAGATACCACCTCAACTTCAATAGGGGCTTCTTCTACCATCTTTATTATCTTGATATTACCAGAAAGGTCTCTCTGAGGCTCATTTATGATGATTGGGGGTAAGTCTTTAGGAGCAAACATCATCTTAAAAGCGTGATTATCGTGTATATAGTCTTTAACACTGATTGGCTCAATAGGGGGTATATTATACTTCTTGAACCAGCGATTAGGAATAGGGAAGTTTAAGAAATCGGGAAGGTCTTTTAACAGATTATAGAGCTGATCTTCACCATCTTCATCAATGGTTTTTTCCCTTGAATTAAGACAGTTTAATTGTGTCGTAATAGTTTCTACTTGTTCCATATATTCTAGGTTCAGATTTAATATTTAAAAAATACACGATTATAAGAATAACTATGATTACTTGGTCTAAAGTAGCAGATTTTATAAGATTTGGAAACAAGGCAGAAATAAGAATAAGCCTATTTTCTTTTCTTAATGGTTTTAAAATTGTAAAATCAGAGATTAAAAATGATACTCTAATCATATATCTAAAGAACACTAAATCCTCTTCTCATTAGATTATTTTTGATATCCATTTTAGCCATTATAAAATTCATAGACCAATCTTTATCTCGCTCTCCTATATCAGACATTCCGCTGTACTGTTCTGCTAAAAGAGGATAACAAGTATAATGATTAAAATTGTAGGTATAGTACAAATCAATCTCTTTCTTATGTTCTTCCCATGCTAACAATTTCTCATAGGCTAAATCTACATTAAGATATAACCAGTGAGCAAAGCATCCGCCTACGCTGTTTAAAAGATATAAGTTGCTTCCTTCTTTCTCAATTACAACCACTCTTTTTAGACTTTCTATACCACATATTCCACCGTTAAACACTTCCCACTTATCAAGATTATTATCAAGATAGTCTTTTGCTTTGTACCAGTTTTCTTCCCAGTTAGGTTCTGGTTTACAATCGTCTTCTAGTATAAGAACTGTCTTCTGTCCTTTCGCTTTACACATCTTTACTATCTCAATATGGGTTCTGGCTACACCAATATAACCCCTATCTTTTCTTGATATGGTAGCGTCGGTGACCATTACACCTGGAAATCTTGTTAATCTAAAACTAGAGTTAGCAAAGTCTTTATTTATCTGCTCCCATCTATCTGTTCTATGTTCTAAATTGATTACTAACGCCTCTTGGATCATCTTATTGTTCTATAGATTAAATCTGTTCTTGTAATTCCGTATTCCTTGTTCTAGACTGGTAGCAGACCACAGAACATATCTGGAAAGAGCACCAGCACTATCTGGTTTTGACCAGTTCTCAGAACTCTTATGCCTTTTTAGGTACCTCTCCATCTGTTCCTTATCTTTCGTAATAGTGTAATCGTCCATCCCTCTTGATCCAAAGTGAATAGTCTTAGTGCGTCCAGAAGGTGCTTCAAAGACAGCCATCATCTTCTTTTCTGGTTTATCAGATCTTACTATCTTTAAAAGTTTCATCTATTAATGATAGAAAAAATAAAAATTGATTTTTTTTGTGGCTAGTTGGTGATTAGAAAACAAGATGGATGCTTTTAATGATAATCAAATGAAGTACTACATGTATATGAGACTGAAAGAAAATATTAAATTTGAAAAAGATCTTATTAAATATTATAAAGATAGAGTAGAAGTATATAAAAAAAAGGTACAAGAAAGTAAAGATTGTCTTATTAGATGGGACAAAAGAGAAAAAAAATTGGATATCAATGGATGGGGTACTGCTGTTAATAAACTTTCTGAGGCAGAAACAAAACAAGTTAATGATTTAATCAAGGAACAGACTATTAAATTTGATGTTTCTCCTGATGTTTCATCTTAAAAGGCGAGTTAGCATGCTCTGAGCTTCTTCTAACTGTTTATTAAGTTTATTAATTATTGTTGTTTGACTATACTCACTATCAAATATCTCTTGAGTAATACCAGAGTTCTCATTTTTCATTATATCAAGAAAGTCATTATGCCTCTTAGTAAATCGTTTAATTTGTTCTTTAATTGATTTAATACCATCTCTTAGATCTCCAATCTTTTCAGAGCGTTCTCTTTCCTCTTGTTCTCTGTCTTCTTTCTTTTGTCTTTCTTCCTCTTCTTCTTGTTCTCTCTGTTGTTCTAGTTCTTTCTCCCTTGTAGATAGGTTTAGTTTCTGCCTTGAATAATCTTTCTTTAATCTAGACATTAATCCAACTTGTCTCTTATTTATATCATAATATTTCTTCATTTTTTCGGTATCAGTATCACTATCAATCTCTTTATCACTGTAGTACCCTTTAACTTCAGATACCTGACTATCACAATCGTCGTCATACACATCTTTTAGATATTGCTTCATCTTTTGATACTTCTTATAGTATCTTGCCTTTTCTTCACATTCAACATCTTTTTCAATAATAATACTTCTTAGTAATTTTTCTAAGAGAGTTTCATCAATGCTAATAGTAATATTGTTAGTAATATTTGGTGAAATGGTATTATTATTATTGTTATTACCGCTAATATCAATAGTAATAGGTGTATTAACAATAATAGTAGACACAATACTATCTAATAGTCCTTTAGCATTAACAAGTGCTTTACTCTTACATTCTTTATTTTTAAGATGATTAATAGCAGTACCTGTCTTAGTATAAAACTTACTACAACAAGGTACAAAGAACTGATTTTTACCATCTATCTCCACCTCTATAAAATCTCCAGAATAGATTACTTTCTTATTAGTATACTCCTCAAGGGTCTTCTTATTATTCTTAGTTGTAAATATTTGCTCTTTGTGTACATATAATAGATGATCTGAAAATGCTTTATTTAAGAAATCCTTTTTACAGATAGGACAAATAAGACGGTGGTTATTAACACTAAGGTAAGACATTCTTTCTAATATAAAATAGTGTGATGATTTTAAGTCAATTTTTATTTTTTTTTGTTTTTAGAGTAAAATAGATAACTAGCCACCGCACAGTGTTCCCTCTAGTGGTACAGTTGGTACAGTTCATTTTATTTTCAGTATTTTGTTTGTAGAAATATTTTTTTATCCTAGGAAGTTTTTGGATTTTTTTTTGAACTGTACCAACTGTACCACTAGAGGGAAGTGTATGCGGAGGGTGGATAAGAAATAAACTAATAATAAAATCTAATATCTTATATATGGAATATGTTATAGTAATACCTTCTTATAAACGAGAACATGCTCTTAAAACTCATACTCTTAAATGTCTAACGCTATCGCTCATACCACTAGAACAAATCTATATTTTTGTTGCTAATGATGAAGAGTACGCCAACTATAAGAAGGTGCTACCAGAATACAATATTGTAGTAGGCGAAGAAGGTCTTATGAACCAGAGAAACTATATATCTCTCTACTTCCCTCTTGATACAAAGATAGTATCTATTGATGATGATATACAAGAATTTATTATTAAGAAAGATGATAAGCTAACTCCTATAGATGATATAGACTATTTTTTTACAGAAGGGTTCAAGCGTCTAGATCAAGAGAACGCACACCTCTTTGGCTTCTACCCAGTACTAAATAAGCTCTTTATGAAAGAGACTATTACTACTGACTTTAGATTTATTATAGGTTCTTGCTTTGGTTATATCAATAGGAGAATACTAATATCTATACCGCAGAAACAAGACTATGAAATAAGTGTACTAAACTATCTTAGAGATAATAAGGTGGTAAGATTTAATTATATTAGTATGAAGACCAAGTACTACAAGATGAAAGGTGGTTTACAGAGTAGTAGTTCTAGGAAGCAAGAACAAGAAGCAGCAGTAGAAACCTTGTTAACCAGATACCCTACATTCTTTGCTAGAAAAAAATCTTTCAAATCTGGCTTTCCAGAAGTTAGAACCATCGCCAGGGGAGGCTTAAAGGTTGAGTGATATAGTAGTATAGAAAGGATGCTCCGTATTACAGACACACAGACTAATGAGATCGTAGAACTAGAAGAGACTAGTATCAAGGAACTACTACACGCTCTGAACTGGGCGAGGAAAGAGAAAGAACGCTGTAGAATTAAAGATAAGAAGCGCAACACTGGGAAGCCTTGTGGGCGTCCCCCAGGGTGGAAGAAAGGGGTAGATTTCTGTAAAAAAGAAGAAGATAAAGTCTAAAGAATATTTATTCTAATGTACTAATGAGCTATTACGAAATAAACAAAGAAAAGATAAGAACGTATCAGAAACTATACTATCAGAAAAACAAGGAGAAGATAAGAGAATTAAATAGTGAAAAAGTAAGTACATATCTAGAAGACCGAGATCGTCGCTTACAGTATCAGAAAGAATATAATAAGAATAATAAACTACACTATAATACGTATCAGAGAAACTACTATCATGTTAGAAAAGCCAAGCCAGACTTTAAAGAACAGTCTAAGATGTACAGGACAAAGTACTACAATAAAATAAAGGTATTGAAAGATGAAGCAAGATGTATCAAACGCACAAAAAAGTTAATGACTAAACTTTTTAGAGAGTTGTTAAAAAAAGTACCTCTTTATGAATGCGAAACGCCAGACCCAGAGCCTGTATCTGAGGCAGAGCCTATTATTATCCCTTTCGCTGGAGTTAGGATAGATAAGAGAGGTTACTTTGTTCTTGATTGGTAGTTTACGCGCCCCACACCTAAGCACCTATTACCTGTACTGAACCACCAGCCGCCTTGATGAACTTGAGAGCCACTAAGCAGAGGAAAGGAGTGTAGGCAACACCAGGAGCTTGGACGACAGTGGCTATGATCTGCGACCCAGAGGCGCCCGCTAAACTCACCCCGTCCACGTCTAAGGGTGATGATGTGCCCTTAACAGTCTGGAAGCCATAAGAAGGGATGAAACTGTCTGCGTAAGCGAACTTGGCTGTACCACCAGACGATACGTTAGCAGTCTCATATACAGCGGCAGTACCAGCAGTAGCACCGTTTGTCGCATTACCCCATAACATTCTGTTAACCACAGAGCCATTCTCTTGGCGAGCCGATCCATACGCACAGAGCGACATATTAAAGAGCGCAGCATCTCCTTGGGCCGCTACCTGGGGATATGTTTGAGAGCCAATTCTGAACTGTACAGAATATGTACCAGCATGACCAAAGCAAGACTGGGAAGGGAAATTTACTGACGCTAATAGTGATGTAGGGATTTGGACTAAGTGGGCTCTGAGTAAGTGATTTGTCGCACGAGAAACGATAACGCTGTTCTCAGCAAGAGTGCTGGATGATGAGATACCAGCGCCCGCAGTTACAATCGCACTCTCAAAGGGGAGATTTACACCAGTATCGCTGGGGTCAGAGGCGATCTTCTGGAGCAGAGACATGTACGCCGGCGCAGGGACAACGACGTCATACTCCAAAGAGACTTGGGCGAGAGAATAGTCTCCTGTAACGTTTGAAGAGGGATTGAAGAGGACTTCAGCCGCTGTGCCTGTAATGAGGACAATTGAGAGTTCGCCGAGGAGGGATACAGGTAGGTAAGACTTCATGCGACCCACACCCGATATTAGACCAAGAGGGATGCTTCTGGGTTCACCAGCAATATTGTTGGTAATAGCATTGGCGCTACGAGTGGTACGAGTAGAAATATCAGCGACGTTGTTAGACACATAGCCAAACTGACCATCAGAGGCGGTGATTGAGCCAGAACCCGCGACAGGGAGAGTAGTGAGTAAGTCATTGTTTAAGAGTTCAAATCCTTGGAGAGAGCCAGCAGACTGGTAATATGAGCGAGAGCCACCCATCTTCATCTCAATATTTGTGTACTTCATGGCGTTCTGAATGTTATCCATCAACTGGCCGTTCATAAGAACCTGTACTGTAGTAAAAGGGTGACCATCATCTGGTACAGGAGCGCCAGTACCTGAAGTCTGAATGAAATAGTTAATTACAATACTAGAGGGGTCAACAAGGCCTCCTTGATCTGCTATCAAGAACTGGAGCTGACTATTACCACCACTAGCACCAGCAGAGCCATAGTTCTGGCCCGACTGGGGAGTGATACGACAACGTCTGCGCTGGGTCAGAATGCTAGAGCGTGTGAGGCCAGTAACACGGGCGGCGTCAGGGACGACTTCTGAAAAGGGTGAAAGCTCTCCACTCTGATTGAGAAACGACATTATACTTAATAACTATATTTTAATTTGTAAAAAATAGTGATTTGGCGGATAAACACCGTAAACTATATCTTAAAATCTTATAGATGGAATACGAGATAAAAGATATACCTGGCTACGAGGGTAAATATCAAGCAACCAGTAGCGGGGAGGTATTTTCACTCTTAACTAACAAGTTTCTCAAGTTCGGAGATGATACTTATGGGTACGATACTTGTACTCTTCAAGGTAGAACCTTCAAGGTACACAAGTTAATGGGGATGACGTTCTTGGAGAACCCTAACTCTTACACC
>Ga0114976_10002013_pt1 | contig 12761 bp, 16 predicted proteins | sample S_130805_EF_Meta_FD_87319 | JGI IMG/M metagenome (GOLD analysis project Ga0114976, IMG submission 87319) | Freshwater microbial communities from Lake Simoncouche, Canada to study carbon cycling - S_130805_EF_MetaG | ecosystem: Environmental > Aquatic > Freshwater > Lake | place: Lake...
CGGAACTGCCGGAGGACCAGCGCCTGGCGCTGAACATCCCTGACATCACCGAGGCCTGGCGGCGCGGCAGCGTGGTGGCGAGCTGGCTGCTCGACCTGACGGCGCAGGCGCTGGCGCAGGACCCCGAGCTCGAGGGCTTCTCCGGCCATGTGTCGGATAGCGGCGAGGGGCGCTGGACGGTGCAGGCGGCGGTCGAGACCGCGGTCTCGGCGCCGGTACTCTCGGCCGCGCTGTTCGCGCGCTTCACCAGCCGTGACGAGCGGCGCTTCGCCGGCAGGGTGCTGTCGGCGCAGCGCAAGGGCTTCGGCGGGCATCTGGAGCCGCCCAAGCCGTGATGCGTGTGCTCGTCATGGGCGTCTCCGGCTGCGGCAAGAGCACGGTCGGCGCGATGCTCGCCGAGGCGCTCGGCGTCGCCTTCGCCGATGCCGATGCCTTCCACCCGTCGGCGAACATCGAGAAGATGAGCGCCGGCGTGCCGCTGACGGATGCCGATCGCTGGCCCTGGCTGGACGCGATCGGCGCCTGGCTGGATGCGCGCGTGGCCGAGGGTGGCGTCGTCACCTGCTCGGCGCTGAAGCGGGTCTATCGCGCGCGGCTGCTCGAGGGCCGTTCCGGCGTGCGGCTGCTGCACCTGCATGGCGAGCCCGCGTTGATCGGTGCCCGCCAGGCGGCGCGCGAGGGCCACTTCATGCCGTCGAGCCTGATGACGAGCCAGTTCGCCACGCTCGAGCCGCCGGGTCTGGAGGAAGGCTGCATCACCCTCTCGGTCGCGCCGCCGCCGGCCGAGATCGTCGCCGCCGCGCTCGCGGCCTTGACCGCCGGCGCCCAGGGTCTAGACCGCGCCGACAGCTGATCGGAGAACCCTGCCATGGCGCTCGACGCCGCGACCCGCGCCGCCCTTGAGACCATCACCACCGCCACGCTGACGACCGTGCTGCTCAAGAAGGGCCTGCGCAACGTCTGGATGCGCGGCCCGCAGCCCTTCACCCCGGCGGCCAAGGGCAAGCGCTTGGTGGGCGAGGCCTTCACGCTGCGCTTCGTGCCGGCGCGCGAGGATCTGGCGACGCCGGCCTCCTGGGGGTCGCCGATCTCGACCCGCGCGGCGATCGAGGCGATGCCGCCGGGCGTGATCGCGGTGGCCGATGCCATGGGCGTGGCCGATGCCGGCATCTTCGGCGACATCCTCTGCGCGCGGCTGGCCAAGCGCGGCGTGACGGCGCTGGTCACCGACGGCGCAGTGCGCGACGTGGCGGGGGTGGTCTCGACGGGTCTGCCGGTGTGGTGCGCCGGCGGCGCGGCGCCGCCCTCGGTCGCCAGCCTCACCTTCGTATCGTGGCAGGAGCCGATCGGCTGCGGCGGCGTCGCGGTCTTCCCGGGCGATGTCGTGGTCGTCGATGACGACGGCGCGGTGCTGATCCCGCAGGCGCTGCTCGAGGCGGTCACCGCCGAGAGCCTCGAGCAGGAGAAGCTGGAGGCCTGGATCATGACCAAGGTCTCGGCAGGCGAGGCGCTGCCTGGCCTCTACCCGCCGAATGCCGAGAACAAGGCGCGCTACGAGGCCGAGACGAAGAAGTGACCAGGGCTGCACAGCCCAGCGAAGCGGACTTCCCCTTCTGGACGGAGGAGAAGCTCCGCATCGCGGACACCGATCACAACGGCCACATCAACAACGGCGCGACCGGGCAGTTCTGCGAGGCCGGTCGCGCCGAGCTCATGGCGCATTGCGCCGGCGACCGCGAGGGGCGCGACTTCGCCATGGCGGTCGCGCGCGTCGCCATCGATTACCTGCGCGAGATCCACTACCCCGGGCGCATCCGCATCGGCAGCCTGGTGTCACGGCTCGGCACCTCCTCGGTGACGGTCGAGCAGGGGCTGTTCAAGGACGGCGTTCTCTTCGCGCGGTCGGAGAATGTGCTGGTCATCCTCGACCGTGACACCAGGCGGCCGATGCCGATCCCCGAGGAAGTCCGGGCGCGCTTCGCGGCGCTGATGAAGGTCTAGGCGGGGCAGCCCAGAAAAGCGGCAAGCAGGCTGCGTGGCTCGTGGGTGAAGGCGGACCCCGCCCTGGCACGACCATTGCCAGGGCGCCGGCCACTGACCGGGAGAAACCGCCTTGTCCTTCGACCTCTGCCGTTGTGGCCAGCGCCACGACACTCGCTTCGCCTGCGACGCGCCGACCGATGGTACCGAGGCCTTCGGCGCCGCGGCCGATGAGGCGGTGATCCGCGCCGTCTTCCCGGAGGCCGCCACGCGCCGTGCCATGCTGCAGCGCTTCGGCGCCGCGACGGTCGCCGGTGCCATTGGCACTTTCTTCCCGCTCGGCCACGCCCGCGAGGCGATGGCGCAAGGCACCGGCGCGCCCGAGAAGAAGGACCTGAAGATCGGCTTCATCCCGATCACCTGCGCGACGCCCATCATCATGGCGCACCCGATGGGCTTCTACTCTCGCCATGGGCTGAACGTGGAGGTGATCCGCACCGCCGGCTGGGCAGTGATCCGCGACCGCTCCATCGCCCGTGAATACGACGCCGCCCACATGCTCGCACCGATGCCGGTCGCGATGTCGCTCGGCGTCGGGGTCGCGCAGCCGATCCCCTGGGCGGTCGCAGCGATCGAGAACATCAACGGCCAGGCGATCACGCTGGCCAACAAGCACAAGGACAAGCGCAACCCGAAGGACTGGAAGGGCTTCCGCTTCGCCGTGCCCTTCGACTTCTCGATGCACAACTACCTGCTGCGGCATTACCTGGCCGAGGCCGGGCTCGACCCCGACCGCGACGTGCAGATCCGCTCGGTGCCGCCGCCGGAGATGGTCGCCAATCTGCGCGCCGACAACATCGATGGCTTCCTCGGGCCGGATCCGTTCAACCAGCGCGCGGTGTTCGACGGCATCGGCTTCATCCACATCCTGACCAAGGAGTTGTGGGACGGTCACCCGTGCTGCGCCTTCGCCGTGCCGCGCAGCATGATCAGCGAGACGCCGAACACCTTTGGCGCGCTGCTGCGCGCGATCGTGGAAGCCACCGCCTATTCGCAGAAGCCCGAGAATCGCCGCGAGGTGGCGACCGCCATCAGCGGGCAGAACTACCTGAATCAGCCGGAGACGGTGGTGAATCAGGTGCTGACCGGCACCTTCGCCGATGGCCTCGGCCAGGTGCAGCGGGTGCCCGACCGCATCGGCTTCGATCCCTTCCCCTGGCAGTCCATGGCGACCTGGATCCTGACCCAGATGCGCCGCTGGGGGCAGGTGCAGCGCGACCTCGACTATGCGCAGGTCTCGCAGCAGGTATTCCTCTCGCTCGATGCGGGCAAGGCGATGAGGGAGCTCGGCCTGCCGGTGCCGGCGAGCCCCACCCGCGTCGAGACCATCATGGGCCGCCGCTTCGACCCGGCGAACCCGGCCGGCTGGACCGAGCGGGCGATCCGCGGCGCCTGATCCGATGGGCAAGACGGTCCCCTACTGGCAGTCGGCGCTGCTGTCCGCGCTGCTGCTCGCGGTCTTCCTGGGCGCCTGGGAGATGGCCTCGGGCAGCGGCGCCGGCACTGGCGCCGCGATCGACCCGGAATACGCCGCGCTGCTCGGCCAGGCGGCGCAGACCGGCGGTCAGACGCCCTTTCCGAAGCCCAGCCAGATCGGCGCCCGGCTGTGGGAGCTGCTGCGCGACCCCTTCTACGTGCGCGGCACCAACGACCAGGGCATCGGCGTGCAGATCGCCTATTCGCTCCTGCGGGTCGGCGCCGGCTTCGGCCTTGCCGCGCTGGTGGCGATACCCCTCGGCTTCCTGATCGGCATGTCGCCGCTGCTCTCGGGCGCGCTCAACCCCTTCATCCAGGTGCTGCGTCCCGTGAGCCCGCTGGCGTGGATGCCGCTCGCGCTCTTCACCATCAAGGACAGCGCGATCTCGGCGGTCTTCGTCATCTTCATCTGCTCGCTCTGGCCGATGCTGCTGAACACGGCCTTCGGCGTTTCGAGCGTGCGGCGGGAATGGCTGAACGTCGCGCGCACCTTGGAAGCCGGGACCTGGAAGACCGCCTTCCGAGTCATCCTGCCGGCCGCGGCGCCGACCATCCTGACGGGCATGCGGATCTCGATCGGCATCGCCTGGCTGGTGATCGTGGCGGCCGAGATGCTCGTGGGCGGCACCGGCATCGGCTACTGGGTCTGGAACCAGTGGAACAACCTCTCGCTCGCCGACATTGTCATCGCGATCCTGATGATCGGCATCGTCGGGCTGCTGCTCGACCGGCTGCTGGGTGTCGTCTCCAAATGGGTGGCCTGGCAGGAATGACGCATCCCTACGTTTCCGTCGAAGGTGTCACCCGCGCCTATCCCGGCCATGTCGTATTCCGTGATCTCTGGTTCGGGGTCGAGCGCGGCGAGTTCGTCTGCCTGGTCGGGCATTCCGGCTGCGGCAAGACGACGGTGCTGAACATCCTGGCCGGGCTCGATGTGCCGAACAGCGGTGCGGTGATCGTCGATGGTCAGGCCATCGAAGGGCCTTCGCTCGATCGCGCGGTGATCTTCCAGGGTCATGCGCTGATGCCCTGGATGACCGCCGAGCAGAACGTCGCCTTCGCGCTGTCGTGCCGGAACCGCGACTGGGGCCGCGCGAAGCTGCGTACGGCGGCGCGCGAGGCGCTGGAGAAGGTCGGGCTGGGCCAGGCGGCGGACCGCAAGCCGTCCATGCTGTCGGGCGGGATGAAGCAGAGGGTCGGCATCGCCCGCGCGCTCGCGCTGAACCCGAAGATGCTTCTGATGGACGAGCCGTTCAGCGCGCTTGATGCGCTGACCCGCGGCGCGCTGCAGGACGAGGTGGCGCGGCTGGTCGCCGAGGCGAAGCAGACCGCCTTCATGATCACACACGACGTCGACGAGGCGATCCTGCTCGCCGACCGCATCCTGCTGATGACCAACGGCCCGGATGCGCGCTGTGCCGAGGTGGTGGTGAACACCCTGCCGAAGCCGCGCGACCGGGCGAGCCTGCACAAGCTGCCCGGCTACCACGCGCTGCGCGACCATATCCTGGAATTTCTGCTCACCCGCAGCCGGACGCTCGCCGGCACGCGGCCGGCGGACTGGGACCCGAAGGCGCCGCCGCAGGTCCGCCCGGCAGCGGCGCCGCTGCCGGCGGCCGCCGAGTAATCACCAACCAACTCAAGAGGAACCGCGCTCATGACCCGCACCCAGCTCACCGAGAAGATTCTCGACATCAAGCGCGAGAAGAACTGGACCTGGAAGCAGATCTGCAAGGAGATCGGCGGCGTCTCCGACACGCTGATCGTCGGCGCCCTGCTCGGCCAAATGAAGCTGGTGAAGCCGCTGGCGAAGAAGGCCGCGACGCTGTTCGGCCTGTCCGAGGTCGAGGAGCGGATGCTGAACGAGGTGCCGTATCGCGGCACGGCGATGCCGCCGACCGACCCGCTGATCTACCGCTTCTACGAGATGGTGATGGTCAACGGCCCCGCCTGGAAGGCGCTGATCGAGGAGGAGTTCGGCGATGGCATCATGTCCGCCATCGACTTCGACTTCCAGTTCGAGCGCATGCCGCACGAGAAGGGCGACCGCGTGAAGATCGAGATGTCCGGCAAGTTCCTGCCGTACAAATACTACGGCGCCGAGCAGGGCATCCAGGAATACGGCTACAAGGAGAAGGAGTGAGGCGGCGCGCGCCGCCTCACCCTTGAGTCAGGCCGTGCGGCCCAGCACAAGCGCGCCGAAGCGGCGGGCGAGCGGGCCGAGCGGCGAAGCAAGGCCGACGCCGGCGGCGAGCAGCATCCCGCTGCCGGCGAGCATGCCCAGCGCGTAGTCCGCCGTAAGAGCACCTTCCGCGCCATGTGCGTGGCCGTGCACCAGGCCCGCCAGCGCGACGAGCGCGACCGAGAGACCGAGCGGCAGCGGCGCGGCGAGTGCCGCGAGCGCCACGAGCATCAGCGTCGAGGCCAGGATGCCGGCCTCGACGCCGGGCAGCGCGGTGCCGCCGAGGAGGAAGCCCACGAGCATCGCGCCGAGGAAGGCGCCCGGCAGCGCCACGCGCGCGCGGCCGCCGCTGGTGCCGGCCCAGAGGCCGACCATCAGCATCGCCACGATGTGGTCGAGGCCTGAGAAGGGATGCAGCAGGCCGGCGACGAAGCCCAGCGTCTCGGCATGGCCGGGATGGGCGAGGGCTGGCAGCGGCGCGAGCAGCGCGGTGGCGATGACGAGGCTGCGCATCAGGCGGCCCTCCGCGGCGCGATGCCGCCCTGTTCCAGGATGAATGCTGCGATCTCTGCCACGCCCTTGTCCTCCTTGAGGTTGGTGAAGATGAAGGGCCGCGCCCCGCGCATCCGGCGCGAATCGCGGTCCATCACCGAGAGGTCGGCGCCGACGAGCGACGCCAAGTCGATCTTGTTGATCACGAGCAGGTCGCTGCGCGTGATGCCCGGGCCGCCCTTGCGCGGGATCTTGTCGCCCGCGCTGACGTCGATGACGTAGATCGTCAGGTCGGCGAGTTCGGGCGAGAAGGTCGCGGCCAGGTTGTCGCCGCCGCTCTCGATGAACAGGACCTCCAGCAGCGGGAAGCGCTGCACCATGTCGTGCACCGCGGCGAGGTTGATCGAGGCGTCCTCGCGGATGGCGGTGTGCGGGCAGCCGCCGGTCTCGACACCGGCGATGCGCGTCGGGTCGAGCGCGCCGGCGCGGGTCAGGAACTCGGCGTCTTCCTTTGTATAGATGTCGTTGGTGATGACGGCGATGTCGTGCGTGTCGCGGAGGAAGCGGCAGAGCCGCTCGGTCAGCGCGGTCTTGCCGGAGCCGACGGGGCCGCCGATGCCCACCCTGAAAGGTCCGTTGCTCATGAGCGGAAAAGCCTCGTGTATTGCGTCTCGTGGCGCATGGAGAGCAGGTCGAGCATCGGTGCGGCGGTGCCGAGTGTCTCGAGGTCGGCGCCGAGCGCTGCCTCGGCCGCCTCCGCCACCACCGGCTGCAGCGCGGCGGTCGCCACCTGCCCGTCGGTCTGGCCGAGCGGCACAAGTCGGACGCCTGCCGAGACCAGGTTGGCGGCGAAGGCGGCGAGCCAGCCGGTCAGCGCCGGCAGCAGCGGCAGGCCGTGGAAGCCGGCGGCCGTGCCGAAGGCGACGGGATGCGCCAGTGCGCGCGGATGGCGCGCGGCGAGGGCGGCGAAGCGCGGCTCCGGCCAGGCCGAGAGCGTCACGCCGGTGAAGGCCGTGCCCTGCGCCGTGGTCTCGAGCCCCATCTCGGCGGTGCCGCGCCAGGCCGCGGCGAGCGTGGCGATCCCGTCCAGCGCGGCGTCGTCCTGCGCGACCGCTGCGTGCCACGCGGCGACCAGCAGGGCGCCGTCGATGCGGCCGGCGCCCATCAGCAGCACGGTCGAGACGTAGTCGACCAGCGCCGCGCGGTCCTTCACGCGGCCATCCTCGACCGCCGTCTCCAGCCCGTGGCTGTAGGTGTACGCCCCGACCGGATAGGCCGGCGACAGCCAGGTCAGCAGCCGATAGAGCGCGGCGTCAGTGGTGATGGTGGTCATCATCGCCGTGGTGATGGTGGTGATGATGGTGTCCCGGCTGGCGGTTGTGCTCGCCATAGGCGCCGCCCTCCGGGTTGAACGGCGCATCGACCTTGCGGAGTTCGGCGCCGAGCCCCTGCAGCATGCCGACGATGACATGGTCGTCGCGGATCAGCAGGCGGTCGGGCTGGATCTCGGTCGGCAGGTGGCGGTTGCCGAGGTGCCAGGCGAGCCGCATCAGCAAGGCGGGTGTCGGCGCACGCACCTCGACCAGCGGCTCGGGCGCGGCGCGCACCAGGATCACGCCGCCACCTTCCAGCAGCAGCCCGTCGCCTTCACGCAGCGCCATCGCCTCCTCGAGGTCGAGCAGGAAGGCGAAGCCGTCCTCGGCGACATACCGCTTCCGCCGGCGGAAGCGGTCGTCGAAGTCGAGCGTGACGGTATGGCGCGCGGTGCGCTCGACCCAGCCGCCGGCCGGCAGCACCTGGGTGGCGCGGGGGAGGAGAGCCTCGGCCATCAGAACAGGAAGTAGCGCTGCGCCATCGGCAGCACCTTCGCCGGCTCGCAGATCAGCAACTCGCCATCGGCGCGGACCTCGTAGGTCTCGGGGTCGACCTCGATCTTCGGCAGCGCGTCGTTCAGCACCATGTCGCGCTTGCCGATCCCGCCGCGGGTGTTCTCGACAGCGAGCAACTGCTTCTGCAGCCCGAGTCGATCGCCGATGCCGTGCCCGAGCGCCGCCTTGGAGACGAAGGTCACGCTCGAGGCCTGCAGCGCCCGGCCGAAATTCGCAAACATCGGCCGGTAATGCACCGGTTGCGGCGTCGGGATCGACGCGTTGGGGTCGCCCATCGGCGCGCAGGCGATGCTGCCGCATTTCAGCACCATGTCCGGCTTCACGCCGAAGAAGGCCGGCGACCAGAGCACGAGGTCGGCCAGCTTGCCGACCTCGACGCTGCCGACATGCGCGCTGATGCCCTGCGCGATCGCCGGGTTGATCGTGTACTTCGCGATGTAGCGGCGCACCCGCAGGTTGTCGTTGTCGCCGCTTTCGCCTGGCAGCCGGCCGCGCTGCTGCTTCATCTTGTGCGCGGTCTGCCAGGTCCGGATGATCACCTCGCCGACCCGGCCCATCGCCTGGCTGTCGGACGACATCATGCTGATGGCGCCGAGGTCGTGCAGGATGTCCTCGGCCGCGATGGTCTCCTTGCGGATGCGGCTCTCGGCGAAGGCGACGTCCTCGGGGATGCGCGGGTCGAGGTGGTGGCAGACCATCAGCATGTCGAGATGCTCGTCCACGGTATTCACCGTGTAGGGCATCGTCGGGTTGGTGCTGCTGGGCAGGAAATTCGGCTCGCCGATCACCCGCAGGATATCCGGGGCGTGGCCGCCGCCGGCGCCCTCGGTGTGGAAGGCCTGGATGGTGCGGCCCTTGATCGCGGCGATGGTGCTCTCGACGAAGCCGCTCTCGTTCAGCGTGTCGGTGTGGATCGCGACCTGCACGTCGAGCGCATCGGCGACCGTCAGGCAGGTGTCGATCGCCTTCGGCGTCGTGCCCCAGTCCTCGTGCAGCTTCAGGCCGCAGGCGCCGGCGAGGATCACCTCCTCGATGCCGGCGGGCAGCGCGACATTGCCCTTGCCGAGGAAGCCGAGGTTCACCGGCAGGCCTTCCGCCGCCTGCAGCATGCGCGCCATGTGCCATGGGCCAGGCGTGACGGTCGTCGCCAGCGTGCCATGCGCGGGGCCAGTGCCGCCGCCGAACATGGTCGTGACACCGGACGCCAGCGCATCGTCGATCTGCTGCGGGCAGATGAAGTGGATGTGCACGTCGAGCCCGCCGGCCGTCAGGATGCGGCCCTCGCCGGCGATCACCTCGGTCCCTGGGCCAATGATGATGGTCACGCCCGGCTGGGTATCCGGGTTGCCGGCCTTGCCGATCGCGGCGATGCGGCCGTCCTTCAGCCCGACATCGGCCTTCACGATGCCCCAGTGGTCGACGATCAGCGCATTGGTGATGACGGTGTCCACCGCGCCTTGCGCCCGCGTCACCTGCGACTGGCCCATGCCGTCGCGGATCACCTTGCCGCCGCCGAACTTCACTTCCTCGCCGTACTGGCAGAAATCCTTCTCGACCTCGATGATCAGGTCGGTATCGGCCAGCCGGACGCGGTCGCCCGTGGTCGGGCCGTACATGCCGGCATAGGCGCTGCGCGAGATCCGTGCGGGCATCAGAGCTTCCCTTCCGTCTCGCCGCGGAAGCCGTGCACGATGCGCGCACCGCCGAACGGGATCAGCCGCACCGTGCGGCTCTGCCCCGGCTCGAAGCGCACCGCGGTGCCGGCGGCGATATCCAGCCGCCGTCCCTTCGCCTTGGCCCGGTCGAAGCTGAGGCCCGGGTTGGTCTCGGCGAAGTGGTAGTGGCTGCCGACCTGGATCGGGCGGTCACCAGTATTGCCGACCTCGAGCTCGATCGCCTCGGCGCCCGCGTTCAGCTCGATATCGCCGGCTGCGGGGAATACCTCGCCCGGGATCATCGAATGGGCTCGTGCACGGTGACGAGCTTGGTGCCGTCGGGGAAGGTCGCCTCGACCTGGATCTCGTGGATCATCTCGGGGATGCCCTCCATCACCTGGTCGCGCGTCAGCACGGTGGCGCCGGCGCGCATCAGGTCCGCCACGCTGCGGCCGTCGCGCGCGCCTTCCACCACGAAATCGGTGATCAGCGCGACCGCCTCCGGGTGGTTCAGCTTCACGCCGCGCTCCAGCCGGCGGCGCGCGACGTTCGCGGCCATGGCGATCAGCAGCTTGTCCTTCTCGCGCGGCGTCAGGTTCATGCCGGCCCCTCTCTCATCACGGCGATCATGGCCCGCAATCCGTCACGTCGTCCACAGCCGCGGCAGGCGGGCGGGCAGGCCGAGCCGATCCGACCGAAGTGCCACGATCGCATCGCCGACCGCGCGCCGAACCGTCGTCGCGCCGCCGAGCCAGCGCGCGAGCATCAGGCCGGGCCGCGGCACCGTCGCCGCGCCGGACACGATCTCGGGCAGGCTCCGCAGCAGATCGCGCGCCGCCGCGGCGTCGTCGCCGGCGAGCAGCAGCATCGCCATCGCCTCCACCCCGCCGCCGCCGAAGGGCGCGGCGAGTTCCTCGGGCGTCAGCGCCAGCGCATCGGCCCAGAGCAGGCCCTCCGGGCCATGCAGTCGCCAGGCGTCGAAGAGCGCGCCCTGCCGCCAGGTCTCGCCGCGTGCGCCGCGGCCGAAGACCAGCGTCTCGGCGGCCATCAGCCTGGCGCCCGGCGCCAACTCCGCCTGCATGCGCCGGTGCAGCCGGGCGCCGTCGAACAGGATGGTCTCCTGCGGGATCCACTCCAGCACCGCGCCGGCGCCGAGCCGGATCCGGCTCTCGACCCGGGTCTCCGGCCCCAGGCTGCGATAGAGCTTCTCGGCGGCCGCGGTGCTGAGCGTTGCGACCGCGCCGGGCTCGAGCGTGACGGCCTGGCGCAGCGCATCGCCGCCGGCGAGGCCGCCGGCACAGTTGAGCAGCGCCGCGGTCGGCGGCTCGTCCGGCTCGGGCGTCGGGAACAGGATGCGCAGCGGCGCCTGCTGGTGCAGGTCGCGCAGCACGGTGCCGCGCGGCGACGTCCCGAGGACGAGGTCGAAGGCTCCGTCGGCGCGCTGGTGCCGGGGCAGGGTGGGCGCGTCGCGCGGCATGGCGGCAGGATGGCACGCGGCGGCCACGGCCGGAAAGCCACGCCGTGATGCCCCAGCAACGGGCATGGGCTTGTGCCGATGCCCAGCCTCGCGTCACATGGCACGCACAACCCCGCTCATGGGCTGGCATGCCAGTTGCGTGATCGGGGCTGAGCCGGAGACAGAAGTGCTGCAGCGACCCGTCCGTGACGATGCCCCGGCGCCGACGCTGCGCGGCCATACGCTCGACGTCACCGGCCTGACCGTGCGCTATGGCGGCTTCACTGCGCTCGACGCCGTCGACCTGCGGATCGAGCCGGGCGAGGTGCTGGCGCTGCTCGGCCCCTCGGGCTGCGGCAAGACGACGCTGCTGCGCACCGTCGCCGGCTTCGTGCGGCAGGGCGCGGGGCAGGTGCTGATCGACGGCGGCACGATCGATGACCTGCCGCCGGAGCGGCGGCGGGTCGGCATCGTGTTCCAGAACTATGCGCTCTTCCCGCACATGACGGTCGCCGGCAACGTCGCCTATGGCCTGCAGGCGATGGGCGAGACGCGAGAGCGGATCGCCGCGCGGGTCGAGGAATTGCTGGAGCTGGTCCAGCTCGGCCAGCTGAAGGACCGCCGGCCGGCCCAGCTCTCGGGCGGCCAGCAGCAGCGCGTGGCGCTGGCCCGGGCGCTGGCGATCGAACCGCGGATCCTGCTGCTGGACGAGCCCTTCGCCGCGCTCGACCGCTCGCTGCGGCTCGACATGCAGATCGAGATCAAGCGGCTGCAGCGCCGGCTCGGCCTGACGACCATCCTGGTCACCCACGACCAGGACGAGGCGATGAGCGTTGCCGATCGCATCGCGGTCATGCGGGGTGGCAGGATCGAGCAGCTCGGCACGCCGGTCGAGGTCTATGACCGTCCGGCCAACCTCTTCGTCGCGGGCTTCATCGGCACGACCAACGCGCTGCCCTGCACCGTGCTGGGCTGGTCGCACGGCGCGGCGCAGCTGCGGCTCAGCGATGGCGAGCGCTTCGCGCTGCCGACCGAGGTGCCGCCGCCACCTGCCGGCCAACCCGCGGTGCTGGCGCTGCGGCCGGAGCACCTGGCCCTGCATGATTCCGCTGCGGAGGGTCGCTTCCCGGTTTCGCTCGGCCTGGCCGTCCCGCTCGGCGGCCAGACCATCCGCGAAGCCTTCCTCTCGGATGGTACCCCGCTGCGGTTGGTCGAGCCGCGGCATGGCGCCGTCGCGCGCCGCGGCGCGCGCGCCTGGTGCGGCCTGGTGCCGGGGGCCGAACCCGTCCTGTTCGAGAAATCCGCTGCCGAGGAGCCATCGCCATGACCGATCTCGCCCGCCGTACCCTGCTGGGTGCCGCTGCCGTGCTGGCTGCGCCCGCCCTTGCCCGCGCCCAGCGCGCCGGCACCGTCACCGCCGCGATCTATCCCGGCGCCTGGGAAGAGGCCTTCCGCGAGCATGTCGCGCCGCCCCTCAAGCGGCAAAGCAATATCGAGCTCGAGATGCAGGGCGTGTTTGCGGTCGACCAGATCGCCAAATTCGCCGCCAGCCGCGGCGCGCCGCCCTTCGA
>Ga0114976_10002014_pt1 | contig 12759 bp, 11 predicted proteins | sample S_130805_EF_Meta_FD_87319 | JGI IMG/M metagenome (GOLD analysis project Ga0114976, IMG submission 87319) | Freshwater microbial communities from Lake Simoncouche, Canada to study carbon cycling - S_130805_EF_MetaG | ecosystem: Environmental > Aquatic > Freshwater > Lake | place: Lake...
GGCAATGGGTTGCACCGTGCGGTCAATCTGCAGAGCCAACTCGCGAGTGGGAGCCAAGATCAGTGCGCGTGGGGCGCGACCCATCTTGCGGTCCTTGCCGCCATTGTTCTCCATGAGTCGCTCGACGAGGGGTGCGCCGAAAGCAATCGTTTTTCCGGAACCCGTGCGGCCACGGCCCAGCACATCGCGACCGGCCAACACGTCGGGGATGGTCGCCGCCTGAATAGCGAACGGCGCGGTTGCCCCGAGCTCATCCAATGCGCGACAGATGTTTGCGCCAAGCCCGAGGTCGCCAAAGCTCACGCCCTCGACCTCCGTCGCGAGTGTTGCTTGTGCTTCGAGGCGCTCCAGCACAACGTCGTCCTCCGACGTGAAGCGAGGCTTCTCCGACTTGTCTGGATAAAACGATGAGGCCCGACGTTCTCCACGTTCGGCACCTCGGTCGTCCCGGTTGTATTGTGGTCGCTGCGTTCGTGCCGGACGATCATCCCGATCAAAACGAGGACGTTCAGGACGACTCGCACCGTTGTGTCGGTCGCGCGACGGTGAATCTACGTGATCGAAGCGTGGACGCTCGCCGCGCACGAGAGGGCGTCGATCATCACGAGTGGGGCGGTTGTCGCGTGCCGGACGATTATCGCGGTCATAGCGAGGGCGCTCGACTCGGTCTCCACGGTCGCCTCGCTCAGCGCGAACGGGACGATCATCGCGAACGGAGCGGTCTGGGCGCGCGCTTCGTTCTGGGCGGCCGCTTCGGTCAGCGCGCGCCGGGCGAGCATCCCGCACCGGACGGTCATCCCGCACGGGACGATCATCACGTGCCGGGCGATCGGAACGCGTCGCGCGATCGGAAGATTCACCACGCACTGCCGTCTTCGCGGCGCGCTCATCGGCACTCCAGCGACGTTTCGGTTCGATCGCGCCTTCGGCCTCGGGGCGGAATCCGCGGTGCTTCGGGCTGCGGCTTCCCGGTTTTGAACCAGTTGCTTTGGGCGCTCTATTGGGGTCGTAGTTCTTGGCCGGACGACCAGCGGCGGGCTTTTTCGGCATGATGCTGTTCTCTTTTTCGTTAGGCATGGCGTTACGGGCGCAAAAATTCGCGCACACTTGTGACGCAACGGCGTCGCATGTACCCGGACGAAACTGTGGCCGGGACCGATTCACTCAATGTGACTATCCACCTCGGGAGTGAGATGAAACCGGCCCGCTTGACACACAAACAACTTCGCACTGCGTGCGTTTGTCAAGAGCCGACTCCCTAATCCTAGTGCACCATAGGTTCGATCGGTGCGAGAGGGTCTTTACGGCGTGACGGCCATTCGACGATGAGCATGGCAACCACGATCATCGCGCCGCCAATGATGGTCTTTGGCAACAAGGTTTCCTGTCCAACGCCCACCGATATCAGCGCCGTAAAGACCACCTCAAGAGTCAAGACAACTGCAACACTCGATGCGTCCATCTTGGATTGTGCCCACGTCTGAACGAAGAAGCCCACCGCCGTTGCAAACACTGCGGTGAAAACTACCGCAAACCACACAGAGAAGTTCGGTGGGGGTTGATATCCGTCACCGAGGGCGCCAACCCAGAACACGAGCGTGACCGTAGCGAGCTGAACCACGGTAAGCGAGTAGGAGTCGAGTCCGGGACTCCACCGACCGAGTGCCACGATGTGCGCAGCAAACATTGCGGCGCACGCGACTCCCCACAACTGGCCCGGCTCAAAGCTGAGGCCCGTAATGGAGATGAAGCCCAAACCGATTGTTGCCAAGATGGCACCGAGCCACACCTGAGACCGGATGCGCTGCTTGAAAAATATGCGGGAAAAAATGGGGGTAAGTACCACGTAAAGCCCCGTCAAGAATCCTGTGATTGCGGCCGTCGTCATTCCCAAATTGATGGTTTGAAAGATGTAAGCCAGCGCGAGAAATCCACCGATGACAAAGCCTCGAAACAGAAGCTTGCCTCTGACAAATTTCAGGGATCGAGGGCGCGCAACGACCATGACGAGAGTGGCAATAGTGAAACGCGTTGCCAGGAAATCCCAGAATGGCTCTTGGTTGATTGCCGGCTTCATCAAGACGAATGAGGCTCCCCAAATTACCGCAACGCTCACTAATGCCAGTGTGGCAAAGCGTGAGGATGCGGCGGGGTTCACCCGTTCACCCTACAGGCGCTCGACTACTCAGCCGCCGTCCTCGGTCGAGACGGAGTTCGCGAGCGAAACCCGTCCCAACCACGCGATTTCGGCAGGACCCTATGACCCTTCGGAATCCGAGGAGAAGAACTTCATCATCCCCGGCTTCTTGTCACTCGGCTGCGTACGGGGGGTTTCCTTCGACGTCGGCGTCACGGGAGTCCCTGACGCTGTTGTTGACGGAGTTGACGTCGCCTTCGGATTTTTCACGCGCTTGGCTGGGCGCGGGGACTTGGAGCTGCGTGGCGCCTTCGAGCCAGATTCCGGTGTCGAAGAAGTTGCCTGTGCGGCAGCCCTCAGAGCTGCACGCTTGGCGTCCTTACGCTCGCCGCGCTTGATGCGCGAGCGTTCCCGTCCGCCCTCGACGACCGCGTAGAGCACCGGAAGAACGATGAGCGTCAACACGGTCGATGACAGCAAGCCGCCGATCACGACGATTGCGAGCGGCTGGCTGATGAATCCGCCACCCGAACCACTGAGCCCGGTGGCCAGCGGAATAAGCGCAAAGATGGTCGCGGCCGCGGTCATGAGAATCGGTCGCAGACGGCGACTTGCGCCTTCCATGACTGCTTCCTTGACGGCGTAGCCCTTGACCCGATACTGATTGACCAGGTCGATCAAGACGATGGCGTTGGTAACCACGATTCCCACGAGCATGAGAACACCGATAAGCGAGGCCACGCCGAGTGGCACGCCTGTGGCGACCTGAAGGGCAATTGCACCCGTTGCCGCGAATGGAATCGATACCAGCAACAAGAGCGGCTGCAGAAGCGATCGGAAGGTCGCCACCATGATGATGTAGACCACGAGAATCGCACCGAGCAACGCGAGTCCGAGCTGGCTGAACGCGGCCTGCTGGTCGGCGGCCGCACCACCGATTTCGGCGGAGGCGCCGGCAGGCAGATCTGTCGCCTTGAGCGCCTTCGCCACGGATGCCGATGCCGTTCCGAGGTCTTCGCTGTTCGGCGTTACCGTGATGGATGCGCTGCGCTGACCCTTCACGGTGGTCACCGTTGCCGGACCATCCACGACAGCCACGTCAGCCAGCTCTGAGAGCGACTTGATGCCAAATGGCGTCGGCACCTCAATGTTCCTGATCTGCTCCAGCGTCTGCGGGGGATTGTTTGTCTGAATGTAGATGTCGACCAACGTGCCGTTGACCTCGACCTTGCCGACCTGAGCAGGTCGCGTCTTGGCAGCTACGAATCCGGCGAGCGCAACCTCGCTGTAACCGTTCTCGGCAGCAACATCGCGCTTGACGGCAACGGAAATGTAGGGGCGGGTGGAAGAGATGTTGTTCTCAACCTGTTTCGCTTCGGGAAGGGCGCGCATCGCATCCGTCACCTTGGTCGTCGCTTCGTCGAGCACCGCCTGACTGGGTGCGGTGACATCAATCTTGATATCGCCACTCGCACCGAAACCGCTCGAGGCCGCCACGTTGATAGTCTTGATGTCGACGGCGTCGGCGAGACGTGAGCGCGTGTCGTCTTGAACGACCTGCTGGTCGACCTTCTCTGCGGTGGTGACCGAGTATGTGATGGCCGTATCTCCACCACCGACAAAAGCGTCGCGGAGAGCGTTACCCGAGGAGCCAATCGACACCTGAACCGTCTTGACACCTGGCGTACCAATCAAGACTTCTTCAACGGTGGCCGCCAGCTTGTCTTGCTCGGCGAGGCTCGTGCCCGCTTCAATGGACTGCGAAACGGTAAAGGTGTTCTGGCCCGAGGAACCCAGGAAGTTGGTCTTCATGAACGGGACGAGAGCAACCGTTCCGCCAAGCACGACAACGGCGAGCACGAGAGTGAGCGCCGAGTATTTGAGCGTCCAGCGGATGATCGGGCGGTAGCCCTTCTGCAGCCACGTGACTTCGTTCTCATCGTGGTGACGCACCGGCTTTGCGTTCTTGCGCAGGCGACGATACTCCTCCGGGGCGCGGAGGAACCAGTACGCGAGCACCGGCACGATGGTCAGCGACACCAGCAACGAGGCGAGCAGCGCGATCGTGACGGTCAACGCAAACGGCTTGAAGAGTTCGCCGGTGATTCCGGTCACGAAGGCGAGGGGCAAGAACACGGCCACGGTCGTCGCCGTTGAAGCGGTGACCGCGCCCGAAACTTCGCGCACGGCATCCACGATGACCTTGGCGCGGTCGCTACCGGGCACAACGAGGTTTCGCTTGATATTTTCGATGACCACAATCGAGTCGTCGACCACGCGGCCGATGGCAATGGTCAACGCGCCGAGCGTGAGGATGTTGAGCGAATAGCCAAACGCCTGCAATCCAATGAAGGTGATGAGGACGGATGTTGGGATCGAGATTGCGGTGACGAGCGTCGAGCGCACCGAGAACAGGAACACGAGAATCGTCAGAACCGCGAACAGCAGACCGAGCAACCCCTCTTGCGTGAGCGACTCGATCGACTTCTCGATGTAGGGAGCTTGGTCAAAGACGGTCGTGAACTGAGTTCCAGATCCAAGCGAGTCCTGCAGATCGGGAACAATCTTGTTGACGCCGTGCGAGACCTCGACCGTGTTGGCACTCGGCAGCTTTGTCACCGCAATCGTGAGCGAGTTCTTGCCATTGACCCGGCTGATGGTGGTGGAGTCGGCGACACCCAGCGCCACCGTGGAGACATCTCCAATCGTGACCAGGTCGCGCGTGTTTGCTCCGATGAGCGGAAGTGCCGAAATCTGGTCCACCGAGGTCAAGCGCTGGCCCGAAACAAGGGTGAGCGTCTTACCGTCTTCGGTGATTTGGCCGGCGGGGATGAGAAGGCCATTTTGGTCAATCGCGTCGGTAATCGCCGACGTGGACAACCCGTAATCACGGAGCGTGTCGAGGTTGGGGGTAATCGTGACCTGCTGAGCAGGTGCGCCAATCAGCACGGCGTCGCGAACGCCCGGAACGTCCTTGAGGTCTTGGAGCGTCGAGTTGCGAATGAGGTCGGCGAGTTCTTCCGTCGAAAGGTCTGACGAAACGGCCAACTGTATGACGGGGAAGTCACTGAAGCTGCCGGTAATGACCTGCGGGCTCACATCGGAGGGGAGCTGAGACTTGATGCGGTTTATTGCCTGGTTGATCTTTTGCTCGGAGATCACGAGATCGGTGCCGTAAGTGAAAGACACCTGAATCAGACTCAGGTTGGTGCTCGATGTCGCCGTCGTCGATTCAATGCCGGGCACACCCTGCACGGCGGTCTCAATCGGACCAGAGACGTCTTGGTTCACCACCTCCGGAGCGGCGCCCGCGTACGTCGTGAGAATCGCCAACTGCGGAAACTGGACCTCTGGCGTGAGCTCCTGCTTAAGGTTGGTGAGCGCCAATCCACCAAAAATGGCGACGACAACGGTCACAAGCGCGATGAGCGCGCGGTTCTTCATACTTGCTACGGCCAAAAGGTGCATGAGGCTAAGTATCGCACCGTTGAAGCACACAGTTTTCTGTGAGTCACTCCACGGGAGTATCGTCATCTTTCGTGGATTCCGAAGAACGCGCTCCCAGTAAAGAAGAGCTCTCGGCTCGCCGATTCATCATCGGTGACCCGCTCCCGACGACGAAGCTCGAGGGCGAGCTCCTCCCCAAGCGAATTGCGCTCCCAATCTTTGCCAGCGACGCACTCTCATCGGTGGCGTACGCACCGCAAGAGATCATCATCATCCTGCTCATGGGGGGTCTGAGCTTCCTGGCCTTCACCCCGTGGATCGCCGCCGCGGTCATCCTGCTCATGATTGTCGTCGTCGCCAGCTACCGTCAGCTCATCAAGGCCTACCCCTCGGGTGGCGGTGACTACGAAGTCGCCAGCAAGAACATTGGCGAATGGGCAGGCATCGTCGTGGCAAGCGCCCTGCTGGTGGACTATGTCATGACGGTCGCCGTGTCGGTCGCCGCCGGCGTCGACAACATCATCTCGGCCTTGCCGTTCCTCGACCCGTGGCGTGTTCAGATCGCCATCGCGTTCGTCGTGATTCTTGCGGTCATGAACCTCCGTGGCGTTCGCGAGGCCGGACTTGCGTTCGCCATTCCCACGTACCTCTTCGCCGGCAGCGTCGTCTTCATGATTGTGACCGGCCTCGTTCGCACCTTTATGGGCGATGCCCCGGTTGCCGACTCTGCGCAGTACATGGTCGAAGGTCACGACGTGGCTCAGTCCGCTCTCATCCTGCTTCTGCTTCGGTCTTTTGCGAGTGGATGTTCCGCCCTCACGGGTGTCGAGGCAATCGCGAACGGCGTACCCGCGTTCCGCAAGCCGAAGATTGACAACGCCCGCACCACGTTGTTCATGTTGGGGGCCATTGCAATTAGCTTGTTTGCTGGTCTCATCACGCTCGCCGTTATCTCTGGCGTGCACTATGCCGACAATGCCTGCGACCTGATTGGATTCGCGAACTGCGAGACCACGCCCCAACCGAGTCTGATGGCACAGGTGGCGGGCGCAACGTTTGGCAACGGCAGCATCATGTTCTTCGTTGTGCAGGCAACCACCGCGCTGGTGTTGCTGTTGGCTGCGAACACGGCCTTCAACGGATTCCCGCTTCTAGGTTCTGTCCTGGCCCACGACGGCTACGCCCCGAAAGCGCTCGAAACCCGCGGCGACCGCCTCATCTATTCGAACGGAGTCATCGCCTTAGGGCTCGTCGCGATCGCGATTTTGGCAGTGTTCCAAGCGAACCTCAACCAGCTGATTCAGCTCTACATCTTGGGTGTGTTCACCTCGTTCACGCTCGGCCAGACAGGAATGGTTCGTCACTGGCTGCGCCTTCTCAAGACCAAACCCGCGAATGCGGGCAGCATCCGGCGAAGCCTCACAATCAATCTCATCGGTGCCATCTTTACGGGCACGGTCCTCATCGTGGTCACCATCACCAAGTTCACACACGGTGCGTACCTCGTGTTTATCGCGATGCCCGTCCTGTACTTCCTGATGATCGGGGTGCATCGCTATTACCGAGACGTCGAGGCCGAAATCGCCGTCGACGGAGACGTTGAATTCGACAAGATTGGTGAGCACGCGATCGTGCTGGTTGGCAAGATGCAGAAGCCGGTGCTGAAAGCTCTGGACTTCGCCATCGCCGCTCGACACGACAGCCTCGAGGCCGTTCACATTTCAATTGATGAACCGTCGACGGTGCAACTGGAATTTGATTGGATTCGGAACAACATCCACGTCCCGCTCCAAATAATTCGCTCGCCGTATCGCGACCTCACGTGGCCGCTTATTGAGCACATCCGCGCGCACCGCAAGGAGCACGGTTCAGAGATTGTCAACGTGTATCTTCCGCAGTACATCGTTGGTCACTGGTGGGAGCACTTGCTGCATAACCATAAGTCGCGGCGCATGCGTACCCGACTCATGATGGAAAAAGGTGTGACGATTACCCTCGTCCCGTGGCTGCTCGACTCTTCTGACCTGATTTATGGTCGTCGGTCTCGCCCCGTTCCGGGTCAGTCGCGTCGAGGTGAACCGGTTCGACCGCATGCTCGAACGACGGAACGCCCGCCGGTCAACCGCAACAACAGCAAACCGCCGCAGAGCTAGTCCGTGGTTGTTCGGCTACTTGCCGTTTTTTGTGGCGGCATCGTGGGCACGTTGCTCAGGGTGCTCGTCGACGTCACAATCCCACACAGCTCACCGGGCGCGCTTTCTGTCTCGACTGTCGTCGTGAACACCGTGGGGTCGTTCGCGCTCGGCGTGCTCACGAGTCACCTGTGGATGCGACCCTCAACTCCCGACTGGGTTCGAATCAGCATTGGGCCAGGCCTCCTCGGGTCTTTCACGACTTTTTCCGCCATTGCTCTCAATGTGGTTGCCGGTGTGGACGAGTCTCGTCCACTCGATGCCGTGCTCGCCATTACTCTCTCGGTTGTCCTAGGACTCGCGGCGGCGTGGGGTGGATTGAGAATTGGCGCGCGCCTCCTGCTTCGGAGTCGCGGCTCGTGAGTTTTGCTGTAGTTCCGTTCGTAGTGCTTGCCGGCGGGCTCGGCGCCGTTGCCCGCTTCCTCGTGATTTCCGCCCTACCCGTAACGAGCACTCGGCTATTCCCCGTGGGCGTCCTCACGGTGAACGCACTCGGATCGTTGCTTGCCGGAATCACACTTGGTCTGCTCAGTTCTCACGTGATCAACTTCGACTTTGCGCTGATTATGTGGGCCGGTCTGTGCGGCGGGCTGACCACGTTTAGCACGGTTGCCGTGGAGACGATTGTGCTTGGGCGTAATCGCCCCCGCATCGCGTGGTTGAACATCGGTGTCACGGTGATTGGGGGATGCGCCTCCGCCGCCATCGGCTTCACCAGTGTTCAGGTGATTTACCTGTAGTTTCGTCGAAAAGCGTGGTCTGCCAAACGCGCACCCGAGGCCCGCGTGTTAGAGTTGAAGGAAGTTTTTAAGGTCTTGCTTTGTCGCCTGCATAGCCATCCGCGACGAACACAGTGCAAGGGAGTCTCTAATGGGACGAGGCCGTCAAAAGGCAAAGCACACCAAGGTGGCGCGTGAGCTGAAGTACTTCAGCCCTGAAACCAACTATTCCGAGCTTGAGCGCGAACTCACCGGTTCGACGAGTGACCCGATTCTTGACGAGAACCTCGCCAAATGGGCTGACTACGCCGTCGACAACGATTCTCGTGAAGACGACGAAGACGACGAAGCGAAGTTCGCCTAGGTCATTTTTTCTTTTGACCGGTCTTGGCCGGTGATCCGGCCTTTTTCACGGGCGGTTTCTTCTTCGCCGCGGCGGATTTCTTCCCGGCTTTTTGAGTAAGGCGTCGAGTCGCGAACCAGGTTCCGACGGATACCGCTGCCACGCCAGCGTACGCGCCGAAAATAAGCAGAACAATCGTTGCCTTGAGATCCGTCACCGCCGTCAACACGCCAAGCGTGCCAGCCATGATTGAGGCCCCGACAAGCCACGCGACATACGAGACGACGGCATAAAAGTGCGCGCGGGTCGACACGGAACGAAGTGCTAACCACTGTCCCAGGATAGGAAGCGCAAGTGCACACGCGATCGAGGTGAGCGTTATGAGAGTAGCCATCGATGCTGACGCGGTGCGGGGGACAAACGTCGGTAGTTGCCCGACTGCCCACGCCGCGGCAGCCCCGATTGATGACAGGCCCACCCAGGCAAGCAGCTGAGGGCCTACCCGCGCCCGAGCGAGGAATGCCCACTGGACGAAAGCAATGAGAAATCCTTGTGCCGCGCCAGCGAGGGTGATCACGGTGAACCGCAGGACGGGATTCCAGCCATTAGCAACGGCATGGACCGCAATCCAGGTCGGGATGAGAAAACTCGCAGCGATTGCCACCTCGGTGAAACCGACCCAGCCCACAAAGGGCACAGAACGTTTAATCGGCAAAACTTCCCACCAGCCGCGCTGCGCCACCGTCGACACCCTTCGCCCCCTGGGTGAATCCCGTCAGGTCCCTCGGCGCGGTCGAGACCATGCCTGTCACCCACGAGGGAATTCCCAAGGCTGTGAGGCGGGTGGTGATTGCGGACGCCGAATCGGGAGCAACGATCGCAATCATGCCGAGTCCTAAATTCCACGTTCCCTCGGTCGATTCCAGAGGCTCACCGCTCATGCCTGCCAGAACACGGAACACCGAGTGCGGCGACCATGTCGAGCGGTCGACTTCAACCCACGCTCCCGACGGTAAGACGCGAGCGAGGTTGGCGGCGATGCCGCCGCCGGTCACATGACTGAGGGCATGAACCGACGGCCCCAGTTCGGGTGACTCAAGTACTTCGAGCAGTGGGCCCGTATAGAGGCGCGTGGGCTCGAGCAGAATCTCTCCCACGACGCCGCCGAGCTCCTCCGAACGATCAGTGAAAGCGAGTTTGCGGTCCGCCAAAATGTGGCGCACGAGGGAATAGCCGTTCGAGTGAAGCCCGCTCGAGGAACACGCCACGACAACGTCGCCGTGCTGCACTCGGTGTGCTCCCAGGAGCGCGTCGCGCTCGACAACGCCGGTCGCCGCGCCAGCGACGTCGTAGTCGTCGGGTCCGAGCAGTCCAGGATGTTCTGCCGTTTCCCCACCTACGAGAGCCGTGCCCGTCTCGGCGCATGCATTCGCAATGCCCGAGACAATCGCAGCGATGCGCTCAGGGATCACCCTGCCGCACGCAATGTAATCCGTCATGAAAAGGGGGCGTGCGCCTGTCACGACGATGTCATCGACCACCATGCCCACGAGATCAAATCCGATCGTGTCGTGCTTGTCGATAGCCTGCGCTAGCGCGACTTTGGTCCCCACGCCATCGGTGCTCGTCGCGAGAACAGGATGTCGATATTCCTTCAAGAATCCGACGTCGAACAAGCCGGCGAAACCACCCACTCCTCCGAGAACTTCCGGGCCGTGGGTTGCCCGAACCGAGGCCTTCATCAGCTCGACGGCCAAGTCTCCGGCGGCCGTGTCTACCCCCGCGCGCGCATATGAGTCGCTCATCGACCCCAAGTCTATCCAGCGCACAAGTGTGCGAGACTTGAGGTGTCTTATCGAGCCGCGCTGGCTGTCGCGGTCCTCACGCCTCAGGAGACCAGAGATCGCATGTGCGGCATCGTCGGAATCGTCTCGCAAGAACCGGTCAACCAGCAAATCTATGACGCACTGCTGTTGTTGCAGCACCGTGGTCAAGATTCCACGGGAATGGCGACCGCGGATGGAAGTCAACTTCACCTGTTCAAGGCAAAAGGCCAGGTGCGTGAGACCTACCGCACTCGCGACATGCGGTCCCTGCTTGGCACAATGGGCATCGGTCACGTTCGCTACGCGACCGCCGGTGCCGCCAAAAACGAAGAAGAGGCTCAACCGTTTTACGTGAACGCGCCCTACGGCATCATCTTGGTTCACAACGGCAATCTCACTAATACTCGTGAACTCTCGCGTGACCTGTTTGCAATTGATCGCCGGCACATCAACACGTCAAGTGATACCGAACTTCTACTCAACGTGCTGGCAACCGAAATTCAGTCGCGCATTTCGGGTGATGCGCTGGATGCGGGCGACCTCTTCGACGCTGTCTCGGGTGTGCACGCTCGCGTGGAAGGCTCTTATGCCGCAATTGCCGTCATTGCGGGTCACGGCGTTCTGGCGTTCCGGGACCCCTTCGGTATCCGCCCACTGATTCTCGGCTCCCGTCCCGCCGAGAATGGCAAGACCGAGTGGATCGTGGCAAGCGAGTCGCTCGTGCTCGAGAGCGCCGGCTACAACATCGTGCGCGACGTCGAACCCGGTGAGGCGATCTTTGTCACGGCCGAGGGTGAGATGTTCGCGAAGCAGTGCGCCGCGAATCCCGTTCTCATGCCGTGCTCGTTTGAGTATGTGTACCTCGCTCGCCCCGACTCAATCATGAACGGCATCTCGGTTTATGAGGCTCGTCTGCGTCTGGGTGACCGACTGGCAAACACGATTGCGGAGTACGCCCCGACCGGCAATATTGACGTCGTCATGCCAATTCCCGACTCCTCTCGCCCGGCCGCCATGCAAGTTGCCCGCAAGCTGGGTATCGAGTACCGCGAAGGTTTCTACAAGAACCGCTATGTGGGTCGAACGTTCATCATGCCGGGGCAGGCCCAACGCAAGCGATCCGTGCGCCAGAAGCTCAACGCCATGTCGAGCGAGTTCAAGGGCAAGAATGTTCTGATCGTCGACGACTCAATCGTGCGCGGAACAACGTCGAAAGAAATCATTGACATGGCGCGCGCCGCCGGAGCGAACGAGGTTACCTTTACATCGGCTGCCCCTCCGGTTCGCTATCCGCACGTGTACGGAATTAACATGCCCTCGCGGGCCGAGCTCATCGGACACGGGCGCAAGATTCCCGAGATTGCCGAAGTTCTCGGTGCCGACCACCTCATCTATCAAGAGGTCGAGGATATGCATGCCGCCATCATCGAAGGGTCGCCCGTCAGTGGGCTCGACATGAGTTGCTTCACAGGTGAGTACGTCACGGGAACGGTGACGAACGAATATCTCGCGTGGGTTGAGGCGAATCAGTCGAGCTAGCCAGAATTTATGGCTTGCGCACTGACCCGGTGGTGACCGTTCGCTTTGCGTCCGCGACGCGCACGGACCTGCGCATCAAAAGGTCAATGATCAGGGCCGAGCCAAGGCCGATGAGCCCGCCCACGGCACCCGTGAACAGCACGAAGAAACCAACGAGCTGGTAGACGGGTATTCCGCCGGTCGAATTGGGCATGCCGATCAATGGCGTGGCCGAAATCAGGGCAACAATCGCGCCCAGCGCGACGCCGAACAAAAAGAAGCGCAGGTACTTTGGGCTCCGACGAACTGTCACCGTCTCGATGCTTGATTTTTCGCTCACGGTTCTATTGTGCCGTGCGTCACGCAATCACGGAGCGAGTGGAAAGAATTCCGACACGTCAGATCGCGTTCCGGATGCTCGAATCAGGCCCGAACTCACCCCCGTTGTCCAGGAAAGAGTGCCGGTGGCAAGGGCAACGAAGGTAAGCGCATCCATCTCGACCACGTTGGGCGGAGTGCCGCGGGTATGACGCGGACCCTCGACAAACTGGATTGCACCAAACGGAGGCACGCGCAC
>Ga0114976_10002022_pt1 | contig 12734 bp, 11 predicted proteins | sample S_130805_EF_Meta_FD_87319 | JGI IMG/M metagenome (GOLD analysis project Ga0114976, IMG submission 87319) | Freshwater microbial communities from Lake Simoncouche, Canada to study carbon cycling - S_130805_EF_MetaG | ecosystem: Environmental > Aquatic > Freshwater > Lake | place: Lake...
CGATGAGTTCGTCATCCGTTTTCTCCGAAAATTCTCGGGCCACGCTTCCGGCATTGAATCCGAGTAACACGGGCTTTCCAAAAATCTTGTAGCCATTGACCCAGAATGGCCAGTGTCCGGGGTGGTCCGGGTCAATCCAATTGATGACGTCGACATCTTCGTCCCAGAAGACCTCATCAAATTCGAGCCATAGCTTGTCGAGCAACCCACTCTGCAGGGCATCGAGCGCGCGCGTTTTCGTTTCGTTGAGCGGTGGCGTGAATGTGACAGAGCCGGCGTGCAGTACTCCGACGGGCAAGGTAACGACGGCGTGGTCGCTTCGAAGTTCACGGCCGTCGTCGGCTTTCACGACAACGCCCGACTCGTCATACGTGATGTGCGAGACAATCCAGCTCAATCGAATATCGAGACCTTGTGCCACGTGATCCACGATCTGGGAGTAACCGGGATTCAGCAGCGCATCACCTCCGCGGAGGTCTGCGCCTTCGTCCGGAGCGGCCATCGACAATTCGGAGGGGTCGGCGCCAAACTCCCCACTGACATTTACGGCAATCACCCATTGTTGTTCGGCGGTCAACTCATCTGGGAGTAAGTCGGAGAGTGGGCGAGCTTCGGCGTCGTCGGTCGCGGCGGCATCCTCCAGCACGGCGTCGAGAAAATCTTCGGCCACAGGATTCCCGCCAACTTGGTTGTCATAGTCAAAGGGAATCACCTCGACCCCAGCGGACCGGGCTAACTCCACCACGGGGTTGCCCTCCACACCGTGGATCCACGAGGGTCCGAGGTCGGCGGGAACTCCGTTCAGCATGACCGTGTGGGCGCGCCCACCCGCGTGATCGCGCGCATCCAGAACTATGACATCTCGCCCCGCGTTCATCAGCTCGCGGGCGGCGGCGAGTCCGGCAAAACCGGCACCGATCACGATCACCGTGCCGGGCGAGTCGACAATTTCTTCGGCCGCGCGCCGACCGGATTCCCACGCTCCGTGAGTTGTTGCGGGAGCGGTGGATGAGGTTGCCTCGCCGGCGAAATGCAAACGACCGATTGGCTCGGCGAGCATCTCTCGAGCGTCCGTTCCGACATCACTCGGGGCCAGATACGAATACGATCCGTGAGCGAAGGGATCCGTAGACCACGAGGTGCGAAGAAAGCTTCTGGGGTACAGGTCGGTCCCCCCTCCGGGCGAATCGGTCGACGAGAGGTGTGCCGAGGTCGCACGCCCGTCAGTGGCGCACGCAGCGAGGGCAAAAGTGAGTCCCGCTGAAATGCCGCTCGCGATGACAGCTCGCCTGCTGATTTCCATATCATGAGGATATGTGTTCGGAAAGGTCATACCTATGAGGCAATCTCACACAACGACGCGAGTCAGCAAACTAATTCTCTCGAGTCTGTCTGTTCTGCTCGTGTCGACGCTGAGCGCGTGTGCGATGGCGCCGACCTCGGCAAACACGTCCGATACCGGTGCCAGCGATCCGGCATTGGAGGGCTTCTACAGTCAGTCTGTTGACTGGCGCGAGTGCGGAGAGGGCCTTTCCTGCTCGACGATTTCGGCTCCCGTGGACTGGTCCGACCCCCAAGGTGAAACCATCTCGCTGTCGATGATTCGGCATGCCGCAACGTCGGGTAAAAGCAAAGGCGCCGTTTTCGTGAATCCCGGTGGTCCTGGGCAGAGTGGTGTCGACCTCGTGCGTAATGACTTTTCCAACGCGGTCGATGCCGATTTAGCGCAGTCGCTCGACGTGATCGGCTGCGATCCGAGAGGCGTGGGTGAATCAAATCCTGTGCGTTGCACTGGTGATGCGAGTGACCTTGACGCTTTTCTGTATGACATCGTGCCCGGCGTGCGGGGCAGCGAATCATGGCTGGATGCAAAGAAAGAGATTGCTCAGCGGTTTGTTGATGGTTGCCAGAAATACACCGGCGCTTTGCTTGGCCATCTTGATACCCGCAGCGTTGCAAAAGACCTGGATCTGATGCGGGCACTCGTGGGCGAGTCTCATCTGAATTATCTGGGCTACTCCTATGGCACGTTCATCGGTGAGGTGTACGCGCAAGAGTTTCCGCAGAACGTGGGCCACCTCGTGTTGGATGGAGCCGTCGACGCAGCCGCATCGGGACCGGAGGGTGGAGATCAGGCTGCGGGCTTCGAAATGGCACTGGGTAACTGGATTTCGTGGTGCCTCGAAAGAACGGATTGCCCGCTCGACGGGACACCCGAGACCGCATCCGCGCAAATCTCCGACATGTTGAGCTCCCTCGATGCGAACCCGCTCTCGGCAAGTGACGGTCGTCTGGTCGGTGGCGATACTTTTGCGTCGGGAATCACCTCGGCCCTGTATTCGCCCGACACGTGGCCCGACCTACTGGAGATGATTGCGGCATATGGCACGGGCGACGTGGATCCCGCGATTGGCCTGGCCGACTGGTACAACGGGCGCAACGACGACGGAACCTACGTGAGCAACGACACCGAATCGTTCATTGCGATTGGATGCGCGGATTCACCGCCGAGTGACGAATCAACGTGGGCGGATACGGCTGCTCTGATGAGTGAGGCAGCACCCGTGCTCGGTCCGTATTTTGCCTACGGGGATGTGCTCTGCTCGCTCTGGCCGTTTCCTCCGGTTTTTGCTACGGCCGGCATGAAGCCCACCGGCCCCGTACCAATCGTAATTATCGGGACCACGGGAGACCCGTCGACTCCGATCGAGTGGGCACAGGACGTCGTGACTCACCTCACGGACGGCCGACTCATCACGTTCACGGGCGAGGGTCACACGGGCTACGACAAGGGCAACGCGTGCGTGAACTCTCTTGTCGACAATTTTTTCATCAATGATGTGGCTCCGCCGCGGAATTCGACGTGCTAGGTACGACAACTCCTTGGATTTCAGTGAGCCCTGTTGTGGATAACTAGCGCAACGTCGGCACGGCGTAAGAAAGACTTCTCTCCTCACACCATTGAAAGGAGAGTGTCTATGCGCGCTCACAAAATTCTTCACGCCATTCGCACTTGGTCAACGTCGGATCAGGGAGATGTTCCAGGCTGGGTTCTCATCACCCTCATGACCGCGGGCATCGTCGTCGCACTCTGGGCGGTCGCGTCGCCCGCTCTCGGCCAACTCTTCAACACCGCCATCACGCGCGTGGTGAGTTTCTAAGGTGAACCTCGCCGACGACCGCGGGTCCGCGACCGTCGAGTTCACGCTCGTGAGCATCCTGCTGGTGCTATTGACCCTCGGCGTGATGCAAGTTGCGCTCGTCTTGCACGTCAAGAACACGGTGGCGGATGCGGCAGCCGAAGGGGCTCGCTGGGCAGCGCTCGCCGACTCGAGTTTGCCGGCCGGCGTAGCGCGCACCGCGGAACTCATCAACGCGGGTGTGGGGTCACAGTACGCCGGCGACGTGCGCGCCCGCTTTCTGGACTGGTTGGGGCAACCGGCCGTCGAGATTACGGTGCGCACGAACTTGCCGGCACTCGGCTTGTGGGTGCCGGCCGTGCCGTTGGAGGTGAGGGGCCATGCCGCGCGTGAAGTTGTCGGTTGACGAAGGATCCGCATCCATTGAATTCATTGCGGCCGGCGTGCTTCTGCTCGTGCCGATGATGTATCTCGTCATTGCGTTGTCGGTGGTGCAGTCGGCGGCCCTCGCCGTTGAAGGTGCCAGTCGACACGCGGTGCGCGTTTTCGTGCAGGCCAGCGATGAGGCGCGTGCGTTTACTCGGGTCTCACGTGTCGTTGAATTCGCTAAGACCGACGCAAAAATCGGCCAACCGATGACGACACGGGTGCAATGTGCTCCCACGCCTGCGGATTGTTTTCGCTCTGGCTCTCGAGTGACGGTCAGCGTCTCGACTCGAATTCCCCTCCCGTATGTTCCGGACCTCTTTGGGCTTGCGCACTATGCGACGATTCCGATATCGGCAAGCTCGACCGAAATCCTCTCGAAGTTTCACGCATGAATCGGTTGCGATCCATGCTGATACGGGATGAGGCGGGCTCGAGCCTCATCCTTGTCATTTTCGCTGGCCTCATCTGCGCCGCGCTCGTGATCGCCGTGTCGGCGGCAACGAGTTTGTATCTCGAACGCAAGCGACTGTTTAGCCTCGCGGATGCCGCCTCACTCGTGGGTGCCGAGAGCTTTCGAGTGTCGGATGTCACCGTGGTCAACGGTCGTGCTCAACCTCATCTGACAACAGCCCTCGTGGCTTCTGCGGTGAAGTCTTTTGTGGCGGCAGCCACGCCACCCGATCTCACCAACGTGCGCATCGATTCGGCGCGAACGCCCGACGGACGCTCGGCCGAGGTGACGCTGTCCACGATGTGGCGTCCGCCCGTCATTACTTTTTTGATGCCGGCGGGGTTGCGCATCGACGTGACCTCGACGGCGCGCAGTGTGCTCTGGGCTCCCTGATCGCGCCTCGGGTTGTTAAACGAAAAAAAAGTGCTGCCCCGGCCAGAACGACCGGGGCAGCACTGCTCAGCGTGCGCGACGTTACTTGGCCGCAGCGCGCATCTTGTTGGCAACCTCAATGGCGTCACCGAACGGCACGTTGGACTTGCGTCCGGGTCGCGCGATGAACAGGTAGAGCAAACCGACGACGAGCACGACGCCGACACCCCACTGTGCGAGAACGTCCGGAACGATGAGCTGCCAGAGGGCCCACAGACCGTAGGCCAGTGCCGCGATGTTGACGACGATTCCCCAGCTTCCGAGGTTCCACGGTCCGGCGGGCTTCCATCCACGGAATCGCATAATCAGCGCCGACAGAACGACTGCCTGGAAGGCGATGTAGATGGCGGCGACGGCGAAGTCGGTGATCGGAACCAGCGTGGTCGGGTCGAAGTAAATCACGACCGCCAGGATCATCGGGATGATGCTGGCAACGAGGAGTGCGTTGGCGGGAACCTTGTTGCGGTCAGAAATCTTCGACAGCCACTTGCTTGCCGGCAGCATCTCATCGCGTGCGAATGAGTGCAGCAGGCGGCTAGCGGCAGCCTGAAGCGACAGCACGCACGAGATGAAGGCCATCACGGCAATGATGAGGAAGATGCGCATTCCTGTTTCGCCGATTGCGGCGGTGAGCACGCTAGGGATGGGGGCCGGGTCTTCGACGAGAGCGGCAAGGTCGGGTGCTGCGAGCACGTAACCCGAGAAGGAGAACAACGCCGAGACGCCACCGATGAAAATGGTGAGATACATGGCCTTGGGAACCTGACGAGCGGCGTCCTTGACCTCTTCGGCCACGTCGCCACATGCTTCAAAGCCGTAGAACATGAAGAGTCCGACGAGCGCGGCACCGAGGAACATCGGAGCCCAGTCGATGACACTGCCCTGGAAGACCTCAAAGAACACGCTGAAGTCGTTGTGGCGGTGGAAGATGAGCAAGAACAAGCCCATGCCGACCACACCGATGAGCTCGGCCGCGAGGCCGATCCGCGCGATTCGAGCGAGTGACTTCGTACCACCGAGGTTGAGCAGCAGGGCGAGAATCAAGAGACCCAGCGTCAGCGCGAGGTTGATTTCCGGCGTGAGTTCGCTGATTCCAAAGACCTGCGACAGGAACGGGGCGCCGAATTCCGCGACCGAGGTGATGGTCACGAGCATGGCCCACACGTAGACCCACGCGGTGATCCACGCACGGCGCTTACCGGCGAGGCGGCGCATCCAGGGGTAAATGCCACCCGCGATGGGGAACTGTGAGACGACCTCACCCATGACGAGAGCGACGAGAAGCTGACCCGCTCCAACGATGACGATCCACCAGATGGCGCTCGGCCCTGCGGTTGCGAGGCCCAATCCGAAGAGCGCGTAAATGGCGACTAGTGGCGACAGGTACGTGAAGCCCAGTGCCAGGGTGCTCCAGACTGACATAGAGCGGTGATACTTGCTTTCGTACCCCAGCGCGCTCAGGTGCGCGGAGTCCGATTGTTCAGTGCTAGCCATGATGACCTTTCAGTACGGGGATGCGCTCCGAGAGCGGACCATCCGCGGATGCACGTCCTTGTGCGATTGTCACGATAGTGCCTTCCGGCCGTTCTCAGCTAGCGTGCACTATTTCCCGATGTAGGACATCACGTGTTTGAGGCGCGTGTAATCCTCAAACCCATAGGCCGACAGGTCTTTTCCATAGCCCGAATGTTTGAATCCACCATGAGGCATTTCGGCGACCACCGGAATGTGCGTGTTGATCCACACGGCACCAAAGTCGAGCCGCTTCGACACCCGCATCGCCGTCCCGTGATTCGTCGTCCACACCGACGATGAGAGCCCGTATGTCACGTCATTTGCCAGCTCAATGGCCTCATCCTCCGTGTCGAAGGGCTGCACTGTGATGACGGGCCCGAAAATCTCGTTCTGAATTGCGTCGTCAGTTTGACGGAGACCGCTGACCACGGTGGCTTCGAAGTAATAACCGGTTTCACCGTGCCGCTTGCCACCGAGTTCCACGCGTGCGTGTGCGGGAAGGTGTGCAATCGCCTCGGTCACTTTTGCGAGGTGGACGTCGCTCGATAGCGCGCCAAAAAAAGCGTCATCCCCGTGACCCGTCATCGCGGTCTTTTTTGCGTGGGCAACAAGGGCGGCAACGAATTTGTCGTGGATGCCCTTTTGCACGAGCACACGCGTGGCCGCGGTGCAGTCTTGGCCGGCATTGAAGTAGCCCGCCATCGCGATGCCCTCAACGGCGCGTTCCAAATCGACATCGTCAAAAACAATGACGGGTGCCTTGCCACCGAGTTCGAGATGAACACGCTTGAGGTCAGAGGCGGCGGCTTCTGCCACCTGCATACCGGCGCGCACAGAACCGGTGATCGCGACCATCTGGGGGGTTTTGTGTGCAACGACGAGGCGCCCCGTTTCACGGTCGCCCAAGACGACGTTCATCACGCCGGCGGGCACGAACTCGCTCACGAGCTCGGCAAGCCACAGAGTCGACGCCGGGGTCGAATCGGATGGCTTGATCACAATGGTGTTGCCCGCAGCGAGCGCCGGAGCAAACTTCCACACCGCCATCATGAACGGGTAATTCCACGGCGTCACTTGCCCGATGACACCGATTGGCTCACGCCGAATCGACGACGTGTGGTCGGGCATATATTCGCCGGTCGATTTTCCTTCCAGGTTGCGCGCCGCACCGGCAAAGAAACGAATTTGGTCGACCGACTGAGGAATCTCTTCGCTGACGAATACCGAGCGCGGTTTGCCCGTGTCCCGTACTTCGATGTCGGCGAGCTCTTCACCGCGTGCCTCGATCGCGTCGGCGATGCGAAACAGCGCGAGTTGACGTTGCGCGGGCGTGGTATCGCCCCACACCTTAAAGGCGGTGGCGGCGGCGGCGTAAGCGGCGTCGACATCGTCGGCGATGGAAATGGGAGTGGTGGCATAAACGTCACCCGTCGCGGGGTTCGTTATGTCGAGCGACGTCGGAGCGCTCGAGTCGACATAGCGTCCGTTGATGAAGTTTTTCAGTGCGATGTGAGCCATACGGTGACGATACGACAGGAAGGGCGTGTGTGCCTAGTAGGGCCTCACGAGTGCTCGCCTAGACTGGAACGATGAATTCGACACCGACAAACGCCGCGTTGTCGGGCGTGCGGGTGGCAGATTTTTCTCGTGTTCTCGCGGGACCATTCGCCACCATGATGTTGGCTGACTTTGGCGCCGATGTGATCAAGATCGAGAGCCCGGTGGGCGATGAAACGCGGGAATGGGAACCTCCTGTGGGTGCTGACGGACAATCGGCTTACTTTGGAAGCGTCAATCGGAATAAACGATCGGTCGTCTGCGATTTCGCGACGCAGACGGGCCTCGCCACGGCCCGAGAACTCGCTCGCAGCGCCGACGTGGTGATCGAAAATTTTCGTCCGGGAGTGATGCAAAAGTTTGGCCTGGATTACGCGGCGGTGAGCGCGCACAATCCAGGAGTGGTGTATTGCTCGATCACGGGGTTCGGGTCGTCGACCGCGGGTGCGCAATTGGCCGGGTATGACCTGTTGGTGCAGGCCATGAGTGGACTGATGAGCATCACGGGATCGCCGAGCGGTGAGCCGACAAAGGTCGGCGTGGCATTGGTCGACGTGATGTGTGGGCAAAACGCGGTCGCGGGTATCCTGATGGCCTTGCGTGCGCGGGATGCGCACGCCGACGGGCACGGACAACTCGTCGAGGTGGACCTCATGTCGACGGCGCTCGCCGCGTTGGTGAATCAGGCGGGGAACGCGCTCGCGACGGGTCAGGCGCCGTCGCGTATGGGGAACGCCCACCCCAGCATTTCTCCCTACGAACTTTTTGCCACGGCGGACCGACCGATCATCATCGCGGTGGGGAGCGACCGTGCATTTCGCTCGTTGTGCGACGCGCTCGATGTGCATGCGCTGGCCGACGACGAGAGGTTTGTGACCAATCCGCAGCGGGTTGCGCATCGAGAACAACTCACGGTAACCATTGAGACGGTGCTCGCGACTGCCGGCTCAGACCACTGGGTGACGACCCTGCGAACCGCGGGAATCCCCGTCGGCCCGGTGAATTCCGTCACCGACGCGCTCGCGTTTGCCGAACACATCGATCTTGACCCCCTGGTCACCATTGCCTCCGACGGTCGCACAGCAACGAGTGTGCGCAGCCCCATCCGGCTGTCGGAATCGAAAGCCCGCTACGAGTTGGTGCCACCGCTTTTGGGAGAGCATTCTGGACGTGGATGGATTGATGACGAGAGGTCGAGAGTCGAATGAGCACCCCGGAGTTTCCCGATATTGCACGCACCGACGACGTTTTTCTTGTTGACGCACTGCTGACTGAGGAAGAGCGCGAATGGCAGCATAAGGCTCGCACCTTCGCGCAAACCAAGATCGCGCCCACCGCCGAGGTCGACTACGACGACAAGTACTTTCGCACGGAGTTGATCCCCGAAATCGCGAAGCAAGGCTTCTTCGGAATGCACATCAAGGGGTACGGATGCGCCGGCGCGAGCCCGGTCGCCTACGGTCTCGTGTGTCTCGAACTCGAGGCCGTCGACTCAGGTTGGCGCACGCTTGTTTCCGTGCAGGGGTCGCTCGCCATGGCGGCCATCTCCAAATATGGTTCAGAGGAACAAAAGCAGGAGTGGCTGCCACAGATGGCTGCTGGGGAGAAAATCGGGTGTTTCGGTCTGACCGAACCGCACGGAGGCTCCGACCCGGCGAACATGCTTACCGTTGCCAGACGGGACGCAGACGGATGGGTGATCAACGGCGCCAAGCGATGGATTGGGCTGGCCTCACTTGCCGACATCTGCATCGTGTGGGCGATGACCGAGGACGGAGTTCGCGGGTTTATTGTGCCCACGTCGACCCCCGGCTTCACCGCGACGCCGATCGACGGAAAACTTGCTTTTCGCGCATCCATTCAATGTGACATCGAACTGACGGATGTTCGGGTGAGTGAGAGCGCGATGCTTCCGGGTGCACGAGGACTTTCGGGTCCGTTCGGTTGCTTGAACGAGGCACGCTTTGGGATTGTCTTCGGCGTGATGGGGGCGGCTCGCGCGTGTCTTGACGCCGCCATCGTGCGTTCGACCACACGTGAGGTCTTCGGCAAGCCGATCGGGTCGTTCCAGCTCACTCAGGCGAAACTCGCCGACATGATGCTCGAATACGAAAAAGGTCTTCTGCTCGCCCTTCACTTAGGACGACTCAAAGAGAAGGGCGACCTCACGTTCGCGCAAATCAGCATCGGCAAACTCAATAACGTGCGCGAGGCGATCAAAATCGCGGGGACGGCACGCAGCATTCTCGGCGGTGACGGAATCACGAATGAGTTCCCCGTGATGCGTCACATGGCCAACCTTGAGGCGGTCCGCACCTACGAGGGAACCGATGAGGTGCACGCGCTCGTCGTGGGTCGCGAAATGACCGGGCTTAACGCGTTCGTCTAAATTCGGTTTCCCCGAGCGGCAGTGGGGATGTACCGGGGCACCCAGCGCACCATCATTCCGACACCTACAAGCCCCAACGCCCCGAGGCCGATCGCGGCAACCGAAATAGATGCGACCGCGATGAGTCCCGACACGACGAGCGGCGCCGCGGCTCCACACGCATCGGTGATGAAGCGAAACGCGCCGAGGAACGGGGCAGGGTTTTTCCGCGGCGCGAGGTCGCTCGCGAGGGTCAGGTTGATTCCCGATCCCAGTCCGTTACCCAGCCCCATGATGAGGGCTGTGATGATGAACCAGAAGACGGCACTCGTCGTGTTGTGGGTGAACGCGAGCGCAATGAGTGGGATGGCCATACCGAGCATCGAGGGAACAATCGCCCACAGGCGACCAAAGCGGTCCATGACATGACCACTGGTGAAGAAAAGACCGAAATCGATGGCCGATGCGAGGCCGAGAACGAGTGCCGTGTCGCCGGAGTTGACCCCGATACTCACAGCCCACAGGGGCAGGAGTACGGTACGCCCGGTTCGAAGCGCGACGACGAGCCCAGCGGCCGTGCCCAAGCGAATCAGAACGCGCCAGTTTGACACGACGGTGAGAAAGAGGCCACGGGTTTCGTTGAGGGCCTCCAGCTCGCCTTCCGTTTCCGAAAGTATGTGCGAGGTCGAGACTCGAACGCGCGTCGTGCGCGCCACACCAAAGGTTTTCTCGGGGTCGGGCATCAGCAGCAAGACGAGAGCCGACGCCAGCGTAAATGCCGCGGTAATCCAAAACGCGCTCGCCGGATCGTGAGTCAAAAGCATTAAGCCGGCGGTCAAGAATGGTCCCAGAACGGCGCCGCCCCGGAACATCCCACCGAGCGTCGATAAGGCACGCGCGCGGTGGGTCAGCGGAACGAATGTGGTGAGAAACGCGTGGCGCGCCAGTGCGAAGACGCTCGTGGCGAGGCCGAGTGCGAGAACACCCAGGGCGAGAACTCCCGCATTCGGGGAAAAAAGCGCCACGGCGATTCCGAGCAAAGCCAACAACGTGGACCACAGCATTGCCATGCGCTCGCCGATGCGCGCCACAATCCAGCCGCCCGGAATATCGCCGACGAGAATGCCGACTACGAGCATCGACGCCACAATTCCGGCGACAGATAGGTCGGCGCCGAGACGGCTCGCGATGGCGGGCAACACTGGAACAAGAGCCGCTTCACCGGCGGAAAACAACAACGTCGGCAGATAGATGGGCAGCACCATCGCGCGGATCCGGAATGCAACGGGCGACGACATGACGGCTTCAGCCTACGCCGTAGGCTGGAGTCATCATGTTGGACCTTGACCTATCGGACCAGATTCGCGCGTTGCGGTCGACGTTTGCCGACATCAAGTCCGTTGTGGGTGTCGACCGGTTGACAGCAGATATCACCGCGTTGAGCGAGGCCGCCGGGGCCCCCGATCTGTGGGATGACACCGAGAAAGCGCAACAGGTCACGAGTCGGCTGAGTCATGCTCAGGCGGAACTGGCTCGGATCGTCAGCGTCGAAAGTCGCCTCGATGACCTTGAAGTGCTCGTCGAGATGGCTAACGAAGCCGGCGATGCCGATGCGGCAGCCGAAGCAACGTCCGAACTTGCGGCAATTCAAAAAGTTATGGATGACCTCGAAATTCACACGCTGCTCAACGGTGAATACGACGCTCGCGCCGCCGTCATCACCATCCGAGCCGGAGCCGGTGGCGTTGACGCGGCTGACTTTGCCGAGATGCTGCTTCGCATGTATTTGCGCTGGTCCGAGAAACACAACTTTTCCGTGCGCGTGCTCGACATCAGTTATGCCGAAGAGGCAGGGATCAAATCGGCAACGATTGAAGTTGACGCGCCCTACGCGTTTGGCACGCTCAGCGTCGAGGCGGGCACGCATCGCTTGGTTCGCATGAGCCCGTTCAACTCGGCCGGTAAGCGCCAGACGAGCTTTGCGGCCGTCGAGGTTGTTCCGTTGATGGAGGAGACCGAGTCCATTGAGATTCCGGAGAGCGACATGCGCGTCGACGTCTTTCGCTCGAGTGGACCGGGCGGGCAATCGGTCAACACGACGGACTCAGCGGTTCGAATTACGCACATCCCGACGGGGATAGTGGTCAGTTGCCAAAACGAAAAGAGTCAAATTCAAAATCGTGCGGCAGCATTGCGTGTTCTGCAATCGCGCCTCCTGTTGTTGCAGCGCGAGGAGGAGAGCGCCAAAAAGAAGGAGCTTGCCGGTAACATCACCGCTAGCTGGGGTGACCAAATGCGGTCGTACGTGCTCGCTCCCTACCAAATGGTCAAAGATTTGCGTACTGAGCGCGAAGTCAATAATCCGTCGGCAGTTTTCGACGGTGACATCGACGGGTTCATTTCGGCGGGCATCCGCTGGCGCAAGAACGTTGTCTAGCGCGTCGTTCCGGGCATTCGCGCGCGTCTCGACTTAGGCTCGAGTCCAGCATGATTCTCTTCGACAACGTGACGAAAAAGTACGCCGGTACGTCTCGCCCGGCTCTCGATGCCATCGATCTCAACATTGAGCGGGGCGAATTCGTCTTCCTGGTCGGCGCCTCGGGCTCGGGCAAGTCGTCGTGCCTTCGCATGATGATTAAAGAAGACAAACCCACGAGTGGGCAGATTCACGTGCTGGGGCAAAACCTTTCGAGCGTGTCGTCACGTAAGGTGCCGTATTTCCGTCGACGACTCGGCGTGGTATTCCAAGACTTTCGGTTGCTGCCGAACAAGACAGTGTTCGACAATGTCGCTTTCACTCTGCAGGTAATTGGTAAGTCGAGAGGATTTATCCAGGAGGCAG
>Ga0114976_10002024_pt1 | contig 12731 bp, 16 predicted proteins | sample S_130805_EF_Meta_FD_87319 | JGI IMG/M metagenome (GOLD analysis project Ga0114976, IMG submission 87319) | Freshwater microbial communities from Lake Simoncouche, Canada to study carbon cycling - S_130805_EF_MetaG | ecosystem: Environmental > Aquatic > Freshwater > Lake | place: Lake...
ACTTACCTGTAAACATACCTTATAAAAGTTTAACTCAACCAGTTAAAAAGCAGGTAGATTGTTTAGCAGAAAACATTTATTTTGAAGCACGGAATGAATCAGAACAAGGTAAACTTGCCGTTGCAATGGTTACATTGAACCGTGTCGCTTCAGGTAATTATGCTGGTGATATTTGTGGTGTTGTTTATCAGAAAACAAAAAGTGTTGATAATAAAACTATTTGCCAATTCTCTTGGACGTGTCAGGTAAAAGAAATGTCAAATAGGTTGACAATCAAAGATACTTCATTGTATAATGATATTCGTGAGTTATCAGTAAGAGTTTATATGAACTATAGCAAGCTGGATGATGTGACAAATGGCGCAACATACTATCATGCTGATTATGTAAATCCTGGCTGGAACTTACCTAAGACAACAAAAATTGGTACACATATTTTTTATAAGAAACAAAGAGACTTGAATAACTTGAATAAGGAAATTTAATCATGGAACAAAAAGATAAATCGTCAACACACATTATGTTTGCTGTTACTATTACGTTTATGACATTAATCATTGGTAGTGTTCTTTACAATATGAATGACAGAATTCTAATGTCAAAAAATATTGAGCAGGCAATCGCAAAGGGTGTTGACCCACTCTCAGTTAGGTGTTCTTATCAAACAACATCCGACTCAATTTGTGTTGCATATTCATTGAAAAAATAAGGAGATATTATGTCAGTTCAACAATTAAGTATCAATCAAATTACTAATCCTGCGGACAAACAAAAACTTTTGGGTGTTCTAAAAGAATGTTCTGCTTCGCGCACACGCATGGAAGCCGAGCGTGACCTCGTTAAAGAGGCAGTTGATAGTATCAGTAAAGAACTCCAACTACCAAAGAAAATCGTTAATCGTATGGTAAAGGTTTATCATAAGCAAAATTTTGACGAGGAAGTTGCTGTTCAAGACCAATTCCAAACTCTTTATGAAACCATCGTGAAGTGATGGCAACGAAAGATGAAATGAAAATCTTTGCCAGAGAGATTGATAGTATTGTCGCAGAAACGGATTACAATTACATTGAAGCGATTATTGAATACTGCAATCGAACTGGCATGGAGATTGAGGTCGCATCATCATTGATTAATAATAATCTTAAATCCAAAATAAAAATGGATGCACAAGATTTAAATCTATTACCTAAGACAGCAAGATTGCCAATTTGACTATGACTGGTTATGAAGCATTTTGTATTTACAATGCTTTGAAAATGCACTTCACATCAGACTCTTATGATTACTTCAAATATAACGGTAAGACAAGAGTAAGTATTGATGCATTTGAAAATCGTAAAGACAAGTATTATTTTTATAAACTATCACGTAGAAACACAAAAGAGGATTACATAGAATTTTTGGTGTCAAACTTTATTCATGATGAAAATGTTTGGGTAGGAACACTTCTCACAGAGGAAGCACTTACAATCCATCGTGAGAGAATGAAGATTATTCAATCATTGTCATATACGATAAACGATGATTTATCAAAAATGCTTGAGCAAACTGCTAATCCTAATGAGTTATTGGTCGTCAATGATACTTATCCTAAACTATTGAAGATGGTTTTGTATAAGGAAATAAAACTGGAAACGGTTTGTATTTTGAATTCGCTAATGAATTTTTTTCCTATGTGGAACAAAAACATAAGAGACACGATTCGTTGGCCACAGATTTATAAAAAGTGTTTGAAATATACACCGTTTATTCATTTTGATAAACAAAAATTTAAAACTATATTATTGGAAAAAATTAAATGATAATTAAAATGTTAGAAAGAAAAATGTCAATTAATAAAATTTTTCTTGACATGGATGGCGTTCTATGTGACTTTGAGAAAAGATATGTCGAACTGTACCATGAGCATCCATCAAAAACCCGTGAGAAAAAACTGTTCTCAGAATACTGGCACGATTTCATTAAGACAAAACAGTTTGAAACACTTGATTATTTTTCAGGTGCAATTGAATTAATGAACTATGTTAATTCACTGGGCATACCTATTGAGATTCTATCTTCAAGCGGTGGACATTTATTTCATAGTGAAGTTGAGCAACAAAAGAAAAACTGGTTAATTAACCACGACATTCATTATAAGGTAAACATCGTTACAGGTAGGAGAGAAAAGGCGAAGTTCGCAACACCTAATTCTGTGTTGATTGATGATACGCCAAATGTAATTGAGTTTTTTACCGAAGCAAAAGGAATTGGTATACTTCACAAAAGTTACGGTGAAACTAAAAATATTCTAAATTTATACTTGACAATGTGCTAAATACAGTATATATTATGAATACGGTGGATAAGACGTTAAATTAAACATACATTTTTTATACGAGGTAAACATATGAGTTCATTTGCAAATCTAAAACGCAATAGCGGTAGTCTTGATAAACTAACAAAGGCTATCGAAGCAGTAAACCAATCTTCTGAAAATTCCCGCGACGATACTCGTTTCTGGCAACCAACTGTTGATAAAGCGGGTAACGGTATGGCAACAATTCGTTTCCTACCAGCACCTTCTGTTGACGGTGATGATGCACTTCCTTGGGTTCGTGTTTTCAATCACGGTTTTCAAGGACCCGGTGGTTGGTTCATTGATAACTGTTTGACAACAATCAATGATAAGTGTCCTGTCTGTGAACACAATTCTGTTCTGTGGAACTCAGGCATTGAAGCAAATAAAGAAATCGTTCGTAAGCAAAAGCGTAAACTTTCTTATTTCGCAAACATTCTTGTTGTTTCTGACCCAAGTAATCCTGATAATGATGGACAGATTAAACTGTTCAAATTCGGTAAGAAAATCTTCGACAAGATTACCGAAGCAATGAATCCTGAGTTCGCTGATGAAACACCTTTGAATCCTTTTGATATGTGGGCAGGTGCAAACTTCAAATTGAAGATTCGTAATGTTGAAGGTTATCGTAATTATGATAAATCAGAGTTCGCAGCACCTTCTGCAATTTACGAAGATGATGCAAAACTTGAAGAACTGTGGAAGAAAGAATACTCATTGCTTGAGTTGACAGACAAAAAGAACTTCAAACCTTTCGACCAACTGAAAGCACGTTTGGATAAAGTTCTAGGCTTGTCTGGTTCTGTTGCTATCAAATCAAGCGCAGCATCAACAACAATTGATAGCGATGATGATGTTGTAGAGCAGGTTGATTATAAGAAATCATCTGATAATGCTGGCTCTGATGCTGATATGGATTACTTCCGAAAACTTGCATCACAGGAATAAATTCATGTTCTAAGAAAATCCCCACTTCGGTGGGGATTTTTTTTATTTACGAACTTAGTGGTGTTGCAACATCTGAGTGATAACCCAGTAACAATTCATATAATTCTTTATCATATGGACTTGCTATAGATGCACTCTGTTGTTGTTTTGATGATGCTGATGCTACAGCTAAAGATTGAATTGAATTATTAGTTTCACCAATAGCCTTAAATACACCAGCAAGCATTGTGCTAACTTCACCAAACACAGAATCTTCCTTATCGGTTGCAGTTTGTGGTTTTAATTCTCTTGCTGATGCTGTTAATGTTGGTGTAGATGGAATTTGTCCAGATTGTGACGCCTTTCCTAATGCTAGATATTCGGAACCTTTTGTGCCGTATGCATCTTGACCTTCTTTTCCTTCGTTAATTAATTTTTGTGCGCCGCCTGGTCCAAGAAGATGTGATGTTGCTAAAGCACCAGCTATTTCTTCACTTGAAGATTTATCGTTTATCACTTTTAAATTTTTCAATGCAGTCATATTCTTTTTAGTATAATCCGCCATTACTTTTTCCTGTAAATCAGGATTATTTAAAAATGCTTGTAAACCTCCTGAGATAGTCCAATTATTAGGATTAGACATTGCTTCTTTACTTTGTTCTGTTCTAGGTTTTATTAGACCTGCGTCCTGTAATGCTTTAGAACCCATTTGATATTTACCCACATAACCTAAATTATTAACAGCTTGATAGTTTCCAGAACTCTCTCTTTGTCCTATTGTTGCCGCATAAGAATCATAATTAAATCCTTCTAGTTTTGTTGGTGATGTTGGTGATGCAGATTGTCCTTGAACAGGTTCAGGTGTTTTAGCTAAATTTTGATTTTTTTCTATACGGTCTCTGTGACTTTGTATTTGCTCCTGTTTTCTCTCAATATAACGTTCATCAGATTTAGTTAGCTTTGGTTTTGATTGTCTCGCTCTTATTTCTTCTTCTAATTTAGCTATTTCGGCTTCATCAGTTCCAGCATTCAATCTGTTTTGTGCTAATTTACTACTCATTTTAGCAAATCTTGGGTCAGTCAGTGCAGGCGCAACTTCTTCGCCAAATTTTTCAATATCTTGTTTTCTGTAATCTTTATTCCAATCTTCAGGTGTAGCATCTCTTACTGTGTTTATTGCTGTATTTAATGCTGAACCAACAGACCATCCAGCAACACCCGCAGCAGCTACACCAAACACAGCAGGAAATCTTGACATGAAACTAACAAGACCACCCAAACCACCCAATATACCACCAAGTGGTGCATTTAGCGCCAGAAATGCCGCCCCAGCGGCAGCAACACCTACAGCTAAATTTTTCCAAACATCTTCACCAAAAATACTTTTTGCTACACTATCTACGGTATCTGTAAAACTTTTTCTGAAATCTTCATCGGTTACTAATTCTCTGATAAGACTTCCTATGCCAGCTATAACTGCTGTTATTAATCCACCCTTAACTAACATACCAACTAAACTACCAAACATGTTAAACAATGGCATTTTTAAGAATTCTAAAATTCCTGAAAACAAACCACCATTTTGTGTTTGTGTTGGTGCTGCTGTTGTTGGTGTAACAAGACCCGATGATTTTTTGAACTGTGATTCATACGCAGACTCGCGGTCACCTGCACGTTTAAAGAACATATCTGCTTTTGTTGATGGTGTTCCACCAGAGATTTTAACCATCTTCTGCATATTCATTCGCATAAGATTCATATCACGCGCCATAGCAGGAAGAACGATGGTATTTTTTGCGGTTAGTTTAGTATTAGTATCAATTCTTGATATCTTTTCACTAACGACCCTGTCGGTTATTGTAGAACCAGAGCCAACAGTTCTGACACCAGGTTGTCCTGAACTGTATCGATATGCTTTACCGAACATCCGCTGTGATATGGCACCACTGATTCCTGATTGTGGTAACAAATATTGACGAAGGTCTACTGCCTCTTTTATTCGCGCACCACCAGCGGAAGCAAAAGCACCTAATAGACCTTTGTTTTTTGCAAGTTCTTGACGATATATTTGTGCTAATCTGGAATCTTTGGTTGCCATTTTTATTTTCTACTCTTATTTAAAAGTTTCTGTTGTTCTATTCTCTGTTTTTCTTCCTCAAGGTGTTGCACAAGCATTGTGATGTAAATATCTCTTTCCCAAGGTATCATATTTTCAAGTTCTGTAAGACTGTATTTGTGGTGATGCATTAATGCAAAATTAGTCTTAAAGTAATTACCTAGGTTATCATGACAAAAATTTATCCGAAAAAATCTTGTATACCTTCTAGTGTGATATTTTCTGCATATCCACATTTTTTACATTTGTAATCCAAATCTTTTTTAATCTTTGGCATTGTATCGAAAAACACACGAAGTTTCTCTAAATCTTTTTGCTGAATATTATCAATGAAATCCTCAATCTCTTTTCGACTAATATCCTTTGCATAATACATTGCATTTTCGTCATAGATGTAATCAATCGAACCGTAAATGGTTTCCATGATTGCATCGCCTTCCTGTTTTCCTGCCATATCCTTTAACATTTCAAATGTAGGATATTTCATACAAATACCAACTTTTTCATTTAGTTGGATTTTATTGCTATGCTCAGGATAAAAAGTTGGCTTAATCTCTAAAACATTCACTGTAATTTCATTGATAGCACCACATTGTTTTTCTTCAATGACATTGTTACATTTATATTTTAGATTGATAACTTCTGATACAGACCTTGCACGAAGGTTCATGAACAGAAATTCTAAATCGAACACAGGTAATGCATCTATGTCTATTTGGTCGACCACACAATTCTTTAATACCTGACGAATGATTTTTACAGTATCATGTGCATCAGTGTTTTCGGTGTTCATCAAAAACAATTTTTGTTCTTTAACTAAGAACGGTCTAAATGTTACCTTTTGTTTATTTGAAGGTAATTCAACACTGTATAACGGCACATCAATTTTTGGTAAAGTCATAATTTCTCCATTCAATTAAAATATTCTATTAAGCGTATCTCCAATTGCATTAGTTTGCCCAGTCAAGATGGTTCTCACTGGAACACCTGCAATTGCGCTGCCAAACAATGATGCAGCAGCAGCAGTCAAATCGTAATTTCCATCATAAATTGTTTTGTATTTCTGATATGAGAACTGCACAGAAAGTCTATGGAAGTTTTCATCGCCCCAGTTCAATGGTTGTGCTGCTATTCCAATAGGAAACGCATCTTGCAGTTCAACAGCATATATCTGTTTTATGAAATCATCATATTGAATTATTTTTATGTTTGTTATATATCTACTGTCTTTACCTTTTGGGAATCTTGGATTATTTGTATCCGAAGGAATTATCGCCTCTAACCAACGGTCAAACAATTTTCTCTCATAGAATTCATTTGTGCATATAAAATTCAATGTTGTTTCTGTATAACTTGCAAGATATGGTACTTTGAATGATGGACCATAAATCGACACATCTGCTGTCTGTAATGTTTTACCTGGTAACTCTGCGCTTTCACATTGCAATCCAAGATATCTTGAAATCGAAGAATTCGTATATTGTGTCTTGTCTGTACCAGCGGTTATATCAGAAAACAATGTGTTTGGTAGATTATACAATTTCTCTAACACACCGCTTTCAACAAATTGACCTATGTATTTTGGTATAGGTAAAATAACCTGAAATCGTGATGGTCTTGCTAAACCATCTTTTGATTTTATGTTTGATAAAAATAAACTAGGTAGAAAAGACATTAATATTTTTTCCTTGAATCGGCCCAAACTTTGTTTTTTGTTGCTTTCTCAAATCTTTCAACAGGTAGAAGTGCAGCAATATCCCACTCGTTTGCAGCAATCTCAATAAATCTTGATTGTATATGACTTGATAGGTATCGTTTTATGCATGGTGACATTTCATAAACTTTTGATACACTTCTCAATAAATCATATGACAATCTTAATTTTGTTGTTTCATCATACTTACTGTTAGTTCTAAAATCACTCAATTTGTCCAAAAGGATAATTCGCTGCTTTGGATGAATGTAATGCAAGTTCAATCCTAGAAAACCGTCTGAGTATCGTTCTATTGGTAAGACCAAAGGGAACCTATCGTAATATGGCAGCGAATCCTTAGTTTTCGGGTCATAGTAAAAAAAGAACATACCACCCACAAATTGAGTTGTTGACAATCTTTTTTTGTCGCGCAACAGTGTAGCAGGAGTTGGTTGTAGAGTTCCTATTTTAGAACGCAACCAATCTCTTGCCCGTCTGGTTCCTGTTGTATAACCAGATTTCAGTAATTCTTCATTTATTCTATCTATTAGATAAGCCATAGTCTATTTATTCACTTTATTCCTAGATTTTTCTCTGTCAAAACTAAAAATTTCCAACCATGCTCATTGCAGAATCTATCTGCTGCTTCCCATTTCGATTGGTTTACAACATAGGTTGCAGCTTCCTGTATGTATTTTTTTGTCTTTCTTTTCTGCTGTGGTTTTTTTGTCTGTATCTCCGGCTTTATTTCAATAACATAAGTTGTTATAGAACCGTCTTTTTTTCTTATGTTTGCAATAAAATCAGGAAAATACCTGTGTTTTCTGTTATCAATAGGTGAAATATATGGTATCACAAGTTCTTCGGATGACCACCATATGACGTTTTCCTGAACGTCAAAGCGTTTCATGCATCGAAGTTCCCATGATGACCGATAGATGATATTGTTTGCGTCACCCCTATATTTTTGTGGATTTCTAGGGGTAAATCTGCCTTTATAGGTATTGCTGCCAAATGTCATATAAATATTAAAAATAGTTTGTTTACATAAATATGTATTCTTCCTAGGAACCCAATGGCACTCTTTTCTATCACTGATATCAAATTTAAAACTGATAACAGAAAAAATACAAATCCACTAGCAAAATCTGACAATTTCAATGTCGACCTATTACGCTATCCAGAAGATTTAGGTTCTTTGGATAAAGGTCATTACATGATTTTTCATATCAATATGAGTCAGCTTACAAACGAAACCTATAAGTGTAGAACTGTAGGACCACAAAAAAAGATAACGACTATAGGTGACGTAGGTAATAGTGTAGCAAGTGGTTTAAAAGATACAGCAAAAAAAATAGACCAAACTTATGCAGGAGATATTGGTAAAACGATATCCAATCTTACTAAAGGTGTCGTTGACCGAGCATTAAAATCATTACCACCTCAGGCTACAGGAGCAATAAATTATGTGGGGGATGTTGCAACAGCAGCAGGTAAATCCTTTATGGATATTCAAGCAGATAATTTGACTGGATTTAATATAGCAAGAAAAGTCAATACTATAACTGACACTATTGCTTTATACATGCCAAATACACTGAATTTTGGACACACACAAAATTATCAAGAGATATCAAGAAATGATTTATTAACATCTGGTGCTGCTATCTATGAATCGTTAAAAGATGTTATTGGAGACCCAAGTAAAGTAGGTGCAAACTTATCTCCCTTTCTGTCACAATTATTGAAACCGGGTGGTGAATTAATAAAAAGTCCTGGCACAGTGGCAGCAATTTTCGCTGGTAAATTTGGTATAGTTAATCCACGTTTAGAATTGTTATATCAAAGTCCTCAGAGAAGAAGTTTCAGATTCGACTTCATGTTTTATCCAAGAAGTGAACAGGAAGCACTTGAAGTTCAGCGAATCATACAGAAATTTAAGTATCATCAAGCACCAGAATTGAAAGCTGGAACAGCAGGACAATTCTTAGTTCCTCCATCAGATTTCAATATCGAGTTTTACTATAATGGTAGAGTGAATGATAACATACCAAAAATAAAAGGACCTTGTATTCTTAGAAACATAGATGTTGATTATGCACCAGATGGATTTAGAGCATATGAATCATTTTCAGGTAATGATACTTTGTCTCCCGGTTTAGGTAAGACTGGTATGCCTGTTGGTATAAGAATGGGTCTAGCATTTGAAGAACTGGAATTCATGACAAAAGATGCATATAAAGGAAACGATGTATAATGTCAAACTATTTTAACTATTTTCCTAAAACATATTATAATCTGAGTTCACTTGATGACGTTGACACGGTAACAAATCTAACTGTTAATTATTCTTTTAATGGTGATATTGTCAACAACAATGCTGCATATTATGAATATACAATAGAAGAAGGTGATACACCAGAGATTGTCTCTTATAAGATTTATGGTGATGCTTTCTTTCACTGGCTACTATTGAAGTATAATAATATCACGGATGTTAATAGTCAATGGCCATTAGATTATAAATCACTGACAGATTCAATAGAGGAAACATATTCTGAATTTGCAGGAATAAATGAGACTGGTTTAGAATGGGCTATTAATAACTATCACTCATATTACAAAGTAATAACCAAAACTTATGTTGGTTCGACTGATATAGATATCGAAGAAATAAGAATAGATGCTAATGCATATGCGTTATTATCAACAAGTTCTGCATCATATACATTACCAAACTCAACCGTAATGAATGTTGCTGTAACTAAAACACGCAAAACATATTATGATTATGAAGTAGAACTTAATGAAGATAAGCGCATAATAAAAATATTGAAAAAGGAATTCATAAATGCGGTTAAAGATGAATTCATAGAGATAATGGATAATGTCTAATAATTCAAGAACGAATCTGGTATTTAATATCAAGAAATTGGTATTAATTGCTAAAAATGGTGAGAACGATTTAACAGGTCTTTTCCAAGTCATAAACATTTACGATAGTATTTTTTCACCATGCATGACAGGAAACATACTAATCAATGATGCTGTCGGTCTACATAAAGAATTACACTTTGATGGTTCAGAGGCATTGGTTGTTAACATTGAGAAAAAAGATTGTTCGTCAACAATAAAAAAGACATTCAGAATTTATAAGCAAACAAATCGAATACAAAACACTGATAATTCAGAGTTGTATGTTTTGCACTTTGTTTCACCTGAATTAATTACTTCAAAAGAAAAGAAAGTGTATGGTTGTTACACCAATAATTATGGTGTAATAGCAAGAAACATTATGACTGAATTTTTAGATATGACTGAAAAAGATATCAGTTATATCGAACCAACATTGGGTATAAGAGATGTTATATTATCAGGTAAAAGTCCGATAAACACAATCATTGATTGTAGCAAAGTTTCATTGAATATAGACTTGTCGCCAAGTTACATGTTTTTTGAGAATGTTCTTGGATATAATTATGTTTCACTATCACATCTGGCTAAACAAAAAGAAATATTCAATTTGAACTTTGAACCCAAAAACATGTTCAATTCAAAAGACAATTCTGCTTTAGGTGTTAGAAAGTATGAAATACTCTCTCAGTATGATTTACTTAAAAGCATATCAAGTGGCGTTCAAGGTGGTATAGAATATGCATATAATATTTGTGAAAAAGCAATAGTTGTTCGTGATATGGATATCAGTAGATTACCTGGTGAATCATTGAATAAAACTGATAACAATAATCTTTTGGTATCAAACAGTAAACAATCCCGAGTGGTTTGTTATCCAACAGACACAGGTGGTTTTGAACATAGTCAGCACGTAAAAGATACGGATGGCAGTTCAATAAACAGTGGTGATGATTCAACACAATACATATTACAGAGACCAGCATTACTCGCATCATACTTGAACACAATAATAAGAATGGAGTTACCTGGCAATTTTAGCATGAGTTCAGGTTTTGTTGTTAAAATTGATAAGACTTTATCTGGCATAAAAACAACATCAACAGACAGAGATACCACCGTTACAGGAAGATATTTAATTATTGCTGCGCGACACACAATACGATATGATTCACATGAAACGGTTATTGATGTTGCAACAGATTCATCAACAGAATCTAAATTGTATTTGCCCACTATTGTTGATTGGAGTAAAGATTAATGAAACTACATGATTCAATACCAGGACTAAACGGTAAACTATACTGGTTCAATGCTGTCGTTGAAAACACAAATGACCCACGAAAAATGGGTAGAATGAAAATACGTGTTTTAGGAAAAGACACAGAGAAATTAGATAAGCAGCCATCCGAATTATTAGCATGGGCTGTTCCGTTACATCCATTGACAGGAACACATATGTCTCTGGATGTTAAGCCAGGTGATTGGGTTTGGGGTTTCTACATTGACGATAAGTTTGCACAGAATCCTATAATTCTCGGTGTTTATCCTGGTATCAAAAGAGTTGAGGATGATGCAACACAGGGTTTCAGTCCACAATTAAAAGATGCGGAAAAAGAACAGCAACCAGTTGCACCTGATGGTATAATAAGTGCGGGTAAAGAAATTGAATCTATTACAGGTTCACCACAAACTGCACAAGGAAAACTTGAAGGAACATTAATAGAACAAACAAACAAAGATGTTGTTCATGTTTGTGATATCGCAACACAATTAAAACGTTCTGTTATATGGGAAAGATTGAAACACTCACAATTAGTGGCAAGTATCAGAGAAGCAATTCAAGCACTTATAACTGCGTTAGGAAATAGTCCTGATTCACTATCACAAAAAGTTATAGAATTCGCTCAATGGTTAAGACGTAAACTAAAAGATATACAAGATAAAATAAAACAATTGAATGATTATTTACAGGTAACAGTTGAAGTTGCAAAACAATTGAGAGCAATTGTTGATTGGATTTTATCATTACCTGCAAGATTACAAGCTGGTTTAAGCAATTGTTTATCAGCATTTTTATCAGGTATCAGTTCTTTAGTCAGTGATGCATTAACATTACCATCAGCATCAGGAACAAATATAACTGAAATTTTAAATGAAGTGAAGAAAACATCTGAACAGGCAGGACAAACGATAAATGAAGCTGTAAACACATTAGCTATACCTACGCAAATAGCAGGTGCTATTTTAGCGCCATCATCAGTGTCGGATGTTGCAAAAGTTCAAGCTGCTGTTGACTCATATATATCACAGCAATCAGAAACAAATCAAAGTGCATCGAATAGTATCAATATTAACAAAGGGGCTATGGCTTAAAAATGGCAACAATACCAAAATCGCCCGATGGACAATACACTTGGGCTGAACCCGAATGTCCTGCCAATGTGGATGAAAAACCAGTTTATCCACATAATAAGGTTTGGGAAACAGAATCAGGTCATTCATTTGAAATGGATGACACAAAAGACCGCGAGAGAATTAGACTTCAACATCGCAGTAAAACATTCATTGAAATGCATCCTGACGGAAGCGAAGTCCATAAAATATACGGTGATGGTTACGAGATAGTTATTGGCAATAAAAATGTCTTGATTAAAGGTCATTGTTCTGTTACAATTGAGGGTGATTCTGTTGTTCATGTCAAAGGTGATAAAATAGAAAAGATTGATGGTAATCTATATCAG
>Ga0114976_10002025_pt1 | contig 12730 bp, 14 predicted proteins | sample S_130805_EF_Meta_FD_87319 | JGI IMG/M metagenome (GOLD analysis project Ga0114976, IMG submission 87319) | Freshwater microbial communities from Lake Simoncouche, Canada to study carbon cycling - S_130805_EF_MetaG | ecosystem: Environmental > Aquatic > Freshwater > Lake | place: Lake...
GTAGGCATTAACATTTGCACACCGGCTACCGTGGTGATGATAGCAAATAGTACATATGCCACTAAACGCCAGTTAATTTTCGAAAAGTATATTTGTAGTACTTGCAGTAACGTAACGTCTCCTGGATTCGCCATACTATCTATTAGCAAGAACTAAAAAGAACTCAGAATCTATTCACTTTAACTGCAAAAAGCAAGTAAAGTAAATAGAATATAGACATCATATGTTTAAAACAGAGAGGGGTAGTAGGCCACGGGGGCGGCATTCAGGGCCGTAGAAGCGGGGCCATTGGCGCCGGACGCAAGTTCAATAAAGCCAGTCAGGTAATCGACAGAAGGAGACGTTCCTGTCTGGCCACTCACACCGCCAGTAGACACGGCGCTGCTCACCAGTAACTGCACCTTGCGGAACACGCGAGAAGCAGACACCACGGTCCTGCCCATGTCGCGGAACACGCCGCCGGCACCGGCGGCGTTGATCGTGGAGGTGGCATTAATGGCAGTAGCAGTACCAGATGCTGCCCAGGAAGCAGTGGTGAAAGACCCGGACACGGCGGAGCCGCCAGCACCAGTGCTTCCACTGTATGCAAACACCTTGCCGATGCAGTTTCCAACCGGGATAAAGAACCCACCTCCATTCTTGAGACCTGCATTCGTGGGACCAACAGACGGCATTTGTTATACCTCCACCCTAGAAAAAAAATTAGAAGGACCGTGTTTTTTGCCGGTAGGAAACATATGGTAAAACAGAATGGCGAACCAGGATGGAATACTTTTGCCAAATACGAACCCTCTGCCCGTAGGAGGAATGAATGGGCGTGTAAATTTATCCGCGCCACCGGGTGCCGGTGGTGCTGTGAACGTTCCCGGATTTTCCCATAGAACATCGACGGAGAAGACCTTTGCTACTGATGCCATGAGGGGCAATTGGGAAGTCAATGCCCTATCTAAGACATTCTTTAGCAGGGAAAACACTCAGGTGATTCAAAATGCCATTCGAAAGGCAGTCTATGAAAAGTCTGGAAATAAGCAATATGTGATCGGTGATCAGTCCGTAGATGAATTAACCATTATCATGAGAAGTATATATCTTCAGTATTGCCAAAATCTACCGCATGATATCCCCGGACAGATTGCTGACCTGAATGAAAAAGTATTAAACTGGTCAGTGCCTCATATTCTCAGCGCCGTGGATCATTATCAGTATTATTTAAACGATATCAGCCACATGCCGGTACCTCTTGCCAGATCTGTTTCCCTGAGTTCTGCCGGTACGAGAAGTCTGCCGTTAAACCCGTTCATGTAGAAGCCTTAATCTTGAGAACCTTCTTTGCCGCCTTTCGTAAGGGAGTGCCTGTACGCGCTGCCTCACGAGACTCCTTGAGAGATGCCCACGCCATCTCGAACATATCAAGATCCCTTGTCCACAGATTCTCGGGTGTAGTGGCCCGTAGAGTGGCCAGCGCTGCCACACTCTCCTCCACATGGCGCTTGGCCTCCTCGACTGCAGACTTCTTCACACGATCCATGCGCATCTTGAGAAGATACTCATAGGATCGAACATCATCCGGAGAATCGAGGTTGTCGAGTGCCGGTAGATTCTCGGCCTGCATGGCTGCTACAATGTCCTCGTCCTCCTTGTGCCGTAGATCCAGGCGACCATCCAGAACTGCCTGCAAGAACCTGGCCTTGGCATCGAACTCCTGAACCTCCCTCTCCAGCCGCCGGACTTCCAGATCCTTCCGCGTCCCATAGCCCTTCAGCCGGACCTGGTAATACTCCTCCATCATATCACCCACCGTAGCATAGCGCTTAATCTTCATCTCAGGACTGAAGCAGACCATGTTGGTCGTGTGCCAGGTAGAATTGAGTTGGAGCATCTTTTCTGCTGCCGGTGCATCTGTGCGCATCTCGTAATACGTGTCAGAGTCGAGATAGAGCACAAACTTCACCTCCGTGTCATTGTACAGGTCGTCGAATGACTCGAGGACTGGCTTCACTCCCTTCTCCTTATCCCCCGTACACAGGGTATCGAGATACGTCTTGTAGTCCTTGGTCCAGGAGCCAACAGGCAGTTCAGTGATTGTAATGCTGCGCTTTGCATCATCCCACTCAGCCTTACCCTTTGTGATCCAGGTAGTATCGGTTGTGCGGTGAATGGTGCCCTTGTAGCCGTGCCACCACGGTTGTAGGACAAGCCCTGCGAGTGTGTGGCGTGTCATGGACAGCCTATCACGAAGGAGTGAAATCACATCAGAGGGATTGTGAGGAGGAATATTGGTTGAAAAGCCGGTGCCAATGCCTAGCGCACCATTGATAACCAGGAAGGGTACGACTGGCTGATAGAACTCAGGCTCTACTGGAACGCCATCATCCTCAGTGTACTTCAGGATCGCCATGTCCTCCTTACGGAAGAGGGTATCAACCACAGGCTCGAGGTAGGTGTGGATATACCTAGGCTGGGCAGCGTCTTGGCCACCCATGAGCCTGGAGCCAAACTGGCCATTGGGAACCAGAAGATTGATATTGTTGCTGCCGATGAAATTCTGGGCCATGCCCGTGATGGTGGAATTGAGCGAAGCCTCGCCGTGGTGATAGGCTGCATGCTCAGAGACATAGCCTGCGAGTTGGGCCACCTTAATCTCTGAGCGCAGCCCGCGCTTCAGACAGCAGTAGAGGATCTTGCGCTGCGATGGCTTAAGACCATCCATAACATGAGGGAGAGACCGAAGATTATCGGCATTGCTGAAATGGATGAGTTCGTCGTTAATGAACTGGCTGTAGGGAATCTTTCCAGATTTAACAATGGCAAGAGTACGGCGTGCATCATAGGTCTTAAGCCACTCCTTACGATCATCAGCACGCTTCTTTGAGAATGCGAGGCATAGGGCATCATCCGACCCAGCATCCCACTCGTACTTCATATCAAAGAGGTCCTTAAACCATTCCCTTGCCTCCTGAGGTGTAGATGTGCCTAGACCCTTGTAATACTTCATCGACCAGCCACTAGTAGCACCAGTGTCAGACTCCTTCCAGGTCTCGTATTCGCCCTGGCTGTAGAAGGACTTGGTATCACCGCGCTTAGTGAGTTTTAGCAGAGGTGTAGCAAGGCAGCACAGAAAGCCAGCCTTGAGCAGCGATGGCCAAAAGGTATGGAAGAAGTTCATGAGAAGACCCTTGATGTGCGACCCGTCGTGATCCTGGTCAGTCATGATCATCACACGCCCATAGCGGAGTGAGGTAACTGCAGCATAGAGTTTTCCCTGCTCCAGACCCAGGATCTTCTTGATTGCAGTGAGTTCCTCATTCTTGTTAAACTTCTCTTGGCTGATATCCTTCACGTTGAGCATCTTACCCCTCAGAGGAAAGACACCCCAGCGCTCCCTGCCCACCACAGACAGGCCAGCAATGGCGCTCGCGGCAGCCGAATCACCCTCAGTCAGAATCAGAGTGCACTCGGCGGACTTGGCCGTGCCTGCCCACAGAGCATCCTCTAGTTTAGGAAGCCCACGAAGAGTCTTGCGCTTGGATCCATCGGTCTTCTTGGCATCCTTGGCGGCCTTAGCATCGAGGATTGCCTGGGCCTCCTCCAGAAGACCAATCTTAATGAGCATGTCGGGTAACTTGTCACACTTGTACGCTGAGCCGAACTTGGTGGCAGGCGTCGTGAGAGTCTCCTTCGTCTGCGAGTCAAAGGAGGGATTTACAATCGTGGAATTGATGAAGAATACCACTGAATCCTTGAGTTGCGCCGGCTTGATATCAATCTTCTTCTTCTTGGCCAGATCAGTGAATGAACCGAGGGTGTTGCGTAGAACAGTCTCCACATGCTTACCACCCTTCCTCGTATTAATCCCGTTGACAAACGAAATGTGACGATCATCAGGTGACTCATCCTCTGCAAAGAGATTCTTCGCTAGAACAGCGCCGACCTCCCAGCGATCGCCGCAGCGCTCATAGGCGTGGGTCGTGCCATCGCGAATAAAGAGGCCCATGAACTTCTCGAAGGTATTTGTCGTGATCACCGAGCCGTTCCACGACACCTTAACCTCCTTACCTGCCATGGCTGCCAGTTCGATCGTCCTAGTGTGAAGCACAGTGATCATGGTGGGCAGATCGAGCCCAGGGAACCGTGTGAGATCAGGCTCGTAGGTGATCTTGACATAGCCCTTCTTGGAATCCTTGACAATGGAAGGTTTTGAGCAAACGGACATGTGATCCTGCCAGACCTGAGTGTAGCGCTGACCAGATGCAGGGTTCCTGGTACTCAGGGTGAACGTGTTGCTGAAGATGTTTGTAAGTTTGGCACCATAGCCATTCTTGCCACCCACGATCTTCTCCTCAGTCTTGTCGTAATTCCCGCTGGTGAGAAGGTGACCAAAGATGAGTTCAGGAGCGTAGACCTTGTGCTCAGGATGCAGTTGAATAGGGATGCCCTCACCGTCATTCTCCACATCGATTACCACACGGCCATCCGTATTTGTCACCATGACCTCAATGTGCTTGATCGGCTGCTTTGCCTGCACTGACCTGACGAGGGCGTCACGCGCATTGACCACAATCTCATCGAATAACTTATAGAAGCCAGGATTGAAGGCCAACTTTCGGTGCACCATCTTACTGCTGGATGCATCAAAGACCCAGCGGATTTCCTCATGGGTCTCTGTGCTCCCCACGTAGGTGTCAGGGAGTTCCAGAATGTGCTCACGGTGGGTATGCTTCTTATACTGTTCAGCCATGTGTGTACCTAGAGTCCAGGGGGTACCCTTGGTCAATTTTTATAGCGGCTTATTTTATAGCGTCTTACATAAAAAGAATTATATAGTCTCAGGCATAAAATACATGCCTAAGGCCATACTCGCGCATGCACTTTTCAAGGAAGACTGTACATTGTTTACAGGGCTTGGACTTGATAAACTGGTCAAGGCCCTCTGAGCATGGCTTTCTCGAAATGCGCACGATATACATGTCGGCACCCCTAAGTTCATGGATGTTTCCAAGATACTTGACTACGTTTTTCTCGGCGTGAATGCTAGATTCCGAATATCCAGAACCGCGGCTCCTTGAGCCGAACCCATTTGTTGCCTGCGCTATAATGCGCCTTCGTTTGACAAGAAATGCCACGTGGATACTGGCAAAATGCGCATACCTTAAATTCAGTATACGTTGGTTGTCGATAATTTCATCGAGGAATTTCATATCACTGTGTTTCATGGGTTACTTACTCCCCTTAGTTAACAGCCATCAATTTTTCCCCTAGTACACTAGTAGAATGGTAACACATGCACCCTTATCTTACCTATCGCGGACATATACGGAACCTAGTGCGTCTGCAGGGGTAGACAGACTTGGTGCAATACCGCTTCTAGCACGCGCAGCGCTTACTCAGACTGGGGGTAGTCATACCCGTAAACATAAACGTAAACGCGTTACACGTGGCGGGTTCAGCCCCTCTGTCATGGGATCCTTTGTACAGAATGCAGCGATGTTAACTCCTGCTGCTGGGGTAACGTGTTATCGCATGTTAAAGAATTACAAGGGTCTTACTAAGAAGGCTAAGAAGGCCAAGGGAAAGAAGACTAGATCAAAGAAATAATCCTTCCGGAATTTTTTGCGTTATTTAGCCTAAAGACATAAAGCGTCCGACAATAAGAAGGTCATGTCTCTACAAGTGAAGGCCACCCCAAATGCCAATGGCAATCTATTTGAAGTAAAAACTGTACAGTCGGGTGCATTCCGCACACTAGTTGAGGCGCTCAAGGAAATTCTCACTGAGGCCAATCTAGAATTCGATTCGCAGGGCATTAAGATTGTCGCAGTGGATGAGACACATACTGTCTTAGTCTATCTGAGGCTGCACGCAGACCGCTTTGAGAACTTCTATTGCCCCGTAAAGCATGTGCTCGGTGTGAATATGATTTACTTATATAAACTCATCAAGACCATGGGTAATAATGATAGTCTGACTCTCTATCTGCCGGCGAATAATCCGAATAAACTCGGGATTCGCATGGAGAATACGGAGAAGTCTCAGGTCACCAATTTCTTTCTAAAACTCTTCGATACCGATGTGGAGGACATTAGTATTCCCAGCCTCAATTTCACCAGCATCATCCATATGCATAGCACTGACTTTCAGAAGATCTGTCGCGACATGAATGTGCTGGGTGAGAAGATGGAGATCACCAGCAGTGGTTCTAATCTAATCTTTCGCTGCATGGGTGATTTCGCTGAGCAGGAGACGATTATTGCGGATAATCAGGCCTCAATGAAGGTTCAGACCAAGGGGACTACCACTGAGATTGTGCAGGGCATTTTCCAGTTGAAGCACCTTGTCCTGTTTACTAAGTGCACTACGCTGTGCCCTAGCATTGAACTCTATCTGAAGAACGACTACCCTCTAATCTTACGCTACATGGTGGCAAACCTGGGCGAGGTCAAGTTAGTCTTAGCACCTATCCGTAACGTCAAGAAGGACTAGACATCTGAGCAGTATACCATAAAATTTGATCACTTAGTGAACTAATTATATGGTACCACACTATGACGACCTTACAGTATCTAGAAAAGACTGATCTACCCAAAGAGTTTGCAGTACGCTCATCTGATGGATTTAAACTCTTTACTTCTTGTGTTCTTAAGACCTGGAGCCAAGAAGATACGAGTATACTTTCACGATTGGACTCCTATGAGATTGCTCATGTAGCACTAATTCCCTCCTGTAAGAAAGTATCTGCATCACTAACGCGCAAATGGTATGGAGGCGATAGTGTCTCAGTAAATTGGACCTATGAAGGCTCTGAAGTAATGATTAGTCATAAGGATACCTTTAGAACCAAGTATATCCCTGTGATTATCTTTATTCGATGTACGCATGGAATTCTGCCTTCTGGTACCGACGTAAGTATTCCTAAATCACTGGATATTCTGCATAAACATTCTGCAAGCACCTATGATTCTCCTGAAGTATTTTACACGGACCCCTTTCTCAGTAGCGCTTCATCATCGGTAGTAGTTTCGAGTAGCAAATGTGCTGTTCTACCAAGACATGTGAAGTCTCTACTGATTCAACACAGTATACAGCAGAGAGAATCTTGCCCTATTTCTGGAGAGGATATTACTGAATCCATGGTGGAAGTGACCTCGTGTGGTCATGTGTTTGATAGGGCGTCAATTACACGATGGCTATCTATAGAAGGATCTAGAAAGTTGTGTCCAATCTGTAAGCAGGAATGTGTAGTCTAAACAAGGTCTAAACCCCATCTAACACTAAGTACCAATGGAAGAAGACCTGCTTAAGTTAGTTTCTTTACCGAAACATACACTTATATCTCTTTGTAAAGAAAGAGGTATACATGGATTCAGTAAATTAAACCGATTTGAACTTATTGCCTTACTTAGTATTGAAGAGCCTATAGAGGTAGATAACCTTGAACCGGCAGATAATCTTGAACAGGTAGATAACCTTGAACAGGTAGATACTAGCGAGCAGGTAGAAGAGTATAAACCCCGTAGAAAAGATACCTCTACTCTCTGGAAAGGACTCCTTTCTCTATGTATATTTTTACTTACTGCCTACAATATGTATTACATTCGCTTTTGAACATGCGGTGTGTAAATGACCTCCGAATCATTACACCTAGAATCGAGAAATGCAAGACCATTTGACAGATTAAAAGAATCTGCATTTGAATTCCAGATCTTCAGAATATTAAAGGTACCCTTCTTTGGACTCATGCTAATTCCCATGCATGTATTCCCCGTTTCAATAAATGCTACACCCAGCATTGCCTGAATAAGTTGAGATGAAAATACCTCCTTAACTGATTCCGAAGGAACCTTCATACTGTAACTGCCACCACGAATGTTCTGATGATTTTCCCAGAGGGGGAGGGTATCACCTCTCATAAAAAAAGGAAGACCACTCTTAAACGTATTCACATCAATCTCATTTAAAAGTGTAGTTACATCTTCCCATGTACTACACGTTTGAATTTTTACAAACGTATCAATCGTCCATCGCTCAGCGTCCGCTTGATGAAAGTACAATGTCCATGACCCCGTTGGTATTAGGTCCGTCGGCGCTACTGTCACGATTGTCTCGTTCATATATAGTAGTAGGTATAGATTCATTAAGCCCTTTTTCTACACAGTCGCCTGCGCCAGTAATTGCGGTTATACGAATGGAGGTATACTGATGAAATAGGCAGATTCCCTTCTGACACGACCAGAGAGTAACAATATCCTTGAGGGTCGGTTCTACAGGCCCGTTCCACTGTACATCATTCATCCATTCAGAGATATCAAAGGTCTCAACACCATCAATAGATACAGTGATCGCCAGGTAGGGAAGGTGCTTATAGTCTGATACAGTGGAAACGGTGGAACTAGTAAAGGTTGGCTTACCAGTGGCAACAGAGCAACGCCAACGAATACTCTCATCAGGAATTCCAGAATCAAGGAAGCACTGTGTCGATATAGGAACTGTCTGTTCCTTTAGGAAAATCCATGTATTCTTATTCTGTACCTCGCGATATACGACAGTAGCAAGTCGCTTCGCCCTCGTTAGACATGCAGATAGAGCATTAAAGATCCATGGTCCCCAGGTATAGACTACTTCGTCTAGCATACTAGGCTCTTTCATTCCTAAGTATTTAGACCGCCGCATTACATTCGTTTATTCCTATTGCATTTGCATTTCGGCTTAGGCTTTTGGCACACATCACAAGAACTCTTGCGACATCCACAGGAGGGACGAGGGCCGCCGCAAACGTGGCAGGGATCCTTGCGACATCCGCAGGTGCGGCGTGGGCGGCCGCATACATCACACTGGTCATCCCTAGAATTCATTTGTACAAAGGCCATGCTAATGACAATAAAAAGAAAGGCTAAGCCTAGAAGTCCCCAATTGACAAGTTCGTAGCCATAATTGCATAGAACAAATAATAAAACAGTTACTGTGCTACCAAAAAATAGGTGAAAGATACTTCTGTCAGCATGAGAATATAGCATATCAGTCAGCACTAAAGATATGGTAAGTAACCCCATGATCATACCCGTAGTGCAATTCAATAACATCTAGATATTGATTAGATTTTCTTTACTGTGCCCTTGATAGGATTGTAAATGCCGATTTGATCACCGACCTCTCCATCTACGTTAGCATAGACCATGTTATTGCTGTCCTTGAATAGGGACAGACCCTTATAGGTCCACTCCTCAACCTCAACCTCGGCCTCAGCCTCCTCCTCAACCTCGGCCTCAACCTCAACCTCGGCCTCAACCTCAACCTCGGCCTCAACCTCAACCTCCTCCTCAACCTCCTCCTCAACCTCCTCCTCAACCTCCTCCTCCACCTCCTCCTCCTCCTCCTCCTCAACCTCCTCCTCGGCCTCCTCCTCAACCTCCTCCTCCTCAGCCTCCTCCTCGACCTCCTCCTCCTCGACCTCCTCCTCAACCTGTGCGTTAGCATCATCCTCCTCTACATCAACATCAATTACGCTATTTGTCGGCTGAATCATGGACAGGAAATTTGACTGAACCTGAGGACGCTGCAGTTCAGGAATTAACGCAGATGTAGCAATCTCGCTCGCATGTGCCGTAGTGATCTCCACAATTCTCCTGTTAAGATCCTGAATAGCATTACTTAGTACAGCAAACTGCCTATCTTGCTGCATCCTGAGAGTATCAAGCGCTTCCCGAAAGTTATCCAGAGAATCCGAACTAGATGTACTCGATGTACCAGAAGCCTTTAGCGTATCCTCAGTTAACTTTAGCAGAATCTCATTCATGCTGATCTGAGCAGACTTGAATGCCGAATACATGTGATATGCAGTATACTACAGCAAATCACATGTCAATTTTTTCACTATAGTAAAACCCCTATACTTACTTTTTTACCTTGTTTACCTGCAGATTCATTACTGCATCCAGGGTACTATTCTTATCCTTCAACGGCTTTGTTCGCTTCAGTCTCAGACCAGACTCCTGAGGTCGCTGAAGTTCAGCACCCACACCTCTCGCCGTCGTATTTCTCAGAGAAGTCTCATAGAAATCAATCGGTTTCGTATCGAGAGATGCCAGGATGCTAATTACAGGCGGCAGATGAATATCAATGCGAATATTCTTCTTGTTAATAATATCCCTATACTCTGAATGAGATAGAGTTCCGCCAAAAAAGGCGAGACTCTCCTTCGGAGGTGCAGGATGGATGGCCTCGGTCTGCTTATACATCCTATGAAGCAGTGCCTGTCGCTCCCATCTTACCTGTGGATCAATGTGCTCGTGCAGCAAATAGGAAATCCCACAGGAGAGAGTACAGAAGTTTCCGTAAATCGTATAGACCCCATCCTGCTCAAGCGTGGGAAGTACAACCGGCCTTCCATCAAAGGTACCTGCACACCAGAAGCACGCGGCCTGCGTAGATTCAGGGACCGTCATAGTCTCATTTGAGACAGTGTACTCAACCAGGACATCGATTGTCTTGAAGGCCTTAGACTCCTCCTTCGCTGGCTCAGCATTTGACTCTGTATGCTGAGCAATATCAGATTCGCTAATTGTCTCAGGGAGTTTCGCAGGCTCGGCCTCTGCTGACTCAGAGAAGACAACCTCTGCATTACTGGAATATAGATTATCCGCCATGGCATCATAGGGTTGCGGGTTTACAGGAGGCCTCGGATCATACACCAGTGGCCCATCCTGGAATTGGATTTCCGTGGAACGGAAGGGTAGGTGGGCAATAAGCGGGCGACGGGGCTCTGGTGTAAAGGTCCCCTGAATTTCCCCATCGGCTGAGACAACCGCTACTACTGCTGTCTTTGCCTTAGACTTGGCCTTTGCCTTCTTTTTCTTTTCCTTTTCTCCTTCGCCCCCAGGTAGTTCTGTAGTTAATTTATTTTTTGGAACACCCTTTGGCATATCTTTCTAAGCAAAACTAGTGATAGACGTTTAGGCACTTAATGTAATAGGAAATATAAGAGTATATGGGCACTATTTCACGTGTAGATCGATGTATCAATGCCATGATCCAATATCCTGAAAAATTCCAACATTGTATCTTTGTTGGTCCACCAGGATGCGGAAAGACTACCGCAGCATGGAATATTGTTCATCGATTCTATAAAACACCCCTTGAGCGTGTGGGCAGGGCGCTTTTCTTAAACGCCAGTGATGAGCGGAGCCTTGAAGCAATTCGCTCGAAGGTGTATCCCTTTACAGAATCTGCAGGGTCTGGCCTCTTTGGTATAACGGATAAGCCAAAGATTATTATCTTTGATGAGGTCGAGACACTTACTGAGCCGGCACAACTTGCCTTGCGCAATCTAATCGAACGCCCGACGACTGAAATTCTTGTATTTTTCTTATGCAATTCCCTATCAAAGGTGCATGCGACACTTAGATCGCGTTTCTTTATTCTACGCTTCGACCCCCTGCCTCTTACTGTCTTGACTGATCGGCTGAGAACGATTAATTCAACTGCCATAGTGCCTGGGCAGTTTGATATTCGTCTTCGACGGAGTGATCTGCGATTTTTTCTTCTGAATCCCAAAGAAACTCGTTCTGCAACACAGTGGTTATGTAAGATGCTTACCTTACATCCGTCTGAAGTGAACTCATATCTTAAGAAGACCTATAATGACATGTCATTGCAGACATTTGGATGCCATATCTTAACCCTGTCTCTGATTACAAACACTGGCCTGGACTTATGGAAGGATTGGATAAAGGTGTGTGATCCGAATTTATCCAATTGGATTACGGAAGACACTGCGATCACTATAATGCATGATTTGTGGAAAGGGTCCACAGTAAGTAGAGATGAATGAGATAACTAAGATAGTAAACAACCCCCTTCAAGGCATAGTGTGCCCGTCACCGAGGCGAAAGAAGGTAGCGCGGCCAAGATGGATGTGTAAGCATGCAGAGGCAGTCTTAGTTGACAGAGAGAATTGTGTATATAAATGCTTTGAGTGTAATCCGACACGCGGTACAATTACTGTAGTTCCTAATGTTTCAACGAAGGCCAGATCTCCGAAACCAGTAACGGTATCTCCTTCTCATGGCGATGAATCCCCTAAGGGCTTTACCTAATTTGTAGGCGTACCTAAAAAAATGAAGCAGCCCACATAAACCAAGGTAGGCACATGGATAAGGAGCCTCTCACTATGACCCCGCTCAGAATCTCCACCACGGTTACAACCTGTCATGCGGGATGCCCAATTAAACTTCACAGGCTTTTCGAGCACTTTTCGCGGTGGGCAATTCCCTTTGGGTATCCTGGAGATGGATTCCTTAAGATGGAATATCAGACAAAGGTTATTGGATCTTCAACACGCGATGTACTAACCAAGCGGAAGGTCACAGAGAAGACCTTCTTTAATCAGGCGACCCTTGTGATTCGCAAGATGTTGCCGAACAAGACTGCATGGAAGGAGGTAAACATTAAACTCTTTGCAAATGGCGGCATTCAAATGACGGGTGTTCCTACTCCTGAGTTCAGCCTCGAGGCCATTACCTATGTGCTTGATTCCATTAAGCGCGAGGATCCTGAGGTCTTTACTGGAACCTCTCAGATTAATAAGTTCCGTATTCAACTGATTAATAGTGATTACAGTATTAATCGGCAGATTCACCAGGAGAAACTCCATAAGATTCTCAGCAACGTGTATAATCTGTTCAGCAGCCATGAGAGCACTATCTATCAGGGGGTCAACACGAAATACTATTATAAC
>Ga0114976_10002028_pt1 | contig 12725 bp, 11 predicted proteins | sample S_130805_EF_Meta_FD_87319 | JGI IMG/M metagenome (GOLD analysis project Ga0114976, IMG submission 87319) | Freshwater microbial communities from Lake Simoncouche, Canada to study carbon cycling - S_130805_EF_MetaG | ecosystem: Environmental > Aquatic > Freshwater > Lake | place: Lake...
AGTGCATATGTTAAATCTGCCATTACATCTTTAGAAAACACTTCCTGAGTTTGCGATTCACCTTCATAGAGAACGCCTTTATTGGGTCCTGTTACCGAAGCGATTAAGTAAGGTTTTGAGTAAACGCCTTGTGCGGCAAAAGTTGCGTAAGCACTTGCTACATCCATAACGTGTGGACTGGCAACACCAAGTACAACAGATGGTGCAGGAACCATCGCAATTGACTCTGGAATTCCAGCACGGCGAGCAACGTCTACTACTTTTTCAAGCCCGGCAAACTGTCCTAGTGGGACAAAAACTGTGTTTACTGAGTGTTTCGTTGCTTCCAATAAATCAATTTGGCCCCAACCTTCATTACCGTAGTTGGACACTTCATATGGTTTGCCAAGGTCATCAAATATTTGCGGTGAATCACCATTCCACATTGATGTAAGCGGAATCCCAGCCTCAAGTGCTGCAACTATCGCAAAGGGTTTAAAGGTAGAGCCGGCTAGTGCAATTGACTGAGTTGCATCATTTAATTGGCGCTTCAAGTAATCAGCGCCGCCATACATCGCAATTATTTCTCCTGTGCCAGGGCGAATTGCGGCAAGTCCGATATGTAAATTATCGGGAGCTTTCTTTGGATACAACTTAGTTACTGCATCGACTGCAGATTGTTGCGCCCGTTGATCTAGCGTGGTTTTAATTACCAGTCCACCAACCAAGAGTTGATCTTCACTAAATCCGAGTTTGCCCATCTCTTTTTGCACTGCCGCAACTATGTGACCTTTGGGACCGCTGAGTTGTCCAGACTTAGTTCGTGGAATAACAGTTGGGAATTTTGTTTTAGCTGCTTCTTCAGGAGTTATCCATTCCTTATCAAGCATTCCATTAATTACATATTGATATCTATTTTTTAGACGTTCTTCATTCTCTTTGGAAAGTGATGGATCGTAATATCCGGGTGAGCGCAAAATGCTGGCAATTACAGCAATCTGCGAGAGAGATAGTTGGTCTACGTTGCGATTGAAATATTGCTGTGCTGCTGTTTGCACGCCATACGAACCGCGGCCGAAGTAAATTGTGTTGAGATAGTTTTCTAGAATTTGGTCTTTGGAAAGTGAATTTTCCAGCTTCAATGAGATTACAAGTTCTTTAATTTTTCGCTGAATCGTTCGGCTTGGTGACAAGAACGCAGTCTTAGCGTATTGCTGCGTGATTGTTGATCCACCTTCACCATTAAGTGAACCTGACTTTAAATTGTTTAGCAGCGCACGAGAAATACCTGTAATGCTAAATGCTTTGTTGGAATAGAAGTTGCGATCTTCGGCCGCCATGACCGCATTTCGTAAATCAAGCGGGATTTTTGCAAGCGGCAAAATCTGACGGTTCTGTGAACCAATTCGACCAATTTCTTCACCATTTGAATATTGAATGATTGTTGATTGACTATTTACGTAAGCATTTGGGTCTGGAATAGAGACGGTAAACCACGCAAATGCAAAAAGTGTTGAGCCTGCAATAAAGCCAAAGCAGGCTAGGAAAATTGCGGCGCGGATTAGCTTTCTGCGGATCATTTCTGAAGGTTACCCTTTAACCCAATCATCATCTTCCAAGGTGCGCACCCGACGGGGTGGCTTTCTCTCAGATCCATCACCTAATAGATAGGAAGCGCATAAGTGGTTCCAGGAGCAATCACGGCAGACCTCGACGATGTAGACAGCGAATTCTCCGAACTCTTTCTCCATTTCCAGCAATTCAATTTCAGTCTTAATGCGACCTGAGAACTGACCTAACTGATCTCCGAAGGTGTAACGAAGTTCAACCAGTGAATCTTTTTTACAGACTGGGCATTTTCGGGAAGTTTTTTCCCCGTGGTATTTAGCAGCCCTAATTAAATATGGATCAGCGTCACAAGCATCTACAACCCCGCGGAACAACGCCAATAAGGTGGCGCGCTTATCGAGTGAATAATCGATGAACGCTCGTTTAGATTTCATAATAGGAGAAGGATAAACCCCTTTTGAGTACTTCGCCCGACTACCCTTTAACTATGAACGTTTGGCAACTCTTAACAGATCGTAAATTTTCGCGGTTGTTACGGGTTCGCTGGACCGGTCAAATGACCGATGGAGTTTTTCAAAGCGCTTTGGCATCTTTTGTTATCTTCTCTCCCGAACGCCAGGCCAACGCTTTAAGTGCCGCTCTTGCATTTGCGGTCGTACTGCTTCCATATTCAATAATTGGACCATTTGTTGGAACTATTTTAGATCGAGTTTCCAGACAGCGGGCGATTGCATATTCAAATTTATTGCGCGCGCTAACACTTACGGTGGTTTCATTTCTAATTTTCGAAGGAAGAACTGGGATCGAGTTAACAATATTTGTATTGGTGGCATTCGGTGTTAATCGTTTAATTCTCGCAGGACTCTCTGCCGGCATACCTTTGATGATTGAGAGCAAATCTTTAATTTCAGCCAATGCTTTGGCAGTAACCGGTGGTTCTGTATGTGTGGTTCTAGGCGGTGGTATCGGATTAGGTCTGCGTCGTTTATTAGATGATGCAACCACGGCAGACCACGCAGATGGGTACATAATTTTGGTTGGTGCTATCGGTTACTTACTCGCCGCGCTCTTTACTGCAACGCTGAAGAAGCGAGAAATTGGTCCACTCGATCACGAGATAAAAAACGCAAGTTTTTCACAAGGTTTGATTGAGATGCGTGAAGGATTCAAGTTCCTGAGACAAAATCTTGATACAGCCCGAGGTATTGGCGCAGTCGCTGTACATCGCGGTGGAATAACTGCTTTAACTTTAATTGCCCTTTTGTTAGAACGAAATACCTTTCACGATCCTGCTGATAATGAAGCAGGGTTGGCAGGTTTAAGTTTTACTCTCTCCATCGCCGCCTGTGGGTTTGTAGTCGGTGCCGTTATAGCGCCCTACAGTGTAAGAAAAGTTGGAAGACATCGTTGGATGAGATTTGCAATGGTTGCAAGTGCTGTTGGCCCACTTTTTATTGTCTTTACACGCACGCCACTCACTTTGGCTTGCGCAGCTTTTGTTACCGCTTTATTTGGACAAAGTTTGAAAGTTACTAACGATGCTTTAGTACAGTCAAAAATTGATGACATATACCGCGGAAGAGTATTTTCTGTCTACGATGTAGTTGTTAACGGTGCAATTGTTTCGGGGGCTGTTTTCGCGGCGCTATTGCTTCCAAATTCGGGAGATGCATTTTTGGTTCCATTGCTAGTGGCGATACTGTATTTAACTGCAGGTCTGCGCTTACTTCGTGGAAGTGTTTTCTTTGCTCCACCAGTCAAGTAACTCTTTCGTGGCGCGCTCTTGACCGAGTGGGCCATTCTCTAACCGCAGCTCCAAGAGAAAATCTAAGGCCTTACCAACAGCAGCCGATGGTTTGATATTTAACAACTCCATTACCTGCGCGCCATCCAAATCTGGTCTGATCTTTGAAAGTTCTTCCTCTTCCATTAGTTTTGCAATCCGCGCTTCTAGGCTGTCGTAAACCTTCGCTAAGCGCTCGGCCTTCTTTAAATTACGCGTGGTGCAATCGGCGCGAGTTAGAACGTGTAAATGAACTAGTAAATCTCCGGCGTCGCGAACGTATCTGCGCACAGCAGAATCTGTCCATTCCCCATCGCCATATCCGTGAAAACGAAGGTGCAGCGCGACTAAAGTTTCCACTTGATCGATTGTCTCTCCATCAAAACGGAGCGCTTTTAAGCGAGATTTTGCTAAGCGCGCACCAACTATTTCGTGATGGTGAAAAGAAACGCCGCCACCAGCAATAAGGCTGCGCGTCTTTGGTTTGCCAATATCGTGCAAAAGCGCAGCAAGGCGAATCACTAAATCAGGTCCGCCTAAACGATCTTCATTAGCAATGGCTTGCTCTAGAACGGTTATTGAATGCTCATAAACATCTTTGTGATGGTGATGCTCATCTATTTCTAGGCGCAGCTTCGGTATCTCGGGCAGAACTATTTCGGCAAGACCGGTTTCTACCAGAATTGTTATTCCAACCCGAGGCTTGGGTGACATTAACATTTTTGAAAATTCGTCACGAATTCGTTCTGCAGAAATAATTGAAATTCTTCCCGCCATATCTTTCATTGCCTGCAAAACGTCGGGTGCAATTTCAAAACCTAATTGACTGGCAAAACGAGCGGCGCGCATCATTCTAAGTGGGTCATCTGAAAATGAATTTTCAGCGGTAGTTGGTGTGCGAAGTACTTTCTTCGCCAAATCTGCTAAACCATTGTAAGGGTCTATAAACTCTGGAACTGCGGTGGTTAATTCAAGAGCCATCGCGTTAACTGTGAAATCACGTCTCGATAGATCTCCTGCAATATTTTCACCATAGCTAACTTCGGGTTTGCGGCTTTCTGGGTCGTAACTTTCGCTGCGATAAGTTGTTACTTCAACTGTTGTGTCGCCGCGTTTTCCTGCAACGGTTCCGTACTCAATTCCTGTTTCCCAAATATTTTCTGCCCAGGTTTTTAATATTTTCTTTGTATCTTCTGGTTTTGCATTTGTTGTGAAATCTAAATCGTTTCCGAGGCGTCCGAGTAACGCATCGCGCACCGGTCCACCGACAAGGGCGAGTCGAAATCCTTCTGCAGCAAAGCTTTGGGCAAGTGAACTCGCCAGCGGCGCTCGTTTAATCAGCGAGGCGATCGCAACTTCTCCTGCGGCTCCTAATGCACTCGTCACAATAGGTAAGGTTAGAGCAGTACCCTTGCTCTATGACCCCGGCACCTGGTGCGGGCAGCGAAGGTACGAAGAAAAAGCGGAGGCGCAAGCGCCCCGCACATCGCGCCCCACTTACAAAAGATTCAACTTCCCCTGGCGATGTTGCACCCTCAAGTGCTGCGCCGAAACGTCATAAACCTGGCCCAAAGAACTATGCCAAGCGCGTTGATGAAGTCTCAGCCGGCGGATTGGTGGTTGATCGCAGCGGAAAGAATGGTCTCTTAATCGGTCGCATCGATCATAAAGATGCGTCTGGAGAGAGAATTTTGTGGTCGCTTCCAAAAGGTCACATTGAAGAAGGTGAAACTCCTGAACAAGCCGCGTTGCGCGAAGTTGCCGAAGAGACCGGAATTGAATCAGCGATTGAAAGATCACTTGGAGTAATTGATTTCTGGTTTATGGCCGGTGGTAAGCGCATCCATAAAACTGTTCACCATTATCTCTTCCGTGAAACTGGCGGCAAGTTGGCTGCGCAAGAGAGTGAAGTCGATGAGGTTGGTTGGTTTCCTTTATCTGAAATAGTGGAACTTTTAGCATATCCAGATGAAAAGAAATTAATTGCCCGCACGGATGCATCTGCAGAGTTAGAAGAACAATGAAGAAATTTGGCTTACTTTCGCTAACCGTTTTTTTACTTTTTGGATTCTTGCCGCAAGTAAGCGCTGATAATTCTGTAATAAATCTAGTTAGTAAGCCGCATCAACTATTTGATGGCACTTTCTTAAATGATGATTTGGCAAAAGATTTGTCACCTGATGGATCGCTAGGTAAAGCGGTAGAGCAGAAACGTACTAAGGCGCGCACTTGGATAGTTGATGCTGCACTTTTAGATGAAGTTGCAGAAATGGCAAATGGTTATACTTTAAAAGATGAGACCGAACCAATTGGTGAATTAATTGCTAAAGAGTGGATGGCCCGATTATTACTTGCTACATCGGGTGATCGGATAATTGTTTTGCCGTATGGGAATCCCGATATTGTTTTGACAAAGAAGCTTGCCCCTAGTGAACTTCGTCTTTATTCTGCATACGCCTACGAAAGGGTGGCTTTCCATTTAAATAGACGAATTCCAGAAGAAGGTAGCGAAAACTGGAGCAACGGCGAATCCGCTTTAAGTACATCGTTGCGCAAGAAGTACACTCAAAATCGTCGCGTTTTAACAACTCTCTCTTCAGTTGTGAATGCCCCTGAGCTCCAAGCCCAGCGTGCCAAACTTGCGGTAATTCTCTCGCCAACTTTGAGTAAAGATGAGCAAAGAATTTTCTCTTACAACGCTGACGCTGCTGTTGCGGATACTTTAAATAAGTTGCGAATTACGGGCGGTAAATATCAAATAGCCTCAAAAACTGGGAATCTGCCAGTAACGGTGATAAATGACTTTAGCGTTCCGGTTATTGTGAATATTAAATTTATGGCCTCTAATTCACGTCTTCAGGTTTCAAATATTACTGGGCTACAAATACCTGCTAACTCTCGCGCCCAATTGGCAATGCCTTTCTCGGTTATTGCATCAGGGGCCACGACAGTTATTGCACAAATTACTAACTCTGATGGAAGAGTTATTGGAAAATCCTCTAAGTTGGCAATCAATCTCACCATCTTTGATTCTAAAGTCACTGGCTTCACAATTGGCGCGGCGGTTCTGTTATTTGTTGCCGCATTGACCCAAACTATTCGCAGGATAAGAAGGGGGCGCAATGAAAAACAATGACCTCTTCCGCGCTTCCGGCGTTATGGCAATTGGCACAATTCTTTCGCGAATTACTGGATTCTTTCGCGCCATTTTGGGGGTTGCGGTTCTTGGTACCGCTTTATTAGCCGATGCTTACAACGTGGCAAACACCATGCCAAATATTTTGTATAACTTATTGGTTGGTGGAGCACTGACCGCAATTTTTGTTCCACAACTCGTTCGATCTTTCTCTGATGAAGATGGTGGTCACGGTTTCGCTTCTCGCTTAGTTACGACAATCTCGGGAATTCTCCTGCTGTTGGTCTTGGTCGGTGTAATTTTTGCGCCTGCTTTGGTGCGTCTCTACGCTCCAGAGTTTGCGACAGATGGTTTTGAGAAAGAATTTTCAATCGCGGTTGCTTTCACTCGCTATTGCCTTCCCCAAATATTCTTTTTAGGCCTATTTACAATGCTTGGACAGGTGGCAAACGCTCGAGGTTCTTTTGCACCGCTTATGTGGGCGCCAATTGCCAATAACCTGGTCGTTATAGGTGTTTTCGCTGGCGTTTTGATTATGCAAAATAGTTTGACCGTTGAAAATATAACTGACGGACAAATCCAACTTTTAGGGTGGGGAACAACGCTCGGAATTGTGGTGCAAGCGTTGATTTTAATTCCGGTTGTAAAACAATCCGGAATTCGCCTGCGACCAATCTTTGGCGTTGCTGGTTTAGGTAAATCATTTTCTTTAGCGGGTTGGACTTTAATTTATGTCCTAATCTCTCAAATCGGTTATTTGATTACAGTAAATGTTGCGACCAGCGCGGCGGTTCGAAGCGCACAGGCAGGAATAGCAACCGGTGTCGGCTTTACTCCATTTACCAGCGCTTATTACATAATGTTGTTGCCATATTCCATAGTAACCATCTCTATTGTTACCGCGCTTTTGCCACATCTTTCTAAGTTGGCAATTGATAAGAATGTTGATGAAGTTAAGAAGCAGTTGATTCGTGCGATTCGCATGTGTGGCGTAGTCACTGTACCGAGTTCTGTTGCATTCTTACTTTTCGGTTCACTGATGACCGAGGTTCTTTACTTTGGAATTTCACTAGAAGATTCGCGATACATTGGATATGTTCTCTCTGCTTTGAGTTTGGGGCTGGTAGCTTTCTCAATAAACCTGGTCTTAATTCGTGGATTCAACGCTTTTGAAGATACTAAGACACAAGTAGTATCAATACTAATTATTAATATTGTTTCGTCTGCGCTTTCCTATATATTTCTAGCGACGGTTAAGAATGAGCATGTAACAATCGGACTTGGCTTAGCTTTTTCAATAAGTTACATAATTGGTTTATTTGTAACAATCTCTCTTTTGAAGAAGCATGTAGGAAAGTTTGAGTACTCGCACTTTCTTGGTCAGCACCTACGTTTGTATCTAGCATCTTTCTTGGCGATGATTCCATTCTTCGCTATCGCACTCCTCTTTGGATGGGTAAGTGATGATGCTCAGCCAATAATCGGTGTATTAAGGTTGTTCTTTGTCCTATTTGGGGGCGGTTTAGGTTTCTTGTTATTGGGGCACGCATTTAAAATAACTGAGATAGCCGCCCTTAAAGAGTTCGCAATCTCACTATTGCGCAAACGTAAGTCATCTCGCGAGAAATAAGTAGAAGTGGATACGCTGAGCACATGGTAAGAAATCTTGTAATTGTCGGTTCTGGTCCCGCTGGATATACCGCTGCTATCTACGCTGCGCGTGCTCAGTTAGATCCGCTTATCTACGAAGGCTCTGTTACCGCTGGTGGCGCGTTAATGAACACAACTGAGGTGGAAAACTTTCCTGGCTTCGTTGATGGCGTAATGGGCCCGGATTTAATGGACAGTATGCGCAAACAAGCTAAACGTTTCGGCGCGGAACTCATCACAGATGATGTCGTTGAAATGGATTTGTCGGGCGATATTAAAATTATTAAAGATGGCTCCGGTAACACTGTGGAAGCCAAAGCAGTTATTTTGGCAATGGGATCTGCATATAAAGAGATTGGTTTAACCAACGAGAAACGTTTATCAGGTCGCGGTGTCTCTTGGTGTGCAACCTGTGATGGTTTCTTCTTCCGCGATCAAGTGATTGCAGTAGTCGGCGGTGGAGATTCAGCCGTTGAAGAAGCGACATTCTTAACAAAATTTGCATCAAAAGTTGTTCTAGTTCACCGTCGTGATTCACTTCGCGCCTCAAAAATTATGGCAGAGCGCGCGCTTTCTAATCCAAAGATTGAAATGTTGTGGAATACAGAAGTCACTGATGTTCTTGGTGCAGATAAAGTTGAAGGTTTGCAATTGCGAAATACCGTTACTGGTGAAGAATCTAAACGAGATTTCACTGGCTTATTTGTCGCTATTGGACATATCCCAAGAAGTGAACTTGTTACATCACAAGTGACTTTAAATGAAGAAGGTTATGTTGCAGTTGAGGGGCGTTCAACTCGTACAAACCTAAAAGGTGTTTTCGCTTGTGGGGATCTAGTCGATTTCACATACCGTCAGGCAATTACTGCGGCAGGCTCGGGATGTCAGGCAGCCCTTGATGCTGAAAAGTTCCTCTCTCACTAGTAGGCTTCAAATATTAATATTTAACCGTTAAAGATCCATTAGGGGAGTGAAAATGAGTGCAGGTAAAGTCACAGCGGCCAATTTCGACGAGGTAGTTCTCAAGAGCAGCAAGCCGGTTCTTGTAGATTTTTGGGCTGAATGGTGTGGTCCTTGCCGCGCAGTTGGACCAATCTTGGATGAGATCGCCAATGAACACGGTGAAAAACTCACAATCGTAAAGCTAAATACTGATGAAGAGTCAGCTATCGCCATTAAATATGGAGTTACATCAATTCCAATGTTAAATGTTTATGTAAACGGTGAAGTTGTAAAGACCATCATTGGTGCTAAGCCAAAACCAGCTCTTCTTAAAGAGCTAGAAGCTTTCATCTAATCAACTCGTTGAATTAGGTTAATTATGAAAGAACTATCTCCTGACGAGATCCGTTCTTTTCAGCAAGAGCGTGGCCTTCACATAACAGGTGAGTTAAACGATTCAACTCGGCGTGCACTTGAAGAAGCGCGCTGGAAATTAGGCGATCGCTCGCTCAACCTGCAACCTTCGCCAATGATGCGTGGTGATGATGTTGCTGCGCTACAAGCCCGCTTAACTGAAATGGGTTTTAATGCAGGGCGAGTCGACGGTATTTTCGGTGAGCGCACTGAATCCGCAGTTAAAGAGTTTCAAAAATCTGTAGGAATTAAAGTTGATGGCAAATGCGGACCAGCCACGATTATCGCTCTGATTCGTTTAACAAAAATTGTTTCCGGCGGCGCACCTACTCAAATGCGTGAGAGCGCTGCGCAAAGAAATCGTGGTCCGGCACTTGCAAATAAAGTAATTGTTATTGATCCGGCATTTAGTGAAACTGAAGCTGAAATTGTTTACGATATTGCGCAACGTATAGAAGGTCGTTTGCTTGCACTGGGTGCCAGCGTTTTTTTAACGCGCGGTCCCCGAAATGTACTTACTGAAAGCCAGATAATTTCTTTCGCAAATAAAAATAGCGCCGATCTTGTAATTTCACTTCACACCGATAGTCATAAGAATTCTCAAGCGCACGGTGTTTCAACCTATTTTTACGGCAGTGATGCACACGGAATTCACTCCATAGTTGGTGAAAGATTCGCCTCCTTGGTACAACGTGAAATTTGCGCGCGTACTGATCTATTAAATTGCCGTACACACGCCAAAACTTGGGATGTGCTTCGCCTGACTCAAGCGCCGGCGGTTCGAGTTGATTTGGGATATTTAACAAATGAGGGCGATGCTGCCCGGTTGGCGCGTCCTGATTTTCGTGACACTTTAGCCGAGGCATTTATCATCGCGATCCAACGCCTTTATTTATCTGCCGAAGATGACGCTAAAACAGGAACCTTGCGTTTATCTGACCTACGTAGCGCAGGGATTCGTCGCTAGTTTTAATCGGTTCGCCCTTACTTGCGAGCATGTGGGAGACTTTCTCTTATGTCTGAAGTATCGGTCCGTTTTCAAACGGGTGCTCCGCAATATCTGGAACAACGATTTGCTGCGCGCGCTGCCGAAATGTTGCCTTCAGAAATTCGCTCACTTTTTGCAGTTGCCTCTCGCCCTGAGATTGTTTCACTAGCTGGTGGAATGCCAAATCTTTCTGCGCTTCCTATGGAGATGATGGCAGGGGTTGTAAATGAATTGATTTTAAGTAATGGCGCGGAAGCGCTTCAGTATGGAAGTGGTCAGGGCCATCCAAAACTTCGCGAGCAGATTTGTGATGTTATGGCGCTGGAAGGTATCCGCGCTAATCCCGATGACATTGTTGTAACCACTGGGTCACAGCAGGCTTTAGATTTAATTTCGCGAATATTTATCGATCCAGGTGATGTCGTTCTTGTTGAAGCCCCTTCATATGTCGGAGCGCTTGGAACATTTAGACAATATGAGGCATCTGTTGTGCATGTTGAAATGGATATGAATGGCCTTGTTCCTGATTCTTTGCGCGCTGCAATTAAATCGGTGCGCGCAGCTGGCCGTAAAATCAAGTTTTTATATTTGATTCCAAATTATCAAAACCCAACCGGTGTTTTGCTTCCTGCTGATCGCCGCACAGAAATTCTCGCGATCTGCCGCGAAGAAGCAATTTTTGTTGTTGAAGATAATCCTTACGGGCTTTTAGGGTTTGACCGACCATCACCAAATGCGATGCGCGCAGAAGATTCTGAAAATGTAATTTATTTGGGTTCTTTCTCTAAAACAATCGCTTCTGGTCTACGTATCGGTTGGGCGCTTGTCCCGCAATCTCTTAAAGATAAATTAGTAATTGCATCTGAATCTTCAATTCTCTGCCCTTCAAACTTTACGCAGTTAACAATCTCAAGTTATTTAGCAGATCAACCTTGGCGCGATCAGATCGCATCTTTCTGCGAGCTATATAAGGTTCGTCGCGATGCAATGCTTGAATCACTCGAAGAGTATTTCCCTGCGGAAGCTACTTGGACTAAGCCGGGTGGCGGATTCTATGTCTGGGTTAATTTGCCACCAGAAATTGATACTAAAGCGATGATGCCAAAGGCGATTGTTGCCAAGGTGGCTTATGTACCCGGAACAGCTTTCTACGCCGATGGTTTTGGCTCTTGGTCGATGCGGTTGTCTTATTGCCACCCAACACCTGAGCGAATCCGTGAAGGCGTTAAAGCTCTCGGTGGAATTGTTAAGCAAGAAAAAACGCGCCGCGGTACTGAACTTAAATAACTTTACTTACCTTCGATTAAATCAACGATCCGCTGTAGGTCTTCGCGGCCAGCAAATTCAATAACAATCTTTCCTTTGCCGCCAACACCTTGAACGCTAACTCTGGTATCTAAATAATCGCTCAATAGTTCTGCAGCTGCCAAAGTTTCACCGCTAGCCGCACCTTTTGTAGTTTTAGGCGATCCGCTCTTCTTCTTTGGTGAATGGATTGCCACGGCTTCTTCAGTTGCTCTAACGCTTAAACCCTCTGCAACTATGCGGCCCGCTAGTTTTTCAATCTCTGCTTCATCGGTTAACCCAAGTAAGGCTCGTGCATGTCCTGCTGAAATTACTCCTGCTGCGACTTTACGTTGCACTGAAAGAGGTAAATTCAACAAACGCATGGTGTTGGAAATTAGTGGGCGTGATCTTCCTAGTTTTGTTGCTAACTCATCATGTGTGCAATTAAAGTCGGTGAGAAGTTGTGCGTAAGCAGCGCCTTCTTCAAGTGGGTTTAATTGACTGCGATGAATATTTTCAATTAACGCTTCGCGCAATAGTTCGTTATCTGGTGTCTGGCGAATAATTACTGGAATGCTTTTTAATCCTGCAGCTTTTGCGGCGCGGAAGCGGCGCTCTCCCATAATTAACTCATATTTACCGGCAGATGTTTGGCGCACAACAGGAGGTTGCAAAATGCCAATCTCTTTAATGGAAGCTGTTAATTCATTAAGTGCGGTTTCATCAAATACCGAACGTGGTTGGCGTGGGTTGGGTGAGATTGAATCAATAGAAACTTCGTTCTGTTGTGCAACTTCATTTCCCGCAACAGTTAGGGATGTTGGGATTAATGAATCTAGGTTGGTTCCGAGTCCGCCACGTTTTGCACTCATGCAATCTCTCCATCGCGTTTGTAATTGATATTTACAACATTTGAATCAAATTTAATTTCATCTTTAGGTTTGCCGCGTTCTGCGATTTCGCGCGCTACCTGCATG
>Ga0114976_10002033_pt1 | contig 12711 bp, 7 predicted proteins | sample S_130805_EF_Meta_FD_87319 | JGI IMG/M metagenome (GOLD analysis project Ga0114976, IMG submission 87319) | Freshwater microbial communities from Lake Simoncouche, Canada to study carbon cycling - S_130805_EF_MetaG | ecosystem: Environmental > Aquatic > Freshwater > Lake | place: Lake...
AGAGTCACGATGCCCTTGGCGGAATCCAGAAGCAGCCAGTCGGCGATGCCTCGGGTCGGTCCGGTGGAGAGCACGTACTCGGCTTGGCGAGGGTCGTACTTAAACGCTTGGAACTGCTCGTCGACCTTCAGGCCGAGAATCGCTTCCCAGCTACCGGTGCCGAAGCTCCAGGGCAGGCCAACCAGGTTGGCGGTGGACGGAAGTGAAACCTTGGGAACGGTCGCGACGTTGATCGTGCCCGGGATCAGCTTTCGAGCACCGGTGGGCGACGAAACTTGAACCGTGTAAGCCTTGATGCCGCTGATGTCCGTATTCACGCGAACTTTGAAGTCAACGAAGGAAATTCGTCGCGGGTTGATCTGGTTGATCGTCGCAACCATCGTCGACGAAGTCGGGTTAGCATCATCCACCATTCCGGGCGGCAAGCTCACTTCGACGCGGACGTCTTGAAGGGTGACTTCTTCGTTGGCATCGGCGTAACCGACGGTGTTGTCAACGTAAACGCGGAGGGTGAAAGGATTCGGCTCCAGCGCGTTCACGTCAGTTGCGCCGGTCGAGATGACCTTGGGCGCGTCGACGACCACCGAGAACGGACGCGTGTAGTTACCGTTCGACCACGTGGACTTGTAGTACGCGATGATCTCTCGAGTGCCATTGGCGGCAACTGCAGTCGGCTGCCACTTCTGGATGTAGCCCCACTCGAACGGTCCCACCGGAAAGTCGCTCGAGACCAGCTGGTCGGGCATGGTTGGCGAATTGTTCGTGTATGGACCTAGAACAAATCCTACACTGCCGATGGTTACTTCATCAACCGGAGTCTGTTCGTTTGTTGCTTCGCCGTTCACAACGGTGGGCGAATTAACAATCTGCAGACCATAGGCGTTTTCTTGAGAAATGCCAAAGTTAATCGTGTCGGTCAGTTGCAAAGGAACCGTGTCGGTAACGGTAGTGGTGTCAATAACTCGCTGGAATCGTTGGGGAGTGATGAACGGTTTGTTCCCGGACGCGTAGACGTGAGCGAATCCTAAAGTCTCGCCGTTTTGATCAAGGCCGAACATCCACTGACCAAACCACATGCCAACGTTTCGCGATTCGGCGGTCGTGTTGGTCAGTCGCCAGCGGAACTTGGCGGCATCACCTACCAAGTCAAACCGAAGACGAACATCGTAGTTGGTAACGGTGGTTTCGTAAATGCCGTAGCGATCGGATGCACCCTGGAAGGACAAGGTGGTGCCGTTGGAACCGATAAGGGATTTGGTGACGGCACCGGCAGCGGTGCGATCGACGACCATGGCGTAGCCAATTGCTCCGCCAACCATAAACGGCATACCAAACTGCAGCCGCAGATAGTCGTCAAAACTTGACTGGACCGATCCAAGTCGGCCGATAGAAAATCCAATGCGCCCGGGTGCGTTGAAGGTGGCTCCGTTCGGCGGCACGCACGACTTATCGTACGTGTCTGTACCGGAGATACCGACATTGAGCACGAACAGATCGTTCTCAATGTACTGGGTGCCGTAGTCGTCGCTCGGCCCGGTGGTGCTCATGGGCGGCCAGCATGCCGGGTCATACCCAGCCTGCGCCATCGCCGCGCTACAACCGGCGACCAAAGCCAGTGTCGCAAAACTTTTCAGGAAAATTCGATTCATCGGATTTCTACCATTCGGACGCCCTTACCCCCGTCATAGGTTCGACGGGGATAAGGAATGACGATTCAATTGCGGATCCTAATCGTCTAGGGGGGAGGCGGCGGACCAACCGGCGGCTTGTAAGCTCTCGGTTGCGAGAACACGTATCGCTCCCACCAGGTTCGCTCCGGCTTAGGACCCGGCTTGTCCTGAGTGTTTCGCACGCCAACTCGCCAGTAGACGGTGGTTGCGGTCTTGATGTAGCTCGGCAACGAAGACGAACTGACATCGACGGTCGGGAAGCTTCCCGTTCCTACCGACACGATCTTCTTCTGAACCGTGTAAATGCGGTTCTTGGGGAAGTCGATCTGGTCGGAGAACTCAAGCTTGGCTTCGAGTTGCAGAGCGAAGGCGGAACTGGCCGTGATTGCGAAGGAGAACACTTGGTTTCCTTGAATCTGAGCGTTGTTGTCCGGCTTCGACAGGGTGGGTCGCAGAAGAGCGGTGGCAAGACCACGCGCCGACTGCAGGTCGCTAACGGTGTAGCAGGAGATTGCGGTGACGCCCGAGTTGCCCAATCCAGTTCCGCCGGTCGTGCCGGTGGTTCCAGTGGTGCCCGTCGTACCGGTAGTGCCGGTCGTACCGGTGGTACCGGTGGTACCCGTGGTTCCCGTCGTCGTGGTCAGGTTATTCGGATCGTCGATCTCGTCGACGCCCTGGACGACCTGAACCGAGAACTGATAAGGTGCGCCGGTGACGATCGGCAGCGACGTTGCGCTGGAGCCTGCAAAAGTACCCGTACAACCAGGGATCGGCTTGATGATGTTGCGGCCGTCAGTCCAGTTAAAGGTAGCGGCGGCGTCCGTTGATCGCATCGTGTATCCGCTGGCGGTACCGTCAGTGACGGCCACCGGCGAATCGGATCGATCGCTTCGCCAAATCTGCCAAGCAACCTTGTTCTGGCTGTTGGAGAAGGCGTTGACACTCCAGCTGACTCGGATTGCCGAAGCGTTCTCCGGAATCGTAGAGTCCATGTAGGCTTCTGCAGTTACGTTAGAAGCGCCATTTTGACCGCCAGATCCACCTTGACCAACCAGGAACCCGATCAGACCCAAGATGAGAAGGGTCGTGATCAGCCCGGTCGGGGCGCCAGATCGTCGTGGGGTTACCGTCTTGGGTCCCGTCGCGGTGAAGCCCGGCAATACGGCCGGAACGTCGAAGACTGATTCCACGCGGTCGCCCGGTCGGATGCCCTTAAGCACTCGCTCCGGCTTGATGACCGAACTGTCGAACTCAACGTCAGTCACCTTAGCGGTGGCAACTTGAACGCCATTTCGCTTAACGATAACTTGCTGGCCCGGCTTGAAGCCCGAGCGCGAACCCTGGTTAACCAGTGCTCGGTCGACGGTCGTGTTCAATACCGTTCCGTAGGGCAGGATTCGCGCACCGATTTCTCGGATCGCAATCGCCGCCGCCTGCAGAATGGCATCGTTGATCAAAACCTTGTCGTCGGTCGAATCCGGACGCGTCGTCGACGTGCCCATGACCGCAGCTCCGTTCACCGGAAGTCCGCTGGCGACGTCGTAAACCACGACGCGCAGGGAAACGTTGGCGTACTTGCCGCCCGATGCCTTCAACACGCGGTAGTCGACTACTTCACCCGTAATCACCTTGGTGGCGCGTGCCTCTTGGGCAACCCGCATCAGGTTGATGAACTGGGCCGGAGGATTAGGCACGCCGAGCTTCGTAATCGCTCGAACCACCGTTTCCTGCGGAATCAACTCAACGTTCGGATTGTTGACTTTCGACAACTCACCGATGAGCGCACTGCTCGCTCGAGCACCGTACTCCGTGCCTTGCTCTTTAAGGTTGGAAAACTCCACCACGGCGATGAACTCACTTGGTGTCGCTACCTGGGCCGATGCACGACCCAATAGAGCTAAGGTTAGAGTTGGCAATAATAATGCCAAAACGACGAAATGGCTGAAAATCCTTCCCGCTAACGAAGTATTGAACCGCCTCACTTTGACGCGTCCTCCTTGTACATCCTCTTTAAGATTGGGCCTCTGCCCGCTGAATTTGGGCTTCCGCCCGGTTGCCAGGCGAACGCCGCGCGAGCGACGTTATCACTGGAAGTTGCAAAGATTAGATCGCCCAATAAAGCTCCGCTTCCTGGACCACCGATTTTTCCCTCTCGGGTTGAAAGTTTCGTCATTATAGATCTGGATCTAACTTTGTTGATCACCTAACGCGCCGTACTTCACGTACTTCCGTATTAGGCACGGGCAGTATAGCACGAACCTATTCGGTTCGCAATCTTGCCACCCGCAAGCCTAATTTGGCTTCCGTAAAATATCGGCGTCTGGCCAGTGAAGTTTTTCCAACACGGCTTGAGACTGCCTTTTGACGCTTTCGAGGCTTTCATTGGTTCTAATGATCGCGTCTGCAAATGGTAATTTTGCGACGGTGGGCAGTTGAACGGCAATTAATTGGTCCGTCAGCCCCTCATTCCCGGTTCTGGCCAGCAATCGGTTTCGCTGCTCCGCCGCGCCGCAGGTCACCACAATCACCGCGTCCATCTGTGAAAATCGGACCGTTTCGATCAACAGGGGAATTTCGGCAACTCCATGAAAGTCGGTCAATTGGGCAGAAATCCACGGATGGAGAATCTGGTTCAACTGCCGCCGAAAGCGATCATCCGCCAGTGCGCGATCACGGATCTCGAATCGCTCCGGCTCATTCCCATCAAATAGGTCCACGATTCGGGCCCAATTCTCGGGTTCTTGGAGCGCATCTCGGGCGAACGCATCCGCTGAAAAGGTGGGCACGCCGAGTTCGGCCATAAAACCGAGCACGGTCGACTTTCCCTCCGCGATCCCTCCGGTTAGAGCAATGCGCACCCCCAGATGATAGCCGCTGCCCACCTGCAGTCAGTCGACATGCAAAAAAGGCGGCTCCTGCAGTTGCAGGAGCCGCCTTGAGGTTTTGCTCTTGGAAAGAAGAGCTTTACGCCGTTTCTTCGGAGTCGTCGGCCTTCGCCGGCTCTTCCTCGGAAGCGTCGTCTCGGTTGAGCAGGCCGCGCAGCGCGCCCAGTCGCTCGCCGATGGTTGCACCGCCGGTCGCGAAGCCGCGTCGGCTGCTGCCGCCGGTGTCGTCTCCCTCGATCGGGCCGTCGTCTCGGCGTCCGCGAGGACCGCCCTTGCCGCCGGGACCGCTTCGCTTGGGTCCGTCGCCGCGTCGAAGATCCGCTTCAAATCCGCTGGAAGCCTCGGTGGCACCCGGTCGAAGCTCGGCTCCACCGCCGATTGCGCGCATGGAAAGAACCATTCGTCGCTCGTCGGGTCGCAGATCGATGATCTGAGCCTCGACTTCCTGGCCTTCTTCCACCACGTCTTGCGGCTTTCGAATGCGTCGGATGCTCATTTCGCTGACCGGCATGAACGCCTCGGCGCCCTCCGGAAGCTTGATGAACGCACCGCTCTGAACAATTCGCGAGATGTTGACGGTCAGCTTCTGCTGATTCTTGTAGTTCTCTCGAATCAGGTTCCACGGATCCGGCAGGACCTGTCGGTGTCCAAGCGAGATCTTGCCATTGCCCGGATCCAGTCGCAGGACCATGACCTTGATCTTCTGGCCTTCCTTGAACATCTCCTTGGGGTGGGTGATTCGAGCCCAGCTCATTTCTGAAATGTGCAGGAGACCATCCACGCCGCCGAGGTCAACGAACGCGCCGTAATCCGCCAGCCGTCGGACGGTTCCCTCGAGGGTGTCGCCCGGCTTGACGTTGGTGAAGATATCGTCCTTAGCGGCCGTTCGTCGCTCTTCTTCCGCCTGTCGGTTGGAGAGAACGACCTTCTTTCGCTCGCGGTCGATTTCGATGACCTTGAGTTCCAGCGGCTGACCGACGTACTTCTCGATGTTGCGAAGCTTGCCACTACCCACGTGGGTGGCCGGAACGAATCCGCGCACGCCGACGTCGACCACGAGGCCGCCCTTAACGCGGTCGATAACCTGCGCGGTCAGGGTCTCTTGGCTTCGGTGCGCGCCTTCAATTCGGTCCCAAACTTCTTCAAAGTCGGCTCGCTTCTTGGAAACGATCGGGTTGCCTTCCGCGCCTTCCGGACGGATAACGATAACGCTGATCTTGTCGCCAATGTTGAAGAGGCCAATCGCAGTCTGCAGATTGTCTTCGCTCAACTCGCTGAGCGGGACAATTCCTTCGGCCTTGGTACCAAGGTCAACAAAAACCTTATCGGCATCAACCTGAATGACGGTGGCCTCAATGCGCTCACCCTTGCTCAGTCGCTTGAATCCGCCGTCGGGGGAATCGCCCTCCACGGAGAAGTCACCCGCCATGTAGCTCTCGAAGAGGTCCATGTCGCTGACCTTTTCTTTCGCCGGAGCGGCAACGACCACCGGTGCTTCGGCAACGGGAGTCGCTTCAACGGCTACGGGGGCTTCTGCTACGGGAGCATCCGATACCGGTGCTTCGGCAACCGGGGCTTCGGGCTGGGCAGGGGCGGCCGATTCCTCAGCAGCAGGGGCAGGCGTCTCGGTAACTTCGGTTACCGATTCGGTCACGTCGGGCGCCGTGGCTTCGGGGGCAGTGGTTTCAACGGTGGCTTCGGTTGCTACCGCTTCGGTTACTGCTTCCACCGGGGCCTCCGCCGGGGCACCGGATTCGGTCGCCTCGATGTCGGTTGGCGTCGGGTTCTGGTCGATCGTCATAAGTCTGGGGATTTGCTCCAAGAATAGGTGTGCCTGGCACCTCTCTCCCACTCATCATCGAGGCGAGCACGAGGCACAAAACAACTCATTATGACGCAATTTCTGAATTCCAATCGCGGGTAGCGGCATACAAACTGCGATATCGGGCCCCAACTTCCGAATAATCTTGCCCGCTGGGATCAACTTGGGCGCGAGTACGTACGGTTTGGCGCGTAGCTTCCGCCACATTCGGCCAAATTCCAATGCCGACGCCCGCCAAAATGGCCGCCCCCATTGATGGCCCTTCTTCCGCTTCCAATCGCACGCACGGGGCCTCAAACGCATCCGCAAGGAGTTGAATCCAGAAATCACCCTTGGCGCCGCCGCCCGAAACGCGAATCTGATTGGAGTCCGCGCCCAGCGACTTGAGCACATCAAAGCCTTCTTTCAGGCCGCAGGTGATTCCTTCAAACACCGCTCGGGCCAGCTCCGCCCGTCCCGTTGCCAAACTCAACCCCGAGAGCGATGCTCGCGCAAGTGGGTCATTGTGGGGACTGCGCTCTCCGGTTAGGTACGGCAAGAAGGTGGCCCCGTTGGCGCCCAGCGTGGCCGTCGCCGCCAACGCTCCAATTTGATCATAGGTCATATCCGGGAAAAGATTGGTGCGGGCCCATGCCAACGCTCCTGCGCAGCTCAGCATCACCGTCATGGCGTGCCAAGACCCGTTGGCGTGGCAAAACGTGTGGGCCCGACCGGCTTCGTCGTATCGCGGCGAATCCAGCGAAGTGAACACCACTCCGCTCGTCCCCAACGAAACGCTGACCACCCCGGGCTCCACCGCGCCGGTGCCAACCGCCCCCGCCGCCTGATCCCCGCCACCGGCAACCACCGGAATTCCATCGGCGGTTTCGCCGGTAACCATGTAGGATTCAAAAACCGGAGGAAAGAAGGTGGGATCCACTTCCAATTGCCCCATCATCCGATTGCTCCAGGTCCGGTTGGGGACGTCAAAAATTCCCGTACCGCTGGCATCGCTAGCGTCCCCCGCCTTAACGCCGGTCAACTTCAACCGGATGTAATCCTTGGGCAGCAAAACGGATTTCACTCGCAGGTAGTTAGATAGCTCGTGGTTGCGCAACCACAGCAATTTCGGCAGTTGGAAGCCGGTGAGCGGAGGATTTCCGGTGATCGCCTTCACGGTCTCGGCCCCGATGGCCGCGTTGATCTCGTCGCATTCCGCCACCGTGCGCTGATCGTTCCAAAGAATCGCCGGGCGAATCACGCGATCCGAGGAATCCAAAAACACCGAGCCGTGCATTTGCCCGGCCAAACCGATGGCATCGACCTTATGGTCCGCCAGTTGCTCCATACAGCTCTGAACGCCGGTCCACCAATCTTCCGGATTCTGTTCGGACCAACCGGGTTGGGGCACCGAAATCGGATACTCCGCGTGGGCCTGCGCCAGCACCCGTCCCGTTTCATCGATGATGATCGCCTTACATCCCGACGTGCCGATATCCAGTCCGAGCAACTTTGCCATGGGCATCGTGATACCAGACGACGGCTCGCTCGGGCAGGTAATTTGGGGGAATGAAACGGGCCGTCATTGATGTTGGGTCAGGGTCGGTCGTACTCCTGGTCGCCGAGGAGTTGGAGGGTGAGTGGACCCCCGTATTTGAATCCTCCGACATGAGCTACCTAGGCGAAGGCGTCAAGCAGACTGGGGAACTCCGGGAAGACCGGATGATTGCCACTCTCGCCGCGATCAAGACCGCCTCCGACGCCGCCCGAGCCCACGGCGCCAATCAAGTCGACGCGGTTGGCACCATGGCTTTGCGACTGGCCAACAACGCCGCCGATTTTCAGGCTCGCGCCGCCGCCCAAGGCATCCCGGTACAGATCATTTCGGGGGAGGAGGAGGCCGAACTCGGGTTCCTCGCCGTCACCGAAGACCCCATTTTTTCGACTCATGAGAGCCTGTCCATTCTGGACCCCGGCGGCCAGTCGACCGAGCTCACCGTGGCTTACCGTGATGAAACCGGTTGGCATCGCCGCTTCCAGCACTCCTATCCCCTGGGGACTCTCCAACTCCGCGGAAGCCTTCTGCAAAGAGAGACTCCAGAAATTAGCGAAATTCTTGCCGCAACTTTCCAAATTGACGATACGATAGGGGTGGAAATCGCGCCCGCCGATCCGGGTCCCGTGGTTGCCCTGGGGGCACCCGGGACGGATCTGGTGATGGTGCGAAACCGATGGACCGAATGGGATGCCAACCGGGTTCACGGGGCCTATGTAGATTACGAAGAGGTCGGAAAGGCGGTGGGATGGTTCATGAGAATGACCGACGCGGAGCGTCAGGCGGTGCCGGGAGTAGATCCGGGCCGTGGTCGCACCATTCATGCCGGTTGCCTCATCTTGGAGCGCTTTTTGAACGCCCTTGCCGCACCGGGTGTCTGGGTCAGCGTTCGCGGTTGGAGGCATGCGTGGATCGCTCACCGGATGTAAACCCGCGTCACGATTCCCTATGGGATCGGTTGCGCGATCTGATGAACGCCCCCCATACCAGTCGCTGGGTGGTGGGGACGGGCCTGGCCTCAGTCGTCGTGTTTTACGGCGCAGGATCGCTGATTAGGGCGACCCGGCCGGTGGCCCCGCTGGTGGTGAGCGAGGAATCATCGGCGAAAGAATCGACCGCAAAAGGGTCGGATAAGTTAATGGTGCACGTGGTTGGTGCCGTCTGCGTTCCCGGCGTGGTGAAGTTGGAACCCGGTAGCCGCGTATCCGATGCGATCAAAGCGGCGGGTGGTCCCTGGTCCAATGCGGCCACCGACGCCCTCAATCTGGCCGCCAAAGTCGAGGATGGTCAAAAAATCATTGTGCCCAAGCGGGGCACGGTGGCCGCCGCCGCGACCAAAACCACCCCCACCCGACTCGCTGGCTCAACCCGCACCCGTTCGGCCCCGCCGCGAGATTTCTCCGGAGAAATCCCCGTGGTTCCCCCCGGCGTTATGGAGATTGAACCCCTCCCGGTCGCCAGTCCCGCGCCGATCGCCGAGCGCGAGTCCACTCCTCCCCGCGAATCTCGAGCGACGAAAGCGACGACCTCATCGGTGGTTAGCCTGAACTCCGCCTCCCGCGCGGAACTAGAGACCTTGCCGGGGATCGGCCCCAAAACCGCCGAGGCGATCATGGCTTACCGCTCCGAGCGCGGCGCGTTTTCCAGCATTGAAGAACTGATCAACGTCAAGGGCATCGGTCCCAAGAAGATGGAAAAAATGCGCCCCTTCTTGCGGCTATAGCCGATCCAAACGAACCGGCTACCGTCCGCCCAGGCCGCTTAGCGTGACGCCTTCGATGAAGTACTTCTGCATGAAGAAGAACAGGCACAGCACCGGCACCATCGTCATCGTAGCAAAGGCCATCAGCAGTCCCGGCTCGGTGCTGCGATCGCCCTGGTAAAGCTGGAGCGCATAGCTCAAGGGCATGTTCTCGGGCGAGTTGATGTAGATCAGCGGTCCCATGAAGTTGTTCCAAGCCCCCATGAACGTCCAGATGAAGATAACCGCCAGCGCCGGCTTGATCTGCGGCAACATGATGGACCAGAACGCCCGCAGGTAGCTACAGCCGTCGATCTTGGAGGCGTCTTCCAGTTCCATCGGGATCCCCCGGAAGAACTGTCGAAGCAGGAACACGTTAAATGCCGAGGCAAAGAAGGCCGGCACCCACAGCGGATAAAGCGTGTCAATCCAGCCCAGAGATCGGAAGATTAAGAACTGCGGTAACAACGTCACCGCCCCGGGCAACATCATCGTGGCCAGCAGAATCGCAAACCACGAATCCCGCCCCGGGAACTGCAACCGGCTGAATCCGTACGCCACCAAACTACACGACAACACCGTTCCGATTACCCCCATGAACACCAGAATCAGGGTGTTCTTGAGATACACCAAGCCGTTCATCGTCTCCGGCGGCAGGTAGCTCAGGGCGTCGGGATAGTTCTGCCATCGCAGTCCATCGCGCCGGACTGGCTCCACTTCCGTCGGCGGAAACTCCTTGGTTTGCCCCTTCAGCGAGTCGGGCTCCTCAAATTGAATCCGGCGAGCGCCGGAGTCCAGCTCTTCGATTACGATTCCCGTTCCCGTCACCCCATTCACCTTGGCGGTAACAATCGGCGCATCCCGAGGGATCTCCTTGAGCGACGTTCGCGTTGACTCCAGCGTCGTGCCGCGCAGAGAGAGCGGCTTGAAAATGTCCATCTTCACCGTCCCGTCGGGCTTCTGGTCGAGGATCGTGGCCTGAACCGTCTGACCCTGAAATGCCACTTCAAAAAGTGGATTCTTGGGGTCCAGATAAGGCTTCGTGAGGGAGACTTTTGGCACCCAGATGATGCCGTTCGGCGACGCCATGTCCCGATCCTCCTTGAAACTGGTGATCAACAAGAACGCGAACGGCAGGCCAAATACCAGCGATCCAGCCACCAGCGCCATCTGCGTGACGATGGTCCGGCTATGGGTCCGCGATGCCGTCTGTTGAGCCGCCAACGCCATCGCAATGGCCCCGCCAATCACTAAGAGCGCCGTGATGGCCAGCGTCTTGAGGTCAAACGGAATGGACCCGCGCAACACCTGGATATCGCTGGTTTTATCCTGGAAATACCAGGCGGCCGATAGTGTCATGACGCCGGCCCAGACCGCCGCCGAACCCAGCCGCGCCTTTCGTTCCTCGGGCATCGTCGCCAGAGCGGCTTGAGCGCCTCGCACCGCCAGCATGATCAGCGCGGCAAACCCGAGCCAAGCCGGGAACGGCATCACAAACCAGACCAGCCGGAACTGATAGACGCTTCCGACCGGAGCCTTCGGTCCAAAAGAGGTGGGGATCGTCAGCGAAGCCGCGAAGCAGAGCACGGAGATGATCGCCGAGATCGCCATCGCCCGGGTGGTCGCCGACTTTTCAACGGCAGTCTGCATCCGAAGCGCGACCGCCATCAAGCCGATGCGGATCACCAAAATCCAGCCGAGCCAACCGGCCACTGTCGCAACGAGATAAATCAGATTCGGGTGCATTATTTGTCACTCTCGTAGTGCACCCAGCGGGGGGCGATTTTGAATTGGATGAAGGTGAGCACCAGAATGATCGCAAAGATCATCCACGCGATGGCACTGGCTGGCCCCATCTTGAAGAAGGCAAATCCGTCCTGAAACAGCTTGAACACCGGGGACAGAAGCGAGTCATCGGGACCCACCGGGCCATCCTTGCTTGGCCGCATCGTATAAACGCGATCGAATTCCTGCATCGCTCCAATGAAGCCCATGACGGTGTTGAAGAAAATCACCGGCGACAGCATCGGCACCGTCACCGTCCAGAACTGCTTGCGAGGATTAGCTCCGTCCAGAGATGCGGCTTCGTAGAGGGTGGTCGAAACCCCCTTGAGTCCCGCCAGCCACAGCACCATTCCGCTGCCCGCCCCCCACATGCCTTGGAGGATCAGCGCGTTCTTACTCCAATCGGCACTTTGCAGCCAGTTGGGCGGGGTGCTTCCAAACCACTGCGTAAACGTTGCCTGCCAGATACTGTTGATCAGTCCTTTATTGGCGTCCGGGGTCAGAATCCAAACCCACAGCACGGCGCTGGCGATGCCCGGCACAATCGCCGGCATATAAAAGAAGGTTCGGTAGAACCGCATGCCCTTGGTTGCCTGATTGAGCAGAAGCGCGATGGCAAGGCCGGTGAACAGACCCAGCGGAACGCCGATCGCCGCCAGATAAACCGCATTCGAAAGCGCCCGCAGCATGGTGGCGCGGTCCACCGTGGCCAAGTCCATGTAGTTCTTGGTCCCCACCCAGCGCGCTTCGTTCAAAACGTCCCACTGAGTGAAGCTAAAGAACAGCGACGCCAGCATCGGTCCCACGGTCAGCAAGAAGAATCCAAACAGCCACGGGGAGATGAAAATGTAGCCCCACACGGTTTCCGTCCGCGCGATGCGACCCATCCGCTGCCGGGAAAGCCAGAACACAAATCCTGCCACCGCCGCCACCAGCAGCCCGATTCCGATCTTCAGCGGGATCGAAAGATCCACGATCGGATACTTCTCGCGGTCGTAGAAGGCATCTAGATCGCGTTGAACCTTGCTCTGCCCTTCGGCGAGCGTTTGCGCCGGGGATCCCTTCTTATACAGAGCCGACTCCATCGCCTTCACGTGCTCGCTCCAGAGCAACTGGCCGACGAACGTGGCTGGACGTACCCGGCCGTACTTGCCCATCTCAATGTGCATCGCCAGGGCATCAGCAAACTTCTTATCAGCGGGCTTGAAACGCTCAAACGACGCCTCGTTAGCCTCTTTGGAGCCCATCAGTCGTGGAATGAACGCCCGTCCCCG
>Ga0114976_10002034_pt1 | contig 12711 bp, 8 predicted proteins | sample S_130805_EF_Meta_FD_87319 | JGI IMG/M metagenome (GOLD analysis project Ga0114976, IMG submission 87319) | Freshwater microbial communities from Lake Simoncouche, Canada to study carbon cycling - S_130805_EF_MetaG | ecosystem: Environmental > Aquatic > Freshwater > Lake | place: Lake...
GCTCCCTTTTCGTCGAGCCGGCCAGAGGCGACGGCTTCGACCATCGCGCAATCGGGCGCAGTCGGCAGGTGGGTGCACCCTCGTGGGCACTCCTCGGCGATGAGCGCAAGGTCGCCGAATGCGTCGACCAGATGATCGGTGTCGATGTGGCCGAGTCCGAAGGAACGCACACCGGGAGTGTCGATGATCCAGCCGGAACCGGAGCCGGAGCCGGAGCCGGCGGGCGCCACGTAGCGCAGACAAATGGAGCTACTCGAGGTGTGCCGCCCGCGGCCGGTGACGTCGTTGACACGACCGACGGCGCGGTGCGCATCCGGAACCAATGCATTGACGAGAGTCGACTTGCCGACGCCCGAGTGGCCGACGGCAACGGTGACGTGGCCGACGAGGAGTTCCCCGATTTCGGCCAGCGGAGGATCGTCGGATCGGCTCGTCACCACAATCAGGTCGAGCCCGGCAAAGTGTGAGAGAAACTCGCTCGGGTCGGCGAGGTCGGTCTTGGTGATGCACAGAATCGGTGTGAGCCGAGCGTCATACGCCGCAACGAGGTAGCGATCGACGAGGCGCAGGCGCGGCTCGGGGTTCGCCGCCGCCACGACTATGAGCATTTGGTCGGCGTTCGCTACGATGACGCGTTCGACGGTGTCGGTGTCATCCGCACTACGTCGAAGGAGCGTGCTGCGTTCTTCGATGCGCACAATGCGGGCCAGGCTGCCCTCGACGCCTGTTGTGTCGCCCACGAGAGCGACACGGTCGCCGGTCACAATTGATTTGCGACCAAGTTCGCGTGCCCGAGAAGAAGTGACCACAACGTCGTCGTCGAGCAAAACCGTGAACCGACCTCGGTCGACACTGATGACCATGCCGGGCACGGCCTCCGAATGTTCGGGGCGAATCTTGGTGCGTGGACGATTGCCCTTCGGGTTGGCACGCACGCGCACCTGTGTTTCGTCGAACTCGGGCTCGTCGTCGTCAGACCCGTCGCTCCACCAACTCATGCGGTCGGCGCATCCGATGTGTGACTGGTCGCACGCTCGGTCGCCCCGACAAGAGTCATCCACAGCTGCGGAAACTCAGGCAGCGTCTTCGCCGTCGTTGCGATGTTTTCAATCTGCACGCCGGGTATGCGCAGTCCGATCAGAGCTCCGGCAGTCGCCATTCTGTGGTCCTCGTAGCTGTGCCATTCACCGCCGTGCAGTGGCGCGGGAGCAATATGTAGACCGTCGTCTAGTTCCGTTACCGTGCCACCGAGTTTGTTAATTTCGGTGGCGAGAGCGGCCAAGCGATCGGTTTCGTGGTGACGAATGTGGCCAATTCCCGTGATGGTGCTTTCGGTTTCCGCGAGGGCCGCCAAGGCAACAAGAGCAGGGGCAAGTTCACCGCCCGTCGTGAGATCGAGCGTCACACCGGTGACTCGCCCGGTGCCGCTGACGGTAACACGAGAGCCCTCGCGGTGAACCGTGGCACCAAAGAGCGGCAGGAGCATGAGGAGGTCGTTACCCACCTGCGTGGTCGAGCTGGGCCATCCGTCAATCGTGACCGACCCGCCGGCGACCAGCGCGGCCGCCAAAAACGGAGCCGCATTCGAGAGGTCGGGCTCGATGGAGACTTCTCCACCGGAAATCTCACCGGGATGCACGACCCAACGACCGGGTTCCGGAGTGTCGGCGCGCACACCACGTGCACGAAGCACATCGAGTGTCATATCGATGTGGGGGATGCTCGGCAGACGTTCGCCCGAATGGCGCAAGTCGAGGCCGTTCTCAAATCGGGCAGCGGAAAGTAGCAGTCCCGACACGAACTGACTCGAACTCGAGGCGTCAATCGTCAACTCGCCGCCCGCCACGCGCCCGGTGCCGTGAACGGTAAACGGTAAAGCTCCTCGGCCTTCGTCGGAGATGTCGACCCCGAGCGCTCGCAACGACGAAATAGTGACTGACATGGGGCGACGTCGCGCGCCGGCATCCCCGTCGAACGTCGTGGGACCGAGAGCGAGTGCAGCCACGGGTGGCAGAAAGCGCATGACCGTTCCGGCCAGCCCGACATCGATTGTGGTCGAACCGATCAGTTCAGCGGGAGTGACCAGCCAATCGCCGCCAAAGGCACCGTCGCCGGGCACGTCCGTGACGCTCGCACCGAGCGAGCGCAGTGCCTCAACCATTAACGAGGTATCCCGCGAATGCAAGGGTCGCTGCAACAGGGTCGGCGTGCTGGCCAAGGCCGCGAGCACCAACTCGCGGTTGGTGAGGGATTTCGACCCGGGCAATTGGAGTCGCGCATCCACACCGGTATCGCACGTCGGTGCCAGCCAGAGTGGTGATTCGCCGTGTGGCACGTCGTTCGACTCGTAAGGGTCGAATTCGGGTCGGGAATACGGCGAGGTCAACATTGGTTCTAAGACTACCGGTCACAAAAGTTGGGAGCCTTGGATGAGTGCAACTCTCGTCGAGCGCACGACAGCTGCGCTACGCGGTCCCACCGCCAGAACACGTCACGGCGTAGTCTTGACCACGATGACTACCGACATGGACGAGCGCCGCACGCAGTTCGTCGAGCAAGCGATGCCGCTGATTGACAGCCTCTACGGTCACGCCATGAACTTGACGCGCAACCCTGCCGACGCAAACGACCTCGTGCAAGAGACGTATCTCAAAGCTTTCGCCGCGTTCGATTCGTTTGAACAGGGCACCAACATCAAGGCGTGGTTGCACCGAATTCTCAAGAACACGTTCATCAACCAATACCGCAAGCAGCAAAACCACCCGTTCGAGGGCGCGCTCGAAGAGCTCGAAGATTGGCAACTCGGCGACGCAGAGAGTCGTACGGCGACATCGAGTCGATCTGCCGAAGCGGAGGCGATTGATCACCTGCCGGCGAGTGCAGTGAAGGATGCCCTGCAATCCATTCCCGAAGAATTCCGCATGGCCGTCTTTTTGGCCGATGTGGAGGGCTACTCCTACCAGGAGATTGCCGACATCATGGAAACCCCCACCGGAACGGTCATGAGCCGCTTGCATCGTGGTCGTCGCCTGTTGCGCGAGATGCTGGGCGAGTATGCGGCCGAGCAGGGTATTGGCACCACGAAGAAGGGAGCCGCATCATGACCGACTGCGGTTGCGAGAAAGCCCGCAAGGCACTCGAAGAATATTTGCACAACGAGCTCTGCACTGAAGAGGCGACCGACATTCGTGATCACATGGCTAACTGTGTCGATTGCGCGGATGAACACCATGTCGGAGTCGTGCTGACCGACGTCATTGCTCGCTCGTGTGCCGAGACGGCGCCGCCAGACCTACGCAGCCAGGTCATGTCGCAATTGCGCGACATTCAAGCGCACCCCTAAAGAGTTAGCGCTCGCTCCAGAATCGCTGCCGCCTCAACCGCGTGTCGCTTCGCCGAGCCAGCCGCCGGAGAGGCTGCCGACGGGCGCGAGATATTGCGAATCGTGCGACCTTTGAGCTGCTTCGACACCTCAAGCAGAATGAACGGCCACGCGCCCTGATTTTCGGGCTCGTCCTGGAACCACACCAGCTCGGCGTTCGGGTAGGTCTCGATAATGCCGTTTAACTCAACCATGGGCGCCGGGTAGAACTGCTCAAGACGCACCACGGCAATGCTCGGGTTGGGGGTCTTCTCCAGCTCAGCCAGGAGGTCGTGATAGGGCTTCCCGGCTGTGATCACCACGCGACGCACAGCTGAGCGGTCGAGTCCGCGGGAATCGTCGATAACCGGCAGGAAGCCTCCGGTCGTGAAGTCTTCAACGTTGCTCGATGCGCCACGCAAGCGCAACATTGCCTTCGGCGTAAACACGATGAGCGGACGACGCGGAGTCGCATACGCGTGACGGCGCAACAAGTGAAAGTAGGAAGCCGGCGTCGACGGACGCGCCACGACCATGTTGTTTTCCGCGCACAGCTGCAGATAACGCTCGATACGTGCCGACGAGTGGTCGGGTCCTTGTCCCTCGTAGCCGTGCGGCAACAACAACACGACACCCGAGTTCTGATTCCACTTCTGTTCGGCCGACGACACGAACTCGTCGATGACCGTTTGAGCGCCATTCGCGAAATCGCCGAACTGGCCCTCCCAGAGCACGAGAGCGTCCTCGCGCTCGACCGAGTAGCCATACTCAAATGCCATGACCGCGTACTCGCTCAGGAGAGAGTCGTAGATGTAGAACCGTCCTTGAGAATTGCTCAAGTTCATCAACGGCAGCCACTCCTGGCCGTTCTCCCGGTCGTGGAAAACGGAGTGGCGCTGCACGAAGGTGCCGCGGCGCACATCCTGACCCGTCAATCGCACGGGCTTTCCCTCGAGAAGAACGGAACCGAATGCCAACAGCTCTCCGAAGCCCCAGTCGATGTCGCCCTGTCGACTCATTTCGGCACGCTTGACGAGTAGCTGCTGCAACTTCGGATGAACGGAGAAGCCCTCGGGGATGTTGTTGAAGGCATCGCCGATTCGAGCAATCGTGTCGGGGCCAACCGGAGGGACGACCGCAGTCTGCTCGGCGACCGGCGCACTCGTGGTGGGCGCAGCGGCAGATTCAATCTCGGACTGCGCCACATGGGTCTCGGCAAACGCCTGTTCCAATTCGTTTTGGAAGTCCGCCTGGGCTTTGTCGAACTCTTCTTGCGTAATGTCGCGACGACCCACTAGGGCCTCCGTGTACAGGCGGCGCACCGAACGCTTCGCCTCGATCAGGTTGTACATCAGTGGTTGCGTCATCGACGGGTCGTCACCCTCATTGTGCCCGCGTCGGCGGTAGCACACGAGGTCGATAACGACGTCTTTATTGAACTTCTGACGGAACTCAAAGGCCAAATGAGCCACCCGAACGACGGCCTCGGGGTCATCACCGTTGACGTGCCAAATAGGCGCTTGAATCGCCTTGGCAACATCGGTTGAGTAGACGGAGGTGCGCGATTCACCGGGGGGAGTGGTGAAGCCGATCTGGTTGTTGATCACGATGTGCACGGTGCCGCCGATGCGGTATCCGCGCAGTTGCGACATCTGAAGTGACTCGTAGACGACTCCCTGGCCTGCCATCGAGGCATCGCCGTGAATCAACACGGGAACAGTCGTGAAGGAGGCGATGGGGTACGGGTCTTGCTTTGCGCGCACGATGCCTTGCAGCACGCCATTGACGGCCTCAAGGTGTGAGGGATTCGCGGCGAGGTAAACCGGAACCTGCTTGCCATCGGGAGAAACGAAGAGACCTTCCGTACCCAGGTGGTACTTGACGTCACCTGAACCCTGAACGGACTTGGGGTCGGCCGTCGTGCCTTCGAATTCGCGGAAGACCTGGCCGTAGGTCTTGCCGGCAATGTTGGTGAGAACGTTCAAGCGACCACGGTGGGCCATGCCGATGGCCACGCCGTCGAGTTCACTCTTTGCCGACTCCAGAAGAATGCGGTCGAGAAGTGCGATGACCGACTCACCGCCCTCGAGGCTGAATCGCTTTTGACCGACGTACTTGGTTTGCAGGAATGTTTCGAAAGCCTCAGCTTCGTTGAGCTTTTCGAGGATGCGCATCTGCTCGTCGTGGCCGGGCTTCTCGTACGGGCGCTCCACCTGCTCTTGAATCCACGCGCGTTGTTCCGGGTCCTGAATGTGCATGTATTCCAGACCCACGGTTCGGCAATAGGAGTCGCGCAGAATGCCGAGAATTTTGCGCAGTGGCGCGCTGTTCGTGCCCCCAATTCCACCCGTGACGAATTCACGATCGAGGTCCCAAAACGAGAGACCGTGGTTTTCGATTTCGAGGTCGGGGTGCGTTCGCTGCTGGTATTCGAGCGGGTCGATGTCGGCCATCAGGTGGCCGCGCACGCGGAACGAATTGATGAGCTCTTGAACGCGCGCGCCCTTATCAATGTCAGAACTCTTGTCGACGCTGACGTCGGTCGACCATTGAATCGGTTTGTAGGGAATCCGGAGGTCGGCGAAAATCGACTCGTAAAAGCCGCGCTCGCCGATGAGTAACTCGTGCACCTTCTTGAGGAATTCACCCGAACCGGCGCCCTGAATCACGCGGTGGTCGTAGGTGCTCGTGAGCGTGATGATCTTGCCGATTCCGAGCTTCGTGAGCGTGGATTCGCTCGAACCCTGGAACTCGGCCGGATAGTCGAGCGCGCCGGCGCCGATGATGCAACCCTGACCTTTCATGAGGCGGGGAACGGAGTGCACCGTGCCAATACCACCCGGGTTTGTCAGCGAAATAGTGATGCCCTGAAAATCATCGGCACCGAGCTTGCCGTTGCGAGCTTTGCCCACGAGGTCTTCATAGGCCACGAGAAACTCGTCAAAACTCATCGTGTCGGCGCGCTTGATTCCAGGCACCATGAGGGCGCGCGTTCCGTCGGGCTTCGGGAGGTCAATGGCGATGCCAAGTGTGACGTGCGCCGGCGCAACCATCGAGGGCTTGCCATCGAATTCCTCGTAGTACACGTTTTGGCTCGGCGACTCCTTGATTGCCTGAACCAAAGCCCACCCGATGAGGTGCGTGAAGGAGACTTTGCCACCTCGCGTTCGGGCAAGGTGGTTGTTGATCACAATGCGGTTGTCGATCATGAGCTTCGCCGGCAGGGCTCGCACACTCGTGGCCGTGGGCACGGTGAGCGACGCATCCATGTTTGCGGAGAGAGTTTTGGCTAGACCTTTCAGGGTCGTGACAACGTCTTCTTCTTCGGATTCGGCGGCCGAGAACGAATTGCCGATCACGCGAGCGTCGGCCGGAATAGGAGTGGGTTGCGCCGGGCGCGACGTTGTTCGCGCAACGGGCTGGGCATTGGGATCGGCGTTCGGAACGGTGGGGCCGGATGCCGAAGTCGCGTTTGCGGCAGGAACAGGGGCTGCCGGCGCTGGGCCGGCCGATGAGGCCTTTCCGGCGAGGTGCGCACCGTACCGCTCGAGGGTGGGCCACCAGGTCTCGTCGACCGAGCTCTTGTCTACGACGAACTTCTCGTAGAGTTCTTCAACTAACCACTCGTTCGCGCCGAACTCATCGGCACCGGACTCGGACTGCAACTGCTCCGACACGTGACTATCTCTCTGGTAGAGGCCGTAATGCTGTGATGGCACATCCGTGGCGATTCCTGCCGAAAAACGCACCTTTTCAACCCTACGCCCAATTCTTTACGGGCGATGACTCCCGCCGACCTCGGTCACACCCACGGCTCGCAAACGTCGTGCGAGGTAGGATGAGGGTCAAATGAGTGCCGAGTGGGTGTGGTTCTGCGTCGGGCTCGTGCTCACGCTTGGCACGGGAATCTTCGTCGCTGCCGAGTTCGCGCTGGTCAACCTCGACCGCTCGGAACTCGAGGCGCGTCAGGCGCGCGGGGAACACGGGCTGAGACTCGTTATCAGTGGGTTACGGCGCACCTCCACTCACCTGTCGAGTGCGCAATTGGGCATCACGTTGACGACGCTGCTGACCGGATTCACGATGGAACCCGCCGTCGCAACGATCGTGTCACCCTGGTTCGCGGGATGGAATCTCAGCGCGCCCGCGGTGAGCTCGATCGCCACGGTCATTTCTGTCGCCTTTGCGACAGCCCTGTCCATGATTCTGGGTGAACTGATTCCCAAGAATTTTGCGCTTGCGGTTCCACTTCGCGTGGCCAAGCTGGTTGTGCCTTTTCAATTGAGCTTTACCGTCATTTTCCGCCCAGTGGTATGGCTTCTGAACGGGACCGCGAACGGCGTGCTTCGCCTGTTGGGGATTACGCCGCGTGAGGAACTCTCGGCGGCTCGGTCCGCTGACGAGCTCGCGAGTCTCGTGCGTCGTTCCGCTGAGGCGGGTGTGCTCGAAGAAGACACGGCGACGCTGCTCAATCGCACGCTCGCATTTAGCGAGTTAACGGCCTCCGATGTCATGACTCCACGCCCACGTATGGCTGCGTTGAACGCCAGCGACCCCACGCGTGCCGTGCTCGAGCTAGCGCGTTCCACGGGCTTCTCGCGATTTCCCGTCATCGACGAAACTCTCGATGATGTCGTCGGCATTGTGCACGTCAAATATGCACTCTCGTTGCCCCGCGAAAAACGAGACGACGTTCCCGTGTCGGCCCTCATGATGACCGAGCCATTACGTGTTCCCGAAACGATGCCCCTCGATTCGCTCATGACGGAACTTCGCGGGCGCGGCTATCAGCTCGCGATCATCGTTGATGAGTACGGAGGCACCGCCGGCATCGCGACGCTCGAAGACTTGGTCGAAGAACTCGTGGGCGAGGTCAGCGACGAGCACGACAAATCTCGAGCAGGCATCGTCTCGGCTCGCGGGGTGGTGACGTTCCCCGGCGTCTTACGACCGGATGAAGTGAAGTCGCAGATCGGGCTCGACATTCCCGAGGACGGTCCCTACGAAACTGTGGCGGGATTTGTGATGAGCGAACTGGGAACTGTGCCCAAGGTGGATGATGAAATCACGACCGAACAGGGGACGCTTCGCGTGATGCGAATGGATGGGCGACGCATCGATCGACTGCGATTCACGCCGCGCCCGCCCGATGCGGAGGTGTCCTCGTGAGCGAGTACGCCGGACTCCTCTGGATCTGGGTTCTTCTGGCGGGGAACGCGTTCTTCGTGGCGGCCGAATTTGCCGTGATGGCTGCGCGGCGTTCGCAGATTGAGCCGTTGGCCGACAAGGGTCGTCGAAGTGCCAAGACGGCGTTGTGGGCAATGGAGAACGTCAGTCTCATTCTGGCCACGTGTCAGCTGGGAATCACGGTGTGCTCGTTGTTGATTCTGAACGTATCTGAGCCGGCCATCCATCACCTGATGGAAGTTGCGCTCGAAAACACCGGTCTCGAAAGCGGAACCGTGGCGGCCCTCAGTTTTACGATTGCGCTCGTGCTCGTCACGTTCTTGCACGTGATTTTCGGAGAGATGGTTCCAAAAAACGCGTCCTTTTCGATGCCCGATGGAGCCGTTTTGTTACTCGCGGGCCCCATCGTTTTCTTGGCACGCGTCTCGCGTCCGGTGATTTTTGTGCTCAACGCCACCGCCAACGGAGTCCTGCGACTTTTTCGCGTGCAACCTCGGGACGAGGCGGCCAGCACGTTCACGCTGGAAGAAGTCGCCACAATCGTGGAGCACTCGACGGCCGAAGGAACCCTCGAAGACTCCTCGGGTGCGTTGACAGCGGCCTTTGAATTCACGACAAAAAAAGCGCGGGATATTGCGATTCCATTCGATCGTCTCGTGACGCTCACAACGTCATCGAGCGTGGCCGACCTCGAACTGGTTGTGGCGAAGCACGGTTTTTCGCGCTACGTGGTCGTCGACGATACGGGTGATATCGACGGTTATGTGCATCTCAAAGACATCCTGAGCGCGGATGACACGTCGGGCACGATGCCGGCAGATGCGCGCATCCCAGCCAAACGAATCCGCGCGTTACCCGTGGTGACCGAGAACATGGACTTAGAGGATGCCCTCGCCCAGTTGCAGCGACTCGGTGTTCACCTCGCTCGCGTGGTGAATCCAAACGGCGTGACCACCGGCGTGCTATTCCTCGAAGACATCATCGAGGAGCTCGTGGGCACGGTCGATGACGCAACGCGCCGCCGACTCTAGAACCCCACCGAGGAACGGCCGTTCGAAAGGTCGAATCTACCTGCTTGGCCTCGCCCACTGGTATTGGCCCGGCCAATAGTCGATGTCAGCCTGAAGCTCCGTTGCCGCACGCAAGGCAAAGTGCGGATCACGCAGCATTTCGCGCCCGATCATCACGGCATCGGCCTTTCCGGTGGCAACGATGTCGTTTGCCTGATGTGAGTCGGTGATCAGTCCTACCGTCGTGACGGGAATTTGCGAATGCTCTTTCACGTACATCGCCAGTGGAACCTGATACCCCGGTCCAACGGTGATCTTGACGCCCGAAATGTTGCCACCGGCCGAGATGTCGGCAACGTCCGCACCGCGTTCCAGCGCCCAGTCCGCAACAATGCTCGTCTCCTGCTCGTTCCATCCGCCGTCGGCCCAGTCGGTTGCGCTGAACCGAATGAAAATGACAATCTCGTCGCCGACAGCGGCCCGCATGGCTTCCGTCACCTCGAGCAGCAGTCGGGCGCGATTCTCCAGCGGACCACCGTAGTCGTCGACGCGCTCGTTGGAGAGTGGCGATAGAAACTCGTGCAAGAGATAGCCGTGCGCGGCGTGAATCTCGAGAACCTGGAATCCGGCGGACACGGCTCGCCGCGCAGCCTGCGCCCACGCATCCACAATCTCGTGAATCTCGTCGATGGTGAGCTCGTGCGGAACAGTGTGTCCGGGATACGCGATGGGGGAGGGGCCCACGGGAGTCCAGCCACCGTCGGAAAGCGGCACATTTCCGGACTTATCGTCATAGTCAAATGGCGGCGCGTCACTGCCTTTTCGTCCCGCGTGAGCGAGTTGGATTCCGGCGACCGCGCCGCGCGACTTAATGAAATCGACAACGCGTTTCCAGGCCGCAACCTGGTCGTCATTCCACATGCCCGGGCACCGTGGAGTGATTCGACCCTCCGGAGTGACGCCCGTTGCCTCGGCAATGACGAGCCCCGCACCTCCGATGGCAAACGAACCCAAATGCGCGAAGTGCCAGTCGCCCACGATTCCGTCTTCGTCGAAGCAGGAGTACTGGCACATGGGTGCGACCCAGATGCGATTGCGCATGGTCACACCGCGCACGGTGAAGGGTTCAAACAAAGCAGGTTGCGTCATGTGAACAAACTATCGTTGAGTACGTGACCTTGCCCACGCCCCACGAGCTCGGAGCCGTCGATGCGCGCGGGATTCTGAGCACGCCACAGGTTACCGATGACAAGTATTCGCGCGGTGTCGTGGGATTCGTTACGGGTTCGAAGGAGTACCCCGGCGCCGCGGTGCTCGGCGTAAATGCGGCCTACCGCACGGGCGTTGGTCTGGTTCGCTATGTGGGTCCCCGATCGGTGGGCAAGCTCGTTGTGCAGCGTCGACCAGAGGTTGTTCTCGGCCCCGGACGCACGCAAGCCTGGGTCATTGGCTCAGGGATTTCCGCGTTGACTGGCACCGGTGATACGGAGGCTTCGATTCGTTTTGCCCTCGACAGCGGTGTTCCGATTGTGCTCGATGCGGGGGCACTCAATGTCGTGACCAAACTCGGCGCCGAGAGAAACGTCATCATCACACCGCACATCGCCGAGCTGTCGCGACTCATGATTTTTTTGACCGGTCGTGAGACGGAGTGGTCGATCGACATGATTACCGCAGACCCGCTCGCGGCGGCCGGGCGCGTCGCCGACGAATTGGGTGTCGTGGTGAGTCTGAAAGGACACGTCACCCATATTGCTGCGCCGATCACGGGTGATGTGCGCACGGTGTTTCAGGTGACGTCTCCCACGACATGGCTGGCGACAGCCGGAACCGGTGATGTGCTGGCGGGCATGATGGGAACCATCGTTGCGACGACTCGTCCGACGTCGCTGGCCGAACTGGCGCGGTGCGCCGCGACGGCGGTGTACCTTCATGGATGCGCCGCAAACCGCGCCTCGGCCGGAGGCCCGATTGCGGCACTAGACGTATCGGAAGAGATTCCATCGGTGATTCGAGAGGTACTAACCGCATGACATCCGAAACGCCACCGTCGGTTCGCGCGTGGTGGACGTCGCCCATAACGCTCTGGATCGGCTTCATTGCCGTTCACCTGTGGGTGTCGTGGCTGGGGCTGTTCGGACCCGGTTATCCCCTCGGCGACATCTCCGGCGTCTATACGTTTTGGGCGGGTCACGCATATGCGGGTGACTTCATCGTGGGGATCACGACTCCGTGGGTTTACCCCATCGTCGCCTTGGTACCGATACTCGCGTCGGGTGTTCTTGGAATGGCGAACTACGTCGTTGTCTTTCTGGCACTCGTCACACTGGTTGATTCCGTCGTCTTCTGGTTTGTCATCGGTTCGCAACGGGATTCGCGCCACGCGGCGGCTGCGTGGTGGTGGCTTGCCCTGCTCGTGTGCCTCGGACCAGTGTCACTCGGTCGTATCGACGCCATTGCGACTCCCATCGCGCTCCTCGGTCTGCTGTTTGTGTTTCGGCATCCGCGCACCGCGGGAGCCTTACTCGCGCTCGCCGCGTGGGTGAAAGTCTGGCCGGCGGCGCTCGTGGGTGCGGCGCTCATCGCCGTGCGTGAACGTAAAGCGGTCCTACTGGGGGCGCTCATCGCGTCCGGAGCAGTGGCTGCAATCGCGCTCGTGCTCGGTTCGGGGCTCAACCTTGTCAGTTTCGTTTCGCAGCAAACCTCGCGTGGCGTGCAGATAGAGTCACCCGCGGCGACGGCATACCTGTGGCAGGCTGCGCTCGGGATACCCCAAGTGGGCGTGTATTACGACGATCAAATCCTCACGTACCAGATCTCCGCCCCCGGCGTCGAAATCGTCGGAGCGCTCACGACCATCCTCATGGCACTGGTGACCATTGGGCTCGTGGCCCTGGGAATACACGGCAGTCGGCGCGGCGCCGACCAGAGAACCGTGTTGTTCGCCCTGGCTCTCGCATTTACGGTCGAACTCATCGTGTTCAACAAGGTCGGCTCGCCGCAATTCATGGGATGGCTCGCTGCTCCTCTTGCGGTGGGACTCGCTTACGGGATGCGGGAGTTACGCATCCCTGCCGTCGTGGCTTTGGTGATGGCAACGCTCACGCAGGCCATCTACCCATATGGCTACGACGGATTGCTGCGCGTTGAGCC
>Ga0114976_10002035_pt1 | contig 12711 bp, 16 predicted proteins | sample S_130805_EF_Meta_FD_87319 | JGI IMG/M metagenome (GOLD analysis project Ga0114976, IMG submission 87319) | Freshwater microbial communities from Lake Simoncouche, Canada to study carbon cycling - S_130805_EF_MetaG | ecosystem: Environmental > Aquatic > Freshwater > Lake | place: Lake...
AATAAACTGGATGCTCAAGAGAAGGGTGTCTTTCCTACGAATCCTGTTTGTAGGAAAAATTTTGATAATTTTCAAAAGGAAATATTTTCTAGTGAATTTATAATAGGTGAAGAACCCAACTATGAAGTTGCTGCTAAATATGCATACATTTTAACACAAGTTTGGTCAGGCACAAATCCAGAGAAAGGAAAATTCATTGATTTAAAGGGGAAATATACTTCTAAGTTTGATTCTTTCAAGAAAAAACTTAACAGTCCAAAATGGAGAAACTATTTTAGTAAAATTACATTTGTTGAGAGTCTTGATTTTGAGGATGTTATTAAAAAATATGATTCACCAATGACTTATTTTTATTGTGATCCTCCTTATTACAAAACAGAAAACTATTATGCTAATCATGAATTTGGTTTAACTACACATGAAAGATTGGCTAATTGTTTAAAATCGGTTGATGGTAAATTTTCTTTGAGTTACTATTATTTTGATAGATTGAGTGAATGGTTTCCATCACAAGAATATGCTTGGGCTAATAGACAATTCTCAAAGGCTGCTATGGCCAAAGCTGGTAAATTACAATCCAAAGCAACTGAACTTTTAATTATGAATTATTGATATGTGGGTAATTATAACAAAAAGTGGTCTCGATAAACATAGAGAGGATATAATTTCCGATATTTTGAATCAAGAAATTATCCAAGAACCAGAGCTATTTCTTAAAAAGAAAGGTTCTAAATATTTTACAACTGGTAATCTTTCCGAGGCACAGTTCTATAAATTGGAAGCTTCTTGTAAAAAACTTATCCAAAGATTTCAAAAATCTAAAACAGTTAATATGGTCCCATACTATGACAAGTTTTATTGGGTGAAAGATTTCCACATAAGCTACCGTAAAGTTGAAAAGAATGAATGGGATCAAATGTGTGATAATGACATCAACTTATTGACACAAGGATATAATTATCAAAAATCAATGATAGAAAAACGCAGACAATCTTTTAAATAATGAGATCTAAAACTTGGGTTAAGGATAGATACTTTGAATACAAACAAGGTGACATTGTGAAATTGGCTAGGAAAAAGGAAAATGGTCACCCAAGGTCTTTATCATTTGGTCTAAGTTATAAGGTTCTAAAAGTTGAAAATGATGATTTATTTGTACAACAGTTAGATGAAAAGGAACTTCGTATTACAAAGGTGAATAAAAACTATCTCATACCAGTTGAAAAATTAAGGGATGAATTAATAAATGAAATTCTAAAAAATGGTGAAGGTTGGTGACTTGGTTATAAAGAATACAGGAGGAAATAAGATGAAAGTTATTTCTATTTGTAATGAAATTGCAGAATGTGTTTGGATAACTGAATCATTCAATCAAGGAATTTTCAAAGTGCAAGAATTATTACCATTTAGTGATTACAAAACTTTATTTAAAGAGGAAAAAAGGAATGATAAGATTCAGTCTATTTTAGATTCCTACAAATCATAGAAATATAACTGCAGATCCATTATTCGAATTTGATGTTGGTACTGGTGAAGAGTTGGACCAATACTTAAATCCTTTAGTTGAGTTTTGTTTTGATACATACATATCATCTACATTAACCCAACCAGCAGTACCATCACAATCCACCACAATCTCAAAAGCAGCATTGTCTAAAGCAACTGGAGTTACACCACTAATATATTCAAAAGCACCACTTGAAGCAGCACTAGCTGTTGCTAGTACCAAATCAGTTATTCCTGTCCAAGTGGCTGAATTAACCTTCAAAAGAAGTCTTGGTAGATTACCATTATAAGCAGCACCATCACCAATAACAGACTTTCTAACCCACACACCAACTCTTATAGTTTTTCCGTCTTCTACAGGTACAATAACCTCAATTTGAATTGGGTGATGTGGGTTCATAGCTTGATATGAAAGTGAGTAATTAATCACTTCTTCGATATCTGTTACAATTTTAGTTTCCATATTTTATATATTATAAAGAAAAAGCTGGGTCCGATAAAAGACCTCCAGCACCAAAAGTCATCGGTGAGTTTGCAACAATAGGGGACTTTTTAGATATGCCATTTGGCCAAACATTATTGTATCTGACTCCTGTATTTCTTCCAATATTAGTCGTAGCTTTTTGATTAAGAATAAGTAATTGTCCTCTTCTAGTTAAAGTACAGTTTGAAACTTTTACCCAATTAGCAAATTTTTCAAATGTATCTTGAAAAGTAATAGTATAAGCACCAGTTGTAGTAAGACAAAATACTTTGGATATACAATCAGGTCTACCAGAAAAGAATTTATCCATAGTCAGCGTTACACCACTAGTAATCCGTATGTTTCCAACGCCTGAAAATTTGTCAAATCCTATTAATGTTGCATTTCCTGCTATAGAAATAGTTCCTTGATTTTTAAGATTAGTAAGATTAAATGAAATCGAATTTACTCTACCATTTATAAATGTATATGTACCATTATTTAAAGCCAATCCAACTAGTTCACTATTAAAGAAATTTGAATTAGTTATTGTTAAAATACCGGTGAAGTCAAAAACTATGTTATTTGAAACAGGTGAAGACACTCCAAAAACACATATCCCATTACCTTTAATATAAATAGTAGCAGTACCAGTTATACTAGCAACATTACCACTTGATGATGAAATAGAAGATGGTATTGATTGGTCACCAAGATATAAATTGCCTCCTGAACTATTCAAAACCAAAGGAGTAGCGCCTGCTAAAAGTGTACTACCAGAAGAAAAGACGCCTCCATCAATAATAAAATCGGATATTAATGAAATTGATCCTTGAGTTGTCATATTAACTGACCCATAAAATTTGACACCTTTAAGATCTAATGATGTTATTCCTGCAGCATTTATAATAGAAAGCGATTGTCCTCTTGGTAGAAAAACATTGCCTGCTATGTATTGTATAGTTCTATTACCGGCAGATAAGAAAATATGACCACCGCTTATATTTATTGTTCCTGTAGTATTAAAAGTAAAAGTTCCGGATCCGCCTAAATAAGAGCTAAATGCAGTAACCGACAATGTACCACTACCATTCATTGTAATATTTGATGTTCCTAATAAAACATTTCCAGAACCAGTTAAACTTCCACCGCAATATAAAGTATTTCCGTTTATTGTTACTGTCGTGCCGACAACAACGCCAAAAGAAAGATTACCGCCTATATATACGTCATCCCCCAAGGTAAGAGTAATCGTACCTGATGCGATTATATTACAGGTAAAAACTTTGGTATTTGTCGTAATTGTACTTGTGGCATTTATTGTAATAGTTGAAGTTCCTGCAAATGTCATAGTTGATGACAGCGTAATACTACCTGAAACTGTTAAAGTATTAGTTAAACTGAATGTATTAGCATAGTTGCCCGCTCCAACCCCATTAAATATTAATGTCTTACACACCATACCAGCAGTATTTACTGTGCAGTTACCACTATTTGATGTGAAGTATGCATCATCAGCAGAAGTAGGTATAGCACCATTTGCTGGTCCATTATCTGAAATTGACCAGCTTGCTGCGGCATTCCAGTTACCGTTTGCATTTCTAAAATAATATGTAGCCATAATTAGTAATCTCCTGCATATGCAAAGGCATCAAATCTATCAGCAGCTCCCGCATAAACTGACTGTGATACATACATAATCTGGCCACTTTTCATTATGACTGGTTGGTCAAATGTAAATATTGAAGTAGCACCTACAGCACTGACAGATCTTGTAGCAGTAGCAGTTGCAACCTCTCCTATTAATTTTGGATTTGCACCATTAGCATCAGAGAGAAATATTTTATGAACCATATTTGAAGAGGCAGCCGCAGTAACTTGTGAGTTACGAAAACGAACACCATCCACTCTGGTTCCATTTGCACCTGCTGTAACAATAGTTGTAAGTGAACCACTACCATCCGACGATGTTGATGCTGTTGCTATTGTTGCGGTCCCTACATTTCCTGATAAAATAAAAATTGGTGTAGTATTTGCTGGCATATTAGTTATTTATATTTTTAAAATATTCTTCAATTTCTTGTGGTGTCCTTTCAGTAACAGTTATTTCCATTTGACCATTACTAACCACCCTTAATATCTTTATTTGCTCCAAATTACCAGAAATATCAGAACCGGTCTCATAGATTTCATAAGTTCCATCATCCCAACTACTTGGAGCAATACCAGTATAAGTCACTGGTCCTAAAGGAGAAGATTGTATAGTTGTTCCGTCTGGTAATGGGTATTGCATAGTCTATATATAGATTTTTTTAGTAGAAATTGTAGTAATTAAAAAGATTTGTTGAGGATCCTGCAGCCCCTGCTGTACCCTGTGGACCAGTTGGTCCTTGAGTTCCAGTACCAGTTGGTCCTTGTGACCCGGTTGGTCCAGTAGAACCATTAACACCTATCGTACCATTTGTACCTTGTGGTCCAGTAGTTCCTTGATTGCCTTGGTCACCGGTTGGACCTTGAAATCCCTGGTCACCTTGTGGCCCCTGGTCACCTTGTGGCCCCTGGTCACCTTGTGGCCCCTGGTCACCTTGTGGCCCCTGGTCTCCTTGAAATCCCTGGTCTCCTTGAAATCCCTGGTCTCCTTGAAATCCCTGGTCACCTTGAGGACCAGTTGTTCCTTGGGCTCCGGCAACGCCTTGTGGACCTGTAAATCCCTGAGGTCCTTCTATACCAATAGACAATGGTACAAAAATCATATCGTGTCCATTAGTAAATGAATAACCACCATTAACATATGAGACTGGTATTGAAACATAACTATTAGGTGTAATACTAGGTGTCCCACTAACTGTCCATTTTTGATAGTTATTTGAGTTATTCTCATCTTGGAGTACTAAACTATCACCAGTTTTAATCAATGCTAAAAATACATCTATATCTACACCATCTCTTGTTAAGTGAGAAACATATAATATAGTTGAGCTTATTTGCGTGGCATTATTCCACACAATCTGTGAGTTAGAAGGTGGTGGTGACTGAGAGTTTACCTTCGCATTATATTTGTAGTATGATACTGATATACCATTAGAACCTTGAGGGCCAGTTCCACCTTGAATACCTTGTACACCTTGAAATCCTTGTGGGCCTGTATAACCTTGAAATCCTTGTGGACCTGTCTCTCCTTGTGGACCAGTAAAACCTTGGTCACCAGTTGGTCCCTGTGAACCAGTATCACCTTGGTCACCAGTAGTTCCTTTAGGACCAATGGAGCCTTGATCCCCAGTTGTTCCTTGTGAACCAGTCTCACCTTTTAAACCGGTGAAACCTTGTGGTCCAATTTCACCTTGATCTCCGGTAGTTCCCTGAGACCCTGTAATTCCTTGATACCCCTGTGGACCGGTTTCACCTTGGAGACCTGTATTTCCCTGAGGTCCTGTCGAACCTTGTTGACCAGTATCACCACTTGGTCCGGTGGGTCCTCGAAATCCTTGTGGACCACCAGCAGGACCAGTAACACCATCAACACCAGCAGGTCCGGTTGGACCTTGATTCCCAGCACCACCACCTATAACTATAGTACCACTTGTTGTGGTATCGAAATTTACATCAAAAGAGGATAATGATGTGTGGATAATTGATACTGGTATTATAGTATTACCAGCGTCATCTAAAATTTGTACCAAGGGATAAACACCACTACTGTGGGTTACTGTAATGGTATCTACTGATGAAAAAGAAAGATTTATAGCAGGTGTGCCATTTGTTCCTTGGGGACCAGTCTCACCCTGTGAACCAGTAGTACCAAGAATTGTTAGTTGTAACCAAGCACCAGTAACTTGGTCTGGTGGTAATGCTCCGGTGGTTTGAAAAGAATAATTGACATATAGTATACCCAAATAATCTACATAATCATTTGGATAATAATTATTACCAGAACTCCACGACCCAACATAGATTAGTGATGAACCAGTAGAACCTTGGGGACCAGTTTCGCCTTGAGGACCAGTTTCTCCTCTATCGCCAGTAAATCCTTGAGGACCAGTTGTTCCTTGTGGTCCTGTTCCTTGAGGACCAGTTGGACCAACATCACCTTGTGGTCCAACTGATACAGAACCTATTATTGAGAAGAGCTCGTTACCAAATCCATCATAATAAGTATCACCGATAACTTGGACAAGTCGCCCATAAGTTGAGGAGACGGTATTCCCCGTTAAACTGTATGTCATATCCTATTATATATTAACCTAGGTCTCTTAGAAAGAGATATTAAATATATAGATTGATGGCGACTAAAGTTTTTCTAGAATGGGAAAATGTTAATTTTACTTGGGACAACTTAGATATGTTGTGGGAAGATGTTTCTATACTAATTGATGTTGGTCAAGTAGTAAAAAGAGGTGGTGGAGGACTTAGTGAGTATGTTCGTGGAAATCCTTGGGATACAACCAAAAGAGAATTAGGTGAAGAAAAGACAAAAAAATTTATAAAAATATTTTGTAGAGTGAATGATTTGGATTATGAAGAAGTAATCGAACCAAATTCAAAAATAAAAATTACAGTCGAACAAATGCAAAAAACATTTAATGAGTCACTTAAAATAGGTGTAAAAATCGACTTTTGAAAATAATATATAATGTAATGGAAAATAAAGATATTATTAATTTTTCGAAATTCTTTGAATCAGATTTTACTTCAAAGACCAATACATTTAAGAAAGAAGACTTTGCTGACTTTTTTCTAAATGATGAGGAATTAGATCAAGAAAATGAATCTAAAGATGAGATGGAATTTGATCCATCAACAATTTTCAAAAATGAAGAACCGAAAGTTCAAGAACCGTTTAACCCACCAGTACAACCAGAAGAGTTTGTAATTGATGAGGAAGATCCAGAGGAATTGGATTTTGAAGAATCCCTACCTGAACCAAAGTATCAAGTAAAAGAAAATGCAGTTCAAGAAAGTTTCTATTCAGTATATAGAGACAAAACTGAAAATTTTTCTTGTGATGTTTTAGTAGAAGGAGCAAGTATCAATGACACCCAAGCTAGATTAATTTTAGAATCAGATGATTGGACTTTGATGTTTGAAGGAGATATCGACAGAAATGGTAAATGTAACATTCCTATAAAAAAACTAAACATCTTTAATGAAGGTGTGGTTGGAAAGATAAGACTTGAAGTGATAGCTGATAATACAGTTTTCATACCTTGGGAAGATGAGTTCAAGGTTAAAATGAGTAAAAAAGTTACAGTACAATTATCTGAAGGAAAATCTTCACAAAGGGGAAAGTTAGTAAGAGAATCGAATGTCAGAGTAAAACTTAGATAATGAAACATCTTTTAAGATTCCAAGAGTTGACTGAAGGTGCTTTACCAAGGAAACAAACGGTAGATCAGTGGAAAAGGTTAAGAAAATTAACTAAGGGAACTGATATCGGTGATAAAATATCTAATATGAATAAACAGGGTGCTAACATTCAATATATTCATAATCCGGTTGATACTGGTATAGAATCTTATGAGGATTACATAAGTGATGCCAAACCACAAAAAGTAATCATGACGAAATCAAAATGATAATTAAAAAATTCGAAAATTTTGTTCTATTTTTGGAAAAGGATTCTAAAATGTATGAATATGGTTGTTTGATGGTTTACTTGAGTCTACCAAATTGGAATGATTTTATTTCAAAAATAGATGATAGTGATTTGTTTGAAACAGATAATGACCGATATGGAAAAGAGACTGAACCACATTGTACAATATTATATGGAATACACTCAGATGTGAGTGATGATGAAGTTGAATCTCTATTTGACGGGTTAGATAAATCAGATTTTGATATAGAAATACAAGGCATTGATTGTTTCTATAACAAAGATTATGATGTTTTGAAAATGAATGTAGTTTCAAACAAACTAAACGACCTAAATGCTTTAGCTAAGTCTTTACCATACACATCCCAATATCAAGATTACAAACCACATTTAACATTGGCTTACCTACAAAAAGGTAAGGGTAGTAAATATACCGACCCAACTTTCACCATGTCTATAGATAGTATAGATAAAATAGTTTATTCAAAACCCAATGGTGAAAAAATTGATATCTTTCTTAGTTAAGTTTTACAGAGTTTACTCTAGATATTCGAATAATCGAATTGAGACAAGAAAAAGCTGGTAATTCAACAAACTTTTTATTTCTCAGTAGTATAAATATTAATCATACGAAGTACGTATGGGATTAAAATAAAAAAAAATTAATAGCAATTATGGCAAATTTAAATGAAATGGATGATTTATTTGGAGGCAGTTTAGACAGTAAGATGGACTTCCTCAATGAGAAAAAAAGTGTTAACGCTGATGGAATCTATAGGATTGACCTCAGCAAAGCAAAAGACAAGAAAAAGGGATATAAATCTGTAGTTAGATTTCTACCCAATCTTACTAAAGAAGGTAAAGTAGGTCAAGCTGCAATCGAAAAGATCGCACACTATGTGGATATCAAAAATCAAAAAGAACTTTCTGGATGGTTTGATTCAGCAAAGAACTTCAATGAAAAATGTCCTTTGACCGACCTATATTACAACATGGTTAATTCAAAGAATGCCATCCTTCAAGAAAAGGCTAAGTGTCTTAAATATACTAAGAAATATTATTCTTATGTGTTGGTTCTTGAAGATGAACAACAACCAGAAACAGTTGGTAAGGTTATGATTTTCCAATATGGAAAAACTATTAAAGACAAAATCGCGGCAGAAAGAAACGGTGAAATCACTGGAGTTCCTTGTAACGTTTTCGATCTTTCACAAGGAAAAGACTTCGTGGTATTCGTAAAAGAAATTTCAACTGGTGATGAAAGTTATCCTGATTATAAGAACTCAATGTTCAAACCTGAAATGACATCACTTCCTCTTTATAGTGAAGAAAAAGGTGTATTCAAAAATGTGCCAGTGGTTGATGGAAAAGTTGATTCACGTGCACAAGTTAAGGTTAAAGAATTCCTTTTGAATAGGGAACACGATCTTGAGGAGTATGCACCTAAGAAATTAACAGAAGAGCAACAAGTTAAGGTAAATCAAATAGCGGCTTTCCTAACTGGTAAATCTACTGGTTCTATGTCAAGTTCTTCTACACCAAGTTCTGATGATTTTGAACTAGAAGGTCTTGTAACATCCGGATCAGTGGCTGTGCCCACAGAAGAAGATGATTTCTTCTCGGATTTCTAAAAATTGATATTATAAGTGGGGGTTAACTACTCCCACTTTTTAATTTTTTTATTATAAAATGAGAAATAAAAAATTCAGAGATTTGTCCAATAATAGAATTGTTGAAGTTACTGATCAATTCGAAGATATAATCATTTTGGATAATAAAAATAAAATTAAGATGAATCAATTATTGAATAAGGGTATGTTTGAAGAAGTTGTTGACCCATCTGCTTTTTTGAATAATCAAAGTTTGATTAATTCATTTGCTGAACAAATCAAAAAAATCCCTCTGGATGATTGGGAACGTAGGGCATTAGCTGAGGATATGGGTTATGACAGAAACGATGATATTCAACCTATGAACGAAAGTGTTATTCTACCATATGACCCAGAAGTTGAAAAGCAAGAACTTTTAAGAAAGGCACAAACAATGTATGGAACAAACAATACAAGTAATCTTGTTCAAAAACAAATGGAGTCACTTAAGGGTATTCTAGATGAGGATGTAGAAATTGAACAAATGAATAAAATGAGAGAAATTCAAAGATCTATTCCCTTAGAAAATTCACAACAAGTGACACAAACTATAATACAAGAACAAATAAAAGAAAAAACAAAGATGGATCCTATCCTAGAAATGTTCAAAAATGTAAAGAGAAATACAAATTTCAGAATCGAATTCGCGGTAGAAAATAAAATTCCTAGGGTTGATTTTATTGAAATGATGGAGGATTCTTATAACACAAGTATTATAGATTTTTTGGCTCAAGAATTTACTGATGAAATTTTAAGAGACCCAAGTAAAATAAAAGATAAAATAAAAGGTAAATTAATGGACTTAGTTTATCCACCAGAAGATATTGAAAAAAGATTGAAACAAAATGATTGATAATAGATTTATTGAATCTGCAAAGGAAATAAGAAAGGAATTTCTAAAATTGTCCAAAGAATTAGATGATAATCGTGATGTTGTTACTGATTTATCAGAATATTTAATGTCAAAAGCTGAATCTATAATGGAAATCAGAAAAGAATTAGATAAAAGTTCTGCTACTAAGGAAAATATAATTGAAATATCAAAAAATCTTCTAAATGAAATGCAGGAAATTGAAGATAAAGAAAAGTCAATGACGAAAAGTATCAATGAGATTAATAAAAAAATGGAAAAGTTAAAAGCAGAAGAAATTCTTTTGATGAAAAAAATAAAAGAAAAGTATTCTAATCTAACTAACGAAGAAATACGAAGTGAAGTTCATTCTAGATTATAGATAAAAAAACCCTCAAATTGTTGAGGGTTTTTTATTTTTAATATATATTCAAAATCATTTAATTAATGAGAGTTTCAAAGTATATTAAGGCACATAAAGATATCTTAATAGAATATATCTATGATGATGGGAATAATGTAAGTGAGGGGTACAAAATTTTGGTCAATTCCAGAGACAATACTTATTCATTTGTTTCACCAGAGGGTTCATCTACAAACAATACAGAAGATAATCAATTATTTCCACTTGATAGAATAACTGATTATTATGGAATAGTTAATACTAAAAATTACAGTTTCTTACAATACAAAGATTATTCTTCAGGATTCCCTATACGTTTTGATACAGTAAAAATACATTTACCAATTAATTATACTTTTGGTGAGTATTTAGGGTGTTATATCAGAGTTTATGCTCTTGACACAGATAATAAAAAAGAGTTTAGTCTTTCAAATTTTTATTTCGATCAAACGAATGTAGATTTATCTCCACTTATTAACTATACCGCACCACCATTAAAATTTCAAGAGAAGTTATGGGGCAAATCGTTAGATATAAATGTACCATCTGCTTACTTCGTATCAAGACAGATGAGTGGTACCGCACCAAAATCAAACACTGTAAATGCTAATCTAACTGTTGGTAAGGGTTTGAGTCAAACCGCACCAATATTCATTGAATTTTCTTTCATAACAAAAAAGACTACTATTAGTGGTATAACAGGTTATTATATTACAGCTCCTAAGAAATTGAGTTTTCCTCAAACACCAGAGTATGAAAATCTTGGTGTGAAAATAGAACACTCAGTGAATGGTGATTTTTTTGAAATATATGGTATCTACAATGGAAATATTGCAGATTTTAAATCCTTTATAGATAATTCTAGATTGTCTGGTAACAAATATTATGTTGAATACGATATTACATTATTTGAACAAAATATTCGTGGTAAGTCAATAAAGATGACTATGACGGATAATTTCAATGAGAAGATAGAATATCGACCAATCATTAAATACACAACCACAACAGCGGTTATTGACGTGGAGATGAGGTTAATCGACACGGTAGACAACTCGATGATTTATCGTAGAGCGTCTTATGGTATGTTACAAGATGAGGTTTCTAAATTTAGTTTGAATATGACAAAGATCAATTTAACAAATGCTAGTAAACCAAAGATCTATAGTGTGAAAAATTTAGGTCCAAATGTAGGTATGGCTGGTGGATCTGTTAATACAGTTTTTTTAGAACCTATAAAAATAGACAGGTCTGTTCTTGTTGATAAATTTAATTTAGTAGCTAAAAGTGATAGTGTAAATGTTGGTAAAAATGTATTTTATGGAATAGGTAAATTAAAGATTGTTCTACAACCATTTGATAACACCATTTTATTTATAATTGCTAAAGATATATCAACAGAACAAACTCCGGGAATAAACAATATTGGTAATCTCGCGTTTGTGAAGGCTCCAGAATATCTTGATTTAAGTAATATGGGTGAAATAAATTTTGTAATTAAAAACGATTCACTAAAGTTTGAAGCAGGTTTATATACAATTGCTGGTACATATGATTTGACAAAAGGCCAAGTAGTATTCCGTATACCCGAATCAAGTATGAAAGACATTAAAAGAATTTATGACGCTGGTCAAAATGTGTTTTACATTACTAGTAAGTTGAACTCACAAACAACTTCGATTTATGCTGGATTATTTAGTATATTTGATTCACAAGGTAACATTGATACAATCAATGCTCAACAAACTGAAATAGAAAAAGATGTTCTTAGTGCTGAAAAGGCTGAAGTATTAATTGATTCTTACTCACAGAACACAGCAATTGTTTACAGAAGAAAAATTGGAACTACAACAGTTGGAGCGACATCTTCAACAACATCTGGTTTAAGTAATTCATCAGTTTCTGTTACAACAAAGATTGATGGTGTGACTTACACTATTAGTTCTAATTCGAGTTTCATAACTGATGGTTTCGAATGGACATCTCAACAAATAAAAAATACTTTACTTTTGGATAATAATCCCATTAGTCTATCTTTTAGAACAAGTGACTTATTTACGGGTGATAAGTATTTAGATGGTTTAGTGTTACTAAGTAAAAAATTACAAACAAAATATTTAGTAACTGATGAGGATAAATTAAAATATACTCAAACAGTAACCAATTTCAAAAATAGCGCAGTCTAATGAGATTATCATCACAGAATTCACAGTTTGTTTTTAATTTGCCTGGCGATTTTTTACCACC
>Ga0114976_10002037_pt1 | contig 12699 bp, 12 predicted proteins | sample S_130805_EF_Meta_FD_87319 | JGI IMG/M metagenome (GOLD analysis project Ga0114976, IMG submission 87319) | Freshwater microbial communities from Lake Simoncouche, Canada to study carbon cycling - S_130805_EF_MetaG | ecosystem: Environmental > Aquatic > Freshwater > Lake | place: Lake...
AGAGCACTGAAGAGACAATCAGTCTTGAAGGTGACGTAGAGGTTCCTCGAGCAAACGTCTTGCTTTTGCAGAGAGTTGGCCAACAGTGATTCTGCGAACAGCCACAGGAGCTGAACTCGAGATCCGTGACCTGTTCACTGGCACCGACCGAATCCCAAGGCCAGGCGAAGCTTCAGGCGCATGGAGCTACAGCGGTCGAGTAGTCAATTTCGACAGTGCAGCTGGCCTGCCTGCAGTCATGGCAGCAATCAGACTCATTGCTGACACTGCCGCATCGTTGCCGCTGTGTGTCTACCTACCAAATGGTGAAGGCGGACAGGTCAAAGCCAATGACATTCCACAGGCAAACCTGCTCAGTCGCGAACCAAACGAACAGCAGTCAGCTTTCCAAGTCTGGAGTTTTGTTTTCAGCTCAATGCTTGGCTGGGGTGGCGCGTACCTGCTGAAGTCAAAGAGCGCTGGCAAAGTTGTTGCGCTGTACCCAATCGACCCGTCGCGAGTGTCACCAAGAGTCGAAAACGGAGAACTCGTTTTCTACATTCGCACTGTCGCGAACCCAAGTCAAGAGTCAGCGAAACCGTTTGGCAACATTGAACAAACTCGCCTGACCAGCAAAGACATTCTCTACATTCCAGGGCAGCTGCTGAACGACCCATACATTGGCGTGACTCCAATTGCTGTTCATCGTCACGCGCTCGGCAACGCAATTGCACAGCAAGAGTTCGCTGGCAGGTATTACAGCAATGATGGTTCGCCTGGCGGGATCATCAGTGTTCCGTCAGCGCTTACGAAAGAGAAGCGCGAAGAGTTGCGCGAAGCGTTTGAGGCTCGCCATCGCGGAGCCACTGCAGCGCATCGAGTTGGCATTCTCACTGGTGGCGCAACCTATGACACTGTGCCAATCAACCTTCGTGACGCAGCATTCATCGAGTCACAAAAAGCTCACGCTCAAGACGTAGCTCGCATGTTTGGGATTCCCGCAGGCATGCTTGACGCAAGCGATTTCAACCATGCGTCAACACCAGAGCAAGACATGAGTCGCTTCAGACTCAGGCTCACGCCTTGGCTTCGTCGAGTCGAAAGCGCGCTCGAGACTGACACTGACCTTTTCCCTGACGTTGACATGCCAGGCATGCCTGACGTTGATCCAATCGTTCGCTTTGACGCAAACGAACTTGTCAGAGCCGACCTTCAACAAAGGTTCACTGCTTACACGTCAGCAAGGCAAGGCGGCTGGATGTCAGCCAACGAAATCAGGCAAGCCGAAAACCTGCCTGCAGTCGAAGGCGGCGATCAGATCCAAGTCACGCCAGTTGGTGGAGCACCAAACCCTGACGCTGTCGACGCAACAGCTGCCGCAGTCATTTCTGAAGATTCAACAACTGAAGTCGCTGTCGACATGGCAAACGCCTACACGGACTGACCACACCTTCAACACAGGAAGTCAAATGCTTGAAACTCGCAGAACAACAGTCGGAGATCGAGAGCTGCTGTGCGCTCCACTGACCAACATTGAAATTCGCGAAAGCGGAGCTGGAACCGACTACTTCACGCTCACAGGTCACGCTGCTGTCTTTGGTGACGTAGCGGACCTTGGCGCGTTCAGAGAAGTACTGCAACCAGGCAGCTTCCGTGACGCAATCGGCAGCAGCCTAGTTCACCTGCTTTGGAACCACGACGCAAACTTTCCGCTTGCCTCAACTGACAGCGCAACCCTTGACCTTGCAGAAGACGACACTGGACTTCGCGTCTGGGCAAGAATCCCAAAGGCACTTAGCTACGCGCCAGACCTTCGAACACTGATGGAAACAGGCATAGCTCGAGGCATGAGCTTTGCGTTCACGCTGCCAGCTGACGGCAGTGGTGAAACATGGATGCGCAGTGACGTAGAAGGCGAAGCGCCACTGCGCACAATCACTCGAGTTGAACAGCTCTACGACGTAAGCGCTGTCACTCGAGGTGCTTACAGTTCCCCAAGTTTCGCTATGCGGTCGGCTCTTGAAGAGGCGATCACGCGAGGCGCACTGTCGAATCTGGCAGAGGCCACAACCGACCCAGTCGCACAGACGAATGACTCTGTGGACGTTGCCGATGCCGCGATCTTTGATCGGACATTGGAAGAGCGAGCAAGTCGACTCGTCGCACTGAAGTCTCACGCTGACATTCGTCAGCGAGTCGCTGCAGCGCGCAACTAACACCACACCAATCAACGAGAGGAATCCGGCAAATGCCAGATCTTTCAGCAGTCGAAGCATCAGTACGCGATGCCTTCGCAGCTCTCGAAGAGGCAAACGAGGCCATTCAGGGCGCGGACACAACCGACGAGTCGGTTGACGTTGACGCTCTCGAAGCAGCGTTCGCTGACGCAGAGCGCAACCACAAGTCAGCAGTAGAGAAGCTCGAGCGCGCAAAGCGCATTGAGACAGCTCGCAACGAACTCCCAGTACAGCCAGTAGAGGCCAGCGCACCAGTTGCACCTGCAGCTCGCGCAGCAGTATCGGCTGGCACTGAGCCATTCGTCTACCGTGACGCGAACGAAGGTGGATCAACCAGTTTCTTTGGTGACATCTACAACGCTCGCAAGGGAGACTCCGCTGCAGGTGAACGCCTCGAGCGTCACCAGCGTCAGATGGCAGAGCAGCGCACCAACCTCAACAGCACTGACGGCACTGGCGGAGATTTCGTCATTCCCGTTTACCTGCTGAACCAGTGGCTGAAGCTTGCTCGCGCAGGTCGCCCGTTCGCGAACGCTGTCAACAAGCAGCAGCTTCCGCTTTCGACTGACTCAATCAACATGCCTCGTATCACTGGTGGCGCATCGGTTGCAGTTCAGACGGACGGAAACAACGTCAGTTCAACTGACATTACGACTGGCAACCTTGCAGTACCAGTCGTAACTGCTGCAGGTCAGCAAGACTTCAGTCGTCAGCTGTTTGACCGCACTGTCGCTGCTGGCACTGGGATCGACGGAATCATTGCCGACGATCTTCTGCGCGCTTACGCAACGCAGGTTGACTCGCAGGCACTGATCGGCTCTGGCGCATCAGGCCAGGCCAAGGGTATTCTCAGCGTCTCAGGCGTAAACGGAATTACCTACACTTCCGCTTCGCCGACACTTGCTGGTTTGTACGGCAAGATCGCTGACGGCATTCAGCAGATTCATACGAAGCGCTACCTGCCACCGACCGCTGTGATTATGCATCCTCGCCGCTGGGCATGGTGTCTCGCGCAGGGTGACAGCGCCAACCGTCCGCTCATCGTTCCGACCGCTGGCAATGTTCAGGCGTTCAACGCTGTTGGCGAACTCGGCACAATCGCAAGCGAGAACATCGTTGGCTCAATTCAGGGACTGCCAGTCATCGTTGACTCCAATGTTCCAACCGTAATGAGCGGAACGACGCTTACTGGTGGAGCACAGGACGCAGTCATCATCACTCGTCTCGAGGATCAGTTCCTGTTCGAAGACGCAGCACCGAAGGTGCGAGTCTTTGAGGAAACACTGTCTGGCTCGCTCCAGATTCGTGCGCAGGTCTACGGTTACTTTGCATTCACTGCAGAGCGCTACGCAGCATCAACCAGCGTCATTACCGGCACTGGCGTAACGACACCAAGCTTCTAGGCCTCAACCGCTTAGAAACACGTTTCGGCTAGTTCCTCCCTGGTCAGCCGAAATCGGGAACCTTGCTGCCAGCAACCATTGCTGGCAGCAGGGAACCCACTTTTACAATCTTCAAACCGCAAAGGGGAAACGTCGTGAGCGACGAACGCCTGCAGAACTACATCGCTGCGCTGCTTCGCGAGCGCGACGGCTACGAACGCTCCAACAACAAGACTGGCGTTGACGAAGTCAACGCAGAACTCACTCGAGTTGGAGCAACATCAGAAGTACCAGCGAAGCGCGCTGCAAAGCGTCCAGCGTCCGAGAAGGCCAGCTCAAAGCAGGAGCGATAAGCAATGGCTTATCCAGATCTCTGCACTAGGGATCAGGTCAGGTCATTCCTGCAGAAGCCCAGTGGTGACACTGCACAAGACGCAATCATCGACAGCCTTATCAGCAGGGCAAGTCTTGCGATCATGCGCTACACAGAGCGCGAATTCATCAGCTCAACGCCAGGCACTAGCGGTTCACCAGTCGCTCGAGTGTTCGAACTAGAACTGCAGAGACAGGGATTCCTCGACCTTGCACCATTCGATGCGCAGGCAAACACGATCACGCTTGTACAGCTCGACAGCGACCTTGACACGCCACGAACCTTGACCAGCGCCGAATGGCGACCTTGGCCAATTCCTGCAGCTGACGGAGTCACGTCAGCGCTTCGAATCATTCCAGTGTCGCTCGGTGGCTATCACAGGTTCAATGTTCGACAGGTCAAAGTCACAGCGCAATGGGGATTCCCGACAGTGCCAGTCGACGTAGTTCACGCTGCAGTTACGACCACTGCACTTTGGCTTAGACGTGAAGTTTCAGCTTTTTCAACTACGTTTCGACTTGACGAAGAGCGCGTCGAGCGTCCAGAGTCACTGCCCAGTCATGTTCGCGCAGCACTGAATCCGTACAGGCGAGCTGGGCAAGGCTAGTCAGTGGCTGGCATCTACGACGTAAAAGGCACAATCAAGCGTGACGTTCGAGCGCGAACGTGGCGAATCAGAATTCCTTCGATTGGCACTGATGTTGTCTTCACGCTTGACGACACCACAAACGAAGCATTCAGAGAGGCTCGCCGAAAGATCGTTAGAGATCTCAGAGCGGAACTTGTCAAAACTGGTGACGAAGTCATCTTGCCTGTTGCCAATGCTCGAGCAACTTACGTTCGAACGATCAGTGGCCAAGGTTCAGTCATTCGCAAAGGTCGCCAGAACGAAATCTATTTGACGACCAAGAAACGCGGTCGACTCAAAGACGCAGTCGGCTACATCGAATTTGGTGGCGAATCAAAGACTGTGATTGGGCCTGAAGTAATTGGCGCAAAACGCCAGGGCATTGACTGGAAGTCACGCAAACGCCGAATGAGTCGCAGCGACAAAACTCATGCTGGCGCAATCAGCATGCCTGACGGCCAAGCAAGACGCTGGGTCACGACCACACGCCATTTCAAAGGCAAGCACCAGCTCGCAGCCAGCGTGTACGGAACTCGCAACGAATTTGAACAGCTGCTCAGTCAACGCATCTTGCGTTACTTCGAAACAGAAGGATTCACTACGGAATGAGCAGCACGATTCTTCAACCAATCAACCAACTGATTGCCAACGTACTGACAAACCTGTCAGTCACACCAAGCGTCAAAGCCTATGCAACCGACCCAGGTTTGGCTGGCATCGACAGTCTCCCAGCTGCAGTCTGCGGACTACCAACCGTTCAACGAACAGAACCAGACACTGGCGAAAGCCAACTCGGTTCATACGACTGGAACATTCAAATTCCAGTCGTCTTGCTCTTTGACCTTGGCGACTCGGCAACCGCTCAAGCAGAAGCCTTGGACGTGCTCGAGGCATTCATCAAAGCAATTGACACAGCAGCTCTCAGTCAATCCGACCCGCTCATCGTCGACGCAAAAGTCACAAGCAGTCAACCAGGCGAAGTCGTTGACAACGCTCGACCAATGCTGACGTACGACTGCCAAGTTCACCTACTCCGTTACTCCAACTGATTCGAAAGGATCACCAGTGTCTGACACAAACAACGAAACAACTGTCAAAGAGCCATCGAAATCAGGTGACGTTGACAAGACCAAGCCAATTGGTGTGTTGCTTGACCTTGGCGCAGGTGCTCCGCTCAGTGCTCACACAGTAGTTGGCGTTCGTGGCCAGTACCGGCCAGACAACGCAGTGCCGATTGGTGGCGAAGGCGAAGTAAGCGTCGACGAGATCGAAACAGCAATCGCGGCTGGCGCACCTTTGAAGCTCGTCAACATCCCAAAGACTCAGGTTGACCAGTTGCGCGCACTGGCAGCTGAAGACATTGCTGCAGCTCGACGCGGAGCTGTCATCGCTCGCCAAGACGGGCCAGTTGGAGCGGAAGCAGCGCTACTCACTGAACACCTCAACGCAGTAAAGGACAACTAAACACATGGCTACCGGCTACCTACACGGCAAGTATGAACAGAACGGCGCATCGGACTACACGCCAAAGCCAGGAAACGAAATCACAACGCCTTCGTATTCGGGAAAGCTCATGTACTTCCCGATTCAGTCCGCAGTACCAAACCTGAACCCAAACCCGCTTGAACGCGACGACGAACTCAGGAACTACGACCAGCCCCTGCTGCGCGTTACCGACACTTACGATCCAACATGGAGCTACGATTCACGCGCTTACCCAGACCTGCTCGGTTGGCACCTCGCGCAGTTGCTTGGCAGGGACACCAGCAACGGTTACTCGGTAGCTGCAGGAGCTGCAGCAACTGACCTCGACGGAACCACTGCACTGGCAGCTGGCCAATACGCTCACACCTGGACCGCTCCGTTTGGCCCAGCTGGAGCGATTCCGCAAACGTCACAGCTGACGTTCGCTTACAAAGACCAGTCGACGTTCTACCAGATGAGCGGCTGCGCAACTGAGCAGCTCGAGATCGACACGCCAGACAGTGGTGGAGTTGGCCTCAAAGCACAAGGGCCAGGCCTGTACCTGAACAGTGTCACTGACCCAACGCTCACGCCAGCGTACGAAACCGTTGCTCGCAGGCCTTTCGTGCATGGCAACCTCGCAGTCACATACGCGGACACTTCAAGTGGTTACACGACAGCGAACGCTGGTGTCGCAAGCGGTTTCACTGTGCAGGCTTCGCAGCCAGTCAACGCAATTCGAACACTCGGTGTTTCGTCACAGTACCCAGACCGCATGGAAAAGGACGATGGCCCAGTCATGTTCAGTGGCTCTATCGCCAAGCGAAACCTCACTAAAGCTGACTGGGACGCGATGAAGAACCTGTCGACGTTCAAGCTGACAGCAAAATGGGTTTCAACTGACTATGTCACTGGCACGTCTGGCGCGAAGTATGGCCTTTCAATGACGTTCGCGAACGCGCAGCTTGTCGGTGGCTCCATTGACCCGCTCGACAACAAGCGCAGGCATGGCGCGTCATACAACTGGAACGCGGTCTATGACGGAACGACGGCATCAGTTGTCGTGAAGCTCGTCAACGCCACAGCAACTTACGCAGTCTGATCAACCAACCACCAGGGAGACCAATCAAATGGCCAGCATCGAAGCAGCACTAGCAGGAGAAACCGTCGACTTGCTCGGCGAGGCATACGAAACAGTTCCACGAACACGCTCCGTCACGCTTGCAGCAACCAAGCTCGCAACCGAACAGGGAATGATCTTGGAAGACGACAACGCCGACCCAGACCTGCAAGTCGAGTATCTCGCCAAAGTGCTGGCACTGCGATTGAAGCCAAAGAACGACAGTTCACCAACTGCTGACGTTCGGTTACTTGACCTTTGGAAGCAGGATCTCTTGAGCCTCGATCAGCTGTTTGGTTTGATCGAGTCAATGAGCGCTGAAAAAAACTGAACTTGGGCGGTTTGTTCGCCGCCCAAATCCCAGACCTCACTAGCGAAGAGGCCATCGACCTAGTTCTCTTGAGAAAGAACTACGGCATCAGTGCTCGAGAAGCGTATTTCGAAATTCCAGAATGGGAAGTTGAGCTGTTGCTTGCAGCGTTGCCTGAACGCAACGAAGCTGAACTCGACGAAGAAACCGAACCGCTTGACGATCCCTGGGCGGCTCCACCACAAGAACTCACAGACCTACTCGACTAACAAGAACGGACATTCTAAATGGCTGCTAAAGGCTCAGTGAAGTTCACGATTGGTGCTGACGCTAGTGGCCTTGGTCGAGGCCTTCGAGGTGCTGAAAAGCACATGAAGGCATTTGGTGATCGAGTCGAAGGTCTCGGCAAGTTTGGTGGATCTGGCCTTGGTGGAGTCGCCGCTGGCCTCGTCTCGATTGGTGGAGCTGCAGAGTTTGTGCGTCAAAGCGCGACAGCAACTATGGATCTTTACAAGTCAAGTGTTGCTCTGAGTCGAGTCACTGGATTTGACACTCAGACTTCATCAGCTTGGGTTCAGATCGCAAAAGAACGTGGCGTTAGTACTGAGACCCTGAGTCGCAGTTATACGACTCTCGCGAAGCAGATTCGTTCAGCGCAGCAGGGTGGTTCTCAGGCAACGAAGACGTTCGCTGCACTTGGTGTTTCTCAAAAGGATCTGCGCTCTGGTGACACTGCAGCGATCATGGCGAAGATCGCTGACTCGTTCAAGAGCCATGCCGATGGCAGCGGCAAGGCGGCTGTTGCAAGCCAGCTGTTTGGTCGCAGCTACTCAGCCATGCTCGGCATCATGAACAAAGGCAGTGGTGGAGTCAAGCGACTGGTTGACGAACAAATTCGTCACGGTGGAGTCTTGAGCAAGAATTCTCGCGATCTCGCAAAGGCTCGCGAGGCTCAGTTGCGTTTTGGTATGGCAATGGAGAAACTGAAGGTCACGATTGGCCAGGCAGTATTGCCATACATCACGAAGCTCAGTGACAAACTCAGCGCTTGGCTGGACAAAGCAGGCAACAAGAAAAAGGTTGACGAGCTAGTCGGTTCGTTCTCTCAACTCGGCAGGCAAGCTGTCGCTATTGGAAGTGCTCTGCTTCCAGTGATCAACCGTGTCGGCAAGTTTCTTGGCGCGCATCCTGGCCTAGTAAGACTCATTGGTGACATTGTCGCCTTCCGAGCTGCAGTGAAACTCATCAGTTTCGCGGTTCCGCTCAAAGGATTAGGCAAGTTTGCTGGCAAGGTTTTGGGCTTGAAGTCGGTTGGCGTTCGCGCTGGCGCAGGCATGGCGGCTGGCATCGCATCAAGGTTTCCAGCGCTTGGTAAATGGATGGCATCAGCGTTCGAAAAGCTTGGTGCTCAAATGGGATGGCGGTTTGCAAGCACGTTTTCAGCAATGCTTCGAGGCAACAAACTTGCTTCAGCTGCTGGCGGAGGTGGATTGCTCGCAGGCATTTGGGGCGCAGTCAAAAAGGTTGGCAAGGTTGCTGTTGGAGCAGCGACTGGTGCTGCTGGCCTTGTCGCTGCAGGAGCTGCAGCATTCGGCCTGACGTTTGACAGTTTCGCTGACGATGGCACCGATAAGGAAGCTGGCCTCGAAGCTGACTATCAAGCGTTCAAGCGCGCTCGAGGAATGTATAACGGCAAGCGCTATGCCAGCTATGACCAGTGGCGCAAAGCTAAACGCGCTGGGTCACGCGCTCGCCGCGCAGCAGGATCTAGCGTTAGTGGTTCGATGCCTGAGCTGCCTGACTTCACTTTCAGCAGTGGTTCATCAACTCCAGCTGCATCAAAGACAGCCAAGCCAAAGACACCAAAGCACAAGTCGCCAGATCACATTTTGGCTGCAGCTCAAAAGCTTGCTGGATGGAGTCACAAATACGACGAGAAACTCAGCAAACTGAGTAACAGTCTTTGGGCCAAAGGCATTGACCCGAACTCGCCAGCTGGCCTGTCGCAAAAAAGCAGTGTCTTGAGTGAGGCTGCTGCAGCATGGCCGAAAGTCAGAGGCGCGCTTGCAACATTGGCAAAGCAAGCAAACGACGGAGATCATCACGCGACTCTCGTCAAGATCCATGACTACATTCATCGAGGCGATCTGAAGCAGCTTGAGTACAAAGCGCACCTCGGGCAAGCCAAATCAAAAATAAACGCCTCAAATCCTGTACCGAAGGCACCTTCGATCAGTGGCGCGCAATTGTCGGAAGAGGCTTTCATTCGAGCAGCGTTTGGAACTGGTGACATTGGCAGTGGTGGCATGAACGCCTGGCTTGCAGCTGGTGGAGTTCCAACTGGCATGAACGCTGTTGCTGGAAGTAACTCGGTCAACATAAACATTCAGAGTCTGCATCCAGGCGATGGTCAAACGAAGGCGGCAATCGCTAACGCGGTTGTCGCCTCTTTGCAATCCCAGAGCAAGGTTTATCGACCCAGAACGAAGGCTAAGTAATGCAACTTACAATCACGACGAATGCGGTCAATCCGTCAACGCTGCTGCTCGCTGACGGCACTTCAACGAATCCGTTTGCACTTGTTGCTGACGCTCTCGATTGGGGAAACTCGCAGTTCACACACACCTACTCTGGACCTCGAGGAACACAAGGCTCACGGCCAGGCAATGGAATCCCAGAGAACCGAACTGTTACGTTGCCGATTCGCGTTTATGGAATCCAGTCTGGGTCAATCACTGCAAAAGACGCGCTCGCAGCGAACCTCAAAACACTAAACGCGATTGTCGATGAGCTGCGTCGCTTTGGTGGAAAGCTGACGTGGCAGAGCGGCGGTCAGTCATACCGACAGAACCTTGAGGTCTTGGGTACTGACGGAACTCAGATGAACACTTGGAACAACCGTGCTGAAACTCGCAGCATCGCTGCAGTGAATGTTCAACTCGTTTGCGCTCCGTTCGCGCTCGGTGATCCAATGGACATCAACGACCCGACCTTCGCAACGTATGCAACTGACTATGTCATTGACGGCTCTGGCGCATTTGCGAACCTCACAAACACTGGTGGCAAGCTGAAAGCCACAGCCAACACAAACGTTGAGCACAGACTGATCTATTCGTCTCGAGGCTATTTGCTCGGTGACTCTGAAGTCACAGTCAAAGCAATGATCGGATCAACGCTTGCCAGTTGGAAAGCAGGCGCAATTCTTTGGCGCACTAGTTCTACTGACTACGTCATTGGCTACGTCGACGACAACGGAACGAACAGCAGGCTCAGAATTGACCAGGTAACTGCAGGCGCGACAACAAACCGCGCAACCGTAAACCTTGGAACACGCCTGTCGACAAACGCAACTCTTTACGTTCGAACTAGGACTGAAGGCACAACCGTTTACGCAGAGCACTGGTCAACCGCTCCGACACCAAACGGAACACCGACAACGACCACGTCTTGGACTGCAGGAAGCGCATGGGCTGCAACGACGTTTACTCAAGGCGCAGTCGTCACTTACAACGGTTGCCAGTACATTGCCGCATCAGCGACTGCAGCAACTGACGTGCCTTCCGGCTCCACGTCGTCGACAAGTAAATGGCTGTACTTAGCTGGGTTGACTGGATTGTCTTTCACTCCACAATCGACGACAGCCGAAATTGACGTTTTTACAGTCAGGCCATTCACCTACACAAAGCAAACACTCCCCAAGAAACTTTCACTCAACGGAGCGATTCCAGGCGACGCTCCAGCACTGGCCAACATTGAAGCGACGACTGCTCAAGACGCGGCATGGGTTTTGTTTGGTTGGTCGTCAACGTCTGCAGCAACGACACTCTCAAGCAGTCCAACGCCTCGAGCACCATTCTTTGTGTTCAACGGAACAGACGACGATTCCACTGCTCGATCAGGTTGGACAACAACCAGCGTTACGTCAATCACGAACAACTCTGTTTGGTCATCCTTGACGACGTATCGAGCACGTTGGATTCTCGATTCAAGCCTGCTGCCAACCGATGAGTACTCGGACGGAGACAGAGCGCTCGAAATTTGGGCATTGGTTTTGACTGACACGTCAACGAAACTGGTGTCGCCAACACTCGTTACCAGTCTGCAGAGCAAAGACGGTTACGGGCCAATTAGGTACACCGATGAATGGGGAACTGCTGGACGCACAATCCCTGTCTTGAACTCAACAGCTGTTGCAGCTGGGTATCGCTGGACTCGACTTGGAACGATTCACATGGCAAACAGTCCAGCCAGAGAAATGGCACTGACGATCACTGGAACTGCAGCCGCTACTACGTCAACGACAGCCACTTGGGGCATTGGCAAAGTCTTGGTCTTGCCAGTCAAGCAACGCGCAGCACTGCCAACCGCAAAGTCAGCCATTGAGTTTGGCGTTGACAACACGTTTGCGAAATGGTCGCCAGCACCAACAACCACGAACTACACGATCACGACCGCATACTCAGCTGGTCAAATCGTCGTTTTTGGAACCTCAACCAGTTACTCAGCTGGAGTTACGACATACGTTTCAGGTTCAACGTACACGGCTGGCAGTTACGTTCAGCAAGGCGGTTTCCTGTACAGCGCTGCGCAGGCAGTGCCAGTGTCAACTCCGCCAAGCGGAGCTGCAACATCGACGGCTTACTGGACGTACCTTTCAACGCTCACTGCGTCGCAGGGAAACACTGTGTATCGCGCCAAGAATGCGATCACGTCTACGACGCAAAAAGGCACTTTGCCAGCAAACAACCCAACTGACTGGGAACCATTTGAGATGACTCGAGTTGTCCAGTCAGATCTCGGAACGATCAGCTGGCAACCAACCGTCAACACTGCAGCACTGAATGACAGAAGCGTTGGTGGAGCATTGCTTGAGCTGCCACCAGGCGCAACAGACATTGTCACTGCATTAGCAAAAGTCATTCCCGACGACCCAGCCGCAACCATTGCGATGGAAGACACGCTCAACCCATACGTCGCGAGCATTCACGTCGCAGTGACACCTCGCTTCGACCAGTTGCGAACAGTGAGCTGAACACTGTGAAAGACGCAGTCATCAGGATTCAAGCTCAAGACGGAACTTGGGAACACATCGGCGGAGACCGCTCCAGTGGCATCGTTGCTGAACGCCTGCAGTTGTCGGCAAACAGTTACGGGCCAGACACTGCCAGTTTCGAACTGCACAGAGACCCGGCTGCAGCATGGCCAG
>Ga0114976_10002038_pt1 | contig 12699 bp, 4 predicted proteins | sample S_130805_EF_Meta_FD_87319 | JGI IMG/M metagenome (GOLD analysis project Ga0114976, IMG submission 87319) | Freshwater microbial communities from Lake Simoncouche, Canada to study carbon cycling - S_130805_EF_MetaG | ecosystem: Environmental > Aquatic > Freshwater > Lake | place: Lake...
ATGATCTGTGGAAGGCCGTCGGCGCAGTCTGCGACCTTTTCACCGAAGACGAGTGCCTCAACTACTTCATCGCCGCAGGATACAAACCCGAATGACCGCGACACGCTCTAATGGCGGAGGGAACGCGACTGCGGGCGAACCTTCTCTGTCTCAAGGCTCTTACTTTATCTGTTCCGTCGAACGTCCGCGACCATTCGTCAATGCTTCGGATAAGGAGCGCGACATCAACTACACAATTGCCTTCTCACGACCTCGCAAACCCGTCAGCCAATCCAACAATCATGCCGAACGCTACCCAGCCCGCTGCCCGGCCCCAAGCCTGGTTGCTCTGACAGAGGCCAGACGTCAGGTCGTAGCTTCCGTCACTGTCCGATTTTCGGGGCGTAACTGAAGCCCGCACTTCGCTCTTTGAACTCGCGGAAAGAGACTGCGCCGCTGTTATCAGCGTCGAGACCAAGGTATTGGCGTCGAAGTCCTTCTTGCATCCAAGCCTCGATCTCGAGACGGTCGAGTTCTTCGTTCTTATCCAAATCAGCAAACAAGCGCGCGCCATACGGCAATTGTTCGAGCTCTTCGTCCGCAACTTGGCCATCTTTATCGATATCAAGGGATAAAGTGAGTCTCCTCTGTATCGGCTCTGCCCATTTGTAAAACTCCGCTGTATCAAGCGAAGCGTTACCATTACTGTCTATCTCGCGAAACGTTCTCCGCAGATCCACGGAAGTTTTTATGTCAATGGTCTGAGTGCGGCCCAATTGCCTACTCCCCACGATCCCGCGCAACTGGAGCGGAACTTCGTTGAGTTCGACGATGCTCGTCGGCGCCACCTCCGGGAGTATGGGCGAAAGGACAAGACTTGGTTGCGTCGACATAGGTTTAGTTGGCGACGACGCTTCTGTACGCTTCGCGCAATCGCAGACGATCGAGCCTCGAAGCGACCAATCTAGGGGTCCAGTCAGGAATTCATCGGGCTGGGAGAATCGAGCGCTCGCGACGCCCAACAAAGTGCAACCTTCCAGAGGGCCAGAGGTGACGACACCGCTCAGCGCGCCCTCAAGATGTGGATCACGATCAGTCGGTGTCGCATCGTCACGATGAGAATCGACCCCAAACGGCCCCTCGATGCGTCCCTCGATTCTGCCGCCGTTTGCGCCGATCATCTCGAAGGTTCCACCGTAAAATCCTGGTGACCCGGCTCCGTTGGAGTTTACCAATGCGAGAGGCTGCAATCTGAAAGTTCCGGTGACATAGGCTGCAGTGAGCGCCTCAGATTGGTCTACGGAAGTGAGCTCAGCTGCGCCGGTCGTTTTGGAGCGACGCGTCGGACCGCTCTGGCACAGGCCGTCAACGGCTCCTTGCTCGACGAGACTGCCACTTCCCTCAGCTGCAAAAGGGAAGACGCACCCGCCAGGAAGAGCGACCGGCTGAGGCGACTGGAGCTTCGCTTCTGGGCTGCACATGCAGGTCCAGACGCCGTCGGCCTTGCCTTCCCCGGACGCCTGTCCCCTGGCAGGGTCGGCATCTAGTTTCATCGCATAAGTGAGCGTGAAACGGCAGCCACGGTGCGGGCCATCGATCGCGAGCCCGGTGAATTGGCCATCAAGCAAGGGTGGACCGGACGAATTGGGATGCGCGCTAGCGTTGACTACTCCCCGCATCTCTCCGATCGCAACCGTACCATCCGGGAGTCGCAGGAGGGCCTCCCCGCTATGAACTCCGCCGAGCGCGGTATCGCCCGGGAAAGCAGATTCCAACACCGCCGCTGTTAGGCTGCCCGTGGACCCATCCGCTACGCCTGTTAGGTCCAGAACGAACTCGTGTGTACTGGTGACGCGCTCGCAAGCTTCACACCGTGCGCTCCCCTTCTCGATTGGAAGGAGGCTGACCTTGCCGAGAAAGTGCGTGAGCGCCGCAGTGGCGTTCTCCGCAACATCCGATATCGGCGGCGCGACAAAGACAGTTGTCCGAGCGACGGCGGGTGTGAAGCAGTCTTGCGCCGGAACATTTGCGTCAACTTCCCACGTACCGACATCGACAGCCACATGGACGTCGTCGTAGCAGCCGTTCGCGTCCGTGCGCACAACTCGGTATACAGGTTTTCCGTCAGGCCCCTTATACCGCACGACAACCTCGGTATTCGGCTGCGAAGGATCGGTGCACCCGTGGGCTCTCAGCCGTAAGCAGATCTTGTCCGAACCGCCTTTCTCAGGCCCGATCATTTCCTTCAACGATTCTAGTAGTTTCTCATCGCGTCCGACATCGACTTCACCCTCCTCTCTTACAAAGTTCCCAATCTCTGGTCGGCCAACACGGATTTGTGCCTCTGCATAGGCCTCATCATCGCAAGGCGAGGTGTCGACTGCGAGGTCGACCCCCGCGCTCTTTGCAAGGTTGACGGATGCCGTCGCGCCACCCATTCGCACGATGGTATGGGACTGGGGCGTCCAAGCGGTAACGAACAAATCATGCCGAGTACAGTTCTTCGCGTCGGGCGGAGGCTGAACGCGTAAACGGGCATTCAGCCTTTCTCCCGGCGAAAGATAGGCCTTTTCCGGGATCAACTGCCAAGACCATCCAGCGGGGATCCGATCCGCACGGAGGTAGACTAGCTTGTTGTCTAGCTCGTCGTTCGTGACCTGAAACTCGAACTCCGACTCCTCAAAAGGGCTGCTGGAACCGCTCCAGAGTACCTCAAGATTCTGCTGGGCCGAGTTGTTCGCCAAATTGGTGTCGTCGATTAGCCGTCGAAGCACCACCTTCACGCAAGTATGGGGATCACGGATCGTAGGCGTCCAGGGCACGAATACAGTGGTCTCACCCGGCGGCAAGCGTGGGATTACTACGCTACGCAGAAGCGTAAAGTCCCCTTCGCCACCCACCGTATGAAAAGGCTCGGAAATGAAGAATGCGACTTCGACATCGAACGCATCCGCCGGCCCCGTGTTGCGTACCCGCGCATAGAGACGATTCTCCTCCTGACCGATCGCGAGATCTCCGCGATCTGTCGGCGTGCGGCCCGTATCTGCGTCGAAGCCGTCTACTTGATTGTCGACCCAGATGTCCTCCGACGTCCAGGGCGGATTGCCGACCCGTAGCGACAAGTCGTAACCTGTTGGCGGAGGGGCATAGGTGAGATCGATGAGATATTCGGCGCCACCGGACCCACCAGGAAGGACGCTTGCCGTAATACCCGTACCTGCAGGAGTTGCTGTCTGGCCGACCCCAATTGCTGCGTCTTCAAGACCAGGAGTTCCCGCCCCGTGATCGCGCAGTATAACGGGGCCTTGGCCTGGCGGAATTCGGGAGTTCACATAGTACATCAGTACGCCCGAGCCCGGCAGTGCCGTGTCCGCGTCGGCACCGCGATTGGATCGCGCCTCGATGAAATAGAAAGCCGTTTCATCAGTGAAGGTGCCAACGCCGGGTGTCAAGCCAAGTGCGATGGCGATAGTCTTGCCCTCAGACGCCGCCGTTTGCAGGTGGAGCCCGATTGGATTGGTCCCGGTTGAGTAGGTTGACCCGCGAGCCGGACGGGGCACAAAAAGGACATCCGCTCGCCGTGCCGTGACCCATGTCGCCTGCTCTTTCGACCAAACCAATGGATGCACCCCGTTGAAGGGAGGCGCAAGTGCGTCCCATGCGTCGGCGAAGGCACGCGGGAAGCTCACATTAGGATACGCGAAGAGATCGACGAGCCCAAAATGATGACTAAGTCGTGCCTTAAACACACCGTCCGAACTATTCATTGAATGGATAGATGTTGTAAGGTATCGATCGCCTGCAGTCGTACGATATTGCCAAGGGCCGGTAGTCGCCTGGTTCGCTTCGGGTAGGGTATCGTTGGTGACAAGCACTAGCCGTGTTATGTCATCATCTTGTGAGATTGTTGCCCCAGCAAGAAGGTCGGGCTCCCCTTGGAGCAATATGTCCAGCGCGTCTGTCGACATTTCGACGAGCGGATGACGGCTTGGATCTCTATAGTAAGCGCGGGACCGCGGCAGGGTGATCTCGCCACGGTACAGCGGCCGGACCGTAGCAACTGTCCAGCTAATCTCGTTGATCCAGCGGGCCGCTTCGTTCATCCGTGCGGTCAGCGGCGCGAGCGGAACCGGCGTCGCGTCGTCAGCGTACCGGACGCGCACCACGAGTGTGTTCTGATCCCCTATTGGAAAGGGACCGCGCTGTACGCGGATCGCGCGGGTCGCCACATTGTTGCTAGCACGCACTGCCGCCGCTCCCGAGGCGGCGGGTGGTACGTCGAAAGGCTGAATGACCCGCACGCCAAGCTCATAAACGCCGTCGCCGAGCGCAGCAGATTCGGGCATTGGCGGACGGAACCGTAGCGGGCCGATCGTAACGGCGCCACCAGGCGGCACGGGTGGCACGCTAAGCGCGTTTCCAGCAGATGCAGCCGTAGAGGACGTGAAGAAGCCATCGTCCTTCCAGTCACTGGGAAATGCACGAGACCCTGACGGGTCGATCCAATAGAGGCGAGCAACTGCGTCCCGCAGCTCCTGTACTCCACGATTTCGAATGGTAACATAGACGAAGTTGTCTCGATCAAACAATGGCTGCTCGAATGCTAGCGCTGACAGTCCGTTCGCAGGTAACGTGACCAAGTTCACGTCTGCGGCGTGCCGCACCAGAATATCAGGCGATGCTAGCAGAAACGATGCATCCGATGGCTCTGCCCCTGTGTCGCCAACATAGTCCCGTATGAATCCGTCGAAAGGAACAGGCACGTCGCGGCCAAGAAATCCAATGATCGCGTCGCGGTCGCTGTCCGCAATGAAGATTTGGTTCCCGGGACCGAGCGCTACCTTCTGCACCGAGCCAAAAGTCGGTGCTCGGCCGAGTGCATAAATCTGCTGTCCATTCTGGTCTAGAATAGACAGTCGGTGGTTCAGAGTATCTACAACATAAATCCGATTGTCGATGTCGACGGCCATATCGCGCGGGTAGCGCATTTCGCCATACCCAACGCCGAACCGGCCGATAGCCTGTCCCGGCGTAGCGCCGCTCGCTGCGTAGCGCACAATCCTGCTGTTGCCGGTATCTGCTACATACACACGGCCATCCGGTGCTACGTGAATACCGTATGGATCCGACAGTGTTGTATCGGTGAGAAACAGTTCCCAGCTTGAGTCCGTCGGGCCATCTGCTCTAAGGATCCGTTTGTTGCCCGCGTCGAGAACAAAAACCTTGCCATCCGGAGCGATCGCCACGTCGCGCGGAGCCAGCAGGGGAATGCCGCCGAATGTTGTCTGTGTCGCGGAGGCGAAGGCGGGATCCAAGACGTAATTCGAGATCGCCGCCTGCCATCTGAATAGGGTCACCCGGTTCTTGAATGCATCCGCGACATAAACGTTACCAGCTGTATCAGCAGCCAAGCCCTGCGGGTCCACGAGTGCGTCTGTAGCCGCAGGGTCGGCTACAGCTCCGAATGTGGTAAATGTGGGGGTTCCCGTGACCCCTGAGATGCGCGTATACCGAAGCTGCCGGTTTCGCGTGTCGGACACGATGATATGGCCTTGAGCAACATTGACCGCCACCCCGAACGGGTTTTCGAACCCACCTTTCAGAGTATAGGGCGGACCGAACTCGAGCGATTGGGCTCGCGCCCCGACGTTGAAGGCGATCGCGGCGACCAAGGCCGCAAGTAGTACGCTGAGGCCCTTCATTCCCTCTTCTCCAGAGTTGTGGTGCCTTGAGCGGCATGGGCAAACAGCTCGTCCGGACTCAACAACTTGATGATCTCCTCTTTGAGAAGGCCGGCCTCGACCGCCGGCGCAAGCGGCACCACGGAACTGGGGGCCTCATTCCGACGGTGTTCCAGGCGATCTTGGGTCCGCTCGTCAGACCCCTGTACAGCGTGGCTGCGACCGGGCTGTGTCCATATTTCGACTTGGTCCAAGGGCAAAATATCCGGTGCAACTACGGCCGCAATTGAGGCTCCAGGCATTGTGCCGATCATCTGGCCTTCCGCTGCGCCGAGGAAGATTTCGTCGGCGAGCATAGCTCTGGGCAGAAAGTCAGTCGGATCGGAGAGGCGCAAATAAATCAAGGCCAGCGAGCGTGCTTCGTCTGGTTTGCCATCGACGAATACCGCGAGGGGTTGCTCCAGTTCGATGCGCTCGATCAAAAGGACCGTGGCGAAGGGTGGTTCCTCTTGCGAAGATTCTTGCCCAAGCGCGGAAACCGCAAAGGTGGTCGCGCTCAATCCCAATACCAGCAAAGACAGGCGCAGGTTCATCGCTGGATCTCCACCTGATCGATCCCGATGCGTGCAGCCCCGGCCGGAAGCTCGATCCGAATGGAGCGGACATCTGACAGATCAATTGCCCGACCGTTGGCCACAAATGCCCACCAAGGGAAGCGGAAGGTCTCAAGAACCGCTTTTGTCGTTTGAGTACCCCTAACTCTCGATGGATAAGTGCCGCGAAGCAAATGTGAGTACCCAGCCGGAACGCGGCTCTCTGCGCCCGCTCCGTCCGTCATCACCAGGGTGAAATTCAGGCTGGGCGTTGCGGTAGTCGCCTCCGCGAAGTCCTGCGGCTGGCGGGCCATCTGCAACGCGATCGTCGCTCCTTGGAGATCGCGCTGCGCCACGGGAAGCTCGTAGCGGAACTCAGCGGCTGCCGACCAGCCGAGGCTAGCGCCTCGCGTCTCTTTGAAGAAGCGGTTGAAGCTGTCGCCCTCGGTCGTAAGATCGACGTCCCGCATCACGTCTTCGAAGAGAGTCAACAGATTGTTTGTTACCGTAGCACCCGAGCTTGCAGTTGAAGCTGCGGGTTGGGATTGGAAATCGTCAAGCACGAAAACTCCTGGGCCAGGCGGCATCCGGAAACTGCCTGTCAGCGAGAGGCCAGGAGCCGTCGGAAGACCGGCCGGGCGCAAGGTATCAGGAGGGACCGTGAAATAGGCACCATAAGCCTTAGAGCCTTCGTGGTAGCGCTTCAGAAATGCAAGGATATAGGCCTTGGCAAGGTCTTGTTGTGCCGGCCGAAGGAGCAGTCCTGCCCCAACTGCAGTAGGAGTGCCCGCATTTGCGTCGTCATTTGCCCAACTCGTGTTGAAGAAATTGTGGTTGGCACCGATCGCGTAAATGAGATGGGACGGACCGGTAGCGCGGTCCAAATGAAGGAATGGCCACGCGATCGGGTCGCTGGCACCATCGACGTCTCCGTCCGCGCTCCCGTAGATCAACAGATATGGCTTACCGGGAGGTGGAGAAGCTGTATCGACCGACATGGGCGAAAGGCTGATTACCCCCTGAATGGTCATCGGTGCGTATCCCGCGAGTCCCGGCGGCCGGCGCACGGGACTCGTCAGGAGATCATGCGCCATCACGACAGCCTCGCCTCCGCGCGAGTGGCCGACGAGGTAGACAGCATTTCCGTCAATCCGGGCAGTGAGGGCACCGGCCGCAATGGCTGGGTTCGTAAGAACTTCCTCTATATTCTTGAGCAGCACGTGACTACGCAAGCGAATTCCGAAGAGTGAGATCGCCGGGTAGCCTAACGTCGAGTCGCCGACCATCTCGTCGAGATCAACGCTCATCGTGACATAGCCATGACTCGCGAGATGCTCCTGCAGATAGGTGTATCCACGGTAGTTCTCTTCCGAGGTTATGGAAGCAGAAACCGTCGTCCAGCCCATGCCTCGGTTCACACGAAGTGGCGTGTGGTTTCCATGTGCGAAGACAACTAGGGGCAACCGCGCCGGTGCCGCCGGCAAGGGGCTGGGGTAAACGAGCCGACCTCGCAAACGGAAGCTGAAGTTTCTGCCTAGGCCATCATAGGGGGCCATTGCCGTTGCCATTATGCTTGTGGTAGACGGCATTGCTCCTAAACCATACTCGACCGTCGTAGTTGCGAGCGGACCCGGCGCAAGCGCGTTCGGTAGCACGACGAGTGACGGACCACCGGCGACAAGAGAATCGATGAGGTCGCCCGGATCAATCCGATCGTCCGGAGAGAATGTTGCCAAATCTGATGGGCATGACCCAAAGTCGTAGACAATGTCGTATGAGCCCGGGGCGAGCACGCCCAACGACTTGGCAAGCGTCGCTGCTGTACCGGGACCCACGGTCATGTCCACCGGGGCAATGGCTGCTGGCAACAAAGAGGCTGAATTCGCCCAATCGGCGGGCGTCCGATGAGGAACCACGAAAACGCGCGCCTTGCGGCCTGCTCGTTCGGCGTGCCGCGCTGGATCCAGCGTGACTTCGACCGGACTCCCTTCGCTGAACACATTCTGGAAGCGGAAAAAGGGATCGCTAGGAAGCGCCGACCCGGCTCGCCCGGGGTCACGGCGCACCCGCAGCTTCAATCTCTTCGTCGACATCTCGACGCCGTCGGCTCGGTAGCGAAGCTTCAGCACCACATCACCCTCGCTAACGCCATTCGCAAGCAGGTCAACCTTAAGCTTCCGTGTCACAGGGTCAAAATCGGCGGCAGTCCAGGTGCGTGGCAGTGATACAGCGGTGCCAAGGGTCGCTTCGTAAAGCTGCGCCACTGCCGCCGAGCCGCTTTCATACTCAAGGGAGACCTCCGTCGCCATGGCGCCAATTGGCGGCTGAGCCACCACGCCGATCGGCTGCATCACCATTCGCAGCTCGCCGAAGTTACCGATGGATACCGTCGTGGGATTGAGAGCCGTGAAGACGCCAGGCGATTCCAGCGTCCCGTCAGCCGCGCAAGCTGGTTTTAGGTCCGCCTCAAGCCCGATAATGTTGACAAAATCGACGGCAGTTTTAGACACAGCGGCACCGGCGGGCGAGAAGGACACTTGGAGCCGGGTGGGCGGGCTGGCCTTCAGAGCCTTTGCTTGAAAGACTTTGGGCATTGCGAAAGCACTTGCAGGAAAGGTGGCACCCGCCGCAGTATCGAGCGTCGTTGGTCCGTCCTTGAGTTCGAAAGAATTCGTCGGGGCGCCGCTGCTAATCAGACTGACAGTACCGGTAAGGGAAGCAGGCTCGACGATAACGGTCACGTGCTTTGCAGCAGGCCCAATCGGCAACACTGCTCCCGGCGTCTGTTTGCGCGCTTCTGACACTCCTGCGACTTGAATATCTACGCGATAAGCGACAAAAGGGTGTCGCGAGCTGACACCAAGTGATCGCCCGCGCTTCAGCACCTCTACTTCAGCAGTGTATTCGCCCGGGGTCACCCGAATGCCGGGCGACAACTCGCCAGCCCACACTACTTGGCCTGTCAAGGGTGCTGAGATTGGAATCGAGCCCAAAACAACGGTCGGATTGCGGACTGAGCGGATATGGAGGATCGCTTCGTCAAAGGCTGGTCCGGCCGTGAAGTAACCGCCGACGGAATACGAAAGTCTCAGGGTGTCTTGAATACCGGATGGCCGACTCAGTGCAAGTAAGCGCTCGCTTGTGGAAGCGATCGAGACGTCAATTACCTCAAGCCAGACCGCGTTCAGTTGTACAGCTTCCGAGAAGGGGGAAGCAAGAAGTGGGGAAGTGGCCCGCATACGTATCGTATACTTTCCGGGCTTCGGGCGGACACCCGAATTAGTGTAACCATGCCAATGGGCGACGGAGGCGCCACTGAGCGACGCAGAAAGAACGTCGTAGTCAAACTGCCCAGTATAGACGGGAGTCGTGGAATCGCTCTCATGGAACAGGGCGAGTTCAACACGCTGCCCCCGGGCGAAGATCGGGTTCGAGTAGATTGCCGAGTTGAGATGGTAGTAAATGATGACATCCGTGTTCTCAGCGAACTCCACATACTGAAAGTTCGCCGTCGTCGGATAATCGATGCAGACCTCAAGCGGGCAGTTGCCAATCACTACTGCGGTCGATCCCACGGCTGACAACGCCGGCATATCGTCGTCGGTCACTGTGACGCCAATAGAGTAGGTGCCCGCGCAGAGCTGCGGAACGATTGATCCGGCGGCGAAAAGCTCGATCTTGGTGGCATTAGCGCCGTTAGGTGCGGTCGGCACTATTGGGCAGGTTGGAGGGCCGTTAGTCACATTCCACGCATAGTTCGTTATCCCCAGCCCGGCCGAGTAGGTACTGGTTAGGAGGTTGTCGAGATCGAAGCTCAATGCCGCGCTAACATCGATCGTCGCGGGGGTCAGCCCAGCGGAGTCGGTGAGAAAAAACCGCGGCTGGGAAAGTATCGGAAACGGCGGTGTATTGGGTTCGAGCACCTCAATTGTATGGCTGGTCAAGTCCTTGCGGCCCTCAGCGTCTGTAACCTCCAGTTCGAAGGTCCAACTCCCGGCACGTAGTCGATTGGCGGGTAAATCGAGATCGGCAAAACCGTTGGCGACACTTGGAAAGACATACTCGATTGGTCCATCGGAGTATCGTGGGAAATGCTCGGGTGGTACACCCACGAGCGACCAGCGATAGTCGACGATTCCATCCGATACTTCGACGGAGCCTGCGCTCGTGACATGCCCACGGTTGGGGACGCCTGATCCCGGCGAATCCGCGTCGGTGGAGCCGCCAGCACGCAGCTGCAGCGCTGCCGAGATCGGCATTCGGTTGATCCCCTGAACAACCGCTGTCGCGGGTCCATCAACAAGCACCTTCACACGCTGTTCGACCCGTGAGTCAGGACGCCCATCGTTATCGCGCATGACGAGACGAAATATCCAAGTGCCTGCGCGGGCGTTTGGAATCGAGAGCGATGGACCAGTTTGGAAGGCAGTACGCGGCAACTCGTTGGCGGTTGCCGGAGCTTGGATCAATTCCCAATCATGCGTCACAAGCCCCCCATCCGGATCGTCAGGGGTCGTGTTCGTAACGACAATTGCTGCGCCCTCGGCAATCTGAAACGTGTCAGGCCGATCCAGCGTAATCTTCGGCGGGCGGTTTCGGACTTCGACGGTGATTTCCGCGGGAACCTCGGCCCCTTCGTTGTCTCGGGCAGTCAGGCGGAAGCGCCAAGTCCCGATGTCTCGATCGGTCGTAGGAATCATTATGCTAGACGGACCGCCTCCGCCAGACATCGACTGGAAATTCGACTGACGCACAACAGATGCGTTCGAGGGCACGTCCAGGACATCCCAGCGGAGCACAACCGGCGGCCCGCCGTCCGGATCGACGGTAGTCGAAGCGGCGAGCGAGATCGTTTCTCCGGCATTGATACCTGCTGCGCCATTAATTGCGATTTCGGGTGGCAGATTAGGAACGTCAAAGGTGAAGGCGAGCGTTCTTCGTTCGCCTTCATCATCATCTATGTCGGCCTCGATCTGCCAGGACCCGATGTCGCGCTCATCGACAAAGTTCAGTGCGGTCGTGGGTCCGCTGACCGCGGTAAGAGTTGCAGCTCTCGTCGGCGGCTTGACGATCCGCCAGAACACCGAAACGGCCCCGCCGTCTGGATCGCTTGTTCGGGCAGTGAGGTTCAGGGTGCCACGCACTGCGGCCATGCCGGTGCTCGAAATCGTTCCACTGGGTGGCGAATTGACGACGTTCAGTACAAATGTCTTCGGCACGCAAGTCTGAAGGGTGCGACCGTCTGTTGTATATCTGCATTCAAGCCGATAGGAATAAACGCCGACATCTAAAAGCGAATTCGTGCGCCAGCTAAAGGGCATGTCGCACAATCCATCCGGTATAAGATCGAAGCAGCCGACTGGGACCGACAACGGGTTCTGCAAATGGACACGCGGGTCGGACGCTACCGGCGAGATTACCGGGGCAGGCGAACGAGCCACGAAGCCCAGCGGGATGAATACGTAGTCAAAAACGGCACCAACACAGTTGGGCAGGCCCTCAGTCCTCACACAAAAGACGCTTGAGCCGGCCGTTTTCACTTTGGCGTCTTGCGCCAACTGTGCGTCCGAAGCACTAGCCCAGAAAACGGCAAAAGCTATCAATATGCAGAACACAAAGACATGAGCCGTACGTACGCTCTGCTTAATCCAAGCTTGAGATCGAATAGCCATATCGTTCGCGAAACAAAACATAATGCGATCCGCAACCATTAAGGTTCTGCCAGAGCCTTGCAGCATTACTGTTGTCTCACCTCGATTTCGCTTACCACCCCTCGCAACTTACGTCGGTATCAGTTGACTCCTCTATCGTGACCGTCCAAGGAAAGGCGAATCCAAGACAACAGCGAATAACGAAGATTTTACACTTTTCGCGTGTGTCTGGCAATCACTGAGTTCAGTGGTTAGGGAACGTCTGATCTATGGTAGCAGCTTCGCCGGGATGGCCGCCTGAGCTTCGCGGCGACGCCCCGTTGAAGCCGAGAACTCCGACTTTGCGGTTCTGGAGCCGTCGCACCTTTCAGGTCCAAAGTCCGAGGGGGCCAATCCAGGACTGTGTCCAGTTTACCGCCCTCTCCATTCTGGATAGCAGACTGCAGGAACCCCTGACCCACAGGTCAGGGGGCGACGTAGAACAGTGCTGTGATGCGCCAGATCACGGAAGTCACGGCCCCGGCGACGATGGTAGTTGCGGTGTTCTGGGCACTGGACATGATCGGTCGTGCGGGATCGATGGTTTTCTCGTAGACACTCCCTGCAGCCGCGGCCTCCACAGGGATCGAGAAGGCAAGGGAACCCGGCAGGTTGGTGGTTGTGATCAGCGTGGGTGTGGCACCTGCGGTCAGCGCGGCTGCGGCATGGCGCTCGATGGCGAGGCGGGTCAGATAGTGCCGCAAGCCCGCGCCGGGGGCGGCAAGGGTCAGAGTGACGGCTGCACCCGCGACCCCC
>Ga0114976_10002041_pt1 | contig 12689 bp, 15 predicted proteins | sample S_130805_EF_Meta_FD_87319 | JGI IMG/M metagenome (GOLD analysis project Ga0114976, IMG submission 87319) | Freshwater microbial communities from Lake Simoncouche, Canada to study carbon cycling - S_130805_EF_MetaG | ecosystem: Environmental > Aquatic > Freshwater > Lake | place: Lake...
CAACAAAGCAACAAATAATAATGACAAATACCAAATAGAGTATTTGAATGTTTTTTTGGCTAATGCATCAGAATAATGAAAATACAGCTTAACAGAATAAGCTAAAAATATTCCGCCAAGAATGATTGCGCTAAATAAATAAAGTAAGCCACTCATGCCATACACATAAGGCAAAATCGATGCGGCAAACATAATTAAGGTATATAAAACAATATGCAACAAGGTATATTGTTCGCCATGGGTATTGGGCAACATAGGTAGTTCAGAGTTTTGGTAATCTTCACGTCGATATAGGGCTAGAGCCCAAAAATGGGGTGGCGTCCAGACGAAAATAATTAATACTAATAACCATGCCTCGGGTGGAACATCATTTGCAACAGCCGCCCATCCAAGGGCTGGTGGCATCGCCCCAGATAAGCCTCCGATGACAATGTTTTGAGAGGTTGCAGGCTTTAAAAACCACGTATAAATAATGGCATATCCAACAAAAGTCAAGATTGTTAACCACATCGTTAAAGGATTCGCAAAAACCCACAACATGATGGATCCAATCCCCCCTAGAACTGCAGATAGAATAAGAATTTCAGAAGTGGTAGCCTCTCCTGTTGCGGATGCGCGCCAGGCAGTTCTTTTCATTTTGGCATCTACTTTTTGCTCGATTAAGCAATTCACTGCAAATGCAGCACTTGCCAATAACAAAATTCCGAATGAACCACCGATTAATATTGGCCATGGCACCATTCCGGGAGTAGCTAAAAACATACCAATGATTGCACAAAAAACAGCTAATTGAGTTACTCGAGGTTTAGTCAAGGCATACAATTGGCGCCATTTTGTTTTCGGTAAAGTATGTTGCGTCATTTTGATAAAGACTTTTGAAAAGAGAGTAATAGTAACTTAGTTAAACCAATTATCAAAGCAGCAGCTCCCCCAGTATGGATTAATGCTGCAATCATCGGCCATTGAAAAATTACATTAGATAAGCCACTTAAAATTTGGGCAAAAAGAACGAATAAAACGAATCTACCCCAGTATTTTGCTTCTATTTGAAAATTTAAATTTCCTGATTGTTTAATTTTTGCCAAGTAGTACAAAAAGCCAGCCATCGTTAGCGTTATTATCATTGCTCCCAATCGGTGTGTCCAATGAATAGCAATTAAAGCCTCGATAGGTAAATACTCCCCTGAAGCAGTTTTGCCAAGCTCTCTCCACCACGTAAATCCGTTCTGGAAGTCCATTTGTGGGAGCCACTCGTCATTACACATCGGGAAACCATCACAAGCCAATACTGCATAATTCGTACTAACCCAAGCTCCTAATATTATTTGACTAAAAACGACAAAGATTACCAAGAATGGTATTACTTTGATATAACTCTGGGGTTTTAATACTTGCTGTCTATTTTGAGTAAGCCCTGATAATGCTGTGAGCCCCATAATAAAACATAGCGCCAGTAAGAGATGTATCGACACAATCAGAGGCTGAAGTTTAAATGTAACTGTAAAAGCACCAAAGGCACCTTGCAAACAAACCAAGAAAAATAGTCCAAGGGAGAATTGAAAAATACGACCGCCAAACTCTTTTCTTTTTAACCAAGCCATTACCGTTAGGCTGAGCATCAAAAAGCCTACTCCACTTGCAAAATAGCGATGTAACATCTCTATCCAAGCCTTAGTTACAGTCACTGGACCAAAGGGCATTTGTTGCTCTGCTTCTCGAATGTGCTCCATTGCAAATAGTGGATTCGAGTGTCCATAACAGCCTGGCCAATCAGGACATCCAAGTCCTGAGTCAGTCAACCGAGTAAAGGCCCCAAAAAGAATTAAATCAAAGGTTAAAAAAATTAAGAGCCATACGAAACGGTGTAAGTTCTGTAAATTACCTTTATACGCAGTAATTAGAAGTGGTATCGCTCCAACAAAAAAAGCAATCAATCCAAGCTGAATAATTAACGTCCAAGTCATCAAGAAAATCTTTTCAATTTAGTTGCCATACTTACCAGTAGGATTCCACTTTAAAAGTTTTTCGATATCTTTTCTCATTTTCGGAAACTCTGGGACTTCAGGATTGACGCTAAAACGCATCATCCGCTCACCTTTAGGATCTAATAAATGGATTGCATCTTTTGCATCATCCATATTCAACCATTGAGTCAATCTATTTTTACTTTCTTCATCTGTTGGCATTCCAACAATCTTTACACCAGACTGATCGTTATAGCCTTCTTGAAGAGTTTGGCTGACTTTTGAGTTATCAGTATTAATCCAAACAATTTGTACGCGCTTCATTTCTCTTCCTAACGAGGCTCTAACTTGCCTCATTAAAAAAAGTAACTTTACACATTGCTCTTCGTCTTTAGAACAAGCCTCAGCAGGTCTAGCGATAAGCAGAGTCCATTTACCATAGACGATTGGCATTAAAGAATCTTCTGGAGCTGGTTGAACCGGAATCACTAACTGCCCATAATTAGTTTTTCCACCTGATGGCTTAATCACATAAAACGTAAAATAGGATGCAATTACGGGGGCTGCAAAGATGATAATAATTAACCACATTTGCCACATACCAGATTTAGCCTTCTTGGTCGTATTAACTTGACTGGCAGGGATTAAAGGTTCTTGATTTTGCATGGCGCTAGTAGAAATAAATATCTATTATCGCAATGATTACGATCTTTTGCGGAAAGCTGTAAATACCCAATACAAAAAGGTCATTAAAGCTAACCCAAACCATTGAAATGCGTATCCGTAATGGGTATTAACACCTGATTTAGGAAGTGGCAAAGACTTATCTAAACCGTCGTTTATTTCAGTATTTTGCTCTCGCAAGACAAAGGGTAATAATTGCTTTCCTAAAAATGACTCTTGATCAATCACAAGATTCTCTTGAATTTTTAAACCATCACTCGCTTTATTTTCAGCTTCCGGAGCAAGCTGATATGTTTTTCCGCTATCTGGAAAGACAATACCTTCGATTGTGACTTTTTCACTTTGAGTCTTCACTGGAGTAACTTGATTAATTTGCTCAAAGCTTCTAGGTATCCAGCCACGATTAACCCATAACACCATTTCAGGTTCCGTAGTAAGTTGTAGTGGCATGATCAAGTTAAATCCTGTTGCTATACCTGTTTTTGGGTCTTTACCCGAGGGGTGTGGTCTATTTTGAAGCCAGATGCCACGTTCGGGCAACCAGTGTCCTGTAGCTTGCATACGATGATACAAAGCTTGATCCAATGTCCAATGACCTTCGTTAGCATTGAGAGGGGGTTGCTGAGCTAGTTCAAGTATTTGTTGTGCTTTTTGAATTTTGACTTCTGCTCTACGTAATTGCCAAACGCCTAACTCTATACCAAGAACCACTAAAAATAACATGGCAATAAATGCAATGCGTCGATTTTTGATATCCTGAATAACTCTAGATACAATCATTAATTTATTAAGTACCCTATTATGAAAATTATTATCCCAATTATCTTTTTATGTATTTTAGCCAGTCTTGGCTCTGCACTTTTTTTTATGATGCGTGATAAAGGATCTAGTTCTAATATGGTTAGATCACTATTTATTCGTATTAGCCTGTCTTTGCTTCTATTTGCATCCGTTTGGATAGCGTATTCTTTTGGATGGATTCAAAGCACGGGCATCAAGGTCGGGCAATAAAAAACCGCTGCAGCGCAGCGGTTTTTTTACATCCAATAAACTACTAAATAAAGTCCTAGCCACACAACGTCAACAAAGTGCCAATACCAAGCAGCGCCTTCAAATCCAAAATGATTGTCAGCAGTAAAGTGGCCTTTAATTAAGCGGCGGAGCACAACGGCCAGCATAATAGCCCCCAAGGTGACGTGGAATCCATGAAAGCCTGTCAACATAAAAAATGTTGAGCCATAAATACCGGAAGTCAGTTTTAAATTTAACTCAGAATATGCGTGAACATATTCATACACTTGGAAACATACGAAAACAAATCCCAAGGCAACAGTCAATGCCAATCCTGTAATTGCTTGTTTACGATGGTTTTCGCGTAATGCATGATGTGCCCATGTAACAGTTAATCCTGAGGTTAAAAGAATTGCTGTATTAATCGTTGGAATCGGCCAAGGCCCCATCGTTTGAAACTTATCAACTAAACCCCCAGGTCCTGCATTCGGCCAAGTAGCGGCAAAATTCGGCCAAATTAACTGATTATCAATATCACCAAGCCAAGGCATCGCAATACTTCTTGCATAAAATAATGCCGAGAAAAAAGCTCCAAAAAACATAATTTCAGAGAAAATAAACCAACTCATTGACCAACGATAAGAAACATCAACGTTAACACTATTCAGTCCACTTTCTGACTCACGGATCGCATCACCAAACCATTGATAGAGAACGAACAGTGTCCATACAGTGCCAGCTAAAGTTAAATATGCGGCCCAATCATGACCATTAACCCATTGAGACATACCAAGTCCAAAGGCCAATAAACCAATACTTGCACGTACTGGGTGTCTAGATGGCTCAGGCACATAGTAATAAGGTGCTTGAGTTGTCGATGAGGACATAATGCTCTCCTAAAAATTAAACTAAAAAATTATTTTGCTAAAACTGCTTTAACTATTAAAAGAAGGGTAGTCATAAAAATAACCACTCCGACTACACCTGCAATTATTACATGAACAAATGTCAAAGAGGCCATATCTTCCTCTTGTCCGCTACCTTTCCTGACGCCTAAAAACCCCCACATGACGGCTCTCATTGATTTGAAAAATCGTATAACTTCATTTTCATTCGCCATTCAATACCTTATATTTTAGACGGTTTTACTTCACCTCTAACTACAGGTGTTGCTCCTTGAATTTCAAAAAATGTATAAGACAAAGTTATTGTCTTAACGTCTTTAGGTAAGTTCTTGTCAACTACAAACATAACAGGCATTTGACGAGACTCTTTAGGTTGTAGGGTTTGTTGCGAAAAACAAAAACACTCTATTTTAGTGAAGTGATTTGTTGCAACCTTTGGCGCATAACTAGGTATGGCTTGAGCAACTATAACTTTATTCTGTTCGTTGACAACCTCATAAGTAATTTGATTCAATTCGCCAGGATGAACTTCCATATAATTTTTTACCGGCCTAAAGCGAAGTGGCCCTTTTGTATTGGAATCAAACTCAATCGTAATCGTTCGTGTTAAATCGACTTGAGAACTATCTTTTGCAGGTTTTTGAGCCCCAAAGGCACGAATACCATATTCATTTTTATTTGTTACAACATTAATACCTGTAATCTCACAAATTGCTTTATATGCTGGAACTAATGCATATCCAAAACCAAACATAAATAAGGCTACTGTAAGTAGCCTAATAAGCATTTGTCGATTAAGGTTGGCAATTGAAAACACGTTTAGTTATATTTAACCAAAAATTATTTTTTTAAGAATGATTGCTACAAAAAAAGTTATGGCAATGCTAATTAAAGTAAATGCCATTCTTTTATTTGTAACCGATGTTTTCTCCATTTAAATTATTTGACCGTTGGAGGTGTTTCAAATGTATGGAATGGTGCTGGTGATGGTATTGTCCACTCTAAACCTTCAGCACCTTCCCATGCTTGCGCTTCAGCTTTTTTACCACCACGATATGTAGGTAAAACAACGGCCAAGAGGAAATACAACTGTGATAAACCAAATCCAAGAGCGCCTATAGATGCTACCGCATTAAAGTCAGCAAATTGAACTGGGTAGTCGGCATAACGTCTTGGCATTCCTGCGAGACCCAAAAAGTGCATAGGGAAAAAGGTAAGATTGAAAAAAATCATGGAACTCCAAAAATGGATTTTGCCGCGTGTTTCGTTCACCATGTAACCCGTCCACTTAGGTGCCCAATAATAGAAACCTGAGAACATTGCAAATAATGAACCAGCAACTAAAACATAATGGAAGTGAGCGACTACATAATAAGTGTCTTGAATACCAATATCAATTGGCGCCATCGCACAAATTAATCCAGTAAATCCACCCAAAGTGAATACGAAAATAAAACCAATTGCCCACAACATTGGAGTTTCAAAAGTTAATGAACCCTTCCACATCGTTGCAATCCAATTAAATACTTTTACGCCCGTTGGAACGGCAATTAACATCGTTGCGTACATGAAGAATAATTGTCCAGTCACTGGCATACCAGTAGCGAACATGTGATGAGCCCAAACGATAAATGACAAAATCGCAATAGAAGATGTTGCATAAACCATAGAGCTATAGCCAAAAAGTTTTTTTCTTGCGAATGTAGGAATAACTTCACTAACGATTCCAAATGCAGGAAGAATCATAATATACACTTCTGGGTGTCCGAAGAACCAGAAGATATGCTGATACATGACTGGATCACCACCACCTGCGGCTGCAAAGAAACTCGTGCCAAAATGACGGTCCGTTAATACCATAGTGATGGCACCAGCAAGAACAGGCATCACGGCGATCAATAAATAAGCAGTAATCAACCAAGTCCAACAAAACATTGGCATCTTCATTAATGACATGCCAGGGGCACGCATGTTAAGGATGGTAACAATAATATTGATTGATCCCATAATGGAAGAAGCTCCCATTAAGTGAATCGCAAAAATAGTCATATCCATTCCAGGACCCATTTGCACGGAAAGGGGAGCATATAGAGTCCAGCCAGCAGCAGTAGCGCCGCCGGGTGCTAAAAATGAACCAAATAGCAATAGTCCAGCAACGGGCATAATCCAAAAACTAAAATTATTCATCCTAGCAAAGGCCATGTCTGATGCCCCAATTTGCAATGGAACCATCAAGTTAGCAAAACCCACAAAGGCAGGCATAATTGCCCCGAAAACCATAATCAAACCATGCATCGTAGTTAATTGATTAAAGAATTCAGGTCTTAGGAACTGTAGACCCGGCTGAAATAATTCCAAACGAATTAATAAAGCCATCGTACCGCCAGCAAATAAATTAACCAATGCAAAAATTAAATACATGGTTCCAATATCTTTGTGGTTCGTGGCAAATAGCCAACGACGCCAACCATGAGGCATAGCATGTGCGTGGTCATCATGACCGTGATGAGTATCGTGCGCTGTAGTAATTGTTGTCATTATTATTCCAATATCTTTAATATGAATTTAATTTATTTAATTGCTGCTCTTGCGGCAACAAAGTCACTTGGCTGAATAACTTCGCCTGTTTTATTGCTCCAAGAGTTACGCGTAAAGGTCATCACAGCAGCCAGTTCAGTATCAGATAATCTACCCCAACTTGGCATTGCATTTTTACCTTTAAGCAGTATTTGATATTGACCTTCTTTAGGGCCAAGTACGACTTTATCGCCGTCTAAAGCAGGGAAAGCGCCGCCGCCTTTGCCGTTTGGTTGGTGACAAACAGAGCAATTTGCAGCATATACTTTTGCACCACGATCTTTTAACTCTTCAAGTGTGTATGTTTTAGAGGGATCGTCAGCAAGTGCGGCTAATTCTTTTTTCTTAGCAGATACCCATGTTGAATAATCTGCATCAGAAACAACTTTCACAACAATCGGCATGAAGGCGTGTTCTTTTCCACACAACTCAGAACATTGTCCGCGATAAGTTCCAATTTTTTCGGCCTTAAACCATGTATCTCTCACAAATCCAGGAATCGCATCTTGCTTTACGCCAAAGCCTTGAACTGTCCAAGCATGGATCACATCATCGGCAGTAGTGATCACACGAATTTTTTTGTTCACAGGCACAACTACTTCATTATCAACTTCCATCAAATACGTATTTGATTTTTCTTCTAGGTTATTAATTTGCTCACGCGGGGTGGATAAAGTTGAAAGGAAATTAATACCTTCACCCTCACCTTTAATATATTCGTATCCCCACTTCCACTGATATCCAATCGCCTTAATCGTGATATCTGCATTGGTTGTATCTTTCATTGCAACTACAGTTTTAGTTGCCGGGAGTGCCATACCAATTACGATCAGCAGTGGAATAATCGTCCAAATGATCTCAACAGTAGTACTTTCATGAAAAGATGCAGCCTTATGTCCTACTGATTTTCTATGTTTAATGATCGAATACAACATCGCACCAAAAACAACGACAAAGATGACTGTACAAATAATCATCATGAACCAATGTAACCAATGAATATCTTCCATAATTTTGGTCACAGGCGCAGCAAAATTTAACTGTCGTACAGCTGGACCACCAGGCATATCAGAATATGCAAAGGATAGAGGACTAAAAAGAAGGCTCAAAAGGCCCGCAAAACAAAGTGAAACATTGCGCTGTAATTTCATTTTCTTCCCAAAATTGAAGATTTTTATAATTTGAATTCTTATTATATTATTTTTTTATTAATAAACTTAAGCTCGTATTGAATTCTCATGTTTAAATGTAAGTAAGTACTAATTTTTATAGGATTTTTTAATGCTCTCTGGGGATATTCTTGTCACTCCAGGTTCTTTCTTCGGCACTTTCCATGCATGGCCGTAAACAACTTCCATCGTCAGAACCATTTTTTCATTTTCTTTCTTCATTGCTGTTAATTGTTGATTAAAATTTTGTACTTTACCAAGATGGCTATTGCTGTCATGAACGGCAAATAAATCCTTGAGCAACAATTCACTATTTTCATACTCTAAATAGAGGTATTCCATATTCATGACAGGATCAGCAAAGCTAGATTGGATTAAAAGATCCCCTATTTCATGCATATCAGGCCCTATATGACCGCCCTCTAAACCCAGATGAAAATATTCTCTTCCAGTATCAGGGCCCAAATAATTAAACATCATCAGGCCTTGATTTTTAAGACATTTACCAACTTTTAAAAAAAATTGAGGGTAGCTCTCAACTGTTTGGCGAAGTGGTCCTGCCCAAACAAAATCAAAATTGACCATTTCCACTTCATTTTCAAAATCAAGAAATGAAATCTTTTTTTTCTTAAATGGATTAATGACGTTTAAGAAACTTCTCTGATTAAAACTTTTCTGATCTGACCATATGTCCGCATGAGGGTACTTTTCTGAAAAATACTTGAAAGTACTCTGATCAAAATGCCCTATTAAAAGAATTTTTTTCGGCTCGATTTTGATAAATGGCAAATTTTGAGCCATTCTTTCAGAAATTTCTGACGTCAACCATGACCAAAATTGATTGTGAGAGATGTTTAAATGGTTTGTCATGCTCTGAATAATAACTGCTTTAGGTTTACAAAGAATGCTCCGCGTATTGAACCAAATCATTCCCCTTTTATTTCCGAACTGTTGTGCGCTCTGCCAATTAAGACAGAAACATGTAATCTGTAGTTCTTGCATATCACAGCTTCGAAACCAGTCAGTTCACATGAGATGCCTCATATGTGGGACACCCAATCAAACATGGGTTTGTAAATCCTGCCAATACGCCAAATGGTCTTTTGATCAATCTCTTGTCCTTTGCGATGAGTCCAGTCGCTTAATCCCATTGATAAAAGGAAGTGATGAATACGGACAAATCAAGTATCTTCCCGCCATTTTTTTCGCCTGGCATATTCTTAATTTCAGAAAAATGCCGCCTGTTGATCTTTTGATTCCTCTACCAGAGCTTTTTGCTAAGTCGAAAAAGCGAGGCTTTTGGTTTGCACTTATTCTTGTCAAAAAATGGAGTCGACTGACAAGGACTCCCTACAATAAGGATTTAATTGGTGTTAATGCGATAGGTACTAAATACTCAGAAATGAATATGCCCTTGTATTATTTAGACTCCAGAAACCTAAATACTCATTTATTGCAGAATAAAAGAATTGCGATTGTGATGCCATTGATGCAAAGTGAACATGTTTTACATATATTAGCTTCGCATTTAAAAAACCATGGTGTGCGATGGGTTGCTTATTGGTCCCTAACTCGAAAGCCTAAGAAAGATCATTATTAATGTTTCATATTGTTCTTGTTCATCCAGAAATCCCACCAAATACTGGCAATATTATTCGTCTTTGTGCAAATACTGGTTGTACCCTTCATTTAATTGAGCCTCTGGGATTTCCGCTAGAAAGCACTCGCTTAAAAAGGGCTGGGCTTGATTATCATGAATTTGCTAATCTTCAGGTTCATCGTAATTGGGAAGAGTTTTTAGACTTAGAAAAGCCTACTCCAGATCAACTCCATGCACTAACGACAAAATCTACTCATTCATTTGGAGGGGCAAAATTTCATCCAAATGAATATTTGATATTTGGCTCAGAAACAAAAGGTCTTCCTCAAGAAATTCGTCAAGCAATCCCAAGCAACAATCATTGGCGCTTGCCGATGATGCCGAATAGTAGAAGTCTTAATTTATCTAATACGGTTGCGATTGTTGTCTATGAAGCATGGCGTCAAAACAACTTCATAGGAGGTCTCTAGCTTTATTCTTGTTTGGGATCTCGTGACATGATTTCCGCAACCGCCTGCTGCGGGTTTATTTTTTGATCTAGAACTTTCACAACTGCTTGCACAATTGGCATCTCTACTTGATGTGTATTCGCAAGCTCTAGAACGGCATGTGCGCATCTAACACCCTCTGCAACATGGCCTAAATTCTGCAATATGTCTTGTAAGGATTGTCCTTGAGCTAATGCTAATCCCACACGTCGATTTCTGGACAAATCTCCCGTAGCGGTAAGTATGAGATCTCCGAGCCCTGTTAAACCAGCAAAGGTCTCTGGTTGAGCCCCTAAGGCGATTCCTAGCCTGGTCATTTCAGCCATACCTCTAGTAATCAAGGCAGCCCTTGCATTGAGTCCTAAATGAAGCCCATCAGCGATTCCCGTGGCAATCGCTAAAATATTTTTAATAGCGCCGCCTAACTCCACACCTATAACATCATCCGTTGCATAAATACGCATATTGTCATGGTGGAAGGCATGTTGAGTAATCAGGCATAACTCTTGACTTGTACTCGCTATAGTTAAGGCACAGGGCATACCTTTAGCGACTTCAATTGCAAAGCTGGGGCCCGAAAGAATTCCTGTACTAATGCCTTTAGACTGGGGATATTGCAAAAAAACTTCAGTCAGGATTTCATGGGATAGTTTTCCATTGTCTGGATCAATACCTTTACATAGCCAAACCCAATATTTAGGAAAATTACCGAGCGCCAATATATCTTGAGCAATTTCTTTTAATCCAGAAAATGGCGTTGCAATAACTAATAAATGATTAGGCTCATTCGGCATTGAAAAGATATCTTGCCAACAAGCATCGATTTTTAAGTTCTTAGGAAGAGCAACCCCGGGAAGATATCGTTTGTTTTCGCCATCAGCTCGAAGCGCTTGTGCTTGAACTTCTAGCCTTGGACATAAGGTTATTTCAGCCGTGTGTGCTGAAGACTTTGAAGCATGTGTTGCCACTGCAGTTCCCCATGAGCCGGCACCAATAATGGTAATTTTCATGGGGGTGGTGATAGCTTCCATTTACTAATTGGGTAGAATAATTCCTGATTCTGCGGTTTCATTATTAGCAGCCATCAAGCGTTGTTCATATAACTGATGGAAGTTAATTTCCGATAAATGAATCGGCTGGAATCCTGCTCTTCCAATGAGATCAGCAATGTTTGATCTCAAGTATGGGTAAATAATGCTTGGGCAGGCAATCGCTAACATTGGCTCAACTTGCTCTGCCGGAATATTTTTTAATTCAAAAATCCCAGCTTGTTGGGCCTCTACAAGAAACAGTACTTTATCTTCCACTCTAGTAGTGACATTACCAATTACGATGACTTCGAAGAGATCTCCTTGTAATTGACCAAATTGAATATCTATCTGAATTTGCACATTAGGCTCACCCTGCGTTAGGAAAATATCTGGTGCATTCGGTTGCTCTAAAGAAATATCTTTTAAATAAAGTCTTTGAATCTGAAAGATTGGGTTTGTGTTTTCCTGCGGAGCAGAGTGGTTTGATGTTTCTGACATTCAATTTCCGTTCTTAATTAATCAATTATTTTTGTAGCAATGGGTCTAACTTGCCAGCCTTGTCTAAAGCAGATAAATCATCAAATCCGCCAACATGAAAGTCCCCAATGTAAATTTGAGGTACTGTTCTTCTTCCAGTTCTAGTCATCATTTCTTCACGCTTAACCGGGTCCGAATCAATTAAGACTTTTTCAATCTCAGTGACTCCCTTTGAGGCAAGTAATTTTTCCGCCATTCTGCAATAGGGGCATACTTGGGTGCTATACATCAATACATTTGGCATATCTTCTCCAGTTACTTTACCAATGGTAGGCCAGCGATATTCCAAGCTTTCACCCCACCCTCAAGACAAACAACGTCAGCATAGCCTTCTTTTTGCAATTTTCCAACATAGGAAGCTGACTTTTGACCTGTCTCACAGACCAAAATAAGGGGAACCGACTTATCAAGTCGGATTCCGGCCAAATTTGATATCAAATCTTGGGCATTTACTTGCCTTGCACGCGCAATATGGCCAGTTTGATAGTCTTCTATCGCACGTATATCTATAATGTTAGCTTTACTTCGATTTATTAATTGAGTTGCAATTGCGGGGGAAACACCTACTTTTCCTTGTATTAAACCCTGTAAATTAGGGGCTAAAAGCAATGCGCCGCTTACAAGCATTAAAGCAAGTAAGATAAGATTATTTGTATTTGATATGAATTCCATTTAACAATTATAGAATGATGTTATGAAACAGTTAGTTCTTATTCGTCACGG
>Ga0114976_10002043_pt1 | contig 12683 bp, 4 predicted proteins | sample S_130805_EF_Meta_FD_87319 | JGI IMG/M metagenome (GOLD analysis project Ga0114976, IMG submission 87319) | Freshwater microbial communities from Lake Simoncouche, Canada to study carbon cycling - S_130805_EF_MetaG | ecosystem: Environmental > Aquatic > Freshwater > Lake | place: Lake...
TAAGCAGAAACAGATAATTCTGGTGGAACTTGAAAGTTTGAGAAAGAATCATATAAATTACTTAAAGTAACACCCGTTCTAAATAATCCCCCTACAAATGGTAATTCAAAATTATAATTTGAAACAGATGGTGTAGTTGAATTATTAATAATTAATTCTGAATTACTAAAATTATTACCAGAAGCAACAACATTACTTCCACCACTAGATTGGACTCTACTGTTTCGAATAATATATTGATTCACATATGTACTTTTCGCGTCAATATAGAAGGGTAAATTGCTTGTTAAAATACCAGAAGAACCATTCAAGTTTGATAAAGAAACTGTAGTAATAACACGACTACCATTAGAATTCGCTTCAGTAAAAATATCATCAATAATTGTAAAGGCGCTCTTAATTCGTGTTACATTAGAAAGTGGCGCAACAGTTTGTAAAATATCTCCAGTTGTAAAGAGTGGTGTATCAATATTACAACTAAGTGATTGTAGAATAGTATCGTTATATTTTATTGACCCTGATAAAAGTGATTGACCTGGAATATAAAAATATCGCGCCAAATTGGACAGATCAAAATTAAGCGGGACAGGCCCTGTTAAAGATGGTACTCCAGTATTATAAAAGATAAAATTATTTGATGTACTAATATTAGCAAGTGACGGCGCACCAATAGCAAGATCATCAATATAAAAAGAATTACTATAAGGGAAATTACAATTAAATCCAGAATTTGAATGTATTATAGAAAAACTATAAGGATTTGATGACGCGGTTAAGTAACTTTGCCTAAGAGTAGCATTTGCAGTAAAACTCATAAAAAAATTACTTTGTAATGAATCTCCAGAATAGAAATCCCTAATATTACTTGCCTGAATAATTGTATTTGCATTACTATTACTTAATGTAGCAGCCACAATAGGATATCCATTTAAATTTAAAGTGTTTGAGTTGATGGATCTAGTTGGTCCAGTAACAATTAGACTAATAGAAGCAATATTTGTTCCACTTGACCCTGGATTATTTGAACTCTGAATTCCGAGCCCAGAATTCGTTGTAAATTGTAGACCACCAATGCCAAAAGTGTTTCTATTATATACTATTACATTCGATATATTTCCAAAAACAAGTTGTGTATTTGTCACTCCATTAGATAAAGTAGTAATACTTGTAAGGGTCCTTGGAGCAATTGGTAATGGTGTACTAAATGGACCAGATGTTAAACTGTCTCCATAATTAACGTTAAATAAATTCCGAGCACTTACAGTTGCCTGATATGTAGAATCTGGCTTAAGTTCATTTCCTAAAAAGTTTGATTGTATTGGTTGAATATAAGAGAAAATAGAATCTGTAAATATATCACGTGGCGTAAATCCACTATTATACCTTCTTGATCCACCAGTATTACGAAGTGTTATTTTATAATTACTCAAAGATGGATATAAAGATGAGTCAGGATTGAGTGAATAAAAAAAGGGCTCTGTAATAACTATAAAGGCATTTGATACAGTAATATTTGTAAAAGAAATATTTTGAGGTTCACCAGGAGGTCCTATATTACACAATTGACTTTGTCCAAATTCTAAAATTTTATAAGCATTTGACGAATAGTTTCGGAAATATAACTCTAATGAATATGGTCCATTATTAATATTAAAAATATTAATATCTATTGGAATACGTATTGTATTTTTATTTGAAAATGAAGCGTCCTTATATACATTAATAATACTATTTGAATCAGTACTAGCAAATTCAACACCTTCTACTGTTAATCCATTATAAGGTATATTAGGATCGTAGTAACTAAATGTTGAAAACAATCCTCGAGCAGATTCTACATTAGAATAAAGATTCATATGGAGAGAAGAAATATAAGGCGCATACGTATTTAATACACCAATCTTAAATTGTTGGGGATTCGTCCAATAGTAATTTATTGATGAAATAGAATTACTTTGGGCAAAATATGAGGGTGCAGTAGGTTGATCCACAATATTTTTATATATCCACGCATCCAATTTAGCAAGAGCATTTGTTACACTGTCAGGGTTTCCAGTATTCGAATCATATATATCAGCTCCACCAATAGAAGAAGGATAGAATCCTGCAACCCATGTATTTCTTCCTACAAATTGTCCACTTTCAGATTTAATAGATGACAACCCATATGCTATAATTGACGAAAGAGATGATATACCTGGGTTTGGCTGTGACGCAATAGTTGATAATCCATAAGATACAATAGATGAAAGAGAACTTAACCCTATAGGGGAATATATAGAAGAAAGGCCATAAGATACAATTGAAGAAAGTGATGATACTCCTTCATTTTTAGAATTTGAAAAGGCCGCTGATTTTTCTATAGAATTATAGACTGTTGAAAGACCATATGAAACAATAGAAGAAAGTGATGATATACCAAATAAGCCGTATGAAAGTGATGTAGATACGCTAATAAAAGAATCATTATTAATTATGTTATTATTATTATTATTACCTCCAGTGCCAACAGGAATATCATTAATAGAAAGTATAGAATTCTGTACATTTATATCATTTATAACTTGAATTTTTGTTTGATTATAAGCACTAATTACATCAACTGCTATCCGTTTCTCACCAAACTTAACTATTTGTTGGATATCATCGACATCACTCCGAAGTGTTGTTATAGGATCAAGACCAGTCGCATTTGCTACCGAACCTTGTACTGGTTGAATGTTTAGGAGAAAGGGATTATTATTTGTAATAGACATCCCTAGACTGTCCCTCTCTTTTTTGGTGATAGTAGAATACTGTGGCAAATGTTAACGCGAGGCTAAGCAAATTATATTGTTGATATAGATGTCAGCTTCAATTACAACAGATGCTAATACAAGTCTTATATTTCTAAATACGGCAACAACTGTGAATCTTGGTTCAGCAATTCAGGGACAATTAATAACAATTCGTGATTCTAGTGGATTTGCATCTTCAGCTAATAATATTAGAGTTACTACAGAAAATAACAGTAACTTTAATACTGGACTCCCAAATATATCAAATACAATAACACTTCAACAGCCTTTTGGATATGCAACAGTTCAATATGATTCAACAAATGGCTGGGGGATTCTAAATACGTTCGGTCTAGAAGCATCAAATACAACAACCCCTTTTCAAGAACTCGCAGTTAATACTATATTTTTTAATGATAAAACCCTAGAAAATGTACAATCTCAATTAAATGTAAGTAATCAAACATTATTATTAAATGGATCTCAAATTCAAATAGAAAATGTTGGGGGAATTCCAAATCCGCTGAATACAGTAACAATTAATGCACAACAAATTAATCTTTCTAACGCTATAATTAATCCTACAGATGAGACACAACGTCTTAATGTCAATGGAACAGTTACAACAAATTTCATAAATATTAATGACCGAACCACCAGCCAACCAATAACAATTTCCTTACAAAATAATAGTCTTTATAGAAACACATATCAAATTAATCCTGTAGGGGGATATATTGAGTTTTCAAGAATAACTCCATCTTCATCATATAGTGCATTATCTACATATCCTTTATATGTAGGCCAATTACCAGATATTCAAACTGGTTGGTGGTCTACTTCTGTTATTCCTTTAGAACAGATTAGTATAAGAGGATTTATAACATTTCCTGGTTTTAGTCTTGTTGTATACAATGCTATTGATTATGGTGGGTCTATAATTCATTCAAATACAAATACAGGAACTATGCCATTGTATTCAAATATAGCACAAAATTTAAATACTTCATATAAGTTAACTGCTATTAATTAGAGATGACTGTTAACAGGCAAATACACGCTAATAAAAATATTGTATATGTAAATACGGCAGTTGATAGTAATCCTATAATATATTTATGTAATGCTTATCATTTTGGAGAAACAATTACTATAAAAGATTCGGCTGGTAAGGCTGGACCATCAAATATAATTAGAATTACAACGTGTAATGATGTATCTTATTTAGATCCGAGATTATCAAACTTAACAATTCAACAACCATTTGGTTACCTTACATTTACAGCATCATCAGAGAAAAAATGGTCATTAGCAAACACATTTGGATTTAATACTCTATTAACATCTGCTAGAATTGATGAGCCACAATTAAATACAATTGTCTATAATGATACATTTTCAAATGGGAGCATTTCAATTATGTCAGTAAATAATGGCAATCTTTTAATTAATAATCAGCCTATTCAAAGCATTAATATACCTCCTATTGAAATAACTAATCCATTAATAGCAAATACTATTAAGGCTTCAAATATTATAATAAATACATCAAATACAAGTAATACATTATATTTTTCAGCAGGTTATAATACAACATTCAATAATATTCAAGTATCAGACGATAGTTCTAATTGGTCAGCGGCAACTGTAAATTTTAATAATGGATTTGCAAGTAAAATTTTATATGTTAATGATTATTTAATTGCTCTTGGTGGAATAGAAATAGAAATAGAAGAAAATGTTGCATATAATTATTATTGGCAAATTAAGACAAGCTTCAATAATATTAATTGGATAACACGTAAAACAGAGTTATTTGCTGAAAACTTTCCAGAACCAATTTTTAATAATATTTCATTAGACATTAAATATGCAAATGGATATTATGTTCTATTAACTGGAATTAAATCTACTGATTATTCATCTTTATATTATAGTACAAATCTAAATGATTGGATAAGTATAAACGGCACAACAACAGCACTTGGTTTTTGTAAGTCATTTGAAATTGATAATAATAATAATGTTTTTATAGGAGATTTTAATACATTATATATATATAATTTAGAACAGAAGGTATTAAATAATTATCCATTAATTGCTAATTATAATAATTTAGGAGTATATATTGATAAAATAAAATATTTGAATTTAGAAAATACATATATAATAAGTGGATATACTTCAAATAATGATTCTGGTAAACGTAAAATAACTTCTACAATTGATAGTTTAGCTGATATTTTTTCTGGAGCTAAATTAAATCAACGTTTAACAGATGAATCATTTATTACCAATAATAATTTTACAGTAAATGATATTTATGTAAACCAGAATACTCCGAACGAAGTAGGTCTTCCAACAATTTTATATGTTGGATCAACAAATACTACTAATAATAGATGTATCTATTATACTTTTTGTAATATTAATGAACAATCAACTATAACACCTATTAATATGACTTCTGTAGGTTTTTTTTTATCAAATATATATTCCATATTTTATTATAAAAAACAATTATTTCTAGCATCAGATGGGTCAGCAGGTGTTTCTCCAGTAAATTTAATAATATTAAATTCAAATCTAGTAGGAGGAGAATTTAAAAGAGATAATAATTTAACAACAACATATTCATACCAAATTATTGATAATTATTCTCCAATAAATAATAATCTTTTAAATATTTCTGGTAAAATGACTACAAATTTTCTATCATTATCGAATATATCACTATCTTCATCATTACTAAACCAAACAATTTCATCTTCAAATAACATACTTTATAGAAACAATTACACAATAAATCCTGTAGGGGCACATATTGAATTTAGAAATCCTTCGAGTAATTTCTCAATATATCCTCTTTATATTGGGTCTTTATCAAATTTTAATAATGGATGGTGGGATAAAACTAGTACTAAAAATGTAAGTGCTTTTATTATTGAACCAGGATATTATTTACGCGCATATAGTGACCCTAATTACACTCAAAATCTAATATGTTCAGTATCAAACACAACACAAAATCCAATATATTCTAATGTTTATAATATAAATAATTCATATTCAAACGCTTCTTATATATTAACATCGTTGTCATAATAATAACACCTAAAAATCACTTTACACCAAATAGCAGATGTATGGTGGTTACCAACCATCTTATTATAGACCTTATAGGTCTGACTCAGAAGATGAGTCAGATACAGATTCTACGACATCAACTACGTCGACAAATGAGTTTGATTACAGGTCGCCAATGGCACTTATTAAGGCCGCAGGGATCCCTTTATCCAATGCGCGCATTCAACTTGATTATGGTGTAAATTATATTGAGAAACATTTTGGTTACGCAGAATATATTCCTCCCCCGCCAAATTCCAACAGTTTCTATGGTGAAACTAAATTTGCATCCGGAACAAATCGTCTAGAGTCTATTATTCTTCTTAATAGTCGTGATCGCGATAAGCAAGTATATCCGCAACCTACTAATCTTGTATTACGACTTCCCCGAGTTTATAGAAATATTGTTAATCTTCAATTTAGTCAATTAAAACTTCTATCAGCCTTTTATTATTTCCGTCCTAATAAGGGGAATATAACTTTTTTTATTCAAGAACAAGATAGAAACAACAACAATAGACAAATCGGAGAACCAAATGGCTTTCCTGTTAGAATTGATCCAGGTTCATATGATATTAATTCTCTCCTTGCGGAATTAAATCAGAAAATGAACTTATATCCCATTTTCTACGATTTTCCAAATGGTATTTCTGATTTTGCAAAGAAATTTTCAGCGACAGGTGATCTTGCAGCAAATTTTAACGAAGTCGGCGATTATTTCTACGATATTCTCAATAATACTTATGTATCTCCTCCAAATCTTACAAAGACCTATGTAACAAAGACGTTTTTCCAGAATAGATATACAAATCAGACAAATTATACATATAATGAAGTAGTTGTCGCATACTACTATCCTGTATTGAAATATGCTCTCTTAGAAAATATAAATAATCCAAATATTAATTTAACAATTTCTGAACACGCACAGGCCCTTCTTCTCAAATCTGAGAATGTATTATCACGTATTTTATATTCATTTCAAGGATTAAACGACCATGTTATTCAAGAAGTAATTAATAATAATATTGCGTATCTTACAAGATTCCGTGATCTTAATACATTTAAGTATCATCTTGTGAATAAATATATAAGCACCTATGATAAAGTTACAAATCTTGTTACATTTACATCTCCAAATCTCAATACGTCTCTTCTGAATCTTCTTAATGAACAATATTCCAATTATTTCTATGCTGAGTTAAATAAACGTGGGCTAACTATAGAAAATTATAATTTATATTTAGCACAAATTCAGCAATTTAATGCAGTCCTCTTAGATATGTATGATAGAATTCAACAGAATCTAGCAATAACATATGCTATTAATTATAATACATATGCGTTAAGTTATCTTGGAACTCCTGATTATCAAATATTTATACGAGATGGAACAAATGCAATAAATATATCAAAGAGTTTCGACCTATCTCTTTTACAAACTGGTGTCCAACCGTTTACAAATTTCTCCTTACAGAAAGATGTTCCAATAAATTACTGGAATACGCTCAATTCAGGACTTTCAAATACATCAAGTACGCTAACTTCCAATTCCATTTTCAACAACTTTTTCAATATATATAACAATAGTTTTCTAGACGAACCTTTTATTAATCCAAAAAACTCTAATATTAATCTGGATTTACGTTCTCATCAAGCGAATATTATTGTTCCAGTAGCGGCTCAAAAATATACAGTAATTAAATTCTCATCATCTGTAAGGCAGACACTTCAAATAGAAACTCTTTCTAGACCACTTATTTATAGATATCCAGCGTATAATAAAGCAAAACTTGATCCTAATGTTGCAAGTATATTTAATTATTCATATGAATATATTGATAATTCTAATTTTGATTTAATAATTGATCCAGAATTATTAGCACGTGGTGTATCATGGGATACTCTTATTAAAAATATTCCTGTTACATTTGCCAATACAACAATTGGTGATTCGCAAATATGCGATACATTTACATATTTAAGCGAATTATTTTATAGCGTAATTGGGCCGCTAATCTCTAATAGTCCTCCAAACAGTGTAAATAAATATACATTAAATGCGCAATTTACAGTTACAAATGGTCCAGTAAGTATTTTCTTGTATCATGACCGTGCCGCTTTAATGGCAGACATTTCCGATACATTTAATGAAAAGCCAATTCACTATAAGCAGACTGTTACAATTCCAGCAGGGTCATCAAATACAACAATAACTTGGAATTCATATGAAAATAATCGCTACTACTTTCTTATTCGTCCACTCACAAATGTATTCTCGAAATTTACTGTGACACCTCGTATATTTTTTAATAATTCAAATTATATATCACTTTCTTGTAATTTGAATGGATTTGACCCAACAGTTATACCTATAGGGCCAAATTATAGTTCAAATTTTAACTACGCGAAAGTATATGACCCTGATTACATACGTCTTCCAATTAGTACCACATTGTGGGGAAAAGAACCTACAGATTATCCTAATAATATTCCTATATCAAACTATGCGCCCCCTATAGGATATGATTCAAATGGTTATAGCACAGATTTAACGGACTATCGTCCTTTTAATAAATATACGCAAAGTACTGCATATAGTTCTAAGAATAATTTTGACCCTATTGCGGAAAATCCTGCTCTTTTCACAGTAAATTCTCCATATGATAGTTCAAATCAGGGATATTTCTATAATGGGTCCCAAAATCAGATTTCTATTGCACCAAACTATATAAATTATATACCTGGGAGTGTTACAAAAAGAGAATATAAGATTGTTAACTGGTATGATCAAGTATATATTGGGCCAACAATTGGTACAACACTATGTAATATAATATACAGTAATTCACCTTATTCTATTACAACAACATGTAATACACAAATAGGTGGATATAATTATTTATCAAATTCTATATCAAGGATAAATGAGTTAAGTCTGTTTGATGGAGTATGTGGATTCACATTCCTTCCTGAAGATGGTATATGGAATATAAAGAGCCTTGCCTTTAACAGTTCTGTTATGAGCAGAAATAGTAATGATAATCATTTCATCAAATATATTGGAATCTTTAATACAATTGATATATATAATAAGAATATATATGAACTTAACTTATCAAATGCTCTTTTAATATTATCAAATGTGCGCAATTACTATTATTTACCTAATCAGCAGAATAATACATCTACAAGTTGGCAGACCGAATATTCACAAAACTCTAATGAATATATTTTTGATTCACCATATGTTCAAAATGGTTCTTATTATTATTTTGAAACAATATCAGATGTAGAAATTCTTGGATATACTCAGAATCCTCGCGTATTTTTAAATAAACCAAATTATATGTATAGTGCTATTGCATTTGATGGTAGCGATATTCCAGTTGTTTCCGTAATAACAGGATTAACAGGATCGCCTGTTCCATTTCCAACAAATGGTTATTCTTATCCTATAGTTTCTAACTATTATTTTGATGGCGTAACTGCACCAATAAATAATAGACAACTTATTGTACCATCAATCCCTACATGTAATCTTCCATATGGTATTGATTTCTCGCAAAGTAGTTATGAACAGTCAATGAAGCAGACAACATGTGCGCTTCATATTGCTAATGTAAATTATCAAATTCAAGATGAAGCAGAATTTAAACCTTGGAGAAATCTATCTTCAAAAATATATCCTCCTGTAAATATTTGTGGATATTCCAATTATTTTGTTATTCAGGAAAGTACATTTAAAATATTTAGATGGGATAATACTAATTTGGGAAGTGATAGAAATGCTATACAAGTTGGTAATTTAACATTAGATGAAATATTTCCTCAAAGAGATAATATATATTTTACAACATTCACAGCCAATCAAGACTCAATTTTGTTTATAGGATTAAAACAACATAGTGAGGCTGAAAATCAAGTAGTTATTAAAAAATATAATATTGAAAATGGCATATTAAATGCACCTATTTTTTCTACTACTTATTTATCTACTAATGAAAATATAATTCAGTATAGAGCAAGAAAATTTCGTTTTGATCTAACTACAATATATTATTCAGCATTTGTAACATATAATACTAGTTCATCTGATTATAATATATATGTATCTAAGGATCAGACCACTTTTGAGATACTCGATTTTTCCAGTGATGGAAAAATGCACGCTAATATTAAATTAAATAAAAAAATACAGCCTTCTATTGAATTTAATGAATCAGTTAATACTTTATATATATCATTTGTTGATACTCAGAATTCCTCAAATTTTGTTCATGATTTTAATTATGATAGTTTTTTAACAAGTGGTACATATAGTAGTGATCGATCACGTCTTTTCAGAATAGTATCACCTGGTTCTAATATAAATAATTTAACATATACTGAAGGCTTAGATAAGTTATATTGTACTGTAATTAAAGATGGTGTTCAATATTATAGTTTAATAAAAAATGGTCCACTAATTGACAATATATATACATCAACTTTAGAACTTGGAAAGCAACAATTTTCTACACCAATTCAAACAATGGTTTCAGTTGGAACTGAAAGTCGTTGGATAATTAATCGAGATTATCCTTATGTATGGGCAAATAGATATATATATGATGCTACATTAAATACCGCGTGGCAAATCTTCTACCCTTCTATAAAAATCGTATTTGATAAAATTAGGAACGCTCCTATACCAATTACAGACAAAACAAATATCGAGCCTCCTGAGTATTACCATACAAATATGTTCATATATACTAATGAGACATCTCTTTCAAATGATATATCATCAGGTTGGGGTAAAGAAAGTCCTTGTAATTATTATGCCTCTGATACACAGTTTAATGGCTTCCAGTTTAATTCCTATATTGAAAATGTTCCCTTAGAGGCTAATTGTAATTACTATGTAGCGATCAGAGGATACACGCCAAGTGAACAGTTTGAGACTCTTGTGCGGTTTTATCTCCCTAACAGATATGATTTCCGTTGGCTTACGTTGACAGATATTTCTGAGGAAATTGTAACTGTTATGAATTTTATGAGTAATAACAATGGGCTGACTCCTCCTAATTTCAATCCATTGTATGCATATTCACTTGTAAATTTTAATAGACCATTTATAGGGCCTAACATTTATGGTGAAAATATTATTCCTGGATTTTTTGGAATATCCTCTAACAATTTGCCTGGTAATGGTAATGCCAGAGCGTGGCTAGGATTTGGAGATGTATTAAATGTATTCTTAACTTATTATCAAAACTATAGTGCTCTTAATGCAATTGTGAGTGCAATTAATGCGGCAATATTAGTAAATCTTAATAAGTTTATTGCGACAGAATTGGTAAATATTTTGCCTCCTTCTGCTCTTACTCGGCAAAAATATACAGACCCACTGTTATACTCTCTATTATTTAATTCGGGAAATAATTATGCATTTTCAGATCTTGAAGAGGAGTGGGGAATTGGATGGAATTTGGGATATTTAAAATTAGATACTATATTTTTAACACGGCATACGGGAAATTCATTCTTCAAGATTTTAGACGATTATGTCTTTATTAAGTTAAATGATGAGTTTCAGATGAATCGTATTGATACGTCTGGAAAGGAGAATCTGGCAGCCACAAGAGAACCAACTGGCTCAGTGAGTCAATACAACACAAAACTTCTGTTGACTACTTTTGGTGGATATGCGCAAACAGCTATCAACAATCCCATTCAGTTTAATCCTCCTCTTGGGAAACTTGACCGTATTTCATTTCAATTGATGGATACTGCTGGGAATGTAATTGATAATGCTGACTGTGAATGGAATGCGTCATTACAGATTACTGAGCAAATGGAAGGACCAACTGCAGATTCGACTGCCATTAAGTATAACACTAAACCCTAATTTTTATTATCTAATTGTAACAGAGTCAACAATGTCTGTGGATTTTGTTGAAAGTTACACAGGCAGAAACGGTTCATCTGGGTCATTCCAAGCAGAAGCGTCTGATGCTTACCCTATAAAGCCGTCTACGACAAAGCCATTTTTCCCGCCAGTATGCCTTAAATCGCATTGGGACCCCACAGCGATGCTGAGACGGATCGTTCCCCAGGGTCCATCACAACCATTACCTCTTGACTTCCGCCCGTGGGTCAAAGTGTGTATGGATTACACAACAAGTGCGCCCACTGAGAAAGCCCCAATGCCCCCACAGGGAATGGTGTTTGGTCCTGGTGGTGCTTTCTATCCTCCTGGTCGGTATTCTCAGGCCATTGGGGATGAGTCTCTCCTCCGTCGTCTGGACAGACCTCTCGGAACATGTGAAACAGATCAGTATGAACCGAACACAAATGGCGATATGTTCAATAATCGGATTCTAGTTCCTGAATCGGGACCGACCACTTCACGAATGGTCAGTGAACTGGCACAGCCACAGGCACTACTCCAGACTCCTGGAGGATATACTTGCCGGTCCCAGGATGATAGACGAAATATTGCTCGTGCGCAACAATTGTTCAATAATCCTACAAAGCAGCAGCGTTATAGAGAGTACCAGAAACATTAGCGACAACTCCAACCCACACCCCACAATAATATTAGTAACAATTATTACTAATATTAATGGTCTAAATGCGCATTACGTTAATCAACTTACAGAAAGAATGACAGCCTACACAATATTCTCCTGTAAGGGTCTCGCAGCAAAACAATCAATTGCTTTACAAATTCTAGGCTACACTACGATTTCAATAATTGCTGAAAAGTTCGAACAAGTGCCACAAGCGGATATA
>Ga0114976_10002050_pt1 | contig 12650 bp, 11 predicted proteins | sample S_130805_EF_Meta_FD_87319 | JGI IMG/M metagenome (GOLD analysis project Ga0114976, IMG submission 87319) | Freshwater microbial communities from Lake Simoncouche, Canada to study carbon cycling - S_130805_EF_MetaG | ecosystem: Environmental > Aquatic > Freshwater > Lake | place: Lake...
GCCCGGCCAGGTGCTCGCGGTCACCTTCACCAACAAGGCGGCGCGCGAGATGCGCGAGCGCGTCTCGGCCATCCTGGAGCAACCCGCGGAAGGGCTCTGGCTCGGCACCTTCCACGCGCTCTGCGCGCGCATGCTGCGCCGGCATGCCGACTTGGTGGGCCTCACCAGCAGCTTCACCATCCTCGACACCGACGACCAGATGCGCCTGCTGAAGCAGGTGATGGAGGCCGGCGGCGTCGACCTCAAGCGCTGGCCGGCCCAGGGGCTGATGGGCGCGATCCAGCGCTGGAAGGATCGCGGCCTGACGCCCGACCGCGTCACGCCGGCCGAGGACACCGACTATGCCGGCGGCAAGGCGCGCGCGCTCTACGCCGCCTACCAGGACCGGCTGCGCACGCTGAACTGCGCCGATTTCGGCGACCTCATGCTGCACATGACGGAGATCTTCCGGAAGCACCCGGAGGTGCTCGCCGACTGGCACCGCCGCTTCCGCTACATCCTCGTCGACGAGTATCAGGACACCAACCTGGTGCAGTATCTCTGGCTGCGGCTGCTGGCGCAGGCGAGCCACAACATCTGCTGCGTCGGCGACGACGACCAGTCGATCTATTCCTGGCGCGGCGCCGAGATCGAGAACATTTTGCGGTTCGAGAAGGATTTTCCGGAAGCGCGGGTGGTGCGGCTGGAGAGCAACTACCGCTCGACGCGGCCGATCCTCGGCGCCGCCGCCGGCCTCATCGCGCACAACAAGGGCCGGCTCGGCAAGACGCTGCGGGCCGGCCGCAACGACGCCGATGGCGACAAGGTGCGCGTCGTCTCGCTCTGGGACAGCGTCGAGGAGGCCCGCATGGTCGGCGAGCGGATCGAGGCCGCGCAACGCGCCGGCACCTCGCTCGCCGAGATCGCCATCCTGGTCCGCGCCGGCTTCCAGACCCGCGCCTTCGAGGAGCGGCTGATCACCCTCGGCGTGCCCTACCGCGTCGTCGGCGGGCTGAAATTCTACGAGCGTGCGGAGATCCGCGACGCCATGGCGTATCTGCGCGTGCTGAACCAGCCGGCCGATGACCTGGCCTTCGAGCGCATCGTCAACGTCCCGAAGCGCGGCCTCGGCGATACCGCCATGCGGCGCATGCACGAGATCGCCCGCGCCGAGCAGGTGCCGCTGGTCGTCGCCGCCGGTAAGCTGATCCAGGGCGCGGGCCTCACCGGCAAGTCCCGGCAGGCGCTGACCGATTTGCTGCAGGGCTTCGACCGCTGGCGCGCCGCACTCCGCAGCGATGGCCATGTTGTCGTCGCCGCCACGCTGCTCGACGAGAGCGGCTACACGGAGATGTGGAAGCAGGACAAATCGCCGGAGGCGCCGGGCCGGCTGGAGAACCTCAAGGAGTTCGTCCGCGCGCTCGGCGAGTTCGAGAGCCTCGAAGGCTTCCTCGAGCATGTCGCGCTGGTGATGGAGACCGACGAGGCCGCGGCCGAGGCCAAGCTCTCCCTGATGACGCTGCACGCCGCCAAGGGGCTGGAGTTCGACATCGTCTTCCTGCCGGGCTGGGAGGAAGGCCTCTTCCCGCACAGCCGCGCCATGGAGGAAGGCGGCGAGAAGGGCATCGAGGAGGAACGCCGCCTGGCCTATGTCGGCATCACCCGGGGCCGCCTGCAGGTGATCATCTCCGCCGCCGCCAACCGCCAGATCTACGGCAATTGGACCAGCAGCATCCCGAGCCGCTTCCTCGACGAGTTGCCGATCGAGCATGTCGAGCGCGAGGGCAGCAGCGGCATGGAGCGTCGCCGCATGGCGGAGATGCCGAGCGTCTTCCAGGGCGGCAGCCTGATGGCCCGTCGCCCCCGCGTCATCGAGGCCGGCGCCTGGGAGGTGAAGGAACGCCCGCGCCCGACCAGCAACTTTACCGTCGGTGCCCGCGTCTTCCACCAAAAATTCGGCTATGGCTCGGTCACCGCGGTCGAGGAGAACAGGCTCGACGTCGAGTTCGACAAGGCCGGCCAGAAGCGCGTGCTCGACAGCTTCCTGGAGCCCGGGTGATGCCGTCGCCTGACTGGGAAACCCCGCTCTCGCGTAGGCGCACGGAACCGCTCGAGCTCCTCTCCATCGAGGGCCTGCCGGAAGACGCCGTGCCCGCCTTCGAGGCCGCGCTTCAGACCGCCTGCGTCACCGTCGCCTATGTCCGCGACGAGCCCTCCGACACCTGGCGCATCGAGGGCGTGCGCGAGGCCGGCGCGCATGAGGACGAGCTCGAAGGCGCGCTCGCCCTCGCCGCGCTGGTCGCCGGCATCGAGCCGCCCGCGCTCGCCGTCGAGCCGATCGAGGCCGAGGGCTGGCTCGCCCGCACCGTGCAATCCTTCAGCGAATTCCCGATCGGGCCCTTCCTGATCCGCCCGACCCATGTGCCTAACCCCGTGGTCTTCGGCCGCACCGTGCTGCGGCTCGATGCCGGCCTCGCCTTCGGCAGCGGCGAGCACGCCTCGACCCAGGGTTGCCTGATGGCCTTCGATGCGATCGCGCATCGCAAGCCCCGCCGCGTGCTGGATCTCGGCTGCGGCAGCGCGATCCTCGCACTCGCCGCCGCGAAGCGCCTGCACGTGCCCGTGCTCGCCACCGACATCGAGCCCTGGTCGGTCCGCATCGCCGCCGAGAATGCCCGGCTGAACGAGGTCGGCCGCTTCATCCGCGCCCGCCTCGCCGATGGCTGGAAGCATCGCGCGGTGCGCGGTGGGACCTACGACCTGATCTTCGCGAACATCCTGGCCCGCCCGCTCTGCGCCATGGCGCGCGGTCTGGCGGATCACCTGGCGCCCGGCGGCACCGCGATCCTCGCGGGCCTACTCGGCACCCAGGTGCGCATGGTGCTCGCCGCGCATCGCCGCCAGGGCCTGGTGCTGGAACGCCGGATCGATGTCGGGCCCTGGTCGACCGTGGTGCTACGACGTCGCTGACGCCTTTTCCTGAAGAGCAGAGTCACGCCTCCGGGCCCTTCGGCGCTGCGGCAATCTGCTCTATGCGATAGCCACCTTCGGCGGCCGCGTGGCGAAGTTGCAGAGGCTCGCCACGATGCCGACCGCGATCATCACCGGCCAGAACGCCGCGTAGCTGCCCTGGGTCTCCAGCAGCACCGCGCCGGCGCCGGCGCCGAGGAAGCCGCCCAACTGGTGCGACAGGAAGCAGATGCCATAGAGCGCGCCGAGATCGGCGACGCCGAAGCGCTTGGCGATCGCCGCGCTCGTCAGCGGGATGGTGCCAAGCCAGACGAAGCCCATCACGGCGGCGAACACGATCGTCCCGGCATAGCTCGGCGTGGTGAAGGCGAAGCAGGCGATCGCCACCGTGCGCAGGCCGTAGATGATGCCGAGCGCGCGCTCAGGCTGCATGTAGTTCGACACCCGCCCGCAGAGCCAGCTGCCGGGGATGTTGAACAGCCCGACCGTCATCAGCGCCATCGCGCCAAGCTCCGCCGGCATGCCGCAGAGCGTCAGGTGGCTCGGCAGGTGCATCGTCAGGAAGGCCAGTTGGAAACCGCAGGCGAAGAAGCCCGCGGTCAGCAGCGCAAAGTCGCGGTCGGCCAGCGCCATGCGTGCGAGGCCGGGCAGGCCCGCCAGCCCGGTCGGCTTCGGCCCGCTCGCATGCTTCGGCGGGGTCCACTCAACCAGCCGCGCGATCGGCAGCAGCGTCACCAGGATCATCGCCAGGATGCCGAAGGTGGCGACCGCGCCGAAATTGCCGAGCAGCGACTGCGCCAGCGGGATGAAGGCGGCCTGGCCGAAGGACCCGCCGGCGCTCGCCAGGCCGATCATCTCGCCGCGCCGCTCCGGCGGGACCGCCCGGCCGACCGCCGCCAGCGCCGCGCCGGTGCCGCAGCACGATACGCCGATGCCGGTGAGGATCCCGATACCGATGTAGATCGCGGTCGCCGACATGAACAACGCCGGCAGCCCGATGCCCGCGATCAGCGCGAGGCCGCCGAAGGCCATCACCCGGCCAGCGCCGTGCTTGTCGGCCATGGCGCCGCTGATGGGCTGGCTGATGCCCCAGACCAGGTTGTGCACCGCGACCGCGGTGCCGAGCACCATCGGCGAGAGCCCCGCCTCCTGCGACAGCGGCAGCAGGAACAGCCCGAAGGTCTGCCGGACGCCGAGCGCCAGGGTGATCGAGGTCGCGGCGGCGGCGATCAGCGCCCAGATCGCGGGCGTGATGCGCTGGGCAGGGGCGGCAATGGCGGACATACCACGATCAGACCGACCCGTCAGCCGGAATGCAACCCGACGTTTCGCACGCCCGCCATGCGCCGGGATCAGCCCTCAGACTTGTCGAACAGCAGCGACTGCAGCTTGCCCGGTCCGAGCGCGCGCTCGAGGTGGACCACGGCGAAGAACGGGATGGTGGCGACGAAGCCGATCAGCGCGGCCGCCAGCACGCCCTCGACGCCGCCGCCGCCGATCAGGGGCAGGCTGTCCATGAAGCGCTTGCCATCGATCATGCCCTTGATGCCCTCCTCGAGCACCTTCACCACGATGAAGAGGATCGAGAGAATCAGCGCATCGAACAGGATCGGCCAGATCAGCGGCTGCGACTTCACCTTGGCGCCGAGCTGCAGATCGACCGCGATCAGCATCACCTTGCCGAGCACCAGCGCATTCACCAGCACGAAGCCTTGGCGGATGAGCTGCATGTGTGCGCCCTTCAGCACGTCGTCCTGCACCAGGGCGATGACGAAGAGCAGCAGCCAGAGATAGGCGGCGACGACGAGATACTGCCGGAGCTCGTGCACCACCGCCTCCTTGGCGTGGGCAAGCTTCGGATGGGCGGCATTGCCGCCATGGCTGTCGGACATCGGCGCCCCCGGGTCGGCCATGCTCTAGCAGACCCGGCCGGCGCCGCGTAGCGCCCGTCAGCGCGTGACGCTGTCGATGTCGCCGCGGGTGATGCCGATATCGGCGAGCTCGTGGTCGGTCAGCCCGGCGAGCTCGCGCCGCGCCCGCACCCGCTCGAGCCAGCCCACCGTCGCCTCGTGCAGCCGCGCCAGCATGCGGGCCTGCCAGGCCTCGGCGCCGGCATAGGCGAGCGCGGTGCGGCGCTCTGCCTCGGGAGAGGCGAGGGGGCCGAGGAAGACCGTCTCGGCACGGTCGATACGCGCGTTCATGGTGTCCAATCCAATGGTTCCGGCGCGTCGGGGAATACCGGCGCACCTTTCGCAACTGCGAGATGGGGATCCGGCGGGCCCGCGACCCGCCGTAAGCCCGAGCAGGAGATATGCGATATGTGCATGGTTAATTGTGGATTAACGCAAAATCGCGTCACCTCGTTGCCACACTTCCGCCCCCGCCGGAAACCCGCCACCATCGGCGCATGACCCCCGCCGAACGCCTCGCCGCCCTGCGCAACCAGCTGGCGAAAGCCGGCGTCGATGGCCTCCTGGTGCCGCGCGCCGACGAGAACCTCGGCGAATACGTCCCGCCGGCCGGCGAGCGACTGGCCTGGCTGACCGGCTTCACCGGCAGCGCCGGCCTCGCCATCGTGCTGCCTGCCGCCGCCGCGCTCTTCACCGATGGCCGCTACTCGACCCAGGCCGCCCAGCAGCTCGACCCGGCCTGCTGGACGCTGCGCCACATCATCGAGCAGCCGCCCGGCGCCTGGCTGCGGGAGAACGCCGCCGGCCTGCGCATCGGCTACGACCCCTGGCTGCACAGCGAGGCCATGCTCGGCCGGCTGAAATCCGCCGAGGTCACGCTGGTGCCGCTCGCCGCCAACCCGGTCGACGCCATCTGGGCGAACCGGCCGGCGCCGCCCGCCGCCCCCGCCGTGCCGCACCCGCTCGCCCATGCCGGCCGCGCCGCCGAGGACAAGCGCGCCGAGGCCGCCGCCCTGCTGCGCGAGGCCGGCGAGGATGCGGTGGTGCTGGCCGATGCGCATTCGCTCGCCTGGCTGTTCAACATCCGCGGCGGCGACCTCGAGAACACCCCGCTGGCGCTCGGCTTCGCCCTGCTGCGTAGCGACGGCTCGGCCGAGCTCTTCATGGAGCCGCAGAAGCTTTCGCCGGAGACCCGCGCGCATCTCGGCAATGCGGTGACGGCGCGGCCGCGGACCGAGCCTGCCGCGGCGCTGACGGCACTCGCCGGCAAGGCGGTGCGGGTCGACCCGGAGGTGACGCCCGCCTGGTTCGCCGAGACGCTGCGCGCCGCCGGCGCCAAGGTGATCAGCGGCGACGACCCGACCCGGCTGCCGCGCGCCTGCAAGAACCCCGCCGAGCAGGCCGGCGCCCGCGCCGCCCATGCCCGCGACGCCGTCGCGCTCGCCCGCTTCCTGCACTGGCTGTCCGCGGTCGCGCCGCAGGGCGAGACCACCGAGATGATGGCCGCCGAACGCCTGCTCGCCTTCCGCCGGGAGGTGCCGCTGTTCCGCGGCGAGAGCTTCCCGGCGATCTCCGGCGCCGGCGAGCACGGCGCGATCATCCACTACCGCGCGACGCCCGCCTCCGACCGGATCATCCGGGCCTGGGAGGCCTATCTGATCGACAGCGGCGGGCAATACCTCGACGGCACCACCGACGTCACCCGCACGGTCTGGACCGGCCCCGGCCCGGCGCCGGCGCCCGACCTGCTGCGCGAGCGCTACACGCGCGTACTGCAAGGCCATGTCGCGCTCGCCATGCTGCGCTTCCCGCAGGGCGTCGCCGGCCCCTATCTCGACACCGTCGCGCGCACTGCGCTCTGGCAGGCCGGGCTGGACTACGACCACGGCACCGGCCACGGCGTCGGCAGCTTTCTGTCGGTGCACGAAGGCCCGGCCGCCTTCAGCCGGGCGGCGAAGCCGATCGCGCTGGCCCCCGGCATGATCCTCTCCGACGAGCCCGGCTACTACCTGCCCGGGCACTACGGCATCCGGATCGAGAACCTGCTGCTGGTGAAGCCGGCCGCGCGGCAGGTCGACCAGGTCAAGGATTTCCTCGAATTCGAGACCCTGACGCTGGCGCCCTATGACCGCGGGCTGATCGTGCCCGCCATGCTCTCGCCGGCCGAGCGGGCCTGGATCGAGAGCTACCACGCGCGGGTCTTCGCCGAGGTGGCGCCGCATTGCGATGCCGAGGTCGCGGACTGGCTGCAGCAGGCGACCGCGCCACTCGACTGACGCCGTCAGGCGCGCCGGCGCCAGCGGAGGGCCGCGGCAAGACCGAGCAGTAGGCTGCCGAAGACCGCCAGCGTCGAAGGCTCCCGCACGCCGATCGGACCGCCCGGCGGCACCACGCTGCCGCCTGGACCGCCTGGCGGTACGGCGGGGCCGCCCGGGGTACCGGGCGATTCCGTCCAGCCGCCGGGCGTCTCCGTCGTGCCGGTCAGGCCCGGGCCGCTATCCGCGATCAACCCGTGCGTCGCCGCCGCCAGGAACGCCGGACCGCCGCCGCCGCCCGTCGTCGCCAGCCCCGGCGGCGCGCCACCCGGAGCCGGCCCGGCGGGCGACGGGGTCAGCACCGCCATCGAGGTCACCACGCACCCCACCATAGTCTGCGCCAGGCGCGGGGCCGCAACCTTCACCACCTTGGCCGCCTTGACGCCGGCGCCGGCCCCGAGGCTGCGGCGCGGCAGGATCGTCGGTCGGCGCGGGCGCACCGCCTGCGCCAGCGCGCGCGCCGGCCGGATGAGACAGTCGTGGACCAGGTTCATGCTGCTGGCAGCATTCGCCGAAATAGATGGCGAAAGGATAAAAAATGAGACGATTTGGGCCGCTCAGGGCCCGGCGCGCCGGCCGACGACCGCGCCCGCTTGGCGAAAGGTCAGGCAGGCCGGGTGTTCAGCCCCGGCCGAGTTCCACCAGCGTGATCTCCGGAGGCAGGCCGAGCCGGACCGGCAGCAGCGAATTGCCGAGCCCGCCCGAGACCACCAGGTGCCGCCCCGCCTCCTCGATCGCGCCATAGGCGTAGCGATTGCCGAAGCGCGAGGGCACCAGCGGCGAATAGCCCAGCAGCCGCACCTGGCCGCCATGGGTATGGCCGGAGAGCGTCACCGCGAAGCGATCGGGCACGCGCGGGAAGATGTCCGGCTCATGCGCCAGCAGGATCGCCGGCGCATCGTCGGTGATGGCGGCCAGCGTCGCATCGAGGTCGTCGGTCCCCGCGATGCGGCCGCGGCGGCCGCGATAGGCCCATTGGCTGCCGAGGCCGGCGAGCCAGATCGGCCGCCCGCCATGCGTCAGCCGCCGCACCTCGTTGTGCATGATCGGCAGGCCGGCGGCGGCGAATTCCTCGGCCGCGCCCGGCAGGTCGCGGGCGCCGCGCTGCGCCTCCCGGCATTCCCACCAGTCATGGTTGCCGAGCACCGCATGCACGCCGAGCGGCGCCCGCGCGCGCGCAAGCACCTCGGCGACCATGCCGAAGCTCGGCCGGTTGGCGACGAAGCGATGATCGGCGAGGTAGTCGCCGAGCAGCACGACGAGATCGGGCTCGAGCGCATTGGCGAGCGCGACCGCGCGCGCCAGCCGCGGCAGCGGGGTCTGCGGCCCGCCGGCATGTGGATCGGCGAGGATCGCGATGCGCAGCGACAGGTCCTCGGGCCAGTTCGCCGGTGCGATCCGGTGCCGCACCACGCGCAGCCGGGTGCCCGGCTGGTAGTCGAGCGCAAGGCTGCCGGCCACCCGCTGCATCGCGCGCCGCCGGAGCTTGCGCGGCGTCTCGCGCGGGGCGCGCAGCCGCGTGCTGACTCCGGCCTCGCTTGCCTGCGGCCGGAAGGCCGCCACATCACCGTCCATGCCCTACCCCAAACCAAGCCGTGAGGCGGGCCTCGCCCGACTCGCCGGCTTCGTCCCCGCGATGGGACGACACTATGCCGAAGGCCGCAACCACGACCCGGGGCCGGGGCAGCGGGACGCCGTCTCGGGCCTCTCGCCCTATCTGCGGCATCGATTGCTTCTGGAGTCTGAAGCCGTGGCCGCGGCGCTCGCGAGTCATGGCGCGGCGACGGCGGAGCGGTTCATACAGGAGGTCGCCTGGCGCAGCTATTGGAAAGGCTGGCTCGAGCAGCATCCCGGCGTCTGGCAGGATTACCGCCAGCGCATGGCCGCGATCGAGCCGCCGCGCCGCACCGGCATCGCCTGCTTCGATGCCTGGGCGGAGGAGCTGGTCGAGACCGGGTATCTGCACAACCACGCGCGCATGTGGTTCGCCAGCATCTGGATCTTCACCCTGCGCCTGCCCTGGGAGGCCGGCGCCGATCTCTTCCTGCGCCACCTGCTGGATGGCGATGCGGCGTCCAACACGCTGTCCTGGCGCTGGGTCGCCGGGCTGCAGACCCGCGGCAAGCACTATGTTGCGCGGGCGGAGAACATCGCGCAGTACACTGGCGGGCGGTTCGACCCGGCGGGCCAGCTGGACGAGGCGCCGCTGCCGCTGGACGGCCCGCCGCCGGTGCAGCGCCCGCTGCCGATCCTGCCGCCGCTGCCCGGCGGCGCGGTCGCGCTGCTGCTGCACGAGGACGATCTGGTGCCGGAGACGCTGCCGCTGGGCGAGGCGCGCGTTGTGGCGGCGGCCGGCATCGCGGTGCCGGGGCGCCGCTCGCCTGCCGGCTGCTCGGCGGCGGTCGCGGCCTTCACCCGGGGTGCGGTCGAGGACGGGCTGGCGCGCGCCGCGCGGCATTTCGGCACGCCGGCGGAGATGCTGGCGCCCGATTCCGTCGCCGCCTGGGCGCGCGGCCATGGGTTGCCGGTGGTGACGCCCTACGCGCCGGTCGGCTGGGTCGCCGAGACGCTGGTGGAGATCGAAGCCGTCACCCCGCTGCACCGGCTGCGCCGGGCCTGGGACGGCGCCTGCTGGCCGCACGCGACGAAGGGCTTCTTCGCCTTCCGCAAGCATATCCCGGCGCTGATCGACGAGCTCATTGCGGCTTGACGGCGCTGCGCTTGGCCTCGTCGGCGGCGCGCCAGAGATACCAGGCGGCGATGCTGCGCCAGGGCGCCCAGGCCTCGCCGATCGCGGCGAGTTCCTTCGGTTTCGGCTGGGCGTCGAGCCCGGCCAGGACCTTCCAGCCCTCGCGCACGCCGAAATCATCGACCGGCAGGATGTCCGGCCGGCCGAGGGTGAAGATCAGCAGCATCTCGACCGTCCAGCGCCCGACGCCGCGGATCGCGACCAGCCGCTCGATCAGCGCGGCGTCGTCGTAGCGTGCGCAGTGCTCGCGCGCCGGCACCAGGCCGCCGGCCGCCTTCTCGGCGATGTCGCGGATGGCGGCGACCTTGGCCTGGGAGAAGCCGCAGCCGCGCATCGCCTCGATGGGCAGGGCCAGCACCTGCTCGGGCGCCGGGAAGCGGCCCTCCGGATGCAGCGCCAGGAACCGCCCCAGGATCGCCTCGGCCGCGCGGCCATGCACCTGCTGGTGGGCGATGGCGCGGACCAGCGCCTCATAGGGCTCGCGCTCCACCGGTTCGAGCGTGCAGTGGCCGATGCGGCGGATCAGCGGCTTCAGCAGCGGATCGCGCCGCAGGTGGCGCTCGGCTTTCGCCCAGGCGCCGGTGGGTTTTGCGGGGGCGGCGCCATTGCCGACGATCTCGACCATGCGCCGAGTGTCGCGGCGGGGTTCCGCTACCGCAAGAGCATCGCTTCGACGGTGAGCGAACCGAGCAGCAGCACCATCAGGATCGACGGCAGCAGCAAGCGCCAGAGCTGCGCCGGCCGCGTGCCGTCGGCGAGCAGCCCGCAGAGCATCGCCAGCACCCCGACGCTCATCCCTGCCCCCGCCGAGCCGGCGAAGACCTGCACGGCGGGGGCGAGCAGCGGCGGCAGCCCGGCCTCCTGCCCGAGCGCGGTCTGCACCGGCATCAGCGCGGCATTGGCGCCGACGCCGCTGCCGGTGACCAGGCCCGAGAGCAGCGCCATCGGCGCGATGGCGTAGGGGGCCAAGGGCCCGAGCCCATGCGCCGTGGCATCCGCCAGCGCCGCCGCCACGCCGCTGCCCGCGAGCACCCGGCCGAGCACGACATAGAGCATCATCGCGATCGCCGGCCGCCTTGCGCGGGCGAGCGCGGCGCGGGCGCGCGCCCCGCCGTCGCGCTGCAACGCCAGCAGCGCGGCCGCGACCAGCCAGAGCACGACGGCGACATGGGTGATCGGGAAGCCCGGGAATTCCGGGAAGGGCCGGAAGCTGGGCGGCGAGGGCCAGAGCCGCGCCGCAAGCAAGGCAGCGACCAGCAGCAGGTAGGGCGCGGCGATGCGCAGCGCCGGCCGGAGCGCGCGCGGCGGATCGGCGCGCCAGAGCGCGATCAGCGCGACCGGCCCGCTCGCCAGCACGCCCGCGAGCTCGAAGGGCAGGGTGTGCGTTGCGGCCAGCAGCAGCCCGGCCATCAGCCCGAGCAGGCCGAGTTGCGCGAGCTTCTCCCGCCCCGGCACCGGCTGCCCCGCGCGCGCCGAGAGCGACCAGATCAGCGGCGCCAGCAGCACCAGCCAGGCGGCATTCGGCCAGGCCGCGAGCGCCGAGATCGCATCCGTCGGCAACTGCGCCAGCGCCGCGCCGAGCGAGGTGCCGGGCCCGAGCCCGCCCCAGGGCACCAGCACCAGCGAGAGCAGCGCGAGCGCGCCGGCGACCGGCCCGCCGATGCCCATGCCGCGCAGCGCCGAGAGCGCGAAGACCGCGCCGACCGCGAAGCCGGTGACGCTTTCGAGAAAGGCGCCCATCGGCAGGGTGACGGCGAAGATGCGCGCCGGCGAGGGCGGGCGCGGTGCGGCGGCCTCGTCGCGCGCGACCGCGGCGTGGAACAGCAGCCCGCCGGCGACCACGCCGATCGGCTGCAGCGCGAGGAAGGCACCGCGCTCGAGTTCCAGCAGCAGCAGCGCGCCGAAGCCCGTGCCCGCCGGGATCGAGACCCAGACCGCCGGCAGCGCCGCGGCGAGCGCGACCAGGCACGCACCCACCGGTGTCGCCCGCCCGCTGCCGAGCAGCACCAGCAGCAGCACCAGCGGCGCGGCCTGCAACGCCAGCGTCATCCTGGACGGCGCCCCGCGCGCGCGGCATCACGCGCGCGATGGACACGCTCTACGCCGCCTATGGCAGTAATCTCAGCCACGCCCAGATGCGGCTGCGCTGCCCCGGCGCGCGACCCGTCGAGGGCCTGATCCTGCCGGGCTGGCAATTGCTGGTGCGGCGCTTTGCCGATATCGCGCCGCATGCGGCCTCCGACTGCCCGATCGGGCTCTGGCAGGTCTCGCGCCACCATGTCGCGGCACTCGATCGCCATGAGGGGCATCCCTTCGCCTATCGTCGCCAGGCGCTCGCCCTGCCGGATGGCCGCACGGCCATCGTCTATCTCGAGCGCGACCACCGCCCCGGCCCGCCGAGCGAGGCCTACGTCGCCCGCCTGCGCGCCGGCTACCGCGACTTCGGCTTCAACCTGACGTATCTCGAGGCCGCCCTCAGACGACCTGCAGCAACCCGGCCATGAGCTTGGCGCGCGGCACCAGGCTGTCGATGATGAGGTGCTCCTCAAGCGTATGCCCGCCGGCGCCCTGCACGCCGAGCCCATCGAGCGTCGGGATGCCCATGGCGCCGGTGAAATTGCCATCCGAGCCGCCGCCCGCGCTCTGGTGGTTGATGTCGAAGCCGATGCTGCGCGCGATGCCGCGCGCCGTCTCATAGAGCGCCATCACCTTGCCGTCCGGCTCCCA
>Ga0114976_10002051_pt1 | contig 12650 bp, 11 predicted proteins | sample S_130805_EF_Meta_FD_87319 | JGI IMG/M metagenome (GOLD analysis project Ga0114976, IMG submission 87319) | Freshwater microbial communities from Lake Simoncouche, Canada to study carbon cycling - S_130805_EF_MetaG | ecosystem: Environmental > Aquatic > Freshwater > Lake | place: Lake...
AGCGGTGCAACCGATAAAGAAGTTTCCGGTGCGGTCGCGATGGGTGTTGCCGTCGCCGGAAGCGTCGCGCTGGAAGTGTCAACGGGCGCGGGGCTTGTGATGGGAGTCGCCGAGGGTGCGGGAGTCGGTGTCGAATCCGCGAATACGGGGGAAGACACACCAAACTGAACGACGGTGGAAACGACGAGCGCGATTCCCAGTACGGCACTCTTGAATTGCAGACGACGCGACATATTCATCGAACTCTCCCCGCAAGAATCACGCGACGCTTGCTCTGCAGAATCTATCGCACGCTGTTGGTCGTGTCACCTTCCTCCGAATGAACACCGGCCTGGAGGTGTTGGACGTGGTCTCAGGGCTTTCTCAGTCGACGTCGAGAGAAGCCGAGCGTCACCACGCCTGCAAGAACAAGCCCGGCACCGAAAGCTACAACCCCGGCCTGAACGGCGGAGTTGAAACCTGTCTCAGCCAACGTGGGCGAATCTCCAAGCGCACCGATTGCTTGCGTCGAAAGACCCACAAAAATCGGCCCGAATACTCCGGCACCGGTGAGGCCACCAACACTCAGGTCACCTTGCATCGTGTAGCCCGTGTCTGGATTACGCCACGAATAAAGTTGGAACGGAGCGCTTCCCTCTTGGTCGGTAAACCACAATGTGCTCGCCGAATCCGCGGTGATGTCATACGTGTCCAGAAGTGTCGTCGAGACCATGGTCGTGAACGCGCCCGACGTGCTGTCGATTCGAACAAGATTCCCATTTGCCTTGATGCCGAACCACGCTCCATCGGGGGCGACCGTGAATCCGAAAAGTTCCTCCGGAACAACCACACGATCGGTCGCTGCGCCCGTCAATAGGTTGAGTTTCCAGATGGCATAAACGGAGTGGAGTGAATCTGTTGCGGAGATCCACGCGTTTCCGGCAGGGTCAATGTCAAACCCGTAGCACCGGATGAGCGTGGTGTCATGGTTCGTTACGGGCACTCGCGCGTGCGGGGCCCCACCCAGAAGGTCAATGGAATCGATGCCGCACGACCCAACGGCGTGGGCAAACACTATGTAGGCCCGATGGTCAATGGGGTTAAATGCGCCCGCCGGGAAAGAACCAAAAGTGTCATCGTTGAGTTGAAGCGTGAGTCGGGTTTGGGCGCCGGACGATGTGGTCTCATAAACGCCAGTGCCTAGAGCGTCGATCGTGTACAAGGAATTGGATGCGGGCAAAGAGTTGGTCGCCGCGAGCGCCGGGGTAATTCCCAGCGACATGAAGGTTCCGAGCGCCGCGAATACCGCCGCGACGGCCAGCTTCTTGTTCACGTTCGCCCCTCGGTGCCACAGATAGTCCTCCGACTCTATCGATTCGGTAACGCGAACAAGCCTCAAAAGATTGAGTCGAATGGCGGACTAAGATTTGCTGCTATGAGTAGGAGTCCCGTCATAACCCTTAGTCACGTTGCATCGTGACGAGACAATCGTTTGCCCAAAAGTACGGACCGTATGCACTTGTTGCCGGGGGCTCCTACGGGCTCGGCGCCGCGTTCGCGGAGGGAATTGCCCGGCGCGGCCTGAACCTGGTCATCCTGGCCCGTAACAAAGCAGCTCTCCAGGCGACAGCCACTCGAATTTCTGACCTTTACGGCGTCGATGTCATCACCATCGAGGCGGACTTGACAGACATCAGAGAGGTCAAGAAGCGAATCACCGCCCTCGGTCTCGAGATTGGTCTGCTCGTGTATGACGCCGCATCCGTGCCAATCGGACCATTTTCCGAAGCGACCGAAGCGCAGCTCGAATCGGCGGCCGCCGTCAACGTGCGCGCACCTCTCTTGTTGACCAAGCTTTTGTCGACTCCCATGATCGACAGAGGGCGCGGTGGCATTGTGCTCATGTCGTCACTTGCAGGCGGGCAGGGCAGCCCGAACTTGGCGACCTACGCCGCGACGAAGGCGTTCAACACGGTGTTGGCAGAAGGCCTGTGGAAAGAGCTCGCTCCGCGAGGTGTCGACGTGTTGGTCTGCACCGCAGGCGCAATCCTGACGCCCGGCTACGAACAGGCGGAGAGCACACGGCCGGCCCCAGGTACCCTGCCGGCCGTCACCGTGGCCGAACAAACCCTGAACGCCCTCGGACGCGGTCCCGTCGTGATTCCTGGCCCGGTCAACAAAATTGGCAGATTCATGATGACCCGACTACTGTCGAGGCGCGCCACAATCGGCATCATGGCAAAAAACACGGGAGGCTTGTCGTGACAATTCTTTTTGGCTTACTCACGCCGCTTATCGCCTATGCAGTAATCACGTTGCTCCACGTCGTCATTCCGGCACGCCGCGTCACCGGGTACGTGACCAACGAGTCCACCGGTCAGGTTTTGCGATATCGCATTAACGGAATCTACGTTCTCGTGGCCAGCATCGCCCTCTGGTTTGCGCTGGGGGCAACGAATCTTGTTCCCTACGTCTGGCTCTACGAGACGCGTGGATGGGGTCTCATCGGGGCCGTCATCATTGGTCTCGTCTACTCGCTGTACGTCGTGCTGAGGTCACCGCGTGTGCGTGCATCCTTCTTCGCCGATTACTGGTTTGGGCGGTCCAAAAACCCGCAGCTGGGGAACGGATACATCGATGCCAAAGTCTGGCTCTACCTCGTGGGTGCGGTCTTGCTACAACTCAATGTTCTGTCCTTTGCGACCTACCAAATCACAAACGTCAAGGACATCAACCCCGGATTTCTTCTCGCCTGCGCCATGCTCACGTGGTTCTGCTTCGAGTATCTGATTTTCGAGCGCGTACACCTGTGGACGTATGACTTCATTGCTGAGCGCGTCGGATTCAAGTTGGGCTTCGGTTGCCTCGCCTTCTATCCCTACTTCTATACGGTCTCACTGTGGTTCACCGCAGACCTCCCCAATCCCGGCACGCCAACTTGGGCGCTCGTTCTGACCGGTGCGCTGTTCTTCGGTGGCTGGGTTCTCACCCGCGGTGCGAACATGCAGAAATTCCGTTTCAAGACTGCGCCCGACCGCACGTTCTTAGGACTCGCGCCGCACGCTCTGCGCGACGGAAAGCACTCCCTGCTGGTCAACGGCTTCTGGGGTGCGAGTCGACACATCAACTACCTTGGCGAAATCCTCCAAGCTGTGGCCATTGCAGCTGCAACTGGCTACTTCGGCATCTGGATGATCTGGCTCTACCCCCTCTACTACGTGGCGCTTTTCGTCACTCGCGAGCGCGATGACGAGAAAATCTGCCAAGCGAAGTACGGGGCTTTGTGGAGCCAATACACGGCGAAGGTGAAGTACCGCATCATTCCCGGTATCTACTAGGCACGAGCGGATTCGACCCGACCAGGTTCGCATCCGCATTCGGCTGACTATGCTCGCATCATGACCGAGTCCAGACAACCAACCGAACTCGACCGGATCGCCGAGGAGTGGGTGGATACCCTCTGCGAGCTCGATCCGGACTACCGCGTGTGGCTCGGGCGTAAGGGTGATATCACGGGCTACGGCGATCTTTCTCCCGAGGGACACGCGGCCTGGGTGACTGCAGCCCAGCACACCCTCTCGCAACTCGAATCGGCAACGGCGCTCGACGATGTGGACCGCGTCACCCAGGCTGACTTGGGAGCCGAGCTTCGACTCGCTCTCGAGACCAGCGCGGCCGGATGGCATCTGCGCGATCTCAACAACATCGACTCCCCCGCGCAATCATTGCGCGACGTCTACGACCTCATGCCGAGCGAAGACGAAACCGACTGGGATGCCATCGCCACGAAGCTCGGAAATCTCGACGTCGCGCTGCAGGGTTATCGCGAAACCTTGCGTGAGGGAATCCGCGAGGGGCATGTTCCCGCTCGTCGTCAAATCGACGAGGTGATCGCCCAAGCGGAACGAAATGCGAGTGGCACAGGGTTTTTCGTGACCTTGGCGCGAGACACGGCACCCGATAATCTTCCGGCTTCGCTGCGCGAGAAACTCCGCACGAACGCCGAGTTGGCCCGGTCCTCGTATTCCACCTTTGCCGACTTTCTTCGCGACGAACTCGCCCCCGCCTCTCATGATCGCGACGGTGTGGGCCGAGACCTCTACCAACTCCACTCGCGCCGATTCCTTGGTGCAACCATCGACCTGGATGAAACCTACGAGTGGGGTCTCGATGAACTTGCTCGCATGACCGACGAACAGGAGAGAATCGCTGCCCGTCTGTGTGGAGGCAACGTTGCTGACGCGGTCGCATTTCTGGCCACTGACTCCTCACGAAAAATTCATGGGACGGCTGCGCTACAGGCGTGGATGCAGAACCTCTCCGACACGGCGATTCGCGACCTCAACGGGACACACTTCGATATCCCGGTTGAGATGCGCAAACTCGAATGTCGAATTGCACCCACCAAAGACGGAGGCATCTACTACACGGGACCGAGCGACGACTTCTCACGCGCCGGGCGCATGTGGTGGAGCGTGCCGGAGGGTGTCACCGAGTTCGACACCTGGCGCGAAACGACAACCGTGTATCACGAAGGAGTGCCAGGCCACCATCTTCAGGTTGCACAGGCGGTCTATAACGCAAAGCAGCTGAACACGTGGCGTCGCCAGCTGGCCGGGTCGAGCGGACACGCCGAAGGGTGGGCGCTCTATGCCGAACGCCTCATGGCGGAACTCGGCTATCTCGACGACGACGGTGACCGATTCGGCATGCTGGATGGTCAGCGCATGCGCGCCGCCCGCGTGGTCCTCGACATCGGGGTGCACCTGGGCAAACGACGTCCCGATGGGCGCGGAGTTTGGGATGCCGACTATGCCTTCGAGTTCATGCGCAACAACGTGCTCCTCGACGAAGAATTCATTCGGTTCGAGGTGACGCGGTACCTCGGCTGGCCGGGACAAGCGCCCTCCTACAAGGTCGGTCAGCGCATCTGGGAGGAGCTGCGTCGCGAGTGCGAGCGTCGAGAGGGCGAATCATTCGACCTCAAGAAGTGGCACAAACGTGTGTTGGATATTGGTGGCACCGGTCTCGACACGCTTCGGAAGGCGATTCTCGGAGACTGGTAGCCACTCCACGAGCATCCCTGTTTCCAGCCAGGCTGTCGACGGAACACACATAGAATTGCCACGCGCTGTGCCCGTTGTGAATTGCGCCTCGACCGGAGGGGACGTGAATGAAGCAATACCTGCGTGAGCTATATGACTCACGATTGACTCTTTACGCCCTGACTTCACGCGAAATTCGTGGAAAATATCGTCGAACTTTTCTGGGTCAGCTCTGGTCGTTGGCCAACCCGCTCACACAAATGCTCGTGTACACGTTTGTCTTTTCATTCGTGTTTCAGGTCAAGAGCATGAAAGGAGATCCCAGCGGACTGGACAGCTTCGCTCTGTATCTCCTGTGTGGGCTCATTCCCTGGACACTTTTTCAAAGCTCGGTCATGGGAGCAATTGCGTCACCTCTCGCGAATGTCAATCTCATCACCAAGGTCTATTTTCCGCGGATGATCATTCCCCTAGCCTCGCTCGTGTCCAGGTTGTACAACTCCGGATTTGAGTTTCTTGTGCTGGGCGTGGCGCTCGCGCTGGCGGGGTCGATGTTTTGGCCACTATTGCCCGTTGCCATCGTGATTATTATTCTGCTGGCGAGTTTTGCTGCTGGACTCGGGCTTTTACTCTCCATCCTGAATCTGCAGTTCCGCGACACGGAGTACCTCTTGGGCATTTTCTTCCAAGTGTGGATGTGGCTCAGCCCCATCATTTATCCGATTTCGTTGGTCGCCAGTCGCTCGGCAACCCTCGGACCTATTCCGGGAACCAACATCACTCTTCTCGATGTGTACAGCGTCAATCCGATCGTTCATTTCGTCACGGCGTTTAGAAACGTGATGTACGACAATCGAATGCCGTCAGCGATTGATGTGGGTCTGTGTGCAGTCTGGGCGCTCGTGAGCCTCGTCGTGGGATTCCTCACGTTCCGACGCATGGACGGCAGATTGGCGGAATTCCTGTGACAATCGAACCTTCGGTGGTGGTGGACCACGTCTCGAAGAATTTCCGCCAGTTTTCTGAGCGTAATCAGACGCTGAAGTCTGCGGTCATGCGTGGCCGGGTTTCTCGATATCGAACCTTTGCGGCACTGACTGACGTGAGTCTTCGCGTTGGAGAAGGCGAAACCGTTGGGCTCATCGGCGGGAACGGCTCGGGAAAATCGACGCTCCTGAAATGCATCGCCCGAATCTTGCGCCCCGATTCGGGAACGATACAGACGCGCGGTCGAGTCAGCGCACTGCTCGAGGTGGGGTCGGGATTTCATCCTGAGCTGACGGGGCGCGAAAACGTGTACCTGAGCGGTGCCATTCGCGGGCTCAACCGCGCAAAAGTTTCGTCACTCTTTGATGAGATTGTGTCCTTCGCCGGCGTTGAAGAGTTTATTGACGAGCCGGTAAAAAACTATTCTTCCGGCATGTATGTGCGTCTGGGCTTCTCGACCGCCGTCGCGGTCAGACCGGACGTGCTTCTGGCTGACGAAATTTTGGCCGTGGGAGATCAAGATTTTCAGGCCAAATGCCTTGCTCGCATCGAGGAAATGCGGCGACAAGGAACAGCAATCGTGTTGGTCTCGCACGACCTTCATCACGTCGCCGAGTTTTGCTCGCGAGCTGCGTGGCTCGACCACGGCAGAATTGTTGAGTTTGGTGACTCTCGGAAAGTTGTGACGTCATATTCCGACTCGTATCGAGCCGGCGCCTAGCCAAAGCACTCGGCTGGAAAACGCGACTGCAGTCGTCGCCGGGGCCAACGTGAAAAAAACAAGGAGGCTTCTTCGGGAAGCAGAACGGCCTCGCGAGTCACAGACTCAAAATGGTGGCCGAGCGGTGTACCCACGTGGATGACGGACCTGCCTCGGAGCCACACCTTGAGACACAAATCGATGTCGTTGTAGTTGAGCGGGAAACCTTCAAAGAAGCCGCCGACTTCGTCGAACACGTCTGCCCGAACAGCCATGCACGCGCCGGTAACGGCATCAACTTCACGGTTCATCGAGACAAGTGAGGCGACACGAGGAGTAGTCAATTCGGAGTCACGATAAAAATGACGGTCGGAACCATCTATGACGCCGATACCGAGATGCTGAATGGTGTCGTCCGCGAAGAGCATCGTGGCGCCGGTGACGGCAACGCGTTCGTCTGCGAACGGAGCCGTCAACGCGTCGAGCCAATCGGGCCGAAGCGGAACGAAGTCGTCGTTGACAAAGACGAGAATCTCACCCGTTGCGGCTCTACTCCCCCGGTTTGACCGACGAGCAAAGTTGAAGGGTTCGGCGTCGTGAACTACACGAAGCGCGGAATCGGCCAGAAGGGTCGTTCGAAGGCTGGCGTTGCATTCATCCCCAATGACAACTACGTGCTCGGCCACACTCGCGTGGCCACCCCGAATCGCCTCGAGATGCTCGTAAAAAACGGGAGTCATGTCAGTGCCTTCACGAGGTGCGCCAGCAGTCAACGTGATGAGACTGCATCGCGAAGAAAAAGATGGCGCAGCGGCTCGAGGCAGTGGATCTTCATGTTGGCTCGTCTTTTCGGCGTGCACGTCGTGACTCAGCCACACCTCGTCAGAGTGGGCCACGCGCACGTCGAGTCGCGCGCAAGATTGAAGAAAGGCCTGGTTCTCCCATGGTGACTCCGGTTCGAGGGTTGCGGCAATGGACAACAGGGCCGCCACGCGAACGAGATACGTGTTCCCCACGAATTGCTCATGAACCATTCGGTGCGGAGACCAATCGGGGAAATACAAGTGCTCAGAAGCCCCGGCCCGTGAACGAGCGGCCTGGTGCTTGTCTGCATAAATGACGTCGGCGAGCGGATGAACCTCGCACATCGTGTTGATTAAATCGACGGTTTCCGCCAGTGGATGGTCTGCACTCCCGAAAAACAAAACATACGCTCCGGGCGCGTGCTCTCGAACCTGGCGCTCAACCCCGGCCACGGTAGCTTCTCGGGTCAGCCACACACCGCCGAGCGAGTCGATGGACTGCCGAAAATCGCGTTGAACCCTCGTGACCGAGTCGCGTTCCGAGAGGACAAGTAATGGATGTGCCGAAATCACGCTTTACCTCTTTGCCGTCAGATTTTTGAGCCAGCGAACTGGCGCCGTTACTGCTTTTCCAACTCGCCAGGTGAGGGAGGCGTGAAACTCGGCCACGATGTTGTCGTGATCGTTCTTGAAGAAGAGCGTGGGTTGGCCCAACTCGACGCTAGTGCTGTTGAGGGAATCAATCAGGGTGAGCTTTGCCGAAACGAACTCCCGGTCACGTAGCTCGAGTTCTTCTACGGTCATTCGTTGAGCAGCATTGCGTGCTCGTGAGCTGCGGGCACCGGAGGAGTCGTGCGCATCCTGTCGGATTCTCAAATCTGACTGCTGTTCAAGAACCACCTTCAGTGCGTCGCGAATCGCATTCGGCAAGCTCTCCGGGCTGTAATGCTGAGCCAGGCCCGCACGTTGGCGTGGCGCCCACTCTCGATTGCTCTGTGACAGTGCGCGCAACGCCGTTTGGAGTGACGCGACATCCGTGGGGTCAAAAAACCACGGCCCCTCGGGAAGCAACTCTTGATGTGCGGGGATTCGGGAAAGCAGAACAGGCGTACCAAGGGCAATGACGTCAATGACCGGAATAGAGAAACCCTCGTGGAGCGACGGAATCACCACCCCCACGCTTTCGCGAATACGGCGCGCAAGAGCAGCGTCGGATATGCCCGAAGCAAACGACATCGCATCATTCTGATTACTTCCGGATGCTTCCGTTGCCACCGCCGTTAAGGCATTTCGTTGCGTCACAGAAAGACTGGCAAGAAACGTGAAGCGAACGTGAGGTGTAAAAAACTTTCGCCCGGCGCCCATGGCACACGCCACAAGTCCAAGATTTTTGTGCGGGTGGTAGTTGCCGAAAACGAGTACTTCTCGAGAATCGACCTTCGCGGCTGTTTCCTCAATGATTGGAACGCTGGTGACACACGACGTCGTGATGAAGCTGGGCCGTGGTTCATCCGGCATCAACGAAGACCAGAGAGCTTGTGCCTCGGCCGAGGAGGTTTTTCCCAACGGCAAAATCACGGCGCTGCTCCGGAGTTTTTCTATCGCGAGTTGGTGCATCCAAAAAAGGTGCTCCGTTCCTGCAAAGTGCTCAGGGTACAGGCCCTGAATATCGTCCAGAAAGACGGATATTCGGCTAATCCACGGGGCGCGAAGAAAGTCAATATTGGCCGCATCAGCCGCATGCGAAATGGTAGCCAACTGGACATAGATGTCCACATCACCGATGAGTGCGGGGCGCCAATTGATTGTCTCCCGACGGGAGATTTCCGACGCAAGGGCTGGCAAGTACGGTGACGTAAGAAAGGCTACGTCGAAGCCCTCGGGAATCGCATCCAGAAACGCACGCAACACGGACAACGCATGTTTGACGGTCCCGTTTATTGCGGTGCTCTGCAGCACACGTGCGTCGAAAAGAATGATGCGAGTTTTTTGTTCGGGCCTTCCCAACTCCCACGGTTGGCGAAGAAGGCGACACTGTTCGACGAGGTGTGGCTCCGGCCAGAATGGCCAGGCGCTCTCGAGGTCACTCCACTCATCATCAGAGAGAAATCTCGAACCTTGCTTTCTGGCTCGCAGCAACCTCGAGGTGAACGATTGAATTGACGATGAAACGTGAAGCTTGCTTCTACCCTCGAATTCGAGAGCGCTGGGACGTGAGCTGCGCACAGTCTCGAGCGGACTACCCATCCCGGAAACAGTGTTGTACGCCTGCTGGGCGCGTTCGTCAGCCGCAGCGGCTTCATTTATTGCAGTTGTCATCGTGCCTTGTTTCTCAAGCGCCTAGGCCCACCACTCAAGTGGCGGGCGATCCAATTCATCGCTTCCACGCACATCGGACTCGACCATGATGCGTGCGAGTTGCACCGCGCTGACCGTCGCCGACCAGCCAAGGAGCTCGGCGGCCCGCGTTGCGTCGCCCACCGATGCTTTCATGTCGTGAGCGCGCTCCATCGCATCATCATGAATCACGTGGTCGCGCCAGTCTAAGCCGGCTGCCTCGAACGCAAAGGTCGCGAAATCGCGGACGGTATGTGCGGTGCCACTCGCAAAGACATAATCCGAGGGCTCATCTTGCTGAAGAGTTCTCCACATGCCTTCGACATACTCGGGCGCGTATCCCCAATCTCGAATCGCATCCAAGTTACCTAGCTGTACGGTTTGCGCCTGCCCGCGAGAAATGTTCGCCACGGCCGCAGTGATCTTGCGAGTAACAAAAGATTCCGGTCGGCGAGGAGACTCGTGGTTGAATGCGATTCCTCCAACGGCAAAGCGGCCTCGGGCCTCCCGAACTTCATTCACGAGAACATGCGCGCCGGTTTTCGCGACAGCATAAGGCGACTGAGGCATAAACGGACTGTCTTCGCGTTGAGGCGGATGAGTCAGCCCAAACATCTCCGACGACGACGCTTGAAAAAAACGCGTCTGCGGATTTGATGCCCAGACGTCATCGAGGATCTGCGAAACCGCCAGATAGTTGGACTCGTGAGTCACTTCGGGCTCGGCAAAAGATTGGGCCACGTTGGATTGCGAGGCCAAGTTGTAAACTTCCTCAGGCTCAATCTCACTCAGCGCTTGCGACGTGACGGCACGGTCACGCAGGTCGCCGGCGATGAGGTGGAGCTGACCGCCAACGCGTGTGTCTGTCGAAGCAAAGTGACCGATTTTTTCGAGCACCGGATGCCGTGGTTTTCGGGTGAGCCCGAACACGTCATAACCCTTCAGCAGCAGAAGCTCGGCCAAATAGGAACCGTCCTGACCGTGCACGCCCGTAATGAAAGCACGCCGCCGCCGTTGCGCCACCCGAGACTCCTCTATTTCAATGAACGCTTTTTCACCTCGGAAACTCGCGCGGAACGCACATTCCGAGGTGTCGCATCACGGCCTTAGGAAGCCTAACCGAACCGGCGCCCGGAGGGTCCCCGCCGCGAAGCTGTGCTTCGCGTTGAAGCGTGGGCCCAGCGAACCACGGTTCGAATGCACACAGCTCGCAACCAACAAAAAAGACCCCTCAAGAGGGTCTGTTTTGCTGGTGCGCCCGGAGGGATTCGAACCCCCAACCTTCTGATCCGTAGTCAGATGCTCTATCCGTTGAGCTACGGGCGCAGTGTTAGAAACTAACTCAGAAAGCATACCCAAAATCGAGGGTAGCTATTTTCCGAGAATCTCCGCCGGCTGCACGAGGGGGTAAATCTCAAGATTCCAGAGCGGTCCCATCGGCAGGCTGACGACTGTTTCTTGCGCATGCTCGAGATCGCGCGCGAAGACTTCGAGAAACACTTTTCGGCTCGGTGTAGCGAGTCGGACTGCGCCGAGTCGGCCGTCATCTGGGAGCGCCTTTGCTGCATCGCGTTCTTGCGGTGCGAGCGCCATGATTTCCGGAATCTCAATTCCATCTTTGAACGTGCAGACAACCATGAATGGATTCACGTCAGGGTTACCTCAGCGAGACGGGGACAACGTGATCATCTACCTGAGCTTCAGACGCGGATGCGGTGACGACGACGCTGATCATTTCGATGGGCCCCCCAATTGTCGTCATGAACGCCGCATCTGCTGCATCACGTCCCGTTGCGATGCGCAAGAACGTTTGCCTCGGCGCGAGGCCGGTGGGATCAACGACCATCCATTCCCCGTCAACGAACGCTTCGACGACCGCGTGAAAGTCCATCGGCGCGAGGTCTGGCGCGTAGACACTGACATATCTGGCAGGAATGTCCCGAGCGCGTAAGAGTGCAATCATCACATGGGCGAAGTCGCGGCACGCGCCTCGTCCCGCGTCGAGAACGGCCAATGCGCCGTCCTCGGTGGAAGTTGACCCGTGCTCGTAGCGAATGGTGTCGGCGGTCCACTGCCGCACCGCGAGTACGAGCGCGTGACCGTCGAGCCCGCCGAAGAGCTCCTCAGCGGTCTGGTGCAGAGCATCCGACTCGCAGTAGCGACTTTGGCGCAGGAACGTCAACGTGTCGAGGTCGTCTGATGTTACGCGAGGCGAACGTCCGACAACGTCAACCTCGTATCGAATTCTCACGTCGCCGACGTCAATGTTGCACTCATGCAATCGCGAGCCATACTGGTCGGTCAATTCAATGGTCGGGATGAGCTGCCCCGCTTGCTCGACCTCGAGCTGCTCGTGCTCACGCCCGTCGTGCGCGACCGCCACCGCCAAGACCATTCGCGCAGGACCCAGTGCGCGAATGTGCATAACCGCCGTCGCGTGACGTTGCATGTTTTGTCCTCTGATGGTGTGGCAGGTGCACACGTGGGCGGTAGAACTATGGCGAAGTCAGACTAGTCCGGTGTCGGTAGGTACTGCGAGTGTCGCGATGCTCGAAATCGACGAAAGGACACGTGGTGGGTTTAGCCATTCTCGGTGGTATCACCGCTTTCCTGATCTGTCTGGTTCTCATTGGCTGGTTCATGGTGTTGCTCGTTCGTGGCCTCGCGGGGTCCTCCTCAGGGCGCCGAAGTGTCCCCGGTGCGCCTGATCCCGACACGGACGCGGACGGGATGAATCCCGGGGACTACTACAACGGGCCCCACGGATACTCACCAATGACCGGGTATCCGCAAACGCAG
>Ga0114976_10002053_pt1 | contig 12647 bp, 12 predicted proteins | sample S_130805_EF_Meta_FD_87319 | JGI IMG/M metagenome (GOLD analysis project Ga0114976, IMG submission 87319) | Freshwater microbial communities from Lake Simoncouche, Canada to study carbon cycling - S_130805_EF_MetaG | ecosystem: Environmental > Aquatic > Freshwater > Lake | place: Lake...
GCTCTTGAAGCAGAAGTGCAGGTGCGGGCCATTGCTAACAAAGAACGACGCGCCCGGCTTGTGCACCGAGAGGGCCGCGACCTCGTCCTCAATGCCCAGCCGTCGGAAGATCGGCACCACGGCTGGCACCAATGATTCGCCGACGAGCAACTCGGGGCGCCGGGCGTCATCCAAGACGACGAGTTGATAACCGCGCTGCGCCAGCATGGCCGCAAGCGTGCAGCCTGCGGGACCTGCGCCGACGATGACAATCTCAGGACGAAGAGCCATGAACAAAAAAGGGAGGTTAGGTGCGCTTAAGCTTGCCGCTGGCAGTCAGGGGGAGTTCATCGACAAACTCAAATCGCAAAGGCACCTTGTAGCCTGCCAGACGAGATCGGCAATGCTTTCGCAGCTCACCGACGGAAGGCTTGCTCACCTGCGGGATGATTCGAGCCACGGGTATCTCTCCATACTCGGCGTGAGGCTGCGCTTCGACCAAGGAACGCTGCACGCCGGAATGCTGATCGAGCACTCGCTCCACCTCCTCGGGAAAGACCTTCATGCCCGCGACATTGATCAAGGACTTCATCCGTCCGAACAGGTGCAGCAGGCCTTGCTCATCCTGCCGCGCCAGATCGCCCGTGGCGAACCAGCCATCTTCATCGGTGACCTCAGCACGCGGCTGCCAGGGCACCAGATAGGCATCGAACATACCGGGACCACGCAGCCAAAGCTGACCAACTTCGCCCTGGGCGCAGGGTTGCCCATGATCATCACGCAGCGCCACCTGCTGCGCGCCGATGGGTTGGCCAATGGCTTCCGGCACGCTGTCGGCGGCGACCGTGTTCAAGATCGGCAGCCCGACTTCGATAATGCCGAGCCCTTGAGTCAAAGGTATGCCGAACCGCGAGGCGAAGGCGAGCGCCGTGGCACGATCCAAGGCCGCCGCCGTGCTGACCGCGAGCCGCAGTTGCGGCCACGCTGGCTCTTCACACCCCACGAGCTGTCGGTAGTGAAACGGGCTGCCATACATGAGGGTCGCGCCATGGCGGACGGCGACTTGCAGCATCTGCTCGCCAAAGTGCTGCTCCTCGATCACCGTGGTCGCGCCGTGATAAAGGTAGAGCATGATCGACACGGCGAAGTGATGCGCCATCGGCAGCACCCAAAGCACGCGCTCGCCCCGTGAAATGCCCAAGGCGATATTGGCCGATATGATGCGGGCGAGCAGCGACTCATGCGATAACACGATGCCTTTCGACTGCCCGGTCGTGCCCGAGCTGAAGCGAATAAAAGCCGGATTCAGCGCTGCGAACGTAGCCTCGGGGAAGACGGCCGGAGCGCTGAACGCGACCAGTTGTGCCGCGCCATCATCCGCCCTGAGCACCTCGCTCGAAGCACGTTCGACCCCCAGCCAAGCCAGTTCATCCGTCGGCAGCGCGATGATGCCATGCAACGCGGTGCTCTGCGCGAGGGCAAGCCTCTCCGCCGCGCTCAGCTCGGACGGAATGGGAACAAAACACGCGTCCGCCAACAAGATGCCCAGCGCTAGCGGCACGTAGTCGATGCCGCTCGGGTAGAGCAGGCCGATGCGCAGCCCTGCCGTGTCAGGCCATTGCAAGCGGATGCGCCGCGCGAGTCCCTCTGCTGCGGCAAAGAGCTGACCATAAGTCCGTTGCTCGTCACCACAGATCAGCGCGATGTTAGACGCTACACAGTTGGCAGCGATTTCGCGGGCGAGGTTCCAATGCGCCATGGTCTAGCGAGGGCTAGAAGCTCCACGAACACCCCAGCGTGAAGCCCAGCACGTCGATGCCGGGGTTCGGGTCCGTCGCGCCACCGTTGGACATGTGCTGGAACATCAGGCCGGCATTCAAATGCACGCCCTCGGCGATCTGACGCGAGACACCGGCGCGGGCGAACCAATTCAGCGTGAAGTCCCGCCCTTGACCACCCACCACGTCTTGCGAATCGATCAACCCGGCACCGCCACCCACGGCTAACGCGGCCGACCAGGCACCACTCGCATCCCACCATTCCAGCGAAGGCGCACCGGCCAGGGCGAAGTAAGCAGTCTCGGGCCCTTCGATGATCGCTGTGCCTTGGAGCGCCAGACGATTCCGCACCACCAGAGCGCCTGAATCAAAGTCCCAATGCAACACCGAACCAGAGCGCCACACCAACTGCGTGGGGGCGAGCAGGTAGTCGATGGGGGTGTTGTGCCCGACCTGCCAGAGCAAGCCAGTCTCTAGGTCGATCGCGGAGGTCACAGGCGCAGCCGAGGCAACCAGTGGCGTCGGCTGCTTGGCTTGAGCCAGAGCGGTCAAAGTGATGATGAAGGCGAAGATGCGGAGCATGGTGGGCATAGAGTTTACTTGAAAAGGTCAGGCGTGTCCGTGGCAGAGCTAGGCCGATCAAAGTCCATAGTCACGCTGGAGTCGTCGCCCTGCACCAAGCGCAGTTGCAGCAGGTGCTTGGTCTTGGGATGGATGTGCAATTCGATCTGGCGCAGGTGTTTGCGCACAAGCACGGATTTGGGCTGGAGCACGAAGGCCACACGCTCCGGTGTGGCAGATGCGACTTTGGCATTGAAGCCCTTCGCCATCTTCTCTGCCGACATGTCCTGACCACCCAGGAAGCTGAGCCACATACTCACGCGGCGGTCCTTGGGGTCGAGCAGCTTCCATTCCTGCGTGCCTTCTTCGAGCATCCGCACCGTCTTGCCATCATGGATCAGGATTAGCGTCGCCGGCTGCCCCAACTGCCAGCGGAAACGCCCATCCGACATGCGCCAGAACTCGCCGCTGGAACTCACCGGTGCCTTCAGCGTGGGCATGCTGCGGCTTTGTTGAAACGTGACGTGAATGTTCCCCCCCGCCTTCTCGGCCGTCATCCATTCGGCCAGCAACGGCGGCAGTGGGGCTGCGGGTTCGACAGGTGCGTGGCCCGCTTTTTCACCCTGAGCAACACCGCCGATGTCCAGCAACAGGAACACGGACAAAGCCATAGCGCTACGGCGGGTAGTGAGCAACATAGCTAGCGTATGCTCTTGCAAGGTCGCTCTGTCATCCTCTTTCTCCTGGCGCTGGTGCTGATGGCTGGAGCCACCCGTTTGAGGCTGTCCACGGACGTGCTGAAGCTGCTGCCGTCGGACACGCCCGGCGTGGCAGCGCTGCAGCGGCTGAATGCGCAGTTGGCCGACGAGCATCAGCTGCTCATCCTGATAGAGGCAGCGGAAGGCGAAGCCCTGGACGATGAGGCGCGACTGGAGCAACTGGGCGACCAGATGCGGGCCACCGCAGGCACCCTGTCGGTGAAGAGCGAGACCGAACTGGGCTTGGAGAACGATCCGGCCTTCGCCAAGCTGATGGCTTATCTTTGGCTCAATGGCGACCCCGCGAACCTGAACGCGTTGCTTGCCCAATCGAGCGGCACGGCCCTGACCCAGAACATTGCCAAAGCCAAGGCGAGCCTGACCACGAGCATGGATCAGATCGAGATGGTGCGTGCGTCCTATGATCCGCTGGGCCTCACGCGCGGGGCCTTTATGGATTGGGTTAGCGGTTCAGTGGCGAGCATGATGACCTCTGCTGATGAGGCTCGGCTGTTCTTCGTACAGGCCAAGCCGGAACTCAGCGGCTACAAGGACTACGCGCAGTGGATCGCGGCACTGCGCACCGCCATCGAACCCATCGCCAAGGAAGGTGGCTGGCGCCTCAGCATCACCGGATCGCCAGCCTTTGGGGCAGAGATTGGTCAGGGCATGGAGCAGGACATGGCAGGCACCTCCGGCATCTGTGCCGCGCTGGTGGTACTGATGTTTCTCTGGTTCCAGCGCTCGCTACGGCAGTTGCTCGCGATCACCGTCTGCCTCACGCTCACGTTGGCCCTGACCCTGGGTTTGTATGGCTGGTGCTTCGGCGATCTGGGCGTGATGAGCGCGGGCTTCGCCGCCATCTTGATGGGGCTGACCGTGGACTACGCGATGATCATTTCCCGCGAGGTGCCTCTGGTCAATGGGGATGCACTCAAGGCAAGCCGCCACTGTCGGCCTGGCATCCTCTGGGGCGCGGTCACCACGGCAGCACCGTTTTTCGTCATGCTCTTCAGCGCCATGCCGGGCGGTGGGCAGCTGGGTTTTCTCGTGTCGGCAGGGCTGTTCTTTGGTGCGGTGATCATGCTTGGCTTGTATCCGCGCTTGGCCTTCCCACGCCAAGCGAGCGCTGTGCGACAGTTGGAGTTCGACTTGCCAGCGGTGCCGCTTCGCTGGGCCTTGCGCGCGGCGTTGTCGTTGCTGCTGCTCTGCGCTGGCTTTCTGTGGTGCTACGGGGACCGGCTGAGTGTGGCCTTTGAACTCGCCCATCTGCGCCCGCGAAACAGCAACGCGGTGGAAGGGCTAGAGCGCATTCAGCAGCGCTTCCCCGCCTGGGGTGAAAGCTTGATTCATGTGCTGGTGGATGACGAAGCCGCGACCCATGAACAGCAGCGCAACACGCAGGCACAAGTCGCGGCCCTTCAAGCGCGCGGCCTCGTAAGCGCGGCGTGGCTACCTTTTGGCGTGCTGCCCGACGACACGGCTTTCGCTAACAACTTACAACGTGTGAAGACGGTGGAGCTACTGCCCGCGCTGAAGGCGGCGCTGGACGCGGCGGGCTTCAACGACAAAGCCAGCGCGTTGACCGAAGCAGTCACGCGCCAGTGGCAGGCCTGGCAATCCACCAGTGCGGCTGCCGCCTTTGCCGAGATCCGTGAGCAGCCGATGATCCAGCCTTATTTGCTGAAGGCGGATGCCACGCACAAGGCCGCCGTGATCGGCGGACTACGGCTGAAGGCCCCGCTGGACCAGGATTCCCACGCGGCGCTGCGTGCCCTGGATTTGCCGGGGCTAACGGTGGCGGCGTGGCCGCTGCTGCGTTTCGACTTGAATGCGGTCTTCGCCTTGGACGTGAAGCGCATCTTCATCCCCATGGGCATCGTGCTCGCGATCACACTGTGCGTGGCGCTGCGTCAGTGGCGGGATGCCTTAATCGCGCTCGGCACACTGGGGCTCAGCCTCATGATCGTCTATGGGATCGTCACGCTCACCTCTGGGCGCTGGCACTTCTTGAACCTGATGGGCCTGCCGCTGCTGCTGGGTGCCAGCCTGGACTACATGCTGCACATCATCTTCGCTCTGCGTCGGGAAGGTGGCGACGTGCGCCGCGTGCTGCGCTCCACCGGCATGGCGGTGCTATTCTGCTCGCTGTCCACGGCGGTGGGCTTTTGCAGCCTGCTGCTAGCATCCAACGACGCGCTAGTGGACCTCGGCATTGTGACCGGCCTGGGCATACTCGTCAGCGCTGGGCTGGCGCTGCTGCTGCTGCCGGGTCTGTGGCTGCGCTGCTCGGCTAAAGAAGGTGCGCCACTCCGCACGCCACCAGATGGCGACGCCCTCGACCAGCAGGCGTAGCACGCTCATGTCCGCGCTGAAGCTGCGCCGCAACACGAAGTCGTGCCCCAGATTGCACGCGCCATAGGTACCCTTGGCGACGCGTTGCTTGGCCAGCGCCACGAGCCGTCGATTGTAGAACGACATGAAGCTGGCGAAGGTCTTCCCCGCCGGGCCATCGTAGGGCATCCGCGTGAACTCATAGTCGCCATTCGTGTAAACGAGTCGTACGGGGCCGATGAAGTAGCATGCCAGGTCGAGGAAGAAGGCCGCGCGCATCAGTTCCGCATCGCCCAGGTAGTGATACTTGTCCTTGTAAAGCGACTCGAACCACTGGCGATAGCTGCGCGGGTAGGCCTCGTTCAGGTAATCGATGGTGGGCTGCACGTCCTTGCCCATCGTCGCGTCTTTGATCATCGCAACCACGGCCATGACGGTGTGCCCGCAGTAGTCCAGACCTTGGCTGTAAAGCGGGTCAATGAAGCCCGCTGCGTCGCCCACGATGGCCCAGCGGTGACCAGCGACCTGCTTGGCGCAGTAGGCTAGGTTCTTGTAGGACGTGGCGTCATCAGGCATGGGCTGCGCCTTTTCAAACATCAGTCGCCCTACCGGATGCGTCATCAGGTGCGCGTGCAGCCTTGCTGCAAGACTGGGGCCTTCGGGCAGCTCAAAAAGGCGGCGGTCCCACACGATGCCCGCGCTGAGCGTGCCATCGGAGAGCGGGATGAGCCAGCACCACCAGCCCCTGCCCGTGAGGTGATTCGTCGCCGCCGCACGCGAAGCCTTCACACGCATGTTGAGCGCGGGGAAGCGGCTGCGGCTTTCATAGCTATCCAAGTCATTCACGCCCGTGAACCGGCACCACACGGACGAAGTGGGGTGCACGTCCGACATGTCCTGGCGCATCCCCAATTGACGTGCCAGCACGGCGGCCTTGCCCGATGCGTCCACCACCCACTGGCTGGTGACTTGACGCTTGGTGCCGTCTTCCAGCGTGATCCCCATGCGGTGCGCTTGATCGCCCGTGCCCAGTTCCAACTGGCGCAGGGTCGCTGGGCGGTGAATTTCAGCCCCGGCTTCCGCTGCGAGTTTGAGCAAATGCTCATCCAGCAACGAGCGGTCTAGTTGGAAGGTCGGCAGCCGAGATTGCAGGCTGGGGCCGATCTCCGTGCAGTCGTTGACCGAGTCCTGGCTATCGCGGCAGAACCACATGCGCAGGCCGTGCTTCTGGTAGTGATGCGCGCTCAGGTAGGCATTGATCTGCAAGCGACGGGTCATGAAGCAACCCGCAACCTCGGACGTGCTCTCGCCGACCTTCTTATCGAACTTCACCGTGCGCTCGACCAACAGCACTCGCAGCGTTGGCATCTGGCGCTTCAGCAGCAGCGCCGTGGACGCCCCGGAGAAGGCTCCGCCCACGATGACCACATCGTAGTCGGCGTCGTGTTGTGCGCTGGAGACCATCGAAAATGAGGAAAAGTTTCTTGTTTGGAAGGACGACGAGCGGCATGAAACCAAGCTTCACAACCACACCCGCCTTTACGCTTTGGCAGAGTCAGCCACGCCCATTAAAACGCAAGTCCTCTCTACCGAGAGGAAGCGCCTGCACAGCGCGGTCTGGACGCGGATCATGATCAACATCTCAGGCTGGTTGCCCGCCTGGTGCTGCGTGCCCATCACGTGGCTGGTGGCCGGGGTCATACATCAGCTGGCCGGAGTCCAGCGCCGGGCCATTCAGGCGAATTTAAAAGCCCTGCGTCCGCAGCGTGGCGCGCTCGGCCTGTGGTGGGACGGCTGGCAGGTGTTTGCCCAGTTTGGACTAACCTACCTCGACCGACTGTGGAGCCTCCATCACCAGCGCGAGATTGAATGGACCATCACGGGCCAGGACATCTTTGATCAAATGAAGGAGGCCAAGGGCGGTGCATTGGTCTTCACCGTGCACTCGGGCAACTACGACATCGGTGCCGGCATGTTCGCGCGGAAGTTTGGTCGCGTCGTCCACATCGTGCGGGCCCCGGAGCAGTGCGAGGACTTGCAGGCGCTGCGGACCGCCGAGTTGCAGCGCGAGGCCCAGCGTTACCCCAACCTGCGCGTGCACTACAACGACCACAGCAACATCCTGGGCCTGGAGCTTTGCCGCATTCTTCAGAAGGGCGAAGTCGTCGCGGTGCAAGGCGATCGCGTCATGCTCGCCGTCGCACCCACCCAGGTGCAGCACGGCGGCATCCAGTTCACCATCCCGCTGGGGCCACTCATGCTGGCGGACCTCACCCACATGCCGTGCTACCCGATCTTCCTGACACGCCAAGGCGTGCTGCGCTACCACGCCGAGTTCGGGCAGCCCTTTGTCACGGCGGGTGAAAAGCTGAAGGCGGCCGAGGTCGCGGACCGCTGGGCACCAGTGCTGCATGAGTTCCTGAACCAACATTGGGATCAGTGGTTCGTCTTTGAGCCGCTGCTCCAACGGATCGCATGAGCACGGTGGGCCACTACTGGCGTGGGATCGGGTGGCGATGCGCAGCGCCGCTGGTCGTGGCGCTGGGGTGTCTGGTGGCCCATAGGGCAGGCTATCGAGTGGAGGCACACCTCGTCTTCTTTGGGCTCGTCTGCCTCATGCTCTGGGGCACGCTAGCACCGCGCAGCCCGTTGTTCGGCCAAGTGGTCACGCATTTACCCGGCGAGGCTGGCGTGCTCATCACGCTCGACGATGGTCCCGACCCGCAGACGACCTCTGCGCTGCTCGACATTCTGGACCAGCATCAGGCCAAGGCGCTGTTCTTTCTGATTGGGGCCAAGGCGGCGCGGCATCCCGAACTGGTGGCGGAGATCGTTCGGCGCAGGCACAGCGTCGCCAACCACAGCATGAACCATCCGTCAGGTTCCTTTTGGAGCCTCGGCCCGTGGCGCATGTGGCGGGAGTTACAGGAATGCGAGGCTGTGCTCTCGCCTCACCGGCCCTACGGTCTGCGCTGGTTCCGACCGCCCATCGGCCATCACAATCTCTTCTGCCACGCCGCCGCCCAAGCCCTGGGCCTGCGCATGATGCTGTGGGACTGCCGTGGCTACGATGCCGTGGATCGCAATGTGCCACGGGTCTTGCAGCGGCTTGGCGAATCCTTGCGCCCTGGGTCCATCATGCTTCTCCACGATGCCGTGCCCACCAGCAGCGCTGTGCTCGAGGGCGCGCTCGTCTTGATCGCGCAGCGTGGCCTCCAAACTGCGCCCGTGCCCCCAGCTCAAGCCTTCTCGGCCACGATCAGGTAGTTGTTGAACGGCGTGCCGCCCCACAGCGGCCGACAGGTGACGCTCAGTCCACAAGCCGACAACGTGTCACGAAACTGATTCAGCGTCGGATACGCGACGGGGCCGGACTTCATCCACAGCGTCGCCTTGGCCAGCCAGTCGCCCAGCACGGTTAGCCGATAGCGCCAGGTGGCATCGCGAATGCCATTGCGCACAATGAGGCGACCGCCGGGGGCCACACGCTCCGCTGCCGCTCGCAGCAGAGCGTTCTGCTCGGCTGGCTGGAAGAACTGCAAAATGTCCAGGATCACCACCTGCCCGGCATGGGCGGGCAGCTGGGTGCGCGCATCGCCCACGCTGAAGCTGACGTCGGCCAAGGACTGCGCCATGGCCGTAGCGCTCTCGATCTTTCTCGCGTCGTAGTCGAAGCCCACCAGCGGCGCGGTGACACCCAGCCCGCGAAGAAACTGCGCCAGCAGGCCAATGCCGCAGCCGATGTCCAAAATGGGCAGCGCTTGATTGCCCAAAGCCTCGGCCACCGCTGAGTAAACTGGGTCTGTGCTCAGCTTGATAGGCACGTAGTGGCGATCCCAGCGCTTGACGCAGCGGGCCGCGATCTGTTGCAGCGCTTCGTCCGTCAGGTTCATGGCGCGGATTGCCGGAGCGGATTGCCACCCCTCAAGTGGCGGCTGATCAAGAGCGGCAGCCGCAGCAGGAAGCCGAAAAACAGCCGCGTGTGCATCCAGCTCAGCAGCGCATTGTCGCGCACGTAGCGGAACTGTGTCACCCCGCCCTCCTCACGGCTCAGGTAGCGCACCGGCGTGGGCACTTGGATCATGGGCACGCCCTGCCAGGCAATGCGCACCGCGATCTCCGTGTCAAAGTCGAACCGCCGCGCAAACCGCGTGCTGCGAAAAGCGCTAATGAGGGCCTCCAGCGGATACACCCGCATCCCGAACAGCGAGTCGCCAATGCCCCAGCCCAGGGTCTCCAGATGCGCCCAGGCATTGGAAATGCGACGGCCATGAATGCGGATCGCAGGCGCTTCGGGGCCGAACTGCGGCTTCCCCAGCAGCGTGGCCTGTGGGAACTCCTTGGCCATGGCGGCAAAGGCGCGGATTTGCCGAGCCGGGTGCTGCCCATCCGCATCCATCGTCAGCACGTTTGTGTAGCCCGCCTGCTGCGCCGCCTCCGCCCCGCGCAGCACCGCCGCGCCTTTGCCACGATTTTCGGTGAAGCGGAGCAAGCGCAGCCCCGCGTGATCTGCCAGCAGCGGGTCCAGCGCCGACTCACTACCATCTGTGCTGCCGTCGATCACCACCCAAACCTCCGGCCACTCGATCAAAGCCTCGCGCACTGTGTTGAGCAGGAGGGCGGCACCGGTGTTGTAACTGGGAATGAGAACAGCAAGCTTCATGTGGGGGAAGGTCCCGACGACAAAGCTTGGACATAAACCGCACGCAAGCGAAGCAAGAAATCATCTGTCGATTCCTCCGCCCCATAGAAAACCGGATCGACAAGACGCATCTTGATGTGCACCTCGGCCTCCGGCATCTGCCAAATGGAGCGCGTCTTCCGCCCAAAGTCCGAGTCCGTGGTGATGAACAGCGGCCAGACCGGCACCCCCGCATGACGGGCGATAATGGCAATGCCGCCCCGGAACTCATTGACCACGATGCCCAGGTGCCGATGCGTGCGCGTGCCTTCTGGGAAGAGCAGCACGCGGTTACCGCTTTTTAGATCGGCGATGCAGCGCTTCACAAACTCCGTCGCCGGATCATTCGGAATGAACTGCGCCATGCGCGCCCCGCCCGTGAGCAGCGGATTGTTCAACAGCGAAGCCTTCAGGATGCACGTCAGCCCTGGGATACGGGACATCACGAAGACCGCGTCCCAGATCGCGGGATGATTGGGCGCGATGATGCCGTTCTTCGGCTCTTGATCCAGGCGCTCGAAGCCCTCGAACTCGCAGCGCACAATGCGGGTCCAGCGCAGCAGCAGCACGAACACTTGAAACGCTCGGTAGATCACCGCCTTGCCCAAGGCGCGCGACTTGGCCAGCGAAAGGAAGGGCCGGACCACCGCCGACAGCAGCAGCAGCGCCAACGCACCGAAGCCCCAGTAGAGGCAGGAGAGTGCAGCCATCACCCGCACGCGGACCCAGAAGCTCACGGCGTGCAGATGGGTTGTTGATTGCCAAAAGTCGCGCTCATCGCTACAGCCTGTGCATGTCTCACGATACCACCGAGTTCAATGCTCTTTTTGCTTTGCCCCATGGGCCAGAGTTTCGATTCATCGATGAAGTGACAGAGCTAAAACCGGGCCACTCTGCCAGCGCCATTTGGCAGTTAAAGGGGCACGAAGAGTTCCTGCGCGGGCACTTCCCAGGGCAGCCGCTCTTGCCCGGCGTGATCATGATTGAGGCCGTGGCGCAGCTCGGCGGCATCCTCGCACAGACGCGGCCTGATCATGCGCCACTCAAGGACTTGCGCCTGACCGCCGTGCGACAATTTAAGATCCTGGGCAGCATCGTCCCCGGTCAGCGCCTGCGGATTCATGTCCAGCTCGAAGGAGCCATGGGCCACGTCATCCAGGTCAGCGGCAGTTTGCGGGATGAGACCGATCAAGTGCTCGCCACCGGCACGGTGGTGCTTGCGGGTCAGGCGAGTGACGCCGCCGCCACGCCCGCCGCCTGACCGGTGGCCAGGCAGGTTCCCATGACACGCACCGAGGCCAGCGCCTCGTGATCCGCCGAGAGGCAGCGCCCCGCAAAGAACAGCCCTGGCAGCGCGCTCAACTGCAAGCTGCGCAAAGGAATGCCCGCCGGCTCCGCATGCTCAAAGTGGCGGAACTTCGGCCCGCGTGCCGTCTCCCGCATCTCCAGCGGCCAGCCCGCCAGCGCGACCTCATCGGGAAAGCGCCTGCACGAGATCAAGTCGCCGCCGGTCAGCACGTAGTCGCCGCGCCACCGTGCGGACTCCCGAATGCCCAGGCGGTCCGGCCAGCGGCACTCCCCCATGGCTTGAAAGAGCGGATGCTCCGCTCGCAGGTAGGTCACCAGCCCTTGGATCGCCGCCTGCGCGGTGGCCCAGGCCGCCTGCAACTGATCCTCCCGCGCTGGGTCCCACGCCTCCCCACCCGCCTCCAGATCCAGGCTGACGAAGACTTCGTCCGAGCAGGGCGACGAGCGAAACGTCGCCGCCTGCGCCGCTGCGGGCACCCGGCCCGACTTCACCGCCCGCGCCACGTGCGCGATCAATTCCATCCGCCGCTCATCCGTCAGCGGCTCAGCCACGCCAGGGAAGACCGCCACCATGGCGGGTCGATACAAGTGCTGCCCTGCCGTGGTCTCCGCCAACTCCGGCGCGAACAGCCTCGCCACCGTCGCATCGCCCGAGCAATCAATCAGCGCGCGGGCCTGCACGTCCACCGGGGCACCACGTTCATGGATCAGCACCTGCCACTGCCCCGTTTCCCGGCGCACCTGCTGCAAGGGAGCATGCGTTACGCAGCGCAGATGGGGCTCTGCCGCCACCAAGCGCGCGGCCAGCGCCGCCCACACCGCCGGATGCGAGCGCAGCACGTAGTAGCGCCCCATCAGATCGGGACCTGCTTGGCCCGTCAGGCGCAGCAGTTCCTCACCGATCTCGGTGGGAATGCCAGGATTCAGCCACTGCGGCCCTAGCTCGACCTTCGGGTGATACAACCCGCAAAACGTATGCACCAGCGCCTGGCTGCCCATGCCGCCTAATTGGCTCGCTTGTTCGATCAGCACTGTCGCCGCCCCCTGCCGCGCCGCTGCCAAAGCCGCCGCCACCCCCGCGCTGCCACCACCAACGACCAGGACATCGCAGCTCAGCTTCTTCATACGTCAGCGCCTAAATCTGCCAAGAGTTGAGCACGCAGGGCATCGCGGTCTTCATCCGTCAGCAGCGGGCCTCGCCAGGAGATCACCGGTGTCAGCCGCCCATCATACTCGGAGAAAAATAAC
>Ga0114976_10002057_pt1 | contig 12642 bp, 13 predicted proteins | sample S_130805_EF_Meta_FD_87319 | JGI IMG/M metagenome (GOLD analysis project Ga0114976, IMG submission 87319) | Freshwater microbial communities from Lake Simoncouche, Canada to study carbon cycling - S_130805_EF_MetaG | ecosystem: Environmental > Aquatic > Freshwater > Lake | place: Lake...
ACCTGAATTATCTAAAATTGTAATTTGTGTATTGAAAACTGAGGAACCATTTCCGTAAGCAGAACAATAGCTAAAATGATAAATTCTTCCCGCAGTGCCAGTGAAACTATAATATTTTCCTCCATCACATAATGTTTGTACCTGCCAAACTGCAGTAACATTTAAAGAACCAGCGCTCGTACCACCCGTGCATTGAGCGTTCACCTCTGAGAAGTCAAAAGCAAAAACAACTAAAATACACAAGAGAAAGTTCTTAATCATATCTAATTTCTAAAAAGCATCTCCTTATTCTGTAATTCGAATTCTCTCGTACTTAGAATTACAAATTTGTTCGAGTTTTGCGATTGAAATATCTGTTTTGAAACTGAACTCCATCTCCAACTGCTTTAAACAACGAGCTAATTCCTGTTCATTGTCATGAAGCTTTACATCCATCTCCAAGGTTACTATTCCTAAGTTTGAGCAATATCCAACTACCTCAATTTTATTTTCTTCACTAAATCGTTGGATCAAGTAAGGCAATGTTTTCTCTTTTGAAAAAAAAGGGATTTCAATAAACACAAATGTCTTATGCTGTGTTTGAGCTAAAGAGTCCTTCGAGCAAAAGCAACTTAAAATAATAAGAATGTAAATTAGGCCGCCCTTCATTTTCATTTTGTCTTTAATAGATAAAACACCACCTTCAAAAACACACCTAAAAGGTGTAAAATTCCCTAGTATTAGTTTTACAATACAGTTAATAGGGTAAATGCAAAAAAAATCGAAACCAAACAATTCGCTCGAAATTTGAAATTAGTGTTTCAGTTTAATTTTTCATTTAATTTGGTAATGTCCAACGAAATTAATCACTTTTGTAAAATATGATATTAAAGCACTTTACCTTTACGTTAATCTTATTGTTTTCAATACAAAATGCTATAGCCCAAGGCTTTAGAGGCGAACTTTTAGCAGGTATAGCTACAAGCCAAGTTTCAGGTGATCAACTCAGCGGTTTTGACAAGGTTGGCGGACTACTGGGTGGCGGAGTAAAATTATCGACAGGTAACAAAACCGAAGTTGGCTTTAGAATGTTCTATGTTCAGAAAGGTAGTAGAAAGCCTAGTAATTTATCCAATGGTGATCCTACGTTTTATCTTTTACGATTAAATTATATAGAGATGCCCCTTTATTTCGGTTATAAATTCAATAAAAAATGGAAAGCAGAAGCTGGTTTATCTGTAGCTTACTTATTCAAATCAAAAGAAGAGGATGAAAACGGAGAATTAGTCGACACCCAACCCTTTGAAAAAATTGACTTCAGCATGTTTGGCGGAGTTACCTATGCATTCAATGAAAAGATTGGAGTTCAAGTACATTATTGGCAATCTTTACTTCCAATTCGTTCAACTGCAAGTGGGGAATCATTTCGCTTAAATGCTGGTCAATATAATTCTGTATTTACACTTAACCTTATTTACAGTTTAAGTCCTAAGAAATAGGTTTAATAAAAATCACTTGAAGAAAATAAAAATCATTATTGGTGTTACAGGTGCAAGTGGTTCTATCTATGCGAAAGTACTGCTCGACAAACTTGTAAAATTAGAATCACAAATTGAACAGGTAGGTTTAGTTTTTAGTGACAATGCTAGAGATGTTTGGGAATATGAATTAGGAAATAAAGACTACGAGAAAATTCCTTTTAAAATTTACGATAAGAATGATTTTATGGCTCCTTTTGCTTCAGGATCTGCAAAATATACGGCAATGATTGTTTGCCCTTGCTCGATGGGGACCTTAGCAAGAATTGCTGCTGGTATAAGTAATGATTTAATTACTAGAGCTGCTGATGTAATACTTAAAGAAAGGAGGCGACTTGTTCTTGTTACTAGAGATACTCCGTTGAGCTTAATTCATATAAATAACATGAAAACTGTGACGGAATCGGGCGGAATTATCCTTCCTGCAAGCCCTTCCTTTTACAGCAAACCTGTAAATTTCGAAGATTTAGCTGGAACGGTTGTAGATAGAGCACTTGATATTTGTGGATTGGAAAACGTAACTTACAGATGGAATGATGTTTAGATTTATTTACATTATTATGTGCAAGAATTTTACAAAATAGTGCGTTTATATTCCAAAGTGACCGTAATTTAGCATTTCTTTAAATTTAATTTAAAATATGTTTGAATATTCAAAACAAATTCTAACTAAAGTAAGTTTCGATAAAAAGCTTTTTTATAAAGAACTAACTAAGGCTATCTCATGGCTCAAGAAAGATGAGCGAAAAATGTTAATGGTATGGTGCTTAGCTACGTTTGGAAATAAGTATGGCGATGTTATAAGTCAGGCTTTCCGTCACGTTGTAAAGTAAATTTTATATTCCTTTTTAGTCCGTCGAATCCTGGCCTTTGTAAAGGCGAGCCCTTGAATGTCGTTTCAAAAATCTCTTGGGTAATTTCTAGCCAGTCTTTTGTTGACCACTCTTTAATTTCTCCACTTATCTTAAAATCTTTTTCATTTGTTGGCTTTGAAAATTTATTCCAAGGGCAAACATCCTGACAAGTATCACAACCAAAAGTCCAATTTTTAAATTGACCTGAGTAACTTTCTGGAATATTCTCCTTCAACTCAATAGTAAAATACGAAATACATTTACTACCGTCCACAACTTGTGGTTGAATGATTGCTTGCGTAGGACAAGCATCCATACATCGAGTACAAGTTCCACAAAAATCGCTCATAGAAGCATCGGGTTGTAATTCTAAATCAACAATTAATTCAGCAATGAAAAAGAAAGATCCTACTTTCGGATTAATTAAATTTCCATTCTTTCCGATCCAGCCTAAGCCCGATTTTTTTGCCCATGCTCTATCCAAAACAGGAGCTGAATCAACGAAGGCTCTTCCATTAACATCCCCAATATTTGCTTTGATAAAGAAATGTAATTCCTTTAGTTTTTCTTTAATCACATCGTGGTAATCACGACCATAAGCGTACTTTGAAATTTGAGGAGCATCTTGTTGTTGCATCTCAGCAGGAAAATAATTTAACAATAAAGAAATTACTGTCTTCGCACCATCAACCAACAAACGAGGGTCTAAACGTTTGTCAAACCAACGTTCCATGTATGCCATCTTTCCATGATAATTATTGGCCAACCATTTTTCAAGTCGGGGGGCTTCCTCCTCTAAAAAATCGGCTTTAGAAAAACCTACATGCGAAAACCCAAGCCGCAAAGCTTCTTCTCTTATTAACTTGGCATATAACGGTAGGGACATACGAAAACTAGATTACTACTTATTCGCTTTCAAAGAGCGTTCCGCTATTCCCTTTAAACAATTTTCCTAGATGTCGATACGCTTTTTCAGTTGCTTCACGTCCGCGTGGTGTGCGTACTAAAAATCCTTCCATAATTAAGAAAGGTTCATATACTTCTTCAATAGTCCCAGATTCTTCTCCTGCGGCTGTTGCTAGTGTACTTAAACCCACTGGGCCTCCCTTAAACTTATCAATAATAACAGATAGTAAACGATTATCCATTTCATCTAATCCATAAACATCCACATTCAAGGAAGCTAGAGCATACTTTGCAATTTCCATATCGATAAAACCAGAACCTTTTATCTGAGCAAAATCTCTCACTCGTCGCAACAAAGCATTTGCAATACGAGGAGTGCCTCTACTTCTTCGTGCTATTTCAGAAGCTGCATTATCATCAATACCAATCTTTAAAATATCTGCTGCACGCAAAATTATTAATTGCAAACGTTGTGCAGTATAATATTCTAATCGCGAAGTAATACCAAAACGTGCTCGTAGTGGAGAAGTAAGCAATCCTGAACGTGTAGTTGCGCCAACGAGGGTAAATGGATTTAAGTTAATCTGAATCGAGCGTGCATTCGGACCACTTTCGATCATGATATCGATGCGATAATCTTCCATTGCTGAATATAAATATTCCTCCACAACTGGACTTAACCGATGTATTTCATCAATAAACAAAACATCATTTGGCTCTAGATTCGTTAATAACCCTGCTAAATCACCGGGTTTATCGAGTACAGGGCCAGAAGTAATTTTAATTTGACTTCCTAGTTCGTTTGCAATAATATTGGCTAGCGTTGTTTTACCTAAGCCAGGAGGGCCATGCAATAATACATGGTCTAATGCTTCGCCACGTTGAACTGCCGCTTTCACGAATATTTGCAAATTATCAATCACACTCTCTTGACCTGTAAAGTCGCCAAAATCGGAAGGACGAATTGCCTTTTCTACATCGCGTTCTGCGGGAGTAAGCGAGTCGTCATTTGCATCAAGGTTTGTATTTCGCATGTAGCAAAGGTAATAATTGCAAATTTAGTTTTGTTGACTTTTCCAAGTAATAATAGAACGATCATCCCCAGTTGACAATAAAGTATATTCGTTAAGCCATAATAAAGCATTTACTGAGTTAACATGGCCTTTTCCTTCATGCTCTAAGCGCTGAATGATTGTATGTTCTTTTGTATTCCAAACTTTAGCTGTTTTATCACGACTTGCTGTTGCAAAAACAGAACCATCTTGATTAAAGGCAACAGAATAAATGGCAAAATTATGAGCTGGAATACTATCTATTAAATCAAAACTAGAGGTATTAAATCTATTTAAATGTGCATCTCTACTTCCTGAATAAATCATTGTATCATCAAATGAATATGCCAATGCATTAACAGAGAAACCTAACTGATGCGCTTGAATACTTTTTATAAGTTGCAAAGTTTCAGAATCGAAAAAATGAACTTTTCCTTCACCACAACCAACAGCAAAAACTGTTTGCGCATGATTGATGGCTATACATCTACACTTTGCACTCGACAATTTTAATTTTAAAAGTAGAGCGTAATCTGAAGCATTTAATACATTCAAATAACCATCCCCAGAAACTACGAGTAAACGATTATGCTTAGATGAGTACTTCATCGCGAATATGGAGGCATCGCTTACTTTCAACAACTTAATCTCTTGATTATTCTCTAAATTTAAAACATGCATTTCTCCTTTTCCTTGCCCTACTAAGAGTTCACTTTTTGCAGGAATTAAACATAGAGAATAGATAGCATCGGTTGCGCGAGCAATCAAATTTCCCTCCTCAGGATTTTCGAAATTCCACTCAGCAATAATCCTATCGCTTCCGGCCGAATAAAAATGGTTAGGAAGAATAGAATTTTCAAGTGCATAAACCGCTGCTTGATGTCCTGCAAATATTTTTTGTTTGGAATAATTCATTTAAATAACAATACTAATAAATAATTGTGGTTAAAAAAACCTTATGATCTCTTGGCAATTACAAAATTAAGATTAACTTTGATTGAACTAAAATGTAAAGTGATTATGAAAAACACGAAATCATACTTTCTTACACTATTAATTTTTCTGTATTGTTTTAATGGCAATGCTCAATCAACGAACCACTCTGCGAAAGTAGCTAATTGTCCGAATACTACAGCTCAAATTGATTTAGAAATAAACAATGTTAGAGTAAGATTATTAACAGGTGGTGATTTATGGTGGGATCCTATTCCTCAATCGCCGCACTATGAGGTTCCCAAAGGAAGTGGCAAGCATAGTATTTATAATGGATCATTTTGGATTGGCGGAATTGATCAAAGCGGTACGATTCATTCAGCTGCACAAACCTATCGTCAAGGTACAAATGATTTTTGGGCAGGACCAATTAGTAGAACTTCACCAAATCCAACAGGTGATATTTCTACAGCAAAATGCAACCAATATGATCGCTTTTGGAAAATAAATAGATCAGATGTAGAGAACTTCATTCAAGGTGGAGCTGCTACAGCAGATATGATTTCATGGCCAGGAAATGGTGATATTGCAGACAACGAATTACCATTTCTTGCTCCATTTTTTGATTCAAATAATGATGGAATATATAATCATTTGGATGGTGATTATCCGAACTTTAATATGACGAATATATATCCGCCAAATCCAGGAACAGGAAATTCATTGTGTTCAGATTATTTATTAGGTGATCAAATGATATGGTGGGTTTTTAATGATGTAGGAAATGTAAAAACAGAAACGAATAGTGATCCAATGGGAATTGAAGTAAGAACTCAAGCATTCGCATATGCATCAACAGATAGCGTTTTGAGTTATACAACATTTTATAGATATGAAATAATTAATCGCTCAAATGAAACCTATACTCAAACTTATGCTGGAGTACGTTGTGACCCAGATTTAGGAAATTATGCTGATGATTTTATTGGTTGTGATGTGGGCTTAGCTTTAGGCTATTCATATAATGGGGATAATAATGATGATGGTATTGATGGCTACGGACTAAATCCACCAGCTGTGGGAATCGATTTTCTTCAAGGACCACTTATGGATACTCTTGATGGAATTGATAATAATAAGAATGGAATTACTGATGAACTTTATGAAGATATTAGGATGTCAAATTTTATGTTCTATAACAATATAAATGGAGTGCCGACCGGGAACCCTTCTTCATCACCTGTTGATTATTATAATTACTTGAGAACTTATTGGCCTAACGGCCTTCCCACTACTTATGGTCTTACTGGAATTCCTTGTAATTATATGTTCCCTAATAATACCGATCCAGCATTCTCAACTCCTTGGACAATGTCAGGAAGCGGACTCCAACCTGGTGATTTCAGGTTTATCATGTCAGCTGGACCATTTACTATGTTACCAGGTGAAGTGAATTATATTACTGATGCCGTAATATGGCAACGAACAACAAGCGGTGGGCCAACAGCTTCATTAGCATTACTCATACAAGCATCGGCATCAATACAAGCATTCTTTGATAATTGCTTTGTAGCAGTTGGTATGGAAGAACAAGTAAAACAAGTAGATTTCAAATGTTATCCAAATCCATTTTATGATAAGATAACAATTGAGACATCAATCAATAATAATGATATAACTTCAATTGAATTATATAATCTAAATGGTTCCACTGTTCCTACTACCTATGTATTTTCCGGAGAGAGAATCGTTCTAAATACCACTGCAATTTCAAATGGCACATATCTACTATCTCTTAAACTTAAATCTGGCAAATTCTATTCTAAGAAAATTGTTAAGCTTTAAATTAAAATTCTAATCCTCTTTTATTCCATACTTTTGTACAATGCGAAAAGAAGAAAAGAATTTATTAAGCAGCTTTGTTTTTCCTTTGCTTTTTGTAGGAGTACTTTGGATTATAAAAGGATTAGAAATTCATTATAATTATTTCTTGCCCGATTATGGAATTTATCCAAGAACTATTGAAGGATTAAAAGGCATATTGCTAATGCCGTTTATACATTCCGACATTAAACATCTTTTCTCTAATTCGATACCGTTAGTTATACTTGGCGCATGTATTATTTTTTTTTACAAGGAAGTTTGGTTACGTGTATTTTTATGGATTTGGCTTTTAGATGGAGTTTGGGTATGGCTTGGAGGAAGATCTTCATGGCATATTGGTGCTAGTGGATTAGTATATGGTCTAGCCGCATTTCTTTTATTAAGTGGAGCTATTCGTCGCGAAAAACAGTTGATGGCTGTTTCATTGCTTGTCATCTTTCTTTATGGTGGTATGGTATGGGGTGTTTTCCCTTTCTTTATTGGGATGTCGTGGGAAGCGCATTTATTTGGATTTATAGCAGGTGCTTTACTTGCATATGTTTACCGAAAAGAAGGAACACAAAAACCAGTTTACGATTGGGAAAAAGAGGAAGAAGAGGATATTCCATTTGAAAGTTATATGAGTATTGAGTCATCCAATATCGAATTAGAAAATCCTGAAGGTGAAATTGAAATTCCAAAACCGATTGATCTTTTAAATGTTCCCCCATTAAAAATTGTTTATCAGTTTAAGGAAGAGAAGAAAGAGAATGAAAATACTGATTGATCAGTAAAAAATGGAACGCAGATGACGCTGATCAATTAAGATTTGCGCAGATTTTCATTCTCTCTTATAAATTAATTACTTTTATAAAAAATAGTGATGTTAAAAATTGAACATTTAGGAATAGCAGTTAAGAATATTGCGGAATCGAATTTACTTTTTGAAAAGTTATTAAATACTTCCTCGTATAAAATGGAAGAAGTAAAATCAGAAGGTGTACTTACTTCTTTTTTCAAGGTTGGAGAAAATAAAATTGAATTATTAGAAGCTACAAATCCTGATAGCCCTATTGCAAAATTCATTGATAAAAAAGGTGAAGGTATTCATCATATAGCTTTTGATGTTGAAGATATCAGAGCAGAAATGAGCCGACTTAAAGATGAAGGATTTGTTTTGTTGAATGAGGAACCAAAGATAGGTGCAGACAATAAACTAGTTTGCTTCATTCATCCAAAAGGTACGAATGGAGTACTCATAGAGCTTTGTCAGGAAAGGTTTGATGAGCAATTAATAGAGTAAATATTTATATTTCAATTCAATCTTCTCTCCATCCTCAACTTTTAATAACTCTGCTTTTAAATTAATTGCAAGAGCACCTACAATATGTTGAATACTATCATCAATAAAAAGTGTTTCTTCTTTTATTAAATCATTTTCATTAAGCACTTTTTCGAAGATATTTGCATCAGGCTTTCTCATGCCTATCGTACTCGAGAGATAAACCTTTTCGAAGATTTGCAAGAAAACATCCTTACCAAAAAGATTGTCTGCAATTCCTGTGAAAGATGCAATATGAATTGGGTTAGTATTACTCAACAAGAAAATCCTGTACCTCTTGCTAATCTTTTTCAACCATTCTACTCTACTCAAGGGAAAATTAATGAGCATAGCATTCCAAGCTTTATCAATTTCTGAATCTTGCAACTGCATATTGATTTTGGAACGAATAAATGCTCTAAACTCTTTTGCATCTATAATTCCTTTTTCGAAGTTGTCGAAAATATCAGACTGTTTTGCTTTTGAATAGATGGCATCAAAATCAGTAACACCAAGATCAATAAATGCTTGTGTTGTTTTTTGATAATCCAAATCGATGATTACACCACCTAAATCGAAGATTATGTTCTTTAGTTCCATAGGTTTAAATGACAAGACCTCCGGAATTCGAAGGTCTTGATTGAGTGGTGGGCCCACCTGGATTCGAACCAGGCACCCACAGATTATGAGTCTGTTGCTCTAACCGAATGAGCTATAGGCCCTAAAAATAGGACTGCAAAACTAGTGAAATTGCTTGTACGTCCAAAAGTTGAGGCCTATCAATTTTGAATTATTACTTAATCACTTTCAATTCTTTACCAATTTTGGTGAATGCTGCTATTGCCTTATCGAGGTGTGATCGCTCGTGACCAGCAGATATTTGAACACGAATCCTTGCATTCCCCTTAGCAACAACAGGATAAAAGAATCCAATTACATAAATCCCTTCATTCATTAATTTGGCAGCAAACTCCTGAGCCAACTTCGCCTCATAAAGCATAATTGGCACAATTGGATGCTCCCCAGGCTTAATCTCAAAGCCAGCTGCCGTAATTTTCACTCTGAAATATTGCGTATTTGCCCATAATTTATCGCGCAATGCTGTTGATTCGCTCAATAAATTAATTACTTCAATGGATGCCCCTACAATAGAAGGAGCTAATGAATTTGAGAATAAATAAGGACGAGAACGCTGGCGTAAAATCTCTATAATTTCTTTTTTTCCAGAGGTAAATCCACCCATAGCACCACCTAATGCTTTACCAAGTGTTCCGGTAATGATGTCAATCTTCCCAAAAACATTCCTATACTCGTGTGTACCTCTACCAGTGGCACCCATAAATCCAGAAGCATGACATTCATCGATCATAATTAGTGCTTTGTATTTATCTGCCAAAGCACAAATCTCATCTAGCTTCGCAATAGTTCCATCCATTGAAAAAACACCGTCTGTAACAATAATACGGTGACGCAAATTTGCAGTTTGCTTTAGTTGCTCTTCCAAATCTGCCATATCGTTGTGCTTATAGCGCATACGTTGAGCTTTACAAAGTCGAACACCATCAATGATACTTGCATGATTAAGCTCGTCGCTTATTATAGCATCTTGATCATTCAACAAGGGTTCAAAAACACCTCCATTGGCATCAAAAGCAGCAGCATACAAAATGGTATCTTCTGTTCCTAAGAATGTTGAAATTTTTTGCTCTAGCTCTTTGTGAATATCTTGGGTTCCACAAATAAAACGTACACTCGACATTCCATATCCATGCGTATCAATTGCTTTTTTAGCAGCATTAACAACACGAGGATGAGAGGATAAACCCAAATAATTATTAGCACAAAAATTGATTACTTCAATTCCATTTGCCAAAATATCGGCACCCTGTGGTGTAGTAATAATTCTTTCTTGTTTGTAAAGTCCAGCTTCACGGATTTCAGCAAGTTCTTTCTCCAGAACAGGTTTTAATGTATCGTACATATTGAGTGTATAAGGTTGCAAATCTACCAAAAACCTACATCATACAAGTGAGAACTTTTTTCCTGGACTCGCTCGTATAACTCCTTTCATCTCAAGGGAAAACAAAATGGCGCCGATCTTGCTGAATGGAATCTCACCCTTTATAGCAAGCGTATCAATATCTATTTCTCCTGCAAGCATGATGTTTACTACCTGTTGTTCCTCCTCATTAAGCTCAACAAACAACTTGCTTTGAATGGAGTTGCTTTTAATTGTAGTATTTAAATCCCAACCCATTTGAAATGCCAAATCTGCTGCTGATGTAATTAGAGCAGCTTTATTATCACGAATAAAATTATTACAACCAACACTAAACGGAGAGTTGACATTACCAGGGAAAGCAAATACATCACGGTTATAGCTTTGAGCAATATCGGCAGTAATTAAAGCACCACCTTTTGCAGCAGCTTCAACCACTACTATTGCATCACAAATGCCAGCTACAATTCTATTTCGTGTTGGAAAATTTTGTCGGTCAGGAATAGTGCCACTCATATACTCTGTTAAAATGCCGCCATTTTCTAGCATCTTAGCAGCAATAGAATAATGCTCGTCGGGATAAATTCTATCAAGACCATGTGCCATAACACCCACTGTTGTAATTCCATGATTTAATGATTCTCGATGAGAACATATATCAATCCCATAAGCCATTCCGCTTGCTATTGTAACGTTGTATGGGAATAATTCCTCTATCAATTTTGAAGTTATCAAACGCCCATAATCAGTTATATTTCTAGTGCCAACTACTCCAACAATACGTGGTTTATTGAAATCACAAACTCCCTTAAAATAAAGCAATACAGGTGAATCAGCACAATGCTTCAATCGTTGCGGATAATTATTATCGGTATAAAACAAAACTTGTATATCGCGTTCTTGAATAAACTTCATTTCTTTTTCAGCTCGTTGAAACGCTGCTTTACTGTTCAAAATTCCATCTAGAAATCTACTCATCCGTGGTATTTTTTTTAATACTGAATTTGATTCCTTAAACACAGCTTCTGCACTCCCACACTGCTTTATCAAATATTTTGCATTTGCCGCCCCAATTTTAGGGACTAAGGTCAATGCTATTTTAAATTTCAAATCTTCTTGGTTACTCATGTAGAAATAATTTACTTTAGGGAATTAAAAAATCACCTGACCTAATACATCTGCAAAAATATACTTCTCATTCAATTTTAGGGTACAATTTGCAATTGAAACTACTTATAAATGACGACATTAAAAGAACATAATTAATTACAAACGGCTAGCATGATCCATTTTACAAAAAACCATATAATAATCTTTATTCTTTTTTTTATTTATGTTGGAGATGTATTTTCTCAATCCAACCAAATACAATTTCTGGGAAAAATAACTCAGAGTAATAATGCTGAAGTAATTCCTGGCACAACACTTATCTTAAATCCAGGAAATATTATTGCAACATCAGATGCTAATGGCGAATTTAAAATAATGCTAGATCGAAAAAGATATTTACTTGAAGTACGCTCTATTGGTTTTGAAACAAAAAAAGAAGTGGTAGATTTAGTTGAAATTGAGGCAGGCATTTATACCTTAAATATTATTCTTGAATCGGATGAGCAAACATTAGGTCCTGTTGTCGTATCGGCAACCAAATTCGAGCAAAATTTACAAGAAGTTGTTGTATCGATGGAAATCATCAAACCAAAATACATTGAGCACAGCAATCAAACAACGATGGAAACTGCTGTTGAACAAGTTCCTGGTGTTACTGTAATTGATGGGCAGGCAAATATTCGTGGAGGAAGTGGTTTTAGCTATGGTGCAGGATCTCGAGTTCTGGTGTTAGTAGATGACTTACCCGTTTTAGCTGGAGATGCAAACGATGTGAAATGGAGCTTTATGCCTATTGAGAATGTAGAGCAAGTAGAAGTTATTAAAGGTGCTTCATCGGCTTTATACGGATCATCAGCGTTGAATGGTGTAATTAATATGCGAACCGCATTTCCTAAGGATAAACCGGAAACAAAAATTTCATTCTTTTCTGTTATATATGATAATCCTTCCGATATTAATAAAAAATGGTGGGGTAATGAAACACAAACTACGAGTGGTGCAAGTTTTTCTCATCGTCAAAAAATAAAACAACTAGATGCAGTTATTGGTGGCCAATATTTTAATGATGAAGGCTATAGAAAAGGAG
>Ga0114976_10002058_pt1 | contig 12639 bp, 22 predicted proteins | sample S_130805_EF_Meta_FD_87319 | JGI IMG/M metagenome (GOLD analysis project Ga0114976, IMG submission 87319) | Freshwater microbial communities from Lake Simoncouche, Canada to study carbon cycling - S_130805_EF_MetaG | ecosystem: Environmental > Aquatic > Freshwater > Lake | place: Lake...
AATCATAATGACCACTGTCTTCATTCCATTTCAACTTACTGTCTGGTATATTTAATCCTAAATATTCAGCTTGTGGTACGGTCATATCTATAAACTTTTGACGAAGCTCATCATTAGTGTGTCTCTTTATTTTCCAAGACATATTCTGCGTACTGTGAAGTGAATTCGTATCACTAGGTCCGAACATCATTAGTGAAGGCCACCACCACCGATTTAGAGCATCTTGTGCCATTTTCTTTTGTTCTTCACTTCCTTTTTTAGCAAGTGAGATCATAATTTCATACCCCTGTCTTTGATGAAAACTTTCTTCTTTACATATTCTGACCATTGCTCTACTATACGGCCCATAACTTGTTCGTTGTAGTGAAACTTGATTCACAATCGCCGCTCCATCAACTAGCCACCCGATAGCTCCTATATCTGCCCACGATAAAGTTGGATAATTAAATATAGATGAGTACTTCGCTTTACCAGTTAGTAATTCATCAATTAAAGTTTCTCTTTCAATTCCTAATGTTTCACAAGCGCTATAGAGATAAAGTCCATGTCCTGCCTCGTCCTGAACTTTAGAAATTAGAATAGATTTTCTACGCAGAGAAGGAGCTCTTGTTATCCAGTTTCTTTCTGGAAGCATACCGATTATTTCACTGTGAGCATGTTGTGATATCTGCCTAATTAGTGTCTTTCTATATCCGTCAGGCATCCAGTCTTTTGCCTCAATTTTGTTATCGGCATCTACGTATTTTTGAAAACGTTCTTCTTTGCTTTCCATAATTTAGTTCTTAACTAAAAGTATATATTCATTCTTTTAGTTATATGTTGTAATTATAATAAACTATTATAAAGATAGCCAATATAACTTAAAAAATTAATATTTTTAATGGCGAAATTAGTTTTAACGCAAATAATGAAGAACGAGGCACACGTAATCACACGAATGCTTAATTCTATAAAACCAGTTGTTGATATTATATGTTTAGTAGATACTGGATCAACTGATAACACAATTGAGGTTGTAAAAAATTGGGGTCAAGAAAACGGTATAGAAACTCACGTTTTTGAAAGACCTTTTGATAACTTTGAAAATTCAAGAAACTATTCTATTCAAATGGCTCGTGAAGTAACTCAAGGTCGTGGAAATGACTTCTGGGGATTTTGGCTCGATGCTGATGAAGTTCTTGAGATTCAACCACATTTCAATAAAAATGGTATTGACAAGGATTTGTATATGTTCAACACATATATAAACGTAATGAAATACACTAGAAACGAGTGTTACAAGCTTGATAAACCTTTTAGATTCTACGGACCAGTTCACGAATTTATTGTTTGTGACGAAAAAAACATCACTTCTGGTCTAATGGATGGACTTGTTGTAAGAGTTCAAATGGACGGTGGTTCTTGGAAAGGTAATATTCCAGAGAAATATAAGTCACATGCGTTCGTACTTGAGAAGTATATTGATGCGAATCGCCAAGATCCACGTTGGATTTTCTATACAGCTCAATCTTATCACGACTCGGCTTGTTTTCCTGACAACAAACAAGAAAACGAAGAAAGACTTCGTAGAAGTATGAAGTACTATAAAGAAAGAATTTCAAGAATGGATGGATATCCAGAAGAGATTTTCTATTCTCAATTTCGTGTTGGTACCATAATGAGAACACTTGAAGAACCGTGGTCAAAAACACTAAATGAGTTCCTTAAAGCATACTCATTAGATCCACTAAGAGCTGAACCAATTAAGGCGATAGTAGATTACTACTTGCACGTTGGAGAATGGCATAATGCTTACCTATTCTCTAAGTTTTTGAAAGTTAATTTTCATCAAAAGAATCCTTATCCTCAAAGACTACTTTTCGTAGACGAGGCTTTATATTCTTGGAAGATTCTAGAATCTCACGCGGCATCTTGTTTCTATACAAATCGTAGAGATGAAGGTAGACAGTCTTTCCAAGAACTTTTGAAAATTTCTAGAGAACAACCACAATTCTTTACACCAGACGATTTGAATAAGATTCAAATGAACTCTCAGTTTTTTGCTTAACCTTTATAAATTTTAACCAAAAATACCCATTTTTTAGTGGGTATTTTATTTTGAACTAATGATTAGTATTATTGTAGCATATGACAAAAAAAGAGGTATTGGAAAAGACAATGCACTTTGTTGGAAACAATCAAAAGACCTTTCGAGATTCAAACAATTAACTACTGGTCATACAGTTGTTATGGGTCGAAAAACTTTTGAATCAATTGGTAGGTCCCTACCAAATAGAAGGAATATAGTAATTACACGTCAAAATCTAGAAATTCCACAAGTTGAAATAATAAATGATATTAATAATATTAAAGAAATTCAAGGAGAAATTTTTATTATAGGAGGAGGTGAAATTTATAAAAATTGTCTTATATTAGCTGAGAGAATATTTGCAACTGAGATTGACTGTGAAATTGATGCAGACACTTATTTTACAGAAATAAACGATGAAAATTGGACAATAGATTCCAAAGAGTTTCATAATAAAGATGAAAAAAATGAATATAACTATACTTTTATAAATTATGCAAGAACAAGATAATAATATAGACATAAAGCAGGCTGAACTTGTAGTTCAAGATGTTAGAGAATTATTTATAAAGGAGTGTGAACAAGGTCTTTGGTCTAAAAACACTTATAATGTTTATAATAATAGATATTTTACACTGAATGCTGAACGTAAAAGTAGGTCTTGGTGTATTAAATTCTCAACTGAGTTTCTAACCCTTCAAGATCTTAGAATTAATTATTTTTATTTTAGATTCTTTTTACTTCCAAAAATGGAAAAAACAGTTAAAAACTTTGAAAGATGTCAGAAGTCTATAAAAATAGCTGGAGTCGCTGAAAAGTTCTTCAAAGAAAATAAAGAAATTCATAGGTCTAATAAATTAAATAAACTTCTAAACAATTGAAAAATCTCATTTTATCAATTCTGAGTAATTCGACTCAACAGTCTAGTAAAAATTCTAAACTTTGGTTTAGCATTATATCACTATTTCTAATTGTTGCTTGGATTTTATGTAATTAGAAATTATGGATAATCAAAAGACCATAATCGCTATTAAAGACGCTCCTATTGTTGAATCTGGTGGTGAATCAAAACAAGCTTATAAAATCGGTGATAAATTTAAAGTTATCTTAAACTTTGAAGATGTTTATGTTATATGGCATCCACTAGTTGACTCTACGATGGCGGTAAATAGAGAAAATTTTGAATTATTAGAAGAATATAGACAGAAACAGATTAACAAAATAATATGAAACTAGCTGAAAAGTACTTTAACAAAATTGATTTATCAAGTCATACAACTCTTGGTCAAACAACTCTTCGTGGTTACTCTTGGATTAACAATGAAATATTAAAGGTGCCTTTGAAAAATATCAAAAAGTTGGAATTTAATTCGTTATATGCAAATATAGTTTCTGGACTTGTTGATAGAGAGGTACACATTGATGAAAAAGACAGTATTAAAATAACAATGTCTAATTTTAGAGATCAGTTTAATTATTTTGAAAAAAATAAATCTGAGTTGAAATGGCAAAATCCTCTGAAATATAAAGATTTAAAAACAAATATTAACTCTTTTTATGGTCAATTGGGGTTCTTATCAAGGACAAATATGTCAAAAAACTACCCAGGATTTATTAGTCAGTATTTAAGATATTTTTATGATGATCTTCTAGAAAACAATAGAGACAATATAGTTTATATTGATACAGACATGATTTACTACATTAATGATATCAATCTACTTGATAATAATATTGAATATACTACAGAAAATATAGATTATGCAATATTTTTTGATTTCAAAAACTTTGTCTTGATGCAAAATGGTATAATCTCAAACGGTCCTCTGCATCGTAGTTCAAAAAAAGTTAAAGATAAAGAAGAACAAATAAGCATCTTAAAAAGATATATTAGACAAGATAAAATAGAAACTATAGGAATAAAATAAAAACATACTATGAGAAAATATAAAATTAGTTTATTTTGCAAAGGTTCAGAATCTTATATCTATAAAATTAGCGAAGAACAGAAAAATAAGTTGATTGAAATTGATGTTGAAAAGACAGCTCCTAATTTTGAAGACATTAAGGATATATTTTGTGTCGATTATTTATCAGATACTAATGATATTTTACTAGGTGCTTACAATGATCCAGAGTTGTACACAATTCAAGTAGAAGATGATGGTGGTAAAGTAGTATGGGAGTCTTCAGAAAATTATGAAAATAGTGATGTTAATTACGAATTATTATTCAGTAACGAAGATGTTTTAATTATTGAAGACTATATCAAAGGCCAACCATTTTTCTATGAAATAGAATTAGAAGATGAATTTAATTCTGAGAATCTAGGATTAGTTGTTAAAGATATTTATGAAATTAACGAAATTATTGTAGGACTAACTTATAATGGAGAAGATCTATCATATTGTAAAGATTATGGAGACTATTGGAGTAAAGGATTAAACTATTATATTTGCAAAAAAGGTAATTAAATAATATCTAATGGATATATTGGTAGTTGCAAAATATAAAGATTTAGTTTTTAGTGCTATTAGACTAGACCAAGCCTTTGGTCATAGACCGAGCCATTGGTACATACAGTTCTTAGATTTTTGTGAACTGGAAGATAGTGATTTTATAGAGAAATTCTCAAAATTTTTCCAACAGTCAGAATACCTATATCAGATTTTTGAAAGCAAAACTAATCCACTTAGTGAAGATATAAAGTTTGAAATTGAAGTAATGATTCAAGAACCTCTAATGCAAAAAAACATTAGAGAATATAACCTAAAGAAATTATTATGAGAAAAATAGCAATTACAGGTGCACAAGGTTCTGGAAAAACACACATTGCTATGAAATTTGCACAACTTCAAGTTCCTGTCTTAATTATTGACCAAGTTATAAAACAACTACAAGCAACTAATCAAGATGTGATTAGTAAAATGAAAAAAAGATTTCAAAAGTGTTATAAAGATCCACAATTAACACATGAATGTCTAAAGAAATTGCTTTTTTTCGACGAGACTGGAAAAAACTTGAAAGATCTATCTGATATATTAAGACCACACTTGATTGAGGAGTTTAATAAATTCAGTAATGAATACTCAAACAAAGACTGGGTTCTAGTTGAAAGTGCCTTAATTTATGAATATGGGGTACAAGAACTATTCGACGATATAATATTTGTTAAAAGTGATCCTGGATTGAGAAAAAAAATGGCAGTTAAAAGAGATGGCATTTCTTCGAAAGAATACGATCTTAGAATGAAATCACAACTTCCAGATTCTTATAAAATACAAAACTGTAGATATATTATAGAAAACGATTATACTGAAAATGTTTTCGAAAAAGTTATAGAAATTAACAGTTCTATTCTAAAAAATTAATACTATGAGTTGAAAGTTTACTGTAAAAGGACTAAGTTCGAAACTAATACTAACACTTTTTTAGTAAATGGAAAAGCTTATGGAGAGTCTTACACTCTTTGGAAAAAGACAAAGGTTTATAATGCAAGGCCAGCTAACGAGTGGGAAAAAAATCTTGGAATTCTATACTACATAGATACTGAAAGAGTCGGTTGGGTTAGTCCGATAAAAGTAAAAGATTTTGAAAAACATTTTATATTACAGTCTATACATAGAGACAATTTACTAGATAAATTAATACCTCCAATCTGACGGTCCCATAGTAGTAACTCTTAAAAGTGTTCTTACTTTTCTATCCCCAACTGTTCCCGCTTCGAAATCTACATCGAAATATCTAATTTTATAGTCTGTACTTTTTAACCTCTCTAAGAATTCATAACTGAGTCTCATGTATTCATTAAAAACTTTAAACTGTTCTTTAGATTTTTCAATATTCTCAATAAAAGACTCATCTGGTGTATACCAATCATTTTCAAATGAAAGTGCATTATCTATGCTGTATTTTATATCAAAGGTCTCGGGTGTTCCATATTTGCACGCATTAATTTCTATTTCACATCCTAAATCTTTAAGATCTATGAACAAATCTAGAATTTCATTCGAAATTTCTAAATTTCTTTTATCTTCATTAGAAGATTCATTGAGATATTTCAAGTATTTCATATTATTGAGCTTGAGTAAATTATCACAAACTTTTTCTTTTATTTTAAAACGTCAACCAATCATCGTAGGAACTTGAAGCCCCGAATTAAAGGAGATGTCGACGATCCTTCTTCTGTATCTTTAGATATAGTTATCATAAAATAGTCATTTTTTTGAGTTTGCATAATAGGATGTAAAAACTTTACTTTATATCCTGAACTTTCCAACCTTTTAGATATTTCAGATATTTCACTTGTAACAAAGTTTAATCTATCTTTATAAAGATCTAAAAACTTTATCTAGTCACTAAAATCACCACTTTTAAGTGGTACGTCTTTGTAACCTCTTGCCCACTGACCAAGATCTAAATCTAAATTAACACTCAATCTAGCTGAATGGCTACCAAGTGGAAATACTTCACATCTTATTCCGTTATCTATTAATTCAGAGCACAGATCCATTATTTCACCTCTTAAAGAGGTATAATCATTACTTTCAAACTTTTTTAAATGTTTCATAAAGTATATATTTATCTTGGAAAATCTAAACCACGCTCTACTATGCTTTTTGTGTAAGACTCGGGTTTAAAAAGTTCTAAAGTATATTCAACAGCCTTTTCAACATCAAAATCTTTGCAAGAAAATATATCAATAAAAGTATAATTCTTTTCTTGAAACGAATGTATAGATAAGTGACTTTCTGCTATGATTACGATTCCTGTTATTCCTTTATCTTCTGGTACTAACCCTGAGTAAGGAAAAACATAAGGTTGAGTTATTGGTGTCATATCGATCATTTGTGGAAGAGTTTTAAGATAATTAAAATGTAGTTCATAATTCTCTAAAATCTCTTTCGGACATCCTTTAAGGTCTAATGTCAAATGTGGACCAAAACTCTTTTGATTCATTCTATATAGTTTATTTTTTTATATATTCAAAAAAAATCTACTTTTTAAACTTTTATTCAAATAGTTCTATAAATTTCTATGAAATTAAAATTAAAACTTGACGGTGAAACTCATGAAGTCGAAGCGGTTCAAGGAAAAACTGTACTTGAAAGTTTACAAGATTTTGATATACCTTTTTCATGTTTAAACGGACATTGCTCTAGTTGTCAATGTAAAAAAATATCCGGAGAAGTAGAAATGTTAAAAAATCTAGTCCTTACACCAAAAGAAATCGAAAATGGATTCATTTTAACTTGTCAGTCTTATCCTAAATCTGATTTAGAAATAGATTTTGACTACTGACTCCAGTTTAATTTAAAACCCCAATCTGCTTGTGGGTAATCATCATCCATGGTTTTAAAATCTGAATGGTAAACTACATCATATCCTCTAGAAGTTAAAGATTTCTTAATTTCATCTTTGAACTCTAAAAATCTAATAAATTTATATCTAAAATCTCTATCTTCATTATCATAGATATAAAAATCAAACTGAAAAAGTAGTTTTCCTCTTCTCTTATCTGTAGCATACCAATATAGATGATAAAAAAGTCCACTCATTGAATCGTCATCTTCCTCTAAATCGGCCGGAAGCTCTTCAATATCAAAATCATCGATATATTCTTGAAAAACAGATTTTATTTCATCTAGATGAGATTGAATTTCTTCTTTTGAACGATTCTCAGAAGCGTCTAGGTCTTCAAATTTCTTTAAGTATTTCATGATTTATATATTAAAACTTTCAAAAACTATAATGTATAAAAGTTTGTGATGAATTCGAAATTGATTACCCTTATAGGTTCACCGGCCAGTGGTAAGTCCACACTTGCAACAGGCGTACACACTGAGTTGAAAAAACTAGGTAAAAATTCAATTTTTATACAAGAAGCCGCGACTGATTTCATTGCCGAATACGGAATTCCAAATACACCTATAGACCAACTTGTGATTTTCTACAAACAAATAAATCGTGAAAATATGTTTATAGGGTCAAAAGAATTCATTATTTGCGACTCATCTGGTATTTTGAATTATTTCTATTTTCGTAGGCTTTTTGAAAATCCACTTTCTGACAAAGATGTTGCTACAATTAATCATCTTCAAAAAGAAATATTAAAAACACTTTCAAAGTGGTCCTACATTTATTATGTACCACCGATTCTTCAAGATTCGGTAAATGATGGAGTCAGATATCACAATACTGATGAAATTATTAAACTCGATAGATGGATAAAATCTTATCTAGAAATTGAAAATATACCCCACAAAGATTTATCGGAAACTAAAATTAATAAAAGAACAGATTTTATCTTAAAAGATATTTTAAATACTGACTAAACTGTTGCACTTTATAATAAAAAAATAATATAAAATTTATGAGATATATTTATCGTGAAGAACACAGAGTTTTTGTAGATTATGAAATTACTCTAACCGATGAAGAGCTCGTAGATAAGGGTATAAGTCCTTATGACGATCTTGAAATATCGGAGTATATAAAACAAAATTTCTTGGAAATTCAACCAGAATCAACCGAGTGGTGGGTTTCAGCACAAGAACAAGACTTTGTTGCAAAAGTTGGCATCAGAGAATCAGATGATAATTCAGAGTCTACAATAAAATGGATTTAAAATAAAGAATAAAAATGCAAAAATTTAATATAGTTACACGTTGTACAAGACCACAGTTTTTAAAAACTGTTAAGGAATCTATTTTCAAAACAATAAAATTTGATATCAAGTGGTGGGTAGTTTTTGACACCAGAGTCATAAAAGATATAGACGCCGAATTCTTATCAGAACTTCAATCAATTGGTGGAACTCCACTATTCTTTGAAGGTGTTGAAGGCGATTTCGCGCATTCACTTCTTTCAAAAACAATAGACTTAATAGAAGATGGATTCATCTATTTTTTAGATGATGATAATATTCTACATGAAGATTTTTGGGATGAAATGTCAAAGGCGACAAAAGAAAATCCTGATAAAAGAGGTTTTATATTTCACCAAAAAATTGGCGGAAAAGACTTCACTGGTCAAGATATTCGTGAAGGAAAACCAGAAAATACTAAAGTTAGACACATTGATATGGCTCAATTTGTTCTAAGTAGAGATTTAATTGGGGAAGTAAGATTTGTACCAAATGATTATATTGCAGATGGTTATTTCATCGAAAAAATCTACCGTCAAAGTCCAGACGACTTCTTTTTCATAGACAAAGTACTCTGCTACTACAATGAGTTAAAAAAACAGCCGAATTTCACTCCTAAAGTTCTTTATATTGGTGATGATGAGCCAGTTTTGAAATCTTGGAAATTTGCAGACTACGAAAGTGACGACCTCAGAGTCTTACATAAAAAAGATGATTCTAATTTACAGAATGTCTTGTATGACTTCAATCCAGATTCAATAATAACTAAAGGTGAAACTTGGGAAAACTTTAGAGGACTTTCAACCTCACCACTTGATGTCAGATCTAGGTGGATTCATATTAGTGAGTCTGATCAAAATACCGGTGAAACTGCTTACCGTTGTTCAATGTCGTATATTTTGAATTCTGAAATTAAAAATACCTTAATTTCTTACTTCACTCCAATTTATAATTTAGGTAATAAGCTAAAACAAACCTATCAATCACTTCAAAATCAAACTAATTCAAATTGGGAATGGGTGCTAGTTAATGATTCGACTGATGGTGGTGCTACTTTAAAAGTTGCTGAAGAAATTGCTAAAAATGATAACCGAGTAAAACTATACGACTTTAGAGTCAAGTCTGGTGGAATAGTTGGTGAATCAAAATACAGAGCAGCTTGTTTGACATCTGGTGAGGTTCTTGTTGAATTCGATCACGATGACTATCTTATGCCAACTGCTACTCAAACTATGGTCGATGCTCTTTTGAAATATCCAGAGTGTGGATTTTATTACACTGACTGTACAGAAATTGATGGTAACTGGAATTCATTAACTTATGGTGATGGATTTGCATTTGGATATGGTCACTACAGAGATGAAATTGTTTTTGGCAAACCAATGAAAGTTTGTGTGTCACTAAATATTAATCCAAAAACTATAAGACATATAGTAGGAGTACCAAACCACATCAGAGCCTGGAGAAGAGATGTATACTTCAATATAGGTGGACACAATAGAAGGCTTTCAATTGCTGATGACTATGAACTTGTTATTAGAACCTTTTTAAATACAAAAATGCTCAGAATTAATAAATTAGAGTATTTACAGTTTATTCATAGCGATGGTGGTAATACACACAACTTATCAAGAGCTGATATTCAAAGACGTGTTAGAACTATTTCAGCACACTATAACGAAAAAATGAAATTAAGATTTGAAGAATTAGGTGTAGAAGACTGGGCTTATAAGGGTAATCCAGAGAATCCAACTTGGACTGAAAGTCGTTTTGGAGATAAAGAAGAATATGTAAATTTAATTTGGAATCCTTAAAACTTTTCTAAAAATTAAATATATATCTCAAATATCACCAAAAACCATGACAAACGAAACATTACTTGAAGAACTTCTTTATGAGGCTTATGAATTAGGAATTTACTCTGATGTAATTGAACTTTCAAGAAAGTATGAAAAAAAAGAGAGAGTTGACGCAATTCAATCTGCTCTTCGTGAGTTGAAAATGGGTATTGAAATTTTAAAACAAAATGAATAGTAGAATTTCTTATAGTTTTAAAATGGATTTTAAATTCAAAAGATGGTCGAGATTATTGAAAAATATCTCGATTCTCTTATTTATGCCATTTTCAAAAAGTGTAGAAAGAAAATTAATAATATTTGATAATATAAAACTACCTTTTAATAAAAGATTTGGATGTAAATGGTTTAATCACAGGTGGAAACATATTAAAGAAGAAAACTTACATTTCTGCCTTGATTGTCAAAAAGTACTAAAATCTGAAGAGTTTATATCCGAAAAACGTGAGAAAACGCTCAATAAACTCGGTCTTTGATATATGAGTTTCAAAGTCATACATACCGAATATGAAGATGTTTTATCAACTGTTTATGTGATGGTTGTCTATATAGATTCTGAGTCAAACTCGATTTTTTATCAAACTATACCAATTGATACTTTAAACCAATTAGACTTTCTAGTTGAAGACTACATAAAAAAGAATCATCATAATTCTCATAAACTAAATGGTAAACATAGTATAGAAAGATTTAAACATCGAGATGTCCTATTGTCTAAAATTAGACAACACAATTTAGATTTAGTTTTAAAATGATATACTACATCGTTAATTATAATAACGAACAATACACTGGTACTAAAATTGAACTTAGTTTAATTACAAGTCCCAATATCTCACTTTTTGATCTTAATTTGATATATGCCGATTTTGAAGAAACACCTACATATAATGATCTTCAAACACTAGTGTCAACAGGTAGATGTTTAATTAAAGCAGATTTAGATTCTAAAAATCTTATTTTTTTCGTTGATCCACTTCACACTAAATCGAAACAACTAATACGAGAAATTTTAATCACTAAGATAATTAAAAAGAAATAATTTGAAAAACTTTATAGAAAAATATAAAAACATCACATCAAGTGGTGAAAAGTTTACACTCGCTGACTGGCAATCAACTGGTCTTTTAGTAAAACTGGCAACTGAACAAGAACCTCAAGTTATTGAGCTTTTTGAAAAAGCTATGCCATTTATTATAAAACATCAGGGTGATGAATCTCTTGTTAAGTTTATCTTGCCACTAATTTGTAGAACATACATAGAACTTGTAAACACACTAAGTCTCAGAAATTATTCTACTTCAAATATTAAAAACATTGAACTTGAAATCTACAACTTAATTAATATTAATGAATTACTCGACAATTTTGTAGAAGTATGGCCACAAACTTTAAAAGAATTCCAAAGATATAAATATATTGACTCAGAAGTCTACTTTATTAATCTACTCACAGATAATTTTGTAGCTAAAATACTCGCAAGTATTAAAAATAAAAGTCCAGAAGAACTGCGATCAATAATTCGCCAAATAAAATTGGAAAAAATCATTTGAACAATTAGATAAAAATACACTAAAAACAATATGAAATCTATTGCAATTATCGGTGGCGGTCTATCTGGAACTCTACTAACTATAAATCTTTTGAAAAATCACAAATCAAGAGAAAAGTTAAAAATAACCTTAATAGAAAAAGAACCTGATAAGTTCAACTTAGGAGTCGCCTATTCAACTACCGAGTTCTCACATCTTTTAAATGTTAGAGCAGGATCAATGTCTATGTTCAAAGATGAAGCAGGTCACCTTGTTGATTGGCTTAAAAGAAATGGATATAACTACCAATCTGATGACTTTATACCACGCCAAATCTACGGATTTTACCTAAAATACTACTATAAAAAGTGGGTATCAGACAAACCAGACAGTATTACTTTAGATGTTATTCTAGAAGAGTGTTTAAATATCGAAAAAATTGATCATAGATTCGAACTAACACTCGAAACTTTAAAAATTGAGGCAGATTCAGTTGTACTTGCACTTGGTCATATCTCACCAGCTGAAATTCACAAT